>Ga0315282_10000239_pt1 | contig 110065 bp, 121 predicted proteins | sample YL17G07_20_MG_FD_203693 | JGI IMG/M metagenome (GOLD analysis project Ga0315282, IMG submission 203693) | Sediment microbial communities from Yellowstone Lake, YNP, Wyoming, USA - YL17G07_20 | ecosystem: Environmental > Aquatic > Freshwater > Lake > Sediment | place: USA: Wyoming | collected... | reverse complement strand
TCAAGAGATCACTGCAATTCGATCGAGCCATCCGATGGCTGCGCGGTTTCAGATGCCAAGGTTAATTAGCAAAGTTGCCTACCGCTGAAACGCGCTACTATGCCCCGGTGGCTCAGCCTGGTAGAATACGTCAGATGCCACAAGCGCCGCCTTGGTAAGGCGAAGGCCGCGGGTTCAAAAGCGAACCTTCATTCGCTGAGACTCCCGCCCGGGGCTCCACCACCCATTTGCTCGCCCGGGATTCTTACCCACTTCCCATCTAGTTTTCTGAATTGCTTCCTCCATTCCATTGCGCCCATCCTTGGACCATACTGTTCCAGGAGGGACAACGCACATTCTAACTTCTGCTGTTTCCTTGTCAAACCAAAACCCGCGTTCTTCGAGAACCGCTTCTGGTCAGATCGTCGACCTAACCGGTATGGACTCTTCCACTCCGAACGAATCAAACCACAGATATGGTCAATACTGCAGATGGATGCGTTTCCTTGCCAATAGATAGGTCACAATGGGAACAGGGTAGAGAACCGGAAACAACAGAAACGCAGATCTTAGCGTTCCTGAAGAGTCAACCCGGCAAAGCTTTTTCTCTAAACGAGATTATTGACGGCGTTCGCGGATTGGGCCGGCTTTTTCACGGTGAGCTGGTTCGTATTTTCCTTGGCGGATTGCCGGAAAAGCTGTACTTCAGACGCGCGTTGGAGAATTTGGTCAGGGAAGGCGAGGTCCAATCGAGAGTCGTCGACGTATCCTCAGGTGATTCGCTCTATTACATCGTTGCAGGACCCGCTAGATCGTAGCGTCGGCGACTGTTCTCGTGCGTGTATCAGCTGGCCCGGACAAGTGGATTTGAACCGCAGTTTTTCCTGTTTGAGTCCAATGGTGCGCACAAACCACACAACATTGCACAAACCCGCGATTTCAGGTCTAACCCTGTCTTTGTGGACGCTGGCGTTAATATTGAGACCTCCGCCAGAAAGGTCTCGGCCTCTCATGAAATGATGAGAAAAGAACTCATTGGAGTTCTAATTCTGATCTGCATTAACAAGGTCGATATTGTGACGGATAAGCATCGAGTGAAGTCATTGAGGAGAAGCGTATTGTGTTTGAGACTGGAGAGATACTATGGATAAGTTCGAAAATAGGAGTAAATGACACGACGTGGCCTACGCGTATACTAGTGCTGCTGCATTCCGACACTCCGTTAACGCAACTTTATCTCCATTGGGTGGGAATCTGTTCCAGAACGTTTCCAATTGGAGAAAGGATGATTGAAGAAGATAGCGTTGGTCACAACTGGTGGAGATGCGCCTGGCATGAATGCTGCCATCAGAGGCGTTGTCCGCATCGCCTACTCAAAGAAGCTTCAAGTTCTGGGTTTCAGGAGAGGGTGGGAAGGCTTGATTACAAATACGTTTACACACTTGACGCCTCGATCCGTGGGCGGTATTCTACAGTTAGGCGGAACAATTCTGCATACATCAAGATGCCCGGAGTTCGAGAAGAAAGAAGGAATCGGGAAAGTTGCGGAGACTCTCGCATCGAATCATGTTTACGGACTCGTGATCATCGGCGGTAACGGCTCTTTCAAGGGCGCTCTTGAGCTAAGCGCATACACGGATACGATGATAGTTGGAATCCCTGCGTCAATCGACAACGATGTCTTTGGAACAGAGGAAACCATAGGTTTTGACACGGCTGCAAACACAGCAGTCGCCGAAATCGATAAGATTCGAGACACGGCAGTTTCGCATGAGAGAGTTTTCATGATTGAAGTGATGGGGCGAGAAAGGGGTTTTCTCGCGTTGGAGATCGGCCTCACCGTTGGCGCGGAGATAATTCTAGTTCCAGAAGTGAAATATCAAAACGAGAGCCTCTTCGAGACCGTAAGAGAAAACATGGCCAAAGGAAAGAAGTCAGGCCTGATCGTGGCGGCCGAAGGAATAGGAGACACTCGTCTTCTTGCAGGACAGATCCAGCGAAACACAAAGGCAGAGGTCAGACTGAGCATTATAGGCTATGCCCAAAGAGGCGGCAATCCCACGGCGAGGAGCAGGCTCTTGGCGAGCTTGTTCGCACACAAAGCGATCCAGCTATTGTCACAGAAAGAGGGTGGCAGAGTAGTCGGATTGCAAGATGGAAGGATTGGAAGTGTGGAGCTTCAGAAATCATGTAATACGAAGAAGGTTTTGGATCCAAACCTACTTAGACTGGCTAATGTGCTTGCAACATGAAAACACAACCAACGTCTTCGCGTGAGGTCATGATGCGATAGCGAAGCTATGTCAGACTGAGATAATGATATAGAGAAGACCTCGGTTCAATGGAGAAGGAAGTATTATTTCTTGAGCATGAATGTCTTCCTCACCAAAAATAGGGGTTTGCTCCTTGCATATGATCAGGGGCTCGAGCATGGTCCTACGGATTTCAATGAACAGAATGTTGATCCAGCCTTTGTAATGAACCTCGCAGTTCAGGGTCAGTTTAATGGTGTAATATTTCAGAAGGGAGTAGCTGAGAAGTACTACGGGGGTCAGGTACCTCTGATCCTGAAGGTCAACGGGAAGACCAAACTCGTGAAAGGAGAACCATTGGCAAGGCAGATATGCAGTGTAAAGCGTGCAGCCGAGATTGGTGCAAAGGCAGTCGGATACACTATTTACGCAGGTAGCGCTCACGAAAGCCTCATGCTTGAGGAGTTTGGAAGAATTCAGGAGGAGGCTCATGGGCTCAATTTGGCGGCGATTGCGTGGATTTACCCTCGCGGAGAGACAATAAAGAATGACACCGCTCCTGAGATTGTTGCCTACGCCGCGAGGATAGGTCTAGAGGTTGGCGCTGACGCTGTCAAGATCAAGTATCCCGGTGATACTGAATCGTTCAAATGGGCGGTAAAGTCTGCTGGAAAGGTGAAGGTCTTCATGTCGGGTGGACCAAAAGCTGCTTCGGACGCTGACTTCCTAAGGCAGGTTAGAGGAGCGCTCGATGCTGGTGCCACAGGGCTGGCAGTGGGCCGCAACGTGTGGCAAAGTTCAAATCCTCTCAAAATGGCACACGCACTGAGAAGGTTGGTCATTGAAGATCGTTCTGTGGAGGAAGCGCTTCGGACTTGAAGATTGGAGTTTTGAACGGCGGCAGTGACTGCTCAAAGACAGACAGAATCGCCAGAAATATCGCAGAATGGCCTATGACTATAGCAGAGCCATGATATAGCCAAAAGTAGCTACGAGAAATAGCAGTGCATTCTACTACATTCTTCGTTTCTGAAGTCCCCGCTGAGTAATCTAAGAAAAAACAAATGGCAAGTACGGGCATAATGATGTGATGATATGAGAGTCAAGCTGGCCCGAAGCCCCAAGAATCCCATCATCAAACCAAGACCCGAGATAGCATGGGAAAACAAGGCAACCTTCAATCCCGGAGCTGTAAAGAGTGGTGAGATCACTCACATATTGTATAGGGCGGTCAATGAGCACAACATCTCGTCCCTTGCACATGCAACAACGACAGATGGCGAAACGATTCTTCATCGATCTCTGGAACCTGTCCTCGCTCCGGTTGACATTTGGGAAGAACTCGGCTGTGAGGACCCGCGGATAACCGCCTTCAACGGGAGATTCTATGTTTTCTATACGGCATATTCGCGACGGGGTCCACGAATTGCCTTGGCCTCGACTACTGACTTTAGGAGCTACGAACGCTACGGAGTGGTAGGTCCGGACTACGACGACAAGGACGCTGCCCTCTTTCCTCAGCTCATCCGCGGAAAATTCACCGTTGTACACAGAATAGAACCAAACATCGAAGTGGCTTTCTTTGATAGCATCAAGCAGATGGAGAAGGTTTCGCAAAACCCATACTCGAAGAACTATCTCAAACGCATAGAAGCAAACACTATCATGAAACCTATGTGGAAATGGGAAGAGAAGAAGGTTGGAATTGGCCCACCCCCGATCCAAACCGACGCCGGATGGATAGTCATTTATCACGGCGTGGACTCTAACACCGTGTACCGCGCTGGCGCTGCCCTCCTTGATCTTGAAAACCCGTGCCGAGTGATCGCTCGAACTCCGGAACCCATCCTAGAACCGGAAGAAGACTTCGAAAGGGTCGGAGTGGTGCCTAATGTTGTTTTCCCGGAAGGTGCAGTCGTGATAAAGGATGAACTCAAGGTATTCTACGGCGGTGCAGACCGAGTCTGCTGCATCGCGAGTGCCCCAATGAAATTGCTGATAGAAGCCTTAGAAAGCTACAGCTAGAATCCGTCCTATCAAAGCTTGTGAAAGCGAGCAAGACTCATGAATTACCTAAGCGTGGGGTGCAATTTTTGGCGATGACTTACGTTTACGAGATTGTGACTCCTGACTTTCCCACGGTCAAACCCTCCGTGAACTACACCAGCATCATGTATCTCAATCAGATGGAAAGACAAACACGATACTACACAGGAAGGGACGTTGGGCCATGAGCGGCAGGAATTCCATATCGCATAAGAAAATTATCATCTTCGATCTTGACGGTACTCTAACAAAGAGCAAGTCAGACCTCGATCAGGAAATGGCTTCGCTAATTTGCCAACTGCTCCGGCTAAAATACGTTGCAGTGACCTCAGGCTGCTCCTTTCAACAGTTTGAGAACCAATTCCTGAGCGGGCTGCCAAAGAGCACCAGTCTATACAACTTGCTCTTGTTTCCGACCTGCTCGGCCAGCGGTTACTATTATGACAGAAAACGAGACCGCTTCTCTCGGGTTTACAATAATCTCCTGTCCGTATGGGACGTCAAGAAAATACTCAGATCATTCGAAAGAGCCTTCGCGGAAACCGGATATGTCCACCCAGCAAAGACATACGGACCAGTTTTCGAGAACAGGGGAAGCCAGCTCACCTTTTCCGCCTTGGGTCAGAAAGCTCCGCTGCGTTTCAAGCGGAAATGGGATCCCAATCAGCAGACGCGTTTGGGGATCAGAAGGTGCCTAAGAAAACAATTGCCCGACTTTGAGATATCGATTGGCGGAACCACCTCGATCGACGTCACGAGAAAAGGCGTGAACAAGACATTGTGTGTAAAGAAGTTGAAAGAACACCTATGTATCGAACGCGACCGTATGCTATTTGTCGGGGATGCCCTGTTCCGAGGTGGGAACGACTACATCATGAAGAGCACAGGCATTAAGTGTATATCAGTTTCGGGGCCAAAGGAAACGAAGAAACTGATAAGAGGGATAATTCAGAACAGCAAATCCACACCTTTGCGCGACGCACGACAACGTTCGTGATCGAGCAAAGCCTATGGGCTTGTCGTCCGGACTGAAGAGTTCGAAAAGGAGGCTGCGGAGATAAAGGAGCTCCTGATGGAGGTAGCAACAGAGAGTAGTTAGCTCAGAGCAGAAGCGATACGCTCCAGAATGGATTTACACATAGTTAGCTCCAAACGAAACAATTTCTAGATCCTGATCAGCCGTGTCCTAGGTCGCGAAAAAAGTGAGGCAAAACGCGCGTACACCAAGACCATGCGAGCCATGCTCAAGAATCGAAGAGCATGAATTGTGGGCTAAAGAGAGCCATTAACTACTGTTCGAATCCTTATTCTGAAGGCCGCCCTTTCAGCACCGCGCCTGCTACCACATTCACGAGATCGACTTGTGATCGACCGCCTGGATTCATCCTTATAATCGCTGACCTTTCAGGCTTCAATGACAGCATAGGCCATGGAGCCCCAGTTCACCCATGGCCCATCGTGCGTGTTGAGAAAGGGCAACTGGTTCGCTTCTTGGTATGCAATTTTGACCCGACGCAAGCCCACGGCTTTGCGATAACATACTATTTCGACTCTGGCGTACCTATGATGCTTGGGCAAGCATACAAGATAGCCTTCACGGCAACCAAGGCGGGTACATTCGATATCTACTGCAACATTTTCTGTACAATTCACGTCTTCATGCGCGGTCAACTGATCGTTGAATGATCAAATGAGGACCGCCATCAAGAGAATTCGCCGACTCGTATTCATACAAAGCGGCACGGGCCAGCGCCACGCCTAGGCTACTTCGTATTCAAAGTTGGCGCTGGTGAAGTGAAGTGCCGGTAAAGCCAGTAGGGGATCAGTAGTCCCTCGAAAATGAACATCATTATCATCATCGCCAAACCAAGCTGGGCTTGTTGGTTAATCGGGTAAACAGAGTAGAAGCGCTTGTACCCTACACTTGACGTAACGAGTAGAAAGACTCCGAAAATGCCCATGGCCTTACACCCCAATACAGATGCCATCTTGCGCGTCCTTCCGTTGAGAAGACCAGTCCCAACGAAAATCAGAATTCCAGCGACAAGAAGCGACAAGTGCATTATCACATGCAAACCGAAGTTGAGTAAAGCAGGATCAAGAACCTGTGGGACATGCCAGTAAACAATTATCAAAGATGCCGCAGTCAAACTGGGGACTCCTCCCCTGTTGAGCCGATTGTTCAGTGAAACAATGCGATACAGCACCCTTTCGGCCGATAGCAACACTTGAAGCGAATATGCCAACAAGAAACCACCAAACAAGAGGATCAAGTCAGAAATCATGATGAAAACCTCCGGCGCCACATTGAAGCCCACTGCCAGCGCCCAGTAGATATAGTCAATGAGCTCAAGGGGCGGAAACATAGAGATAATTAACGTGAAACTCAAGACGAGACCGATCATCCCCCGACTAAACACTCGCAAGATCAACGCTCTCGTCTGATCGAAAATAGTCACATCGACTTGGCTACTGTGACAATTATGGCTTCTGGCGCTGAGCTTTGACTCTCGACCTAGTCTCAGCTCTTCACATAAAACGATTCCTACGGGAGGAAGCAATGAAAATGGAGAGGATTAAGGCCATGGCCAAGAACCTCATGAGGAAGCGAGGGGTAACTCAGCTCAAGCTATCAACGGTAACCCTGTGGAACATACAGACTTCTTGAGCCCTCAATTCAAGCCTGGGATCAGCTGATTTTTCCGCCAGCGCTCAAGTAGAGCAGCAAAGCATTCAACACAATTATGACTCCAATGAAGACTGCCGCTAGGACTGTCGTCATCCTCTTGTTAACGAACTCACCCATCAGATTCTTGTTCTTCGTGAATACGAAGAGCGGCACTAGGGGAAGCGGTAGCAGTAGACTCAAGACGACCTGACTGTAGACCAGAATCAGAAGTGGCTCTATTCCCGCCAGGATTGCAATCGTAGTCGGAATGACATTTATCAAACGCGTAATGATTCGTCGAATCCAAAGGTTTGTTCTCAGGCCAATCATTCCTTCCATTATCGCCTGCCCCGCAATAGTTCCTGTAGTTGATGACGAAAGTCCAGAAGCGAGCAGAGTTATTCCAAACGCGACAGCTGCAGCAGGCCCAAATAGCGGTTCGAGTGTCAGATAAGCATCCTGAATTGTTGCAACATTCAATCCGTGCGCTCCAAATGCTGCCGCGGCCATCACCATGATCGCAGCGTTCACGAGCCCAGCAAAAGTGAACATTATGATACTCTCGACGGTATGGAGTCGCAACACGCGACGCTTCGTTTCCATGCTCCCCTCGGTTATCTTATCATTTGAAAGGGCTGAGTGAACGAAAATTGCGTGCGGCATAACAGTCGCGCCAACTACGCCCACCGCGATTAGAATCCTATCTGTTGAGGCAAGGTTAGGAATTAGAGAACCCGTTATAACAGGAATTAAACTGGGGCCGGTTATGAAAATCTCGAAAATGTACCCAATCCCTATGGTAGATACAAGGGTCATGAAAAAGTACTCCATACGGCGAACCTTTCCTCCTGTCACTCCCATTACCAGGATAACGTCTAGAACCGAGAGGAAAGTTCCGTACAACAGGGGTATGCCGAAGAGAAGGTTTAACGCGACGACCGTACCGAGAAACTCTGCGAGGTCCGTCATGACTACGGCCACCTCCGCAGCTAACCAGTAAGACAAAATGTGGACACGTTTCCTAAGGTGAGTGCGCATTAGCTCTGGAAGAGAATGCCCTGTTGCTATGCCGAGCTTTCCGGACAGATATTGCAGCAGCATAGCCATAATTCCAGCGAGCCAGACAACCCAAAGCATGCTATAGCCGAATGATACGCCGCCGCTGATATCCGTCCCATAATTACCCGGATCCATGTATGCGACGCTTACAATAAGCGCGGGACCAAAGTACTTCCACAAATCACGCCAAAAGCCAATTGATCTTATGGAATCGGTCGCAGTCACCAAGTAGCACCTTCATCTCTGTTACTGAAGGGTACATGGATTGCCATCGTCATTCAGTAGACAGGATGCCTAGCTTTTACTTGTGCTTTTGTTTCTACAACCGTCAACTTTCAGTGGTCTTTGTGTTGGATAGGGTTTCCGTGGTGACATTGCGAAGGTCGATTGAGAGCTTTGCACATCCTCTCTATCACCGTTCTGTCAAGTAGGTAGTCGATCTTCGAAGCCTCGTCGCAAGATATTTGAGAATTCAGACCTAGCTTAGTATTGAAGTAGAGTTCGACAACTCTGTGCTGATGCATTATGGACTCGGCCATCGCCATTCCTTTTCTGCTTAACTCAGGAATCTTCCAGGGTCTCCGCACGACAAGTCCTTTCTTCTCCAGTTTTTCTAGTATCTCTATAGCCGTCGGTAGTCTAACATCAAATTGCTTGGCCAAAGCAGATACTGAGGCCGCGCCATTGGACTCTCTTAGCCGGTACATTGTTTCGAGGTATGCGACTTCAGATCGACTTAATTCAGGAAAGTCCAAACTGTTGCAATCCTAGCGTGTCGGTATGCGTTTTCCCACTATCCGCTTAGCGAATAGGACAAGCAAGAAGACTGCTAGGCCTACTAATACGATTGTTGCACCAGACGCTGTATCCAGAATGATTGATCCTACGAGGCCAAGTACAACACTGAGAAGTGCGAAAATTGGCGATAGGATGACCGTTTGCCAAAGTGACTTGCTTATTTGTACGCTGGTTACGGCGGGAAGAACGAGTAAAGCAGAGATCAGGAGCACGCCGACGATGGGGATGGATACTATGATAGCGATTCCAGCAAGAACGCTCACGGAGTAGTCGAAGAACCACGTACTCACCCCTGAAGCCTTCGCTTGAACCTCATCAAACGTGCTGTATGCTAGTTCCTTATAGAAGAGAAGGACGAACGCAGCTGTCACCGCAAGAACAAGAAATGCATACAAGATCTGTTCAAGGGAGACGAGAAGAATACTCCCAAAGAGGAGACTCTCCAAGTTCACTCCAAGGCCACGCGTCAAACTAAGAAGAACGATTCCTGACGCAAGTCCCAATTCGAGGAAAATCGCTACTGCTGCATCCCCGGAGATCTTCGACGACCGCATTGCTTTCGTTATTCCAACTGACCCGAGAACGACGATGCCACCGGCAACCCATATTGGCATCAAACCGAGGTAGTAGCCCAGCGCGAGACCGCCGAAGGCTGTATGGGCCAAGCCGTCGCCGATGAGGGAAATTCTCTTCAGAACGATAAATACGCTTAGGATCGAGCTTAGAAGCGCCACTATTGCGCCTATGACGAAGGCCCTTTGAATGAATCCTTGCCCGAGCATTGAGAGGAGTGCTTCAAGCGTGGGTATGGTCAATCACCTTTATTGAATAATCATAGGTCTTCGCTATGACGTCATCTGTGAATTTTGACCTAAGTCCGCAGAAGAATAGGGTCCGATTTATGCAGACCACTTTATTCGCCAATCTCGTCACTGTTCCAATGTCATGTGAAGAGAGAATGACAGCGATTCCGCGATCTCTATTCAACTTGCTAAGAAGAACGTAGAACTCGGTCTTTGAGTGCATGTCAGCGCCGCTCGTCGGTTCATCAAGAATTAGGATTTCCGGATCTGCAGCAAGGGCCTTTGCAACGAGGACACGCTGCAATTGCCCACCAGAGAGCTGGCTCAGCTTCCTGTCTCGTAGGTCCGCGATCTCGAGAAGCTTCAGCGCCTCTTCTGTCGTCGTTTTGTCAGTGTTGCTGAAGCGATGAATTAACCCGACTCGTTGAACTCTTCCAAAGAGAACAGTTTCGAAAACCGTCGCTGGGAATTCGTTAGTGGTTGATTGAAAAGCTTGGGGGACATACCCGACTCGTCGCAGGTTTTCTGCCGAGATTGATTCGCCGAACAGTCTCGCGACACCAGAGGTGGGTTTGATGAGACCAATTACCACGCCAATAAGTGTGGACTTGCCTGCTCCGTTCGGTCCAATCAACCCCACCAAATCATTTCTGAATATTTGCAGGGTGATGTGATCCAACGCTTGGACTCCGTTCGGATACCGTACTCCTACGTCATCGAGTTCAACGACACTAGCATCCGACATTGTAAAGCGCCAGCATGAATGATACCAGGTCATCCTGCATTTTCGTCAGGTAGGTTTTGCCCGCTGCTTGATCCGCCTGGCTAAGTCCTTCAATCGGATCCATCAAGACCAGAGTTGCGTGAGTTTGGCTCGCGATTGATTGTGATACGCTAGGATTCTCAAGTGATTCGTATCCAACATAACAGAGGTGGTAGTTGTTTATCGCAGTGATTACGTTGTGAATATCGCTTGGTGTTGGTTCCTCCTCGAAGGGACCGGCAATTGGAATTTGTGTTAGATTGTACCTTTTTGCGAAATATGCGAAGGCTTCATGGAAGGTGACGAAGTATCGGGTCTTGGCGTGCGCTGTGACATTCAATATCTCCAAATTCAGAGTGTCGAGCTGTGACGTGTATTTCTGAGCGTTGGAGGTGAAGTATTGTTGATCTGCAGGGTGAGTCTCAATGAGGCCGTGAAGTATATTCATGACCTGTTGTTTCGCCAATACTGGATCCAACCATATGTGCGGGTCCACAGTACGGTTGTCCTTTTGGAATTGGGGTGGAACAGGTAGAAGCGGGATGCCTTTGCTCGAATCGACCACGACTAATCGCGGGTTGTCGGCAGCAGCAACAATCTGGGAAATCCAGGACTCCAGGCCAGCTCCGCTGAAAATCAAAACATCTGCATTAGCAACTGCCTCTATCGATTGCGGCGTCGGCTCAAAATCGTGCACATCCACAGTTTCGGGCACCAGTAGTGAAAGCGAAATCCTATCGCCGCCGACATTGTGCGCGAAATCGTAAACAGGATAGAATGTGGCAACAACCTTGATCGGCCCCTTCGCCCACTGAGCAACGTGAGCCTGCTGGCCATATAGGTAAACGCCAGAGAGGGACACGATTACAATCATCAATATGCCGATTAGTATGAGGTAAAGTTGTTTCATGAAATCACCAAGATAGGTCTATCCTAACTTAGGACAACCCTAATATTAACCTAACTGACGCACGTACCTATTATTCACGGGAACGGCGCGCGTGTATTTCGTATCAATTTGGATAAGTTTTGTGAAACAATAGTCTGCAAGGTCTTCAGTAGAAGGTGGGTCTTGATCGGATGCACGAAGGCATGAATTCTGTATCGTTAACTGCGTTCACACCATTAATGTGTTCCGCCTATTCCGCTAGAAGGACTTGAAGAGTGATTCGCCTACGTGAGCTCACGGGATTGCGAGCGGGGTTCACTGAAGGTGATGTCGAGAAAATACTTGCGGGAAACTGCTCACGAGTTCCAAAGTTCTGGCTGATTAGTTGTCGGCGGAAGGATAGAACTAAGAAAACGTGATTCGAATCGCCACTACTCTAGTACATGTATGTTCTTTTTCGCGCAGATCTCCTTCAGTATTTTTGGCCATACAGTTACGCTGACTTCCCCTAGGTGCGCCTTTCTGAGTAGGAGCATGTAGGTTCGGGATTGTCCTATGCCTCCACCAATGCTTAGGGGCAGTGTACCGTTCACAATTCCTTGATGGTACGGGAACTTCAGGAAGTCTAGTTGGCCTGTGAGTTCAAGCTGTTTCTTCAGTGATGCCGCGTTCACTCGTATGCCCATTGATGTCAGTTCGTGTCGGCGTTTCGTAACTGGGTTCCAGACTAGGATATCCCCGTTTAGGCCATGCATGGGTTTGCCGTCCTCGGATTTGGTTTCTGTGACCCAGTCGTCGTAGTCTGCGGCTCTCAGTTCATGCGGATAACCGTCCTTAAGTGTCCAGCCCACTCCGATGATGAATATTGCCGGATACTTCTGCAAGACTGCGGTTTCCCGAGCCTTGCGCGGCATGTCTGGATACATGTCAAGGATCTCCTCAGCGTGTAGGAACTTGATCTCGTCTGGGAGACTGGGGTACTTGGAGGCCTTCAGTTCCGGGAATTGCTTCTGCACATGTTGCTCGGCGCCTTTGAGAACCTTCCAGATCTTCCTGACCGTGTCCTTGAGGTAATTCAGGTTGCGTTCTTTCTCAGTGACCGCCTTCTCCCAATCCCATTGGTCCACGTACGCGCTGTGGTCGTGGTCGAGGAAGTAGTCTTTGCGGACTGCATGCATGTCGGTGCATAATCCTTCGCCCGGCTTCATTCCGAACTGTTTCAGTGCCACGCGCTTCCACTTCGTCGCTGCCTGCACAACCTGTGCATCCACTGGATGCTTATTGTAATCGTTAGATATGTGGAACTGGACGGGTGTGCGGGAACCATCGCGATCCAGAAGATCATTAACGCCACTTTCGGTATCCACAATCAGAGGAACCTGAACCATCATTAGATTCAGCTCCTTGCAGAGACTAGTCTCAATGTAATTCTTCGCCGCAAAGATTGCTTTCTGCGTATCCTTAGGGCTCAGAAGGGATTTGTAATCCGTTGGCAGAATTTTCTCCAAATCCTCATAATTGCCTATGCCTGGTCCAGCAAGATCGGCCTTCTTACCTGACATAATGCTCGGTCGTATGCGACTGCGTGATCGGTAAATAAAGTGTCCACTTCATTTTCTATTCTGTAATTACCTTCGAAAGTTCCAGCAAGTCTTCGTTAGCAATGCGTCAATAACAGTGAAGTGAGAAAAAGGAGATCGTCAGGCCGACCGGTGGGGCTGTCTGACCGGCCTAGACTTCTGGGATCAGCAAGAATCAGATGCGTCCCACGCTTGACCCGGCGATCAACTACGGCTTCGGTCACGAACTGCTATTAGCATGTATGTTAACTCAGATCCTCGACAATGATGAATGGAACATGTTCGCTGTTAATTTGACATGCCTCGGTTGTGGAGCAACATATTCTCCAAACGAGAGCGTGGTAGTCTGTGAGAAATGTGGCGATGTCCTTGATGTCAGATACGACATGACTAAAATCCAGCGTAGCATCAAGAAAGCTTCATTGAAGAACAGAGTCCACTCGCTGTGGAGATATCGGGAGCTCCTGCCGATAACAAACGACAGTTGCATAGTCTCGCTGGGCGAAGGAATGACGCCCACGGTACAGGTTTCGCGCTATGGGGCTCTTCTGAAGAACCTTCGCAAGCTTTCGCTGAAATTGGATTACCTCAACCCTACGGGCGCCTTCAAAGATAGGGGAAGCACTGTAAGCGTTTCGAAGCTAAGGGAAATGAACATCACAGCGGTCATGGAGGATTCGTCTGGAAACGCAGGTGCCTCCCTCGCTGCTTATTGTGCTGCTGCGGGAATCGAATGTACCTTGTACGTTCCATCTGGAGCACCCAGCGAGAAACTTCTTCAGGCGAAACTCTACGGAGCGAAAATCAGAACGATTGCTGGGTCACGAACCGATGTGGCTAAGGCAGCTGAAAATGCTTGGAGGACGACGGGTCTCTACTATGCGTCGCACAACCTCAGCGCCTTCTTTCTGGAGGGGATGAAGACTTTCGCATATGAGCTTGCGGAAGATATGAGCTGGGAAGTTCCTGAGCACGTGGTCTTTCCAGTAGGAGGAGGCGCGCTTCTAGCTGGAGCCTGGAAAGGCTTTGAGGAACTACTCCAGCTCGGTTGGGTCAAACGCTTGCCAAGATTTCACTGCGTACAATCGGAAGCCTGTATGCCAATAGTTGAGGCTCACAGGAGGGGCGCCATGCAAGTGGGCCCAGCGCAGGAAGGCGAGACGATTGCAGGTGGAATACGTATCGCAAACCCACCTAGAGGACGGCAGGTTCTGGAGATTCTGTATCGGAGTAGTGGTCAAGCCGTTGCAGTAAGTGATCAAGCGATCCTTCAACATCAGAAAGCATTGGCCAGGAATGAGGGGATCTTTGCTGAACCCACCTCATGTGCAGCATTAGCTGGCTTAGAGAAGCTTTTCGATACTGGAGCCATAGCGGCCGACGAGTCAGTGGTCGTGGCAATAACAGGGTTCGGTCTCAAAGACAGCAAGAACGCTGCCAATTCGATTTCCTAATTTGTACAAACCATTGCCGTCAGCTCCCTAACCGCTATATTCCAGCATAAACCGAATCTTGCTAGGTCATCTGAGTTGGGTGCGAAGCCTGAGCTTGTCAACCAACTAATATCGTCGCAGAAGCGGATTCATTTCTGCACGTTACCAACTCCGATCGAAAAGCCGAATGGTCTACAGACTCTCGTGCCTTCGATCGACTTGCTGGTTAAGCGCGACGATGTCATGGAGCTCGCATTGGGTGGCAATAAGGTTCGAAAACTTGAGTTCCTAATGGCTGATGCGCAAGCGAAGCGATGCAATGTTGTGATTACTACCGGTGATCTGCATTCTAATCACACGCGGTTGACCGCAGCGGCTGCGCGAAAACTTGGAATGAGGCCGATCCTCTTGATGAAGGGCAAGAAGCCTGACGTCATCGCGGGAAACCTGATGTTGGATTACCTGTTCGGGGCCGATGTTCGATACTTCGATGGAGAACGCAAAGATATCCCCGCGGAAATGGAGAAGATACGAAAGGAAGAGGAAACAAAAGGAGCATCCTGCTATGTGATCCCTCGCGGAGGAGCAAGTGCGCATGGTGTTCTGGGTTACACGAACGCGGTCTTTGAGTTGAAGGAGCAACTACGGGCTGACGCAGACAAGATCGACTATATCGTCTTCGCTACTGGCACAGGGGCCACACAAGCAGGTCTTATTCTTGGAACAAAGCTCGCTGGTTTGAAGGCCAAGGTCGTAGGGATAAGCGCGGGCCGACCCGCCACCGATATAGCGAGCGACACGAAACGGCTTATTGCTGACGCGGCAAATCTGCTTGGTGTCAGAGTTGATCTGTCGCCAGCCGATGTGATTGTCGACGACGGCTACACTTGCGGAGGTTACGCGGTCGTGACGAAGGAAGTGACAGATTTGGTTGAAATAGTTGCGCAGAAAGAAGGTCTACTAGTTGACCCAGTCTATTCTGGAAAAGGGATGCTGGGGCTCGTCGGTTTGACCAAAAAAGGATATTTCCCCAAAGGGAGCCGCGTTCTCTTCGTTCATACTGGTGGCGTACCCATAATCTTCAGTCACTGGCGACCAAGCATCGCGTGATTGGCTTTGATCGCTGAGCGCCAGAAGACTCGAATCCTTGCAGCTTGAGATCGACGCATCACTGCTCGAAGCTCAACGAGTCGCATGTGGCTTCATAGAGAAATTCTCTCAAGGAAGACTAAGCTAGCTAAGGTTTCAGTTGCTGCCGTTCCCTTACAGCGACTATGCTATGTAACCAGATTTCCGGATGAAGTTCTCTGAGATTGTCCTTAGACTCTCGACTTGATCGGCAAGGGTCGTCTTGCCATCTGGACTAGGTGTAACAAGTATGCAAGAGACGCCGAGCTTCTGAAGCTCTGAGACCGTGTTCTTGTTCTCATTCAAGTTTCCGGAGAGGATTGTTCCACGGTCGCCTTGGGGGCCTACGAATATTGAGTCTTTAGCCTTAGCGTTAAGTCCGATACGGACACAGATTGGCTTGTCTTTTCCACCGGGAAGACTTCGGAATTGTGTAACAAGTTTCTTGAATGTATCGAGCGGGTAGACGTTAGGGTGCCAAGCATCATCCAAGGCTATTGCACGTCGCATCGCGGCTTCGCTGCTTCCTGCAACCCAGATCGTCAAGTGCTTCTGCACAGGCTTTGGTTCGAAGACTACTTTACTGAACCTGTGCGGAATACTCTTGCCTTCGAATTCAGGGTGAGTCGTTTCACTCCAGAGTTGTCTAATGAGCTTGATAGATTCGTCTAGTCTCTTTCCTCTTGTGTGGAAATCTGATCCGAGGTGTGTGAATTCCCTTTCCATCCAGCCGACGCTTGTCGCAAGCATTATTCGGCCTCCACTGACTTGGTCGATGGTGGCGAGTTGCTTGACCACGACGACTGGATTACGCATAGCCATGATGAGTGAGGAAATGCCGAGCTTCACGGTGCTCGTGTGCGCGGCTAGGTAGGCCAAAGATGTGATGCTTTCTAAGACTTTCTCGTAAGGCGTGCCGCTCTGGGTGGGCATGAGAATGTGGTCTGTTGTCCAGATGGAGTCGTAACCCATCCTTTCAGCTTCAAGTGCTACTGTGCGCATCCCATCTACAGATAGCGTTTCACCGTAGTTAGGTATGCAGACACCGAACTTCATGTCCGGATCGCAATTTAGTAAAGTGCCCAGAGAACTAGTAAATCTTCCTCTACTTTTCGGAACTCGTGGCGTCTCACGGGCTGTCCATTTTGCTGTCGACCGTTGGACTTAGTACTGAGGTTAGTGCGGCCGCTATTCCCAGCCAGATGGCGGCGACGATGAATGTTATGTGGAATCCTAGGAAGAACGAGATGAACCCTGAAACGAACGAGCCTAGCATCGTGGCAAATCCTACGATTGCGCTGTAGACGCCTAGAGTGGAACCTTGATTCGCTCGACCGAGAGTGTTGAAGACCATCACATTTGAAGCTGCATAGTATGCGGCATAGGCTATGCCTGCTGCCAGAGGGTAAAAGATCAAGTTGATGCCAAGATACCAAAAGCCGGTTAGGAAGAACACCGCAATGCCAATCGCAGCGTATGAAAGTCCTCGGAGCACTAGACCTTGAACAGCTGTCTCTCTTAGGCCTCTTCTTTCCATGCGGCGGCCGAGGGAATTGAAGGCAATGACCTGGATAATCATCGCTACCAAGGAGACCAGGAACACTTGGCTCTTGGAAACGTTCGCTCGGTAAAGAGATGGAACAAGAGATGTATTGAAGATTCCACTGGCAAGATAGAATGCGAAGATGGATAGGTAGATTATCGTCGGATCTCTGGTTAATTCGTACTTGATGCCTTTGAATACCAGCCTGAAATCAATCAGTCTCGGTATCTTCAGGAAGAGCATTGGCACAACGAGCAGTCTCTCATAGAAACTTCTCTTTACCATCACGATAACTTCGCGTTCGAAAGTGATGCTGGGTTCTCGGATCATGACAAACGATATGATCGCGGAAACAACCGAGAGCACTCCGAGAGGAACGACAATTAGATGAAATGGAAGGTAGTCGGCCCACGCGACGCCGAGAAGTAAGCCCAAAGTCACTCCGATGCTTGTAATCATCGAGAAGCGTGCGAACGCGGGCGCCCATCTCGATTTGGGTTGTGTCTCCATTACCAAGAGGTTCAAGGGTGTTGCAGATGCGGAAGATACCAGCGAAAAGATGGCGTAGAGAACTTCAATTCCATAGATCGTCTTAGCGGAGAGGAATGAAATCAATGTCATAGTGACAGCCAAGTAACTGGCGATAACGATCGTTCTTCTGTTGCGAATTCGATCAGTTGCGAATCCCCAAATCATAGCAGCGGGAATGCTCACAGCGTTGAAGAGTGTAGTCGCCAGACCGATATCGATCACTGTGCCGTGGAGCTCCAGAATGTAGAGTTGCACGTAAGTTCCGACGGGGCCCAAAGCCATGTTGATGGGAAGGACCGAGTAGATCCATCCGATCGGTTGACCTGTTTTCTTATCGCTGGACTCCACCATCTCTATGCCTCGCTCTCTGGATTGTAAGCGTGAGAATTCGGACTATCTTCCAATGAGCGGACGCATAGCTACGTCAGGAATGATATAGAGTTTCAACTCAGTCATTTGGTTAGTGGAAAACCATTTTTTGTCACGTGCAAAGATGTAAATTAGAGTTGAATAACTCACTCTTCGATGAGACGGTAACCCTGGATGAATCATTCCAGAGCGCCATAGAGTCAGCGAGCATGCTTCGCCAACTGAATGCCCAGCAGTTGGAGATCTTGGAGCGGGTCGACCAGGCTTGCCAAGAATTATACCTTCCAGAGTTTGAGCACTATATTGCGCACAAGTATAACGATCAGACTCCTCAGATTCTGAAGAAATTCGGTTTGATGGGGCTTACCGTTTCAACAGCGCATGGAGGTGCCGGAGCTGATTCACTTACCTGGGCGTTGGCTCTGGAGCGCTTCGGTCAATTGGGCCTTAGTGTTGTAACTTTCGTTGATGTCCATTGCTTGCTCGCGTCGTTGGCGATTGAGCAGTGGGGAACGAGTATCACTGGAAGAATTATCTCTCCCCAGCTGCAAAAGGTGAGAAGATTCTAGCGTACGGCTTAACCGAGCCAGAAGCAGGTAGCGAACCCACGTCACTGAAGACGAGTTACGAAGAGCACGATGGCGGATATGTGCTTAACGGCACGAAGTATCTGATCTCAAACGGTTCTGTCGCAGACGCCTTGGTGATCTTCGCCTACCCCAAAGGAAAGAGAGAGGGAATGTCGGCTTTCCTAGTCGACTCAAAATCGGAGGGGTTCTCCGTTGCGATGCATCTGGAAGAGAAGATCGGTCTCTTCACTTCCGACACGGCTATGCTCGAATTGAACAACTGCAAGGTGCCAAAGGAGAACCTCTTGGGACAACCTGGTAAAGGACTTCATGTCGCCTACTCAGCCTTGCTGAACGGTCGGATCGGCATTGGTTCGGGTTGCGTGGGAATAATCGAGGGCTGTCTCAATTCGGTTACAGAACGAGCGCGGTCACGCGTGCAGCATGGGAAACCAATCGGAAAACATCAGTTGATTCAGCGACACTTGGCGAACATTGCGATGAACTTGGAGATGGCCAGATGGCCTACCTACATAGCCGCCGTCGAGAAAACGAAACTTGACGCTTCGCCCGGGGACTTGGAACTCAGAAACAAGGTGGATCGACAGTCGGCCATTGCAAAACGTGTAGCCTCAAAGTTGGCGTATGAGAGTGCCGACTTGGCGGTTCAGATTTTCGGCGGATTCGGTTATTCTCTACTTTCACCGGTTGCCAAACATCTGTGTGATGCCCGAGTTGCAAGGATCTATGAGGGTACGGATGAAATCATGGAGCTGAAGATAGCCTCACTGGTCTTGGGCAAGGGCTTCGAAGCGTACAGTTAGAATATTGGCTTCAGGCTTTCCCGGCCTTCGTCTTCAACATATCCTTCAGATTATCGAGCACCTGAGTTACTATTTTCGCCTAAGTGGAATCGAGCAGTTTCGCTCCGAGGCCCGCCATTATTCCACCAATCTTAACATCCGCCACCCATCCCACCTTGGTCCCAGACCCACTCTCGTCCAGAGTAAACCCAGTCTGCATCTCAATTGTCCTCCCAACCCCTCGACCACTTCCAATGAGCTTTGCTGAAGACGGAGGAACTTTGTCAGCGATCTTGAACTCCAGATCCATTGTTCCTCTTACCACCGAAATGCCAACTTTCACCTTCACTCGAAACGCGTCGGGTGAGAGTACTTCAAGAGATTCTAGGTCAGGGAAGCATGGTGCGATATCATTGGGGTTCAGAAGGAACTCCCATACAACGCTACGAGGCGCGGGACTTTCGAAGGAACCCTCTAAATGCATATGGTTTCGCCTTGGTTACGATGATTCTGCTAGACGGTCCATAGTTAAAGGCTTCACGCTTCAAGAAAATAGACACCGCGGATGCAGCCATCCCATCCTAGAATACGCATCAGTAAGAATAATCATTCTATAACTACGCGAACGTTGACTTGCCGCTCTGAGAATAACGCGAAGATGGCGCGAAGACATTTAATACACTAGTTCTTAGATAGACGCACGTAATTCGGGGGCACGTCTTGGTCAACTTGGCGACTGTTATTGCATTCTGGAGAAGGAAAGACTCCCAATCTGCCCCTGAACACGAGCGCATCATCCCTCTGCCTGAGTTGTCGCCGCCGATTCCAGACATGAGCAGGATTGCGTCGAAGGAGCAAGTTGACCGAGCGAGGGATACGCTGAAGGTGCTGAGGCTTGAGAGGCAGATCATAGGTTCAGCCGTGGCTACAATCTATGAATCTCATACGAAAGGCCTCATCAGCACCGTCGAACGAGACCGCCTACTTCAGAAGTACAAGATTGACCTTAGCGGACTTGAGAAATCAATCGACGAGAACCAGCGCATCGTCAACCTGTACGACTTGGAAGCTGCACGGGAAGAGCTGGAGAAGAACTTCAAGGCAAAGCTGGCCGAGATAGACGCACAAATCAAGAGTCTACGATCAGGCGGCCCACCAGCACGCACGAACACAGAGCAACAGAAACATAACCCCACAAATTCAAGCGGTAAGACATCAGGTCAAGAAAAGAATGAGGGCGGAGACAAGAAGTCGAGAAACGAGCAAGATCAGCAGATCACTGAGGCTGAGAAGCGAATCGAACAGATTCGCGAGGAAATCCTGAAGGCCATGGATCGCCTTGAACAAATCGAAGCGGAAGGATAATTTTGTCTTGGATTGAGGGCGCCAAACGGAAAGCCGTCCTCAAAGCCTTGGAACCCATAAGGAATGGATGGATAGTCGGTCTCGGCAGTGGGTCCACGATGACCGTAGCCGTTGCCGAGCTCGCGAGACGGACGAAGGGCAGGAAAATCGAGGTTTCTGTTGTGCCAACGTCACATCAGATCGAGAACCTCGCCATATCTCATGGACTCAGAATCCTCACCATGAATGAGGCTTTCACAATCGATTATGCGATCGATGGCGCTGATCAGGTTCAGGAATCTTCGCTGGATCTAATCAAAGGAGGAGGCGGAGCCATGCTTCGAGAGAAGATCGTTGACTCCACCGCACGGAAACTAGCTATAGTCGTTGATGAGACCAAACTCACGAGGCATCTTGGTGGAAAGCAACCGGTTCCATTAGAGGTACTCCCTCTAGCCTACAAACAAGTGCAAGCCAAAATTGCACGAATGGGCGGAAGGGCGAAGCTGCGCGAAAGTGCAGGGAAAGTTGGTCCGGTTGTCACCGACAACGGGAACTTTGTCTTGGACGCAGACTTTGGCAGAATCGAGAGACCTGCTGTCCTGGAGCGCCACTTGAAGATGATTCCAGGGTTACTTGAGACAGGACTTTTCTTGGGTATGGCGGACGTGGCTTACGTCGGACGGAGCACAGGTGAGGTCCAATCCGTCGAAGCCAAATGACGTTTCGGAGGCGTCAGGTAACCCAGAATAATCGGCGGCTCGTTATGCTAGGGATTTGACGCCTACTCGAGGAGCAGGCTGAGATTTCGAACTAAAGTGTTCACAATTTCGTCAATCACATTGTGTTTTGGGACTTTCGATTCTCGCTTGCAGCTAGCGCTTTTCTTTCCTACGTTGCACCAAGTGGAGAATTCTCTTTACGGTATTGACAGTATGTTTCAGAATCTTCCAATGTCTTAAATGCTGAGCGAAATGTCAGATAACTGATAGTGTGCACTTTGACCGAGAGGGTTTTCGTTAGGAAGGCGTCTGGACTTGTTAGAGATTTCTCGACCGGCGACGCCATGATGTATAACATGCTGACGGTGGGAATTTTGAGTGGAGCGGTATACGCGATCTCGACCGCGCTCTATGCATTTCCAGGGGCGAACCTGCTTCTAGGGATGGGCATAACTGCTGTGTGGGGGGCTTTCATGTGGATTGTGTACGTGTTTCTGGTGACGGCGATGCCGCGCACAGGTGGAGACTACATCTACGAAAGCCGAATATTGAATTCCGCTATAGGTTTCATATTTCCGATGGGAGCTTTCGTCTTCTGGTGCATTTACTGGGTCATTTTTGGCGGAACTACACTGGCGATCTACGGAGTGAACCCATTCCTTGCCACTTTGGCACTTCGATGGAATAGACCAGAACTACTCGGCATGGCAAATTGGCTCTTGACTGCAGATGGCTCAGCCATAGTTGCTCTTGTCATGCTATTCTTGGCCACGATCCTGCTGATCTTGCCCGTGAGGTTCTACACTAGAATTCAATGGATACTCATGGGAAGCGTATTATTGAGCATAATCGTCATACTTGGCTCCCTTCTATCAGTGGACCAAGCCACTTTCGTTGCGAACTTCAACGGCTGGGCGCGACAGTTCGGGGCGTCAGGCAACTACTATCAGCATGTTATCGACACTGCTAAAGCAAACGGGTTCAACCCTAGTCCCGGCTTCAGTTGGTATGCTACTCTGGGAGTCATGCCAGCCACATGGTTCCTGCTCGCCTGGGCGTTCTGGAGTGTTGCGCAGGCAGGGGAAGTGAAGAGAGCAGAGAATGTCAAACAACAGTTCATTATGATTCCTGGAGCAGGATTACTCACTGCAGTCGTTTGGATTGTGATCGCGTTGGTTGCAATCAGCATTGTTGGTCAAGAGTTCATTGCGTCGCTGACCTTTCTGACCTTTCAGCACCCTGACTTGCTAGCTACAAGCGTTCCGCCGTACACTAGCTTCTTCGCCAGTATAGCGAGACCAGAACTTGATTTGCTGGTAGCTTTTGTGGTGATGGCGGGTTTCTTCTGTTCAACTCTTCAGATTGACTACAACACCCTCTTTATGCCAGTACGGAACTTGCTAGCAGGATCATTTGACAGAGTGCTGCCTGAGGCATTCAGTGAAGTCCACCCGAAGTTCCACACGCCAGTCAAGGCAATCCTGTTCTGTCTACTCGTTGGCATAGTGCAAATCGCTGCTTGGAGATTCATACCGGGATTAGTGTCCACTGTTGCAGCAGCGTCGTTCGCTCAACAAGCTCCACTACTTCTGACCTGCATTGCAGGAGTGATTTTTCCGTTCAGGCGGAAGACTAAGGAGATCTATGCGTCCTCTCCCGGAGCGAAATACAAAGTTGCGGGGATACCTTTGATTTCGATTTGCGGCGTCATTGGAGCAGGTCTCATAGTGACGGTCATTTACTACTGGGCGACGGTTCCAGCGCTTGGCGTAGCCGATCCGACCGCCTTGTCATTCGTCGTTGGAGTCTACGCCTTCATGGCGATATACTACTTCGCTGCCAGGATCTACCGCAAGAGACAGGGTGTCGACATAACCAAGGCCTTCCATGAATTACCTCCAATGTAAGACTACCCCGCTATCCGTCTAAACTAGCGAACAGCATGGATAACTAGAAAAGGTGAGGCAGAAAAAGGCCAAGGCTGAAACACGCAGATGGTGTTTCAGTGACACATAAGAAGCGATTCATGATTCTAGAGTGCGGTATCGATGACTAAGCTATTCTTCGCAACAGACATCCACGGTTCCGAGAGATGCTTAAGGAAGTTCGTTAACGCTGGCAAGTACTATGACGTTGATGTTCTTGTTCTTGGCGGAGACTTGACCGGCAAGATGATCGTGCCGATAGTCAAACAGCAAGACGGCAGCTTCAGAGCAGAGTTCCAAGGGAATAACATTCTTGCAAGGAATCAAGGTGAACATGATTCGCTCGTCGCGAACATTCAACTCAACGGCATGTACCCATATGCAACAGATGAGGCGGAGATGACTAAGTTACAACAAGACCATGAACTCGTAGACAGGCTGTTCACGAAGCTAATGCTTGAGTCGATAGAAAGATGGTTGAATCTTGCGCAGGAGAAACTGACAGGGACAAAGACCAAGATGTTCATGACAGGCGGCAACGACGACCGACTCGAAGTAGACCAGCTGCTCAAATCGAAACAGACCGAGAACGTACTCGATCCTGACGGAGAGGTCGTCAAACTCGATGAGCATCACGAGATGATAAACTGTAGCTACAGCAACGCAACACCGTGGAAAACACCTAGAGAACTCTCTGAGCAGGAGCTAGAGGAGAGGATAAACCAGATGACCTCTAAGGTCGAAGACATCGAGAATTGCATCTTCAACCTGCATATGCCCCCCATCGACTCGGGTCTAGATACATGTCCGAAACTCGACACGAGTGTCTACCCTCCTCTGCCGATCTTAGAGAATGGAAATCTTGTAATGTTCGCCGCAGGTAGCGTTGCGGTTAGGAAGGTGATCGAGAAGCAGCAGCCGCTTCTGGGATTGCATGGACACATCCATGAATCACGCGGCATCCGAAGGTTCAATCGCACACTATGCGTCAATCCGGGCAGCGAATACTCCGAGGGCATCGTCAGAGGGGTGATTGTTACTCTGGACAAGAACAAAGTCAAGGGCTACCAGCTGACTTCGGGCTAGAATCGAGCTTCTGGGATCATAATCACTCTGGCTGAATGGTGGAAGAATGTCGATGGCCGAAGAAAGATCGTACGTGATGGTCAACGGGTTCAAACTATTCTACAGGACTTTCGGAAACGGCGACAACGTACTACTCTGCCTGCATGGCGGACCCGGAATGATGCACGACTACCTGCTTCCCCTCGCAAGACTCGCGGATGATGAGATCAAGGTGGTCCTGTACGATCAGCTGGGTTGTGGGAGGTCGCAGAGACCTGAAGACACTTCGCGGTTCCGTGCCGATTACTACGTCGAGGAGGTTGAGGGAATTAGACGGGCTCTGAACCTTGGAAAGGTAAATTTGATGGGATCCTCGTGGGGCGGCATGCTTGCTTTACTATACGCATTGAAGTATCAACAGAATCTGAAGAAGTTGATAACGACTGGAGGGCTCGTGAGCTCTCGCGAATGCGCCAAGGAGATGAACTCGCTCAAGACCCAGCTGCCCAAGGATGATCAGGAAACCTTCGCCAAGTACGAAGCCGTATGGGCGTTTTGGCATCCGGATTACCTCAGAGCCGTCGATATTTACTACCACAACTTCTTCTGCAGAATGCCCGAGTGGCCCGAGGAAGTGACGCGGACGGTGACTCATACGAGCGTGCCAGTCTACTTCACGATGTGGGGGCCGAATGAGTTCACGGCGTCAGGAAACCTCAAAGACTTAGACTTTACTGCGAGACTTCCGGAAATTCACGTGCCCACGTTGGTGACTGGCGGTAGATTCGATGAGGTGACTCCGAAAATTGCTGAGACAATCCACAAGGGAATCCGAGGATCGAAGCATCTCATCTTCGAAAAAAGCGCGCACCTCGCAATGTGGGAAGAACAGGAAAAGTACCTCAAAACGGTGAGAGAATTCATTCTAGCCCAATGAATCAAGCGCGCGATGTACCTGAACACGTCGTTAGTGGTGCCGGGAGCGGGGTTCGAACCCGCGGCTTCTGGGCCCATTGCTCTCCAGATTATGAGTTTCGTCCCTTAAGCCTGGCTGGCGCTCTACCAGCTGAGCCACCCCGGCCTAATCCACACAAAACCAAACCTGCATGTAAAAATGTTCTCCATCGGTCGCTGCCACGGATGTGAAAAGTGTTTAATGAATAATCGAACATGGTTCAGGGTGCGTACTGAGCTGGGCGCGCATGGAGTTTGATTATCTCACCCTAGACGATTTCGACTTACGAGACAAGAGGGTGCTACTAAGGTTAGATATCAATGCGCCAATCGACCCCGATACCGGGCAGATTCTAGATGACGGACGAATAGTCGCCGCCAAACCCACGTTGGACGCACTTACGCATGCGAAGGTGGTAATCCTCTCCCACCAAAGCCGCCCCGGAAGGGAGGACTTCACATCTCTCAAACAACACTCAATCATACTTCAGAGGAATTGCTCACAACGCGTCAAGTTCGTGGAAGACGTAATGGGACCTGCCGCTCGAGAAGCAATTAAGAAACTCAAGAGAGGCGAAATTCTCGTCCTAGATAATGTTCGATTCTGCTCTGAAGAGAACCTAGAGGAGAAGCCTCAGAAGCTGGCTAAGACAAATCTCGTCACAAGACTGGCGTCACTCTTCGACCTCTACGTAGACGACGCATTCGCCGCGGCACACAGAGCCCAAGCCTCTCTGGTAGGCTTCCCGTATCTTCTCCCATCCGCAGCGGGCCGCCTAATGGAGAAGGAGCTTGCAGCACTGAAACGACTCTTAGGTCAACCCGGCCACCCAAGCACCTACCTGCTAGGTGGCGCAAAGGTCGAGGACAAAGTTCCAGTCATCGAAAACATACTGGGCACAAAGAAAGCTGACCACGTACTCGTAGGCGGGATGGTTGCCAAAATGCTCCTCAAGGCAGCTGGACAAAAATTCAACGAATCAGAGGAGGCAGAACTGGCCGAAGTTGCCGACCAAGTTCAGAAAGCTTGGTCCGTTCTTGCGAAGTATCGCGGCCGTATCATTCTGCCAGTGGACTTCGGGACACTTGAAGATGGAAAGCGAGTGGAAACGCCGATTCAGAAGTTGTCTAAGTCAGGTAAGTCGCTTGACATCGGAGTTGAAACCGCTGAGAAGTTCGCTAGCATCATAAGTGAATCGAAGACGGTGGTCGCTAGTGGGCCCATGGGAGTCTTCGAGCAGGACTGGTTTGAGATGGGCACGAGGACGGTGCTTGAGACCATGGCGAACAGTAATGCCTTCACAGTCATCGGCGGAGGCCACCTGTCCGGTTACGCGGCGATTCTTGGTATAGAGAAGAGGTTCTCGCACGTCAGCACTGCGGGAGGTGCAATGCTCACGCTTCTGGCAGGCGAAGAGTTACCTGCAATAACCGCGCTAGTGGAATCCGCAAAGCGTCATAAGCGACAGTAGGGACTAGCTTAGGCGAGAATTTTAAGGACGCTTTTCATCATAGTCGCCGCATGCCTCGGTGGCTCAGCCTGGTAGATGCCCATTAGATCCGGGCACTGGGGAGCAGCCGCCTTGTAAGCGGAATCCACGCAAGCGGCAGGTCGCGGGTTCGAACCCCGCCCGAGGCTCCAAGACTCGTCTTCGTCTCATCATGATTCATGGTTTTTCGTCGGCGTGGAACGCTCTCCCAGTACCCCCCAGGTGGGTGTGGTTTCCTAACCCAAAGTATGATTTCGCAGCCTCAGAACGTATTACGGGATAGGTCAGGGAGCTCGGGAACGCTGCGAGGAAACACGTGGAGACAACCGGAACATCACAGGCTTCCAACATGACCATGCAAATTCACTCATTACTTCACCATCGAAATCCACGCTCGGTTAATGATGCCAAACGACGGCGTAGAGCTAGCCCGAGGCTCCAAAATCCCTGGGAGCGTTGCGTTTGAGACCGTCGCCCTTGCTCGATCCGTCAGACACCATCACACTGGCTTAACCCGTGCCGTGGGTTTGAAAACACCGTTCTAACATGAAAGGGGGGTTGGATTATGGACAGAGCGGATGGAAAGCTAGGCTAGAATCTTGACTTTCGGTACGTAGATCGCTTTGAACTGAGCTTTGCATCTAGCCCGCGAGTAGCATAGTTGCTCGCACAGCTCAGCCGTCTCCTCGTCAGCGAATCCGAATTCGCAGATTTCACACGGGTAGATCCTTTTGCCTTTCCTCACAACTTCCGATACCGTACAAGTCACTAGCAACTACAGGCCGTAGTTCACCCGCATTTAATCATATCTCTTCATCCACTAGCTTCACGAAAGGAGTAGGCGTGCTGAAACCAAAATTCTAGTAGGTAAGATCCTCAAATTCTACTATTGTGAGAGCATCTTCTGCGTGTTCTCTGTGATCGCGTGCATCCTTCGGATATGCATGATGAATTGTTTGCTCCATTCTGTTCCACCGGCAGGTCCACGACTACGCTGTGCCCGCGGCTGTTGTCCACGACGCTCCTGTAACCATTAGCCCAAACAGAGGTAGCCTTCATCAAGTTACACTTGGGTTCGTTTTGATTGTGCGTCACAAATACGTTCGCGGTAACTATCATCATTGGAGATGTATTACGAACGATTGCGCGCAAAGGGAAATGGATTTCAGCACAGACTTGTCACAGTATTCGTTCACATCTTGCGAGAATTGTTGAATGGTTCGGCCGAATCCTGGTGAGTCAGCATGACTTGAGGAAGTTCGGGTTCGTTGAGTCGTACTTATCGGCATCCTTGCTGTCTCGAGTGATGCCGTTCAGCCACCTAGCGGCGCCATCTCTCTTCCAGTCGCCGACATTGTCATGGGTGTTCATGTAGTTCCGCGGCATCGGATGGGTGCCAACCTTAACCGGCAGGCCGACCACTTTCTCTATGTAATTCTTCTGGTCCTCGATGTATGGGCAGATTGGGTAACCTGCTAGGTAGCAGCTCGCTAGGTAGATGACCTCGGCGCCGTACTTCTTCATGTCGGCTGGTGCTGATTCAAGGCGTTCGCCGGGGCAGCCGCCGCATGCCATCCAACCTACAACCTCTATGGGTTCGTTCTCCGGGTATTCTGCGAATGCTCCGTCACGTTCGATGATCGACTTGAAGCATTTGTTCCCTGTGCAGGTTCTGTTTCTATCGCAGATCATTATCCCTACTCTGACCATCCTCGATCAAAATGCGAGTTGCGCGCTTTGCTTTAGGACCTTTCGAATATAGAGTAAAATGAGAACGTGTTTCAAAGGCCTACGTATTTCGCGGCGGGTGACGCGAAACTCCTGATAGTCCGGTCCGATTTTCGCACGGAGGAACTGGGGGGAGGGTATATATCGGAAGCGATATAGCTGGCGATATATGGTGAGAGGTGATATGATGGGACGCTTTGGTTACGGGCACTGCGACTGCGGTTGCCATACAGGTCCCCACGGGTATGGGCGAGGGCCTGTTTGGGGCTGGCAGCCTCCAATGACGAAGGACGAGATAGTGAATGAGATGGAGGATTACAAGGCGAGGCTTGAGGCAGAGATTACGGCACTGGAGAAGAGGATCAGCACATTGAAGGAGAAGGAGTAGGGTAGGAACTCAATATGCCACGATGGTGCCGATGCAATTGCGGGCCGTTCAAAATAAGATTCATACCACCTGGCATATTGAAACCCTACATCCTCCGTCTTTTGTCCACTAGACCAATGCACGGGTTCGAGATTATGGAGGAAATCTTCGAACGAACCGGCAGGGTCTGGAGGCCGGGACCTGGCACAATTTACCCCACACTTTCATGGTTAGAGGATAACGGCTACGTGGAGAGCGTGCTTGAGGTCCGAGGTGAGAAGGCACGGAAACCCTACAGGATCACTTCGAAGGGATTAGGGGCGTTGAAGGAGTATCGAACCGTAAAACGAGAGGGATTGGAGAGCCTGCAGTGGATGCGAAATGTCTGGAAGGACATGTAAGATTCCTGGCAGGTTGGAGGTGAAGTAAGGACGACAAAGATTGCAGTGGCTTCTGACGATGGGCAGACGATTAGTCAGCATTTTGGTCGAGCACGCGGTTATGTTGTCTTGACTCTAGAGAACGGGCATGCTGAGAAACGTGAGTCTCGAGACAAATTAGGTCATGCGGATTTCGGGGGCCAGTATCATCACGGGCGTCAGCATGGCGTAGGGCTGGAAGAGGAGCATCGACATAGCATGATGTTTGCACCAATCACAGACTGCGAAGTCTGCGTCGTTGGAGGAATGGGTATCGGTGCATATGAGAACTTGCGCTCCCTAGGAATTCGACCGATCGTAACCGACATGCAGTTGATTGATGAAGCGGTCAAAGCTTTCGTTGAGGGTCGGCTCGAAAACCACGCTGAGCGAATTCATGGGTAGCCAGGAATTTGTGGGGCTACCCGGTTTTCGCTGCATGCGATCTATGCGTTCTTTCATCTTCGACCTGAATCGTGGCGTGAGCCATCCCAAAGTTCTCCCTAAGGAGTTTTCTAGCCTGTTCTTGGATCGCTTCCCATTCCTGAGACCTATCTGTGGTGATGTGTACGCTTGCCGCAAGGACGCCAGAAGTTATTGTCCATAAGTGAAGGTGGTGTACTCCTGTAACGCCACGGATGCTCAACAAGGCTTCCTCAACTTTTCCAGGAGAGATATCGCTTGGAGCACTCTCCATGAGTATATTCACGCTTCCTATAATCAGCTTGTATATGTTCGGTATCATGATGAGACTTATCAGCGCACTTGCTACGGGATCAGCAACATACCATCCCGTCAAAAAGATCACTGTTCCAGCAACGATTACCCCTGCAGAGCTCAATGCATGTACCATCACCTCGATAAGTGCCCCTCGAAAGACTAAACTCTGTTTAGAAGGACCACTCAGCAGCTTAATTCCAATCAAGTTCAAAGCCAGACCCACCATGGCGACGACTATCACGGGTCCTCCTCGAACGTCCGGTGGGCTAAGCAAACGTAGATAGACTTGGAAGAAAATGTACAGGTCCAACACTACTAAGATCCCGCCGTCGAACAAGGCGGCCAACACTTCGAGACGATAATATCCAAAGGATCTCTCGGCAGTCGGGGGTTTCATAGCAAGAGTAATTGCGATGAATGTCATCGTCAGAGTTCCAACATGAGAAAACATGTGAAGGGCATCCGTGAGCAAGGCCAGACTGTTGGTCAAGATGCTACCTACGAACGCCACCGCCATGTATGAGAAGGTGAGTGCAATAACAGCAATCAGTCTGGATTTGTTCTGGGATGCAATAGACGTGGCTCGCACGAACCCTAGGATGTTCTAGCCTATTGTATGACGCTCATATGAGTTGCCATATTTTAGACAGGATGTCTGCAGCTGACTCCGAGTGGGAGAAAGCCGCTGGCATTCCAGCCCGCAGCTATTTTTGTCAAACTTGCCAAGAGTCTCCATGACCTCGCGAAATTAGTTCAAGCGTTATGAGTGGGGCTTCGGTGCTCTTCCCGATTCCCGCGTGAAGTCATCGCGATATTACCGAAGTATTTCAAGACTAATTAGCCTCAAAACAGAGCCTATTCAAGGCAAGCTCGTAGGCCGCGGCTGCGATTGTTACCCCGAAGAAGTATAGAGGTTTGGTGTGTGCCCAGTCCCGGATGTTGTCGATCGATTCGTTGACAAGGGTTGATCCGGTCGCAAGAATCACATCGACGCGTTCAATTGCGTTCCGGTTTCTCTCATGAGATTCGACAATTATCCCCTGACTGGTTTTGCCAATGTTATCGCGATCCATATCGGTGATCCGGAAATTTCTGAACGTCTTGGACATGTGGTAGGCTATTGCTGGTTGGAATCCTATCATGACCACTTTCGTTTCTGATCCATGCTTCTTCGCGAGATACTCTGCGATTTTGGCACCGCACATCTCTGGGCCTGAATTCTTGCAGTGCTTTGTTCTGCTTATGAGTCCTAGGAGTGTGTAGGTGGCGTTGATGGCTGCCACTAGCCTAGCCCTTGCGGCGTTCGTATCAAGTGGGAGTCTGTTCAATTCTGCAAGTGGACCAAGATACTTTGTTGGTTCGTCGGTGAAGGCTTGGCCTACTGCTCCTCTGAGTTCCGCCTGTATCATGACTTCCCTTCCTTGTAATAGCGGGTAACCGTTCCGCGTGGGTCGTCCGATCGCCTCTTCAGGCTTGAGCGGTCTCATGTTTGTTGTGACTTTTTCGCCTTCCAAACCGTGACTCAATACCCTATCATACCACGCTCGCTTCAGTTGTTCAAGCATCATCGCATAGAAGCTCCAAGAGTCGCACCTATGCGGATGCCTGATCGACGACCGATATCCGCTGAGAGCATCCCACCCAAACCGAATACGACTGCACAGATTGCTATCGCGAATCCGAAATCAAGAGCGTGACCTCTCACCAATGAGAGGATCGCAGCGGCTGGCGCAACCGAGAAGATCATTGGAGCCAAAACCATACCGTAGAGGACGTGTAGAACCGACGCGGAAAAGCCCGCGAGTCTGCACGACCATGCGTTCTCAGCTCTAGCGCCTTGAAAGAGCAGACCATACACGGGTATCACAAGCTGTCCTGGCATAAAGGCGCCTCTAATCGCAGCGGTCAGGATGAAGGAGACACCCCCAATGATCCATTGCTTCCTGCAAAATGCAAGAGTAACGGCAAAGATGAAAGAAGTCACAAAAGGAACGACGAGTATCGGTGGCAGCGCAGGATAGATCGCACTGAACATCATTGCTTCAATGATTCCCAGTACAGCTGAGGCCACTGCGATTTGGGTCACCTCTCTACTTCGGCGCGGACGAGAGCTCGTATGTTTTCGCCCTCCGATTCTCAATTCTCGACTGCCTAGGTTCGTGCTACATAAGGCTTGGTAATCACAAACGCTTACATCTTCCGTGCGTATGGTTCTTGCGAACCTGCGGGACGCTCATTGATCAGGTGGAAAACTCCTGCCACGCTTCTGACGAAAAGACAATGGCAAGTCATGCGACTCAGGGCAACAGGATTAACTCAAGCCCGAGTCGCAAAGAGACTTCACACCACACGAGAAAACATAAGCATCATTGAACATCGAGCTCACGACAACTTGAGAGCAGCCAAAGCCACACTGGCTGCATTAGAACAATTCTCTCAATCCGAGGAAATAGTCATCCCAAGTGGAACAAGCGTCTTCGAAGCTACCTCCATGATTCTGTTACGGGGCGATGTGCTAGGCGTCAAATTGAACATGAGCGCCGACTCAATCCTAGCCGCCCTCCGATCAAAGTGCAAAGGAAAGATTCGAGGGCATCATCTGACAGCTACTGTCAAGACCAGGATCGGAGGAGACGGCACAGTTATGGTAAAGTGAAAATGGTGGCGTTAAGAAACGGACAGGTATCCATCACGGAGCAGAAACCCCTAGTCTCCTAGCCAATAAGGGCCTCGGCCGTGCTCCTCGATCTTTAGTTTCCTTGGACCGCACCCAGACTTGGTTCTATTCCCGGAAATGAGCCCCGGACATGTTTGATTTCCAATTCTGCGTTGAGATCGAAAGTCTGAATGCAACCATCTCCGAGCGCATGGGCCGAAGCTTTTCTCTCCGATAAGTCTAGCTTGTTATCTCAAGGATCGGGTACGCGCTACGCAGGCCATCTCAATCGCGTATGACGAGCTAGAAGCTATTCATCCCGTGCCAGGCCCTAAACGTGGTCCTCGTACAGTCTCTCCCTGTAGTAGGATTGATGATTGTAGATGGCTGCGACGGGGTTGTGGCCAAGCACCCTGTCCTTGGCTACTAGGGTTGTTACGGGAGCCTTGGACGCCTTTGTGAATAAGGCGTCGTGGCCAACGCATAACCCGACGAGTATGTTCAGCTGGGAACCAGCTGAATCCAAGAGCATCGCTTGCGCTATGGGATTGCACATGGCCTCAAATCCTCTTGGACGTACCTTTTCCTCGTCTTTGATGCCCAGTTCCTCCTTGGGGACGCCACCCGTTTTACAGACGGCTGAAGATACCTCGAACCCGTTCTTCCGTAGGATGCTTTCCAGAATGGCGCCTTCCCTCTTCAAGCCAACACAGCAGGCTATGCCAAGCTTCCTGTAACCCATGGCTCGCGCGAACTCGATCGTGTCCTCGACCCTAGTCCACCTCATGTATCCTTTCGCCTCAACAAGAGCCGCTGCATGAGCCATCTCCCTCAACTCTGACTTGTACACCTCGGAAGCATTCTCAAGCACCTCTTTAGCCGTGTTCATGGGGCAACCATCGAAGGATTGATTGCTATTACCTGTGGAGCAGGGGTTAATGCCACAAGCCGCACAGTCAATCTTCCGCGACATGCCAGAACCTGTGCCGTATAGCAAGTAAAACCTTCGTAACGTGGAATGTAGAGGGTAAAGACCGCCGCAACGCTGGGCCATCATTCCCTCCTGAACAGTTATTGATGGTAGCCTGGTTCCCTTTATGGAGAGGGGAAGGGCCCAAGGACTTTTCGAGTCGCGGGTGGCTGTCGAGACGCAAGCACCGGAGTAGAGATGCCGCCCATTTTCTAGTCGTAGATATCTCTGTCAGTCAACTTCCTTCTGCACCTCGGATTGGCGCAGACCTTGGTCCCATCGGGTTTGAGTTCATAGCCCTCCATGATGTGCCACTCGGTCTTGCAATATGGACATATCCACACATCCTTCTTGCTTCTGAACCTACCCATGTCCAGACGACCAGTTGCCTACATCAGATGCAGTAGCTCTGGACCAGACCATATGTAACGATTTCCAATGTTTCATGAATGATCCTGGCTGCGTACGTTGACAAAAGAGGTCTGTCTGGTCCGTTAGTGCATTAACGTGGCAAGCGCCTCAACGAGCGTTCCCACCATCGTGGGCACCATGTCTACGCCTGCGTCACGGAAGACGTACTCAGGCCCCCTGCCTTGCAGGCTCTCTCTCAACAGAACCATGTCGATCTTTTGATCCACCAGCCATTCGGCCACACGGATGCCCTTGCCTTTTGCCAGAGCAGTATGAGGGTTGGTGACGATCTGCTCCTGTTCCACTTGGCCATCCTCAAGGGCCAGCGTGAGCAGCGCGAAATATGGCGCTTCGCCGAAATGATCGCTGACCGTCCCATTCAAATCAGAAAGAGGAACGGCATATCGGGTGTGTGTGCGCTCAGAGGGCCCGGCATGGATCAGGACTCTGTCCACATGCGGTACGGTTTCTCGGATTCTCTGTTCGATGCGATGCGTCGCCGAATGAGCCTTCTCCAGATCGTGGAAGCGTAGCAGGATCTCAGCTTCGATGAAACGGAAGCGCCCCGAGTTGCGCCCTGTGACCGATTTCACTTGGGCAACGCCGGGTTCGCTGTCAATGATCTGGCGAATGCGATCGAGAGTTCCAGGGTCAATGGAAGCGTCTAGGAGTACCCGCATCCCATCCGACAGCAGATCCCAGCCGGTCTTGACGATGGCAACGACGATCACCAGCGCCGCAATACGGTCTAGCGGGAAGTCGAACCACTGCGCCAATAGGACCGCGAACACTATCCCAGCCGTGAAGATGTGAACACGGTACTCTCTTGCACTGGCGATGAGGGCAGGGGAGTTGGCTCCTTCTCCAGCGTGCAGTTCGAAATGGCTGAAGACGAGTGGAATAGCAGCCGTCACGAGCACCACCGCTAACATCCATGGATTCACAGTAAGTTGGTGTGGCACGGTGAAGATCGCGTTTCTGACGATCTCGTATGCGGTAAATAGGATCATCACGGCCAGGATAACCGTGATGATGTTTTCGACTTTGTACAGGCCGTAGGGGAAGGACTTGGATTTTCTCGTCGAGAGCTTCAGCCCGATCAGCACTGCCACGGCAGTCAGGAGGTCTACAAGGTTGTGGACTGTCTCCGCGCCCACGGCCACACTCCTGGACGTTACGGCAATGGTCCAGTTCATCAGCACGAGGACGATGCTGACGGCGATGGAAAACCAGCCCCAGTGTTCAAGATTCATCATCGTCCCTCTTTGCATCACTGAAGGCCTTCCCTTAAGATTACCAAAGCTGACATCACGAATTGTTCGTTGTTCTCCTCTGTTTGTGTCCTCGGCTGAAACATGATCAGTCAGCTCTTTTCTTGAGAACATGTTCGATCCTAGCCAGATTTCGGTTTCATCGTAACGAATCTTACAGCGGCCCTAAGCTGTGGCGTTCCCCCACCCTCTGCAACTATTCTCAACGCCTTATCTGCGTCGGTGACGATCACTCCTCCGACGATATCAGCCCCGCGTTTGAACAGCGGGTCGGGTACAATTGATGCGGACGGCCCTACGACGCCGACTTCTCTGGCGGTCTGTGAAAGCTGGAGCAACCGCTCTATGGTTCCATTGGCTATCGCTGATCCAGTGATTATGACAACATCGGCTTCTGGAAGAAGTTCCTCGCAAGCCGTGTCGGGCAGGACTCCTTCATCGAACCGGCCGCCTCTCTCAAATATCCACAGATTCGACGCTTTTCTTCTAACCGACTTAACGAAAGGCTTGATGCTCCCAACCATTGCCACTGTGTCAGTTGGTTTGATGTCTAATTCGTCGAGAATGTTTCCTTCCACCATAGCGAATCCCTGGGAACCGCGGTTCAGGATAATCTGAGACAGGGCACTAATCGTCGCAAGGTCGACAACCCTCTCTCCAAGGGCCCATGATTTCGCGAGTTCAGCTAACTCAGCCGCAGGACTGCCCGCCAATGTGCCCGACTGCCTGAATATTTGGCAGCACGCCAGGGGCACCTCTCCCAGTAGGCTATGGCAGAGTCCCACATCACCTGTGCTCAGCCGGACTCCGGTGTAGCCCCATCCCAAACATGCTCTATCAACTCTGATGTCTTCGAAGGATGGTACTTCACGCTTCAAATATGCAAGCGACTCTTCAACGATCGTCTTTGACATGAGAAACTCGCCTAGACGACCACGAACAGCGCATGGCATACGAGACCACCATTGCCATATCAATAGCCCTGACTAGTGACAATGTCTTTCTCAAACATCCTAGAAAGGCTTATGAATATACATTCCTTATTTCCCTCGTCCGCTGAGTCACCCGAACGTGGGACACAAAGTGTTGCAAGGAACAGGGTTCCCTTGAAGGAGATCGCTGTAGTCAGCGGGAAGGGCGGTGTTGGAAAGTCCTCCGTCACAGCCTCTCTTGCAGTGCTCCTCAGCAAAGCTGGAGCTAGGGTGACAGCGATCGACTCGGACGTCGATGCACCAAACCTCTCGATCATACTGGGCACGGATATCTCGTATCTTACGGAGGTTCAAGCCTCCGAGAAGGCCTCAATTGATCGCGCCAAATGCGATAGATGTGGCATCTGCGTATCAGCCTGCAAGGCAGATGCACTCCTAGGCGTCGAAGGCGAGCCTCCAAGACTCATCCCGTTCCTCTGCGAAGGATGCGGAGCCTGCGCGGTTGTCTGTCCAAGATCGGCCATCACGATCAAAAGAGTGACCAGCGGCAGGATCGGATACGGGCAAACTGCCTACGGATTCCCAATCGTCTCGGGCCAACTCGACATGGGCGAAAGCAGTTCAGGGCACATAGTAACTGCGGTGAAAGCGAAGGGAAGAATAGTCGCCCAAGATTCGGCCTCGGATGTGGTCCTTGTGGATGGTCCACCTGGAATAGGTTGTCCCGTCATAGCTTCTGTGGCTGGAGCCGATTATGCACTCGTCGTCACGGAACCGACACCCGCCGCAAGGAACAGCTTGGATAGAATGCTTACCGTCCTTGCTCACTTCAAAATACCCGCCAGCGTTGTAGTGAACAGGTTTGACCTCGACTCAGAGTACACGCGTAAGATCGAGGATCACGTTCAAGCGAAGTGGTCGATCTGGGTGGCGCAGGAGATTCCTTCAGACGAGAATGTTCCCCTCTCGCTTTCGAAGAGGATCCCAGTTGTGGAATTCCAGCCGGATTGCGACGCGTCGAAGGCCCTTCGAGTTCTCTCCGATCATGTCATGAGCGCGATTTGAAATGGTGCTCGTTCCAAAATCCTGTATGAGATGTGGAAGGGAGTTAGAGCCCAGTGGTTCGTACTGTGACGGGTGCGGAGTGCCGTTGTATCTGACGCAACGATCCGTTACGGACGAAGCGAGCAGGAAAGCCCGGAGGCGCCAGATCGAGGAAGTCGTGAGAAAGTTTCTGAACCTTGAAGGGCTGCCCGTCGGAGTCAAGCTTCTGAACAACCTTGAGGAAATCCCGAATGGAGTAGAAGAGATCGACGTACCGCAAAGACACTGCGGTATGATTCAAAGAGCGAGGCTGCAGGGGCGCACTTTCCACGCGCCGCTTTCCAAGCATCAATGCAAAGTCGCGGCGACGGCTTTCGGGCTCATGAAGCCCACCCAAGAGTTGAGGAAACATCAACTGGAAGAACTATACCAAACACGACATAGATTCCGAACAGAAGATCTGCTCTGGAGCTACGTAGAGGACGCCCCGAGACTCCCGAACCCACACGCATCAGTTCTGTATGGCCCTCTGGGTTCGATTCCGACAGATCCAGATTCGGTGGTTGTGGTGTGCAATCCTCTGCAGGCCATGAGGATTATTCAAAGCTATCAACACATCGCTGGCCGCAGGGTAAAGGCCTCCGTCGGGGCCCAGTTCTCTCTTTGCATCGATGCAACGGCGACCCCCATCTTGACGAAAGACCTGAATATTGCTCTGGGATGCGAAGGCTCAAGGAGACAGGAAGGACTCAGAGACCACGAATTAGCTGTTGGCTTTCCTTACGGTATGGCCGGCGAGTTAGCTGAAGCATCCCTAACCCTCAGTATGCACGAGAAGACTCATGAAGAACACGCTAGGGGTTAAACCTGGGCTTGATGAACAACGTATTGCTCGCATTCAACAGAAAACCTGTAGACGTGCCCGTCATAGCGGTGACCGGCGGCAAAGGCGGAACAGGCAAGACAAGCATAGCGGTCAATCTTGCGGCCGCGGTCGGCATGAAGGGATACCGAGTCCTCCTAGTTGACGCCGACGTGGACTCACCAACCGTTGCAATAGTCCTCGGAGTTCGACCCCAACTCATTCAACAGGTAGAAGCCTTCGTTCCTAAGATCGTTGAGGCAGAATGTAGCGAATGCGGAAAATGCGCCGACGCCTGCCGTGCGCATGCCCTGATTCAGATAGCAGGCAGAAAACCGATGTTCTTCGATGAGTTGTGCTCAGGATGTGAAGCTTGCCGACTGGTCTGCCCTTTGAGAGCCATTGAGAGAGGGAGCAAAGTGATAGGGTTCGTACATCGGGCGGTTCGAGATAATGTCAGCTACATAGGAGGAGAGCTGAAACCTAACGAGAGCCGATCGGCACAGGTTGTCGCGGCCACAAAGGATGCTGCATTCTCGTATGCAAGACGAGGCTCATGCGACATCATGATCGTAGACACGGCACCTGGTACGCACTGCAACGTTGTTCACAGCCTAAGAGCAGCCGATGTGGCATTGGCCGTCACTGAGCCAACCCCGCTTGGCACATACGACCTGAGTCTCATACTGAAGCTTGCCTCCATGCTTGGAATCCCATGCAAGGTGGTCTTGAACAGAGCTGACATGCCAGGCCACGACAAGGACTCAGTGGTGCAGGTCGCAAAGAGAAGCAAGAGCGAGGTGATCGCAGATATACCCATGGACAGAGCTTTGTTCGAATGCTACACAGCTGGAGAACCACTCGTGACTGCGCACCCCAACTCGCCCGCGGCTCGCTCAATAATGAAGCTCGCCGAGCTATCGATCCAACAGTTCATGAGGTGAATTGGACGCCGGCCAGAGGAGAAGAAGAATGACGCGGCTAGAAGATAGAGTGAAGGAGGCGGTCAATGACATAGTCGACCCGGAGACGGGTATGACTTTCGGTGAGATGAGGTTGATCAGCGACCTGAGGGAGAGAGAGAACGGAGTCGTAACCATAGACTTTAAGCCCACCAGCCCATTCTGCGCCATAGCACTCAAACTGGCTCTCGACATTAGAAGCACCGCCTCCAAAATCGAGGGAGTCAAGAAGGTATTCGTGTACTGTCGTCACCATGTAATGGAAGAAACGATAAACAAAATCGTGAACTAGTCACAAAACTGGTCCGAAACCCAAGTAGCTCATTTTGAATCAGTTATTATTGTGCTAATGCACAAAACATAAACTTTCCCGATATCTACTGATCGTGAGCGGCCGTCGGAGGAATCCGTGTGTGCTCATCCGAAAGATCGACTGAAAGGATCCCAGATACAATCCAAGTCTTCGAGAAGTTCCATAGCCGGTACGACAAGTGGTTCACGAGACACCAGTGGGTCTACCGTTCCGAGATTGAGGCTGTCAGCAGGCTAATCCCACAAGGAGGCCTTGGATTGGAAGTTGGAGTCGGCACAGGGAGGTTCGCGACGCCGTTCGCAGTAGCGGTAGGGCTCGATCCTTCAAGAGCGATGGCATCCATAGCTAAGAAGAAGGGACTCGAGGTTGTGCGCGGCATCAGTGAGAACCTCCCCTTTGTGGGAGAGACATTTGATTTCGTTCTGCTTGTCACAACCATATGTTTTGTTGAGGATCCACGCACAACCTTGAAGGAAGTGAGAAGGGTTCTCAAGGATCATGGACCCGTGATCGTGGGACTCGTAGACAAGAACAGCACGCTCGGTAGGTTCTATGAAAGCAGGAAAGAAGCAAGTGTCTTCTACCGAGCGGCAACATTCTACTCAGTGAATCAGGTCAAAGACTGGCTCACTGAACTTTCTTTTGCGCACTTTTCTGCATATCAGACGATATTCCAACCCTCGGACAAGATAGAACGGATGGAGCCGATCAGGGAGGGATATGGCCAGGGAGGGTTCGTGGCGCTGAGAGCTACAAAGATAGCGATCGATCCGGCTCACAGTCAGCTTGATGCCTCGCCCACAAGGCCTTCGACATCGCTTGGATCGGGCAGGATCCAAGGCAAGTCCGCCCCGGACATCCATGCCTCGTGTTCCGTCACTTCATCATCAAATGATGCCAGGTCGCTCTAGGCATCGGCAGGGAGTTAGCGCGGCACCAGTAGGCTTGCCAGCAATCGTCCTCCTTGCAGCAGTCGGCCTTCTCGATGGGGTTCTTGGGGCTGGGCTGTTCTCGGATTTGTCATCAGTGCTCTAACAGAATTGGTCGGTTTGGGAGGAGACTACACTCTGGTACCAAGATTGATCTATCCGTTTGGAGCACCAGTCTACCTTACAATGGGGACCTCCTTGGCCGTTATGATCGCGTTGGCAGTCGTTGGAGGCGGTGTGAAGCTGATCCAAGGATTCGTGGCTCTACACTCGGGATTGCTACTTGCAGCGGGCACGGTGGTCGGCGCACAAATTGGAGCAACCGTCATCAAACGATTTAAACCGACTACGCTGAAACTCGTTTTCGGTCTCTATTTCTTCTATGTGTCCTTGAAGTTCGTAGCAGGTTACTTTGGTCTATCGATTTGGTAGGCATGAAGCACGTAGCAAGTTGATGGCATAGCATAGGACCCGCTGACGACCTTTGAAGTCTACGCGTAGGTTTGATGCTTGGCAGTCCGCCGATGTAGCCTTGGGCTCGATGCGGATGATTGTCCCCGCCCCTGCATCTATGTATCCTGCGCCAAATGAGTCCTTGAAAATGCGCCTGGCTAGGTCTCCGCTACAATGGCATGGAGCAACATTACTCACGCCTAGAGACCGCAGCCTTTCGACGACGGAGAGTATTTCCTCCTTTGTAGCCCCGCTAAGATGGAAGCCCCCCACCACCAAGTAGACATCTCTCTTTGTAAGTTGAATGGCGGTTTCAACTATGTTAGCTATGCCGGGGTGCGCGCATCCGGTGACCACTACCAAACCCCTCTCTGAATTTAGTATGAGAGACTGCTCCCTAATGCCTAATCCGAGTTCGCCAGTGGTCATGACGCCCTCACATATCTTCGAGGCGCCGTGAACTTCAATGAGGTTGGACCCGTACGCTTTCACTCTGGATTTGAAGTCGTCGGGGAAGCTGGCGGGCAGGTAAACGTCGACGCGGCTATTTTCGCTCAGAATTCCCAGGAGTCCGCCGACATGGTCCCCGTGAATGTGAGATAGAACAATCGCCTCGATCTCACCAACGGTTATGCCCAGCCTGTCCATATTGGCAAGCAGAATCTCAGGGTCTCCGCCTGTGTCGAATAGGATCTTGACTTCTCAAGTGTCTATGTAGCAGGCGAATCCCCATGCTGTCTTCAACTCTGGGTCGAAGGCGTTGTTATCGTAGACTATCTTCAGTTCCACTTTCTTCGCAAGTCTGATCTCTGTTGCCTCAGTTGTTGGACCGGCGCGGGTGCTTTCGGTCTCGCCATAGCGGGTGGTACCATGCCATGACACACCGGCTAGGGCCGGCCGGCGGCTGGGCCCACAAGCAACACAGCCACCAACGACGCCCGACTCATAGAGAACCGCACCTTATCGATAATCTAGCCGGACCTCTCAAAGTGGATTATCTCGATTGCCGACCTCGTTTCTATGAGAGTTTCATGTAGCGCATGACCATTCTCTTCTGGCCTAGGGTGAATCACAAGGAGCCGCCCAGAATCGTCACTCCAGCTCTGATGCGCATGCGTCCACGGCCATTGCAAACTGACTATCCAATAGCCTTTGGATATTTCCGAAGGTATGCTCAAGCTCGACGTCATAACTGATCGCGCCGATGTAACCGACGCCTAGTTTCCAGACTTTCTCACGTATGGAGTCGGTCTGATTTACTAACATGTTCTCGACAACGCCCAGTATGGGAACTTTGAGGCTGCGTAGCAGCATTATCAGTTTCCTAACTGTCTCGAATGCAACCATCGATGGCGTCGTAACTAGTAGGAACTTGACATCTCTTATCAACCGGATCAAGTCGAGGGCTGCGTCACTTATGGTGGGCGGCATATCCACCACCAAATAGTCCAGTTCTCCCCACTGGGTGACCGCGAAAAGTTCGATGATGGCGTTAGAGATATCGGCACCGCGCAAGGGCGCAGGTTCATCAACCGAGTAGTATATGATCGACATGTATCTGAGGCCATGAGCCAATGGTGGAATGATCCCCTTCTCCTCTTCTGGTTTGAGATCGTCGACACCGAGGATCAAATGAGTTGAAGGGCTAGTGAAGTCTAGGTCAAGGAGTCCAACCCTGAAACCTCTCCGATTGAGAATGAGCGCAAGGGTTGTTGCTACTACGCTTTTGCCGACGCCCCCCTTTCCGCTTGATACAGCGATTACCTTCTTCACGTGTGCGAGGCGGCGAGCGATGACCTCAGGCCTAGGGTCAACCATTCTTCCTTCTCCCTTTGACAGACGCGAGCCAGACACCTCGACCCTCAGCAATCTCAAAGTCGGGGCTTCCGCATTTGGGGCACTTCAGGTAGACATGTGCCATTTCGGGTAGGAAGTGAATAGCCTCTGAGATTTCTTCCCTGAGATCTTCGGTGTTGAACTTCCATTTCTCGCCGCACACTCTACACATCAGTGTTGCGGGAGCAGTCTCTAGGTTGAACTCTGCTCCACTCATCATAGGTGTTCGCTGCTGGTCGAGAGCGAACTTGAAAATCTCGTAGTCGACCTGCTGGAGTTCGCCAATCTTCACGGTGACTTCAGTGACATCCTGTAGCCCCTGCTCCTCAGCAATTGAATTGACGGTGCAGATAACTCCCTCAGCCAACGCCCACTCGTGCATAACTAGCCCAACGCCACTTGCATTTGATTTGCTTTCGCAGCTACAGCTTCTCCAATATGTTGATGTCTTCTAGAAGCGCTTGAAGATCTGCTTCGTGTTCGACCTCGTCATCAAGAATCTCTAGGAGCATTTTCCAAGTGACTTCATCCGTGTCTCTCGTCATATCGAGTAGGCGCTTATAGAAGTCAATTGCACACCGTTCGCCCTTCACGTTCTGCTCCACTACGACTCTCACTGATGGATCTTCGGGAGCGTCATATCCGCAATTAGTTAGCTTATACCATTCTTCTGGTTTTAGAATTGGTGTCCCGCCAAGCTGTATTATCCTCTCAGCCAACATACCTGCGTGCTTATGCTCGTCTCCCGCATGCTCCTCAAGCTCCGAGACCACCGCCCTACGCATAGGTCCTTTGACAACTTTCGCTCCGACCCAGTACTGGTAGTACGCCAGCCACTCGTCTGCAAATGCCTTGTTGAGCAACTCCAAGAGTTTGTTCACGTCCATCCCCACCATTTTTCTCCCCTTCGATTCCGTCTCGTTCACCTCCCCTGATCCCCACACGTGTCCGGGATAACGCAAGATTCGGTACGTAGTATTCAAAACTGCTATTCGCATCGAAGCCCTAACATTCTTCTATGTCCTTCATGGGAACGAAAAGATAGTGAATACATATGCGAAATAACTCTTTCTGTTAGATACATGGCAAGGCCGAAAAGTATCGACGGGCCTGTTGCGAGCCCGAGGTAACATTCTTCAAGCCAATGAGGTCATCTCTGAGATCGACTCCCGACGCAAGCGAGGCAGTGGTGATCACAGCGATCTTGATGCCCAATGATTTCAGAAGCTCAATCTAGCGTCCGAGGTTCGTCCAAACCGACAGTAGACTCACGAGTAGCTGCAAATCTTCGGCGGGATATTGCTGATACTTAAGCTGCGTCCTAGACTCCTAGATGGAACCAGCCCCTAGGCTACTTGCTCCGGTTTTAAGTCCACTACCTCAGAGTACGCCATCCGAACGATGCTCAGTGCTTCCTGCCTTCTCGATTGCGAGCATGGTTGATCCGACCTTGGATCCGAATCGCTTAGCGATAGGATCGCACTTAACTTTGGATATGTAGACGGTCGTGGGCTTTCTGTTGATGCGAACGAGGGACTCAACATTGCCTTGGCCCTTGCTTACAATCAGGTTGGCTTCATTGAACACTTCTAGGAATTCCTGTGAGCATACTGCTGGAACTATGCCACATACAGCCGCTCCGGTGGTTATGGTGTTTGCGAGCTTTGTCATCTCGACATCAAGCGCGTCATCGATTGTCGCGTCATTCATTATAGATCCACCCCTGACTGCCACCGTGACCTCAGGTCCAAGAGACTGGATCTTTGAGACCAGAACCTTGTCGAAAGCAATCTCTCCCGCGTTGTCGCAGAGGTACAGGATGTGCCTGCTTGCCTTCACAAGGCGTTCTAACTGCGCCACTATTTTTGGATCCATTCTTGTATCTACGGCTTTGGTAATGAGTGCTGCCGGGCTTTCGAAAGTCCTCATGGCCCCGTAGTCGATCATGTTTCCCAAAGCCGCAATCGAGACAGCATCTATCAAACCGAGATCGCTCCCGACGGTTCCTCTCGATTTCGAGAGCCATTCCAAAGCCACTCGATTTGACATCCTCTTGAGCTCACGATACGGATCCGGATTCCCTGTGGCTTCTCTAACGATCCTATGCAGCTCGCTCGCGACCCTGACATGGTCCCACTCCTGGGAGCTTGCCGTGTTGAGGTAGATTACGGCATCTCTTACAGCTTGATAGCGCAGCCTGACATCTTTGCTGGCTTCTTCGCTTGCTTCCAAAACCTGTCGAAGAATACATGCGAGGCACTCAGCCGTTAACTCGAAGTCCGTGGGTATCACCTCGCAACCAAGGATATTCGAGAATCGGCTGGAGCGTCGTGAGTTCATGAGTTACATTGGTCCATCCGAGATCAGTCTTCGGAAGATGGTGAACATACGCCTTTGTTCTCCAAGCTGCTTGCCGTCTTGGTAGTCTATTACAGATCGTGAGAGGACCATGCGGGCACAGGTTCGCCGTTTGCCTAGAAGCGCTTCAACCGCTCAGTGGTCTGTCGCTTACCAGGTAGCAGGGGTGAAGCTTCGGCAGGCGGGCGCATTCGGAGGCACCTGTACGCCTCGTAGGGTGCACAAGCCATTGCTATAGTGCATGCAGTTCATGTGAGTTGCGAGGCTTTGCACGGAGAACTGAGGACGGTTAGGCTGCTCGGAAGGCTGCAAGAACGCGGGAGGTTGCATGTATTGATATTGACCTGCGTCCTGCTGAGCATATTGCGTTGGCGTCGCATTGGAGTAGGCTGGATTAGCCCACCATCCTCTCGGCCTATCGGGGAACCACCTGCAGAACGGGGATTGGTTTGGGCCCAGTCCCCTTCCAAACCCTTGTCTAGGGCCGTATCCGACACCTTGACTTGGATCTGCTTGGAACCCCCATCTGCGGCCGTATCCGCGGCCGCGCCCTCTTCCGTAACCCCAGTAACTCATTTTTGGTCGCATATTGTGCTAATGCACAAAATATAAGCTTTCCCACCCACTACCAATTGTCACGTCGTCGCAGCAATCTGTATGTGCTTCTGCAAAGATTCGAGCGCAAATCCTCGAGACACAATCCAAGTTTTCGAAACCTTCTATGAGAAATAGGGCAAGTGGTTCACAAGACACGAGTGGGCCTAACCATATGTTTTGTTGAGGATCCACGCGCAATCTTCAAGGAGGCGAGAGGGGTTCTCGAGGACTATCAGTGATGGCGGGGCTTGGAGATAGGAACAGTGAAACGCCATTGAAAGCAGTACACTTCGTTTCCAGACAGGAGAAACCTTTCAAGGTGAACATGCTGAGGACGGCAGGGTCATATTTTCTCAGGACTCTGACCCTTCAGTACCAGTCGATCTACATCGCGGCTTTGGGCGCAACCGCGTTTCAACTTGGAGTTGCGAATGGCATCGGAGGGCTTTCGGCAGCCGCTATAGCTCTCCCCATCGGATGGTTGGCCGACAAGTACGGAGTGAGAAGAATCTTCTTGGCAGCAACCGGCCTAATGTTGTTCGGGGCTTTCCTCTTCGCATCAGCGGAGAGCTGGATGACTGTAATCCTGGCATTGTTAATCGGGAATCTTGGTCTGCAAATGGAGACTACAGCTTGCCCGATAGTCTGCGGCAGTTGTCTAAAGGGCAATGAGAGAGCTACCGGAATGGGACTCTGCGATACGCTTACGGCCATTCCCGGCTTGATATCGCCCCTCATAGGAGCGATTGTAATCACTCAATTCGGCGGGTTGAATGTTAACGGAATCGAGCCTCTATATTATCTGCAGGTCATCGGGTTCTCCTTGATTCTGGTGTTCGTCTTGAGTGAGTTCACGGAACCGAACCGTCGGGGGTTGAAGATTGAGATCGGCTTCGGTGGAAGCGTCCGTGAACTCTTTGACAGAGGAACTAAGTTGAAGAGTTGGATCTTGTTTGTCTCATTATCGTCCGTCCCCCTATACATGGCGACGATGGTTTATGTCCCGTTGTTTGCTGCTGAGATAAAGCATGCGGATGCATTTGTGCTGGGTGGGATGGCTATGGCCTCGATGGTGATGCCTCTCATACTGTCGATTCCTTTGGGTAGACTCGCGGATAGGATTGGGAGAAAGAAGGTGCTGTATCTAACGATATCGATCTATTGCCTGTCGCTCCTGCTTCTTGTCTATGCCGTAGACTCGACGATGCTCCTCTTCTCAGGAGTGTTGCAGGGATTCTCGGTGCTGGCTGCAGTGACGAGAGGCTCAATGACAGCGGAACTTGTGCCCACCGCTCTCTTGGGAAGGATGTTCGGTATCTTAGGTCTGTTTAGGGGAATGGTCATGATACTCTCTCCGGTCGTCGGAGGAGTTCTTTGGGGTGCCACAGGTCCCGACTCCATATTCTATCTGATAATAGCACTTCAGGTTCTCAGTATGTTTCTCTTGCTTACGATGCCGGAGACGTTGATCAAGAAGAGTTGTACGAGTAGGGAGTAGAAGCAGTTCTATGAGGGATTCCTCTAGAGATGTCGTCAAAGAGTTTTGAATATCCCTCAAGCCTGAAAATTACGAGACACCGCCATTGGCAAACTCGAAAAAGCACTAGGTAATGGGATTGATGTCCACACGATTGCCTGTCTAATCTAGAGGTACATTGTTATCTGCGGCTCCAACATATACCTGGGCATGGCTCCAACAAGTTGGTTGGCGAGCTGCCCGTTCTTGAAGACCAAGAGTGTTGGAATGCTCATTATCCCGTATTGCTGGGCGGTCCTAGCATTTGAATCCACATTCAACTTGCCAAAGACTATTCTTCCACGGTAGTCGCGAGCCAACTCTTCTACGACGGGCCCAACCATTCGGCACGGTGCGCACCACTCAGCCCAGCAATCAACCACTACCAGAGGATATTTGCGTATCACTTCGCTGAAAGTTCCATCAGCAAGTTCGATCGGCATAGTCGGCCAATTGTCCGTAGAGTCGTCAGCCTTGCTGCCCACCTTCCTCATCATTTCCCGTAACCTCTTCTGTTTGATTCGCTCCAACTCATCCATCCGGAACACCCAATTCACTCAACTGCGATTGTGGCTTGGAACTCACACCTACAGTCGGAAGCTGAAGTCCCGGCTCGGGGATTCTAAGTGCTTTCCTTCTTCGGCGGTTTCTGGAGCTCCTCGATTCTCGCCTCTATTCCCTTCAGCTCTTCCTGCAGATTCCTCTTTGATTCTTCCAGCGCTGCAATCTCATCCTCTACCCGCAGGGGGCTGGCAGCGCCGTAGCTGGCAGACGGCCATGGCGTATATGGCCAACCTCGGCTCAAAGCCCACCAGCAGGCACCTCTCCCATAGAGCCATCCTGGTCGCTCCCAAGGTGGTAGATGACTAAAGGGTCCTCTCCCAGGCCAAGGACCCCACCAACCGCCACGTCCTCGCCAACTCATACGTATCACCGCATTTAATGTGCAATTGCACATAATTAAGCGTTACCCGGCAACGAGATGCGAGCTCAGTTGGTTCAATCTCCTAAGGTCCCCACACTGCTCGGAAGCAGCCGCCTTCAATGGGATCCACGCGTTCGCCGGCACACCTGTAGATCCGAATGCGGCGCCTTGTGCGAGTTTTGTCCGCAGATTCTGACGTGAGCTACTTGGTCCGAGCATCTCGTACTAGAGGCGCGTCTCAGTATGGGTATCCAGCTTGGACGCCCGCAATCCCCCAGCGGTACCGCATACCCATTCCTTGGCCGTAGCCCATTCCTAGGCCAAAGTTATGGCCGTAATCCGTTGGCTGTTGTGCATACAACGGTTGCGCCCAAGGCCAAGCGAGTTGGGGCTGCTGAGTACCTCCAAACATCCAAGGACTTGGATACTGATACGGTAGCGGTGGATTCTGGGCTGGCACTGGAAAGGGTTGTGGGGTTCCAGCTGATCCATAACCTCCTGCAGCCCATTGTCTACTGGGCGTTCCAGGGGGCCATCGGCAGTAAGGCGATAGGTTAGGGCCTAGCCCCATGCCACCCGAGAACATCCGACCGTATCCGCGCCCATAACCTCTGTAGCTCACGTGGGACACCAAGCTTATGTGCAATTGCACAAAATATAAACATTCCGTGCAGGAAACCCATATCGGCTTGTGGTACACATACCTGAGGTAGGAGGATCAGACACGTGCCAGGAAGATGGCGGTGGCGTGGCGGACGAGGGGCGGGCCCTGGTCGTCCGATGAAGCCAAGATGGATTGGGATACGCCCCGAGGTGAGTCGCTTCTCACCGTCGATGAGGACTAGTGAGGTCCTTCCCGGACAGGCTATCATAATCACCTATGATGAATTGGAGGCCCTTCGCCTTGTAGACTATCAAGGGCTCACACAGGAGGAGGCCGCTCAGAAGATGATGGTCTCGCGAGGCACGGTCTGGCGTTGCCTAGACAGCGCGAGGAAAAAGGTTGCCACGATGCTAGTGGAAGGGAGAGAACTAGTCATAGGAGAAAGCCCGCGAGGGTAGCAGCAGCACTAATTTACCTTGCTAAGACAAGGAACTGAAGTTTTGTGACGGTGGAACAATGTCTAGTGCCGTTAGAAGAACTTGTGAGATGGCCGAAGTTCTCCGTGGAGAAGGCCGACCGTAGTCTGAGATCTTGGTCAAAGTGGAAAAGGCTCGCATCATTCAAGGTGCTTTTGAACCATTGTACGCCGGATGCGAACACGCGCCGTATCGGATATGTTTTGTTCCCAAGGAGAGGCCAAGGGTATTCTTGAGGGAATTCGTCGAAGGACTGACGCGTCTCGCGAAAGAGCACTCCCTTGTTGTTCAGACGCGATGTACGGGGTATAACCTCTTTCTAGACAGCGGGAAACCCAGCGGTCTCTACGGGAGAATAAGGAAGAGCCTTGGTTTGACACATAGGACGGAACTCTTGAGAGTATTCTGGCTTGACACATACGAGATCGAGCTGGAACACCCCGAACTAGCCGGTATGCCGGAAGCCCTCGAGAAGATCGGAAGCCAACTCTACGGAATGACTGCCGACTAGGGTTCGTACAAGGCCCGACACTGACCAATCCAATCGGCTGTTGATGTACATCCGCTTGTGCGAGCGGGGCCTAAAATGGACTTCGGCGTTCTCTCCTCAGTCAGGGCGGACGTTCGCCTGCTCTCCGCCGCTTTAGCTGATCTATGGTAGATTCTAGGTCACCTAATTCATGCATCAAGTTGTTTCTGCGTTCTTGCAGGGCATTTAGTTCATCTTGAGTAGTCGGCGCGGGCATCAATCCTCCTTCTCCCATAACAGGTGCAGGGGATTGCCATCTTCCCATCTGTGAAGGCCAGAACGAGTATGACTCTGTAGCGCGCCGACCGGGACCGCCTCCTCTCCTCATGCCTGGCCCGAAGCTGAAACCTCCAGGCGGACTTTGCCCTCCACGCAGCTGTCCGGTCTTGTACCTCTGGATCGCGTCCCTGACAGTTCCTGAGACTCCAGTGATAATCTCGATTCCTGCTGCCGATAGCACACGATGGGCATTCGGTCCTACCATGCCCGTGATTACCGCCTGAACCTTCTGGTTGGCAACTACCTGAGCGGCCTGGATCCCGGCTCCGTGTGGCGATTCATAGGCCGCGTTGGGCATATGCTGATAATCCATTGTATCGGTGTCTGCGATAATGAAGTAGGCGCATCGTCCGAATCTCGGATCGATCTGCGAGTCAATCGAGCTACTAGTCGCGCTTACGCAGACCTTTGAAGGCATGGTTCGTCAACAGCTCGGAAACTTGTGACGAGCATCTCTGCAGGGCTCAGTCAAGCCGCTTAGTGTGCCTGCCAAGTAGGATTCGATGACCTCACCGACATTGTTCACGGCGCCTGTGAATACTGCGATTCCGTTGCTCTGGAAGGCCGCGAGTCCTCTAGGTCCCATGCCTTTGACGACAAGAGCGTCCGGGCCTAGGCCTGTGACAGCGGCTTCAGCTCCGCCCTGCCCTCCAAAGTGCTCTCCAACATTTGTCTGGGAGGACATCGAGACGACACTGCCCTCCTTCGAGATTTCGACGACCGCAAATTCAGGCGCTCGTCCAAAATGCGGGCAGATCACCGATCTCTCATAGTCGAAACTCTCAATAGGAATCACAAGTCTGACCATACACTCACACGCTCGATCTCGAAACCCTTATTAGTTTATGAATATTTATTCCTTATCATCGCAAGAAAAACGATAGGCATGCTGCGAACCCGATGTGGTCTTCTTCAAGCCAAAAGCCGTCCCGCTGACGGGGGTTGAGAAAGAAGTTCAGTTAGCAGCTTGGTGTCCGTTGGACTTGTGGCCACTAACAGGAAGGCAAGTTTTCGTGAACAGAATCACATATTCGGGAAGAACGGTCTTGTCGGCATGCGACAGTATCTGTTGAGGATGCTGGGGAATGGAAAATGCCATCGAAGTTAGCAGCCTGACAAAACGTTATGGCCATGTGACGGCGGTCAACGCCATGAGTTTCCAGGTAGCTAGAGGCGAAGTCTTTGGTCTCCTCGGACCGAACGGCGCGGGCAAGACAACAACCATTCGCATGCTTACAGGATTGACGAAGCCCACAACTGGCACTGCCAAGGTGGCCGGCCGAGACTGCGTTAGGGAAAGCCTAGCCGTTAAACAGAGAATCGGTATAGTGTCCGAAGTTAGCAATCTGTACAATGAGATGTCCGCATGGGACAACCTGATGTTCATCGGCGAACTCTACGGGGTCGACAAACCCACCAGAACCGCCAAAGCAAAGGAACTGCTCAAAGTATTCCAATTATATGAGAGAAGAAACAACCGGTTGGGCACGTATTCAAAAGGGATGAAGCGGAGAGTACGCATAGCCGCTGCCCTCGTTCACAACCCCGAGGTCCTGTTTCTGGACGAACCGACGAGCGGCCTAGACGTACAAAGCTCTAGGCTGATCCGCTTGATCGTCCGCGAACTGAACAGGAAAGGCACGACGGTTTTTCTGACAACTCACTACATCGAAGAGGCTGACGAACTATGCAACAAGGTCGCCATTATACGGGAAGGCAGAATCATAGCTGAAGATTCCCCGGAGAAACTGAAGGCGTCACTGCAGAGCGAACGCATCCTCGAAGTTGCCTTCAATAAGGATGTGCCCGGCCTTGAAGCGCTCCTTCGAGCCAACGGAAGTGTGGTAGATGTCTCGAGGCAAGGGGCCAAGTACCATATCCACACAACCAACGCAAGCATTGTCGTCAAGGAAGTAGCCCAGCTTGCCTCCTTGAATGATTTGGAGATAGTCAGCATCAACACGAAGCAACCGAGCCTCGAAGATGTCTTCGTGAAGTACACGGGGCTTGACGCAGTTCAGCTTGAGAGACTGGAACTGCTTGGGGCGGCGAAGGTTGGAGTGCGTCGCGGTGCGTGAGTGCATGCCTGGTTTCATGGGAAAAGCGCTTTGCATCGCAAAGAAGGATGCGAGGATCTACTACTTCAAGCCTCAAATATTCGGGTTCGGCATTCTGATTCCGGCGTTCGTTTATCTGTCCTTTTCTCTTGGCCGCGAGATTCCGCCGGATCTTCTGGTTCCAGGACTCGTCGGCATGGTTTCCCTCTTTGGCGCCTCATCCATAGAGGGTGTAGCGATCCCGATCGAGAGACAGACCGGGACATACGAACTATTGCAGATTGCCCCAATCTCAACCGCAACGATCATATTCGGGAAATCCTTGGCCGGCATCGCGTTCGGAATAGTGCTCTCACTCTTCACGGCATTAGGCTCGGCTCTTCTAACCCAAAGCCAAATCACGAGTCCTCTCCTGTTCGTGATCGGAGTAGTCTTTGGGTCGTTCGCTTTCTCAGCTCTTGGAATATTGGTCGCAGCCGCCATAAGAGACATGCCGACTGTCACCATCTCATTGACTGCTCTCAGGCTGCCGATGATATTCATCGGCGGAGTATTCGTACCGATACATGCACTTCCACCGTGGCTCTCTCTGATCTCCTATCTGACGCCGCTGACCTATCTGGTTGACGCACTGAGGGAAGCCATGGTCGGTCCGACCATGAGCTTGGTTATCGATCTGATTGCTCTGGCAGTTTGGTTCGCTATTCTTCAGGCGCTCGCTGCTATTGTGCTAAAGAGGAGAACAGAACTGTGAGGAAATCACACACTGCGTCAAGCCATGTAATGGATCTCGCTACCGTCTTCTCCTACCGTGCCCCCTTGTTCACGGGAGATGAGCGACCTGAAGCAAGTGCAAGACACATACTTCGTCGTAAGGCGAGAAGCACTCACAACGATGAGGTCGACTCCGAAATCCTACAGGGCCCACATCGTGTCGCTAATCACGAGGACGTCTGAGCCGGGCCGGCGCCGAGATCGAGGCTTGTGAAAGGCTTATGAATACTTATTCCTTATTCCTTTCACGGGCGAAAGAACATGAGTGTCAGGTCACCGACTGGGACAGAGCAAGTTTCGCGAGATCGCGTTGCTGAGAGGGAGGAGCAGGACCGTAGGCTCAAGGCCTCAATGGACAGGATCAAACAGAAGATAGTTGTCCTCAGCGGCAAGGGCGGGGTGGGCAAGAGTACGGTGACAGCCAATCTAGCTGTAGCGTTGGCGAGTCGAGGCCACGAAGGTCGAGTTGGGGTGCTCGACGCTGACATTACGGGACCAACCATACCGAAGATGCTCGGCGTAAGAAGGCTGAGACTGGATGTAGGTGAGCGGGGAATGCTCCCTGCACAAGGACCTTTGGGGACAAGAGTCGTCTCGATGGACTTTCTCCTTCCAAGCGATGAGACTCCCGTCATCTGGCGAGGGCCACTCAAGTCCATGGCGATAAGACAGTTCCTCAGCGAAGTTCTGTGGGGGGATCTCGATTTCCTTCTAGTGGACCTTCCACCAGGCACGGGGGACGAAGCTCTCACAGTAATGCAATCAATCCCAAACATCGGAGGAGTGGTTATCGTCACCATCCCGTCAGAGGTCTCGCAATTGGTCGTTAAGAAAGCTGTCACATTCACAGGTCAGCTGAAGGCGCCCGTCTTGGGCATCGTTGAGAACATGAGCGGTTTCGTCTGCCCAAAGTGTGGCACTGAGACCAGCATCTTCACGACAGGCGGGGGCCAGAAGATCGCAGAAGAAATGGGAGTTCCATTCTTGGGAAAGATACCGCTCGACCCAAGAGTCTGTGAGGATTCCGACACAGGCACGCCGTTTATAGTTGAGCACTCCGACTCTCCTGCGGCAGTAGCATTCAGGGAAATCGTGGCAAAGATAACGAAAACCATCGAAGCGAAAGAGGCAGGGATGCTCACCCAAGAACATGCGACATCAAGACGGGATGACTGAGTGTAAGTTCACCTAAGCTTCACCGAGGGATGCCCCGGTATGCGCATCTTGGACGGACATCATTGTCTTTTCCTTGATCCGCAACCCATTTGATGTGCGAGAAGACTTGATCTGAGGAGAGCCGAGGAGTTCGCGATCGAGTTTCTTGAACTCTTCGAACCTATTGGCAAATGCTACGAACTCAGTTGTACAGATTGGGGTGAAATGCGCTGGATGGCTAAGAACGGGTGGTCATTTTCCCCGGTAGTCAACAGGTATCTTCTTCACTCCAAAAGTTGTCTGGGCCTGAATCTCTGGCAACTTATATCCAAGTAACCGGATGCCGTTCCTTGATTCCACTACGCTCTCCTTCCTCACCGGGCGAACTCGAAACCGTTAAAGGCTTATGAATATTCATTCCCTATTATGCCAAGACCAAGAAAAAACCGGTGGATATGCTGCGAACCGGGTGTCACCTTCTTCAAGCCAAGAGGGATTCCCATAACGGAGCTTGAGGAAGTCCGCCTCAAGGTCGATGAGCTCGAGGCTATTAGGCTTAAGGATCTGGAAGGGCTCGAGCAGGAAGAGACCGCAGCCAAGATGGGGATATCTCAGCCGACGCTTCACAGAATTCTATTGTCTGCTCATACAAAGACTGCGGACGCTCTTGTCAATGGCAAGGCCCTCAGGATCGAAGGCGGAGACTACGTCGTTAAGAAGATCGATCCTCGCAAGCAGGTTCATGCTCGGTCCTCTCATAGGGAATTATGAATATATATTAGCAATGGATTCATACGGAATCATGCTCACGTCGGCGGGAGACGTAGCGAGTTTGATTCAGGAAAGGCTCAGTTGGGCGATAGCAATCCTGTCCGTGGTCGGGTTGGCAGTTTCCGGATATCCAACGTGGTCTGATTTCGCCATCTCAGGCGAGGTGTGTCCCACAAACGGATTCTTCGAATGTTCGCTCGTTACCTCAAGTGCCTATTCGAGGATACGTGGGATGCCAATCGCATCACTGGGTGCCTTCTGGTTCCTTGTGGCTCTAATGGTTGCGGTACGGGTCGTCAGCAAGAAGAGCTGGTTCGAATTCCAGCTCGCCTGGTCCGTTCTCGGAACCGCAGGTTTCATCGGGCTGGTCTATGTCGAACTCTTCTTGATAGGATCTGTCTGCGCGCTTTGCACATTGGCGCATTATATTGGATTGACAATTCTGACCTTGACCTTGGCGATGTGGCGCGGCGGGCGTCCTCAGCAGTTGGGTGGTTAATCATGCCGCAGCGTTCAAAACTCACCAAGACCGAGAGCCGCGGCAAGGGCTTCGGCCGCGGAGAGAAGATTGCTGTCGGCGCAATCATATTCCTTGCGGTCTGGGCCGCGTACTCGTTCTCTCAGCCTCCCGCCGCTACCACAACGACGACATCGCATAGCCTCAAGGTGTTGACTGCGTCAGCAACACACGCAACGGGAACATCAACCGCATCAACTCAAGCTCAAGCCAGCCTCTATCCACTCGCTCCAGATTTCACATTACCAGTGGTTGATCCGAACGGTCCTACCGGGGAAACGGTCTCCTTGTCATCATTTCGCGGAAGGGTGGTACTGTTGGAATTCATGACTCCTTGGTGCGGCCACTGTCAAAGCATGGTGCCTGTGCTTGAGCAATTGTACGGGCAGTTTGCGCCTCAGAATGTCGTATTCCTTAGCGTCTCAGGCACTTTCGTCGGTGCTACGGTTGAGGATACTGTAGAATTCATACGAGACCACAAGTCGAGTTGGACCTACGTGTACGATTCGTCTGGTTCGGTCTTCAATCAATATGGGGTCACCGGGACTCCAACTTTCTTTATCATCGGAAGAAACGGTCAGATTGTATCTTCGCATGTAGGTGCAGTAGCTTTCGAGATCTTGCTCAACGATTTGACCCGCGCTAATGTTTGAGATGATCATTTTCAGGATTTGATAGTATGGAACAGAATTTCTTGAAGGAAACTAAGAGCATTTGCCCAGAATGTCATCAGGTTATCTCTGCGAGGATCTTCGAAAGAGACGGTAAGGTCATGATGGGCAAATCATGCCCTAACCATGGCTATTACGAAGACGTATACTGGTCCGACTTCCAACAATGGGATCGCGTAAGGAAATACTCGATTGTAGGGGATGGCCTTGCAAACCCAAGAACCAAGACAGTACTCGGATGCCCGTATGATTGCGGCATCTGTCCTAACCACAAATCGCAGACGATCCTATCAATCATCGACGTAACCAACCGCTGCAACCTAAAATGCCCAATTTGCTTCGCCAATGCCGCGGCTGCAGGCTACGTCTATGAACCAACCCTCGAAGATATCTTCGGGATGATCGACAACTTAACCTCGAACAAACCGGTATCCGTCAAGGCACTTCAATTAAGCGGCGGAGAACCCACACTTCGAGATGATCTCCCGGACATCATCCGATATGCCCATGAGAAAGGTATACATCATGTTGAGGTAAACACTAACGGGGTACGAATATCGAAAGACCACGAATATCTGAAGGGCCTCATAGACGCTGGCGTTTCGAGTTTCTACCTACAATTTGATGGCGTCACAGGGGAACCCTACAAGATAACCAGAGGTCTAGACCTCTGGCCAACCAAGCTGAAAGCCCTAGAGAACCTTAGGGCCGAAGGTCATGACAGTGCAGTCCTTGTTGTCACTCTAGTAAGAGGAGTGAACGATACTCAGCTAGGCGACATCATGGATTTTGCAGCGAGAAACCATGATATCGTCAGATGCGTCAACGTTCAGCCAGTTTCTCTTACGGGTAGAATTGATCGAGAAAAATTGCACGACTATCGAATCACGATCCCAGACTTCATGAGGCTCGTTGAAGAACAGACGAATGGGCAGGTAAAGCAAAGTGATTTCTATCCTATTCCTTCGGTCGTTCCATTCGCGAAGGCTGTCGGAGCATTGAAGGGAAGTAGATACCCCGAATTCACAATGCATGAACACTGTGGAATGGCAACATTCGTTTTCGTCGAAGACGGAAAACTGACTCCTATCACTCGTTACGCGAATATCGATGCTTTCATGAGTTCCATGAATGATGCAGCTCAGCTCGCCGCCGCCGGCAAGACCGTTAGAGCGAGGATCAAAATGGTGGAAAGTCTGAGACATGTCAACATCAAGGTCCTTAGACCGTTAATTGGCGAGATCGTGAGGGAAGGTTCCTATGAGGCACTTGGTAGATTGATGCGACGCGTAATAATGATAGGCGCAATGCATTTCATGGACCCCTACAACTTTGACTTGGAAAGAGTGCAACGGTGTGGAATTCACTACGCTATTCCAGACGGCAGGATCATACCTTTCTGCACGATGAACAACCTGCACAGGGAGAAGATAGAGAGGCAATTCGCTCAGAAAGTGCAAGCAATCTCGGCATCATAGCGAGGAAGTAAGCGTCATTCACGGATGTGACAGGTTTTTGCACGAGGACGGTGTGTGATAAGAGGATGCTAGTTCGGGTCTGGGTTTTGGTAAAGAAACTAAGCTCGATTCTACACTATTATGTACATCATGAATCCGCGCAACTTCGGCGCGTAGAGGCAAGGGCATAAGCTTGCTCGACCTGAGCCGATCCGAAATCGCATACTTGGAAATGATCTATCGCATGAGCGAAACTCACGATGCCGCGTCAGTCTCAGCATTGGCTACGAGGTTCGGTGTCAAGTTGCCCAGTGCAATTGAGATTCTGGAAAAGCTTGAGAAGAAAGGGCTTGTCGTTCGGAAACCCTGGAGAATTCCTGAATTGAGTAAACGAGGAACGGCGCTGGCAGAGTCGATCATGCATCAACACAGGATTCTAGAGCTCTATCTTAACAGAATGCTTGGTTTGAATTCCAAGCTATCCTGTACACAGGCAAGCAAAATCGCCTACTTACTTGATAGCAAGGTCATCCAGAGGATGTGCAAGGCACTGAATCGGCCCGCTCGATGCCTTCATGGACACCCAATCCAACATCGCGATTGAATTGATTTCGCGTGCTCCACTTGCTCTCTTGCTCAAGCATCAACAGGCTAGTTGAATTGGATTCACAAAGAGCGTGGTAAATGTTGGACGAAGACAAACGTATACGGGTTCTAGGAATATCTCGGGTTGATTTGCCTCCGGTGGATCGCCTGAGGGTAACGGTTCTGGTTGACGATTCTGTCAGCCCTGAAAAGCGTAACCTTGCAGCGAAGCATGGTCTCTCGTTCTTCATTGAAACTAGCGTGGCTGGCGAGGAAAACAGAATCCTCATGGAGGCAGGTCCACCCCCTGATATAGCGTTGCAGAATGCCAACACAATCGGCGCTGATCTGCAACAGATAGACACGATAGTCATCAGCCACGGTCATTATGACCATACAGGCGGACTCATCGGAATCTTGAAGCACACTCGTCGACAAATCGCTGTCGTAATTCATCCGCAAGCCTTCATCCCGAAGTTCGCGTTGAGTCCAAAGCTCAGGTTCATAGGACTGGATTTACGTGATCAAGAATCGGTTATTGCTTCTGGTGGAGTACCGCTCATCGCTCGCAACCCGGTTAGAATTTCAAGAGGTGTGATGACGAGTGGCGAGGTGACTAGACTAACGGATTACGAGAAGTCAGAAGGATTCTGGAAGGTAGAAGACGAACGCTTCGTCGAGGATCAGGTGACGGACGAACAAGCTCTTCTCGTCAACATCAAGGACAAAGGCCTTGCCGTTGTAACGGGATGCGCACATCCTGGTATCACAAACATTCTGAACCATTCGAAGAATGTTTCCAAAATAGATGATATTTGTGCGATCATCGGAGGACTTCACCTTGCAGGTGCGAGTGACGAAAGACTTCAGGCTACCACGGACGAACTCTTGCGTGTCGATCCCGAATTAGTCTGTCCATGTCACTGTACTGGTTCTACAGCAATCAATCGATTTAGTGAATCACTGGGTTCGCGTTGCAAGCCTATTCGGACTGGAGATACCATTGAACTCTGATACCATAGAATTCTGGCTTCATGGAATTGTATGAGTGTGAGAACGTGATAGCATTCGGCCCTGTACCTTCAAGACGCCTGGGATACAGCCTAGGAATAAACAACATACCAGCAAAAACCTGCACCTATTCCTGCATCTATTGTCAACTAGGTAGGACAACGAAGATGCAGACCGAGAGAAAACAGTTCTATGCGCCTGAAGAAATTCTAGCGGAGACGAAGCAAAAAGTTGAGCAATGTCTAGCTACTGGACAATCGATTAACTACATCAGCTTCGTTCCCGACGGAGAGCCAACCTTAGACATAAACCTTGGAAGAGAGGTCGAAATGTTGGGAGGCTCCGGGATCAGAGTGGCCGTCTTGACGAATGCCTCACTGCTTGATAGGAGCGAAGTCTGGGACGACTTGGCGAAAGCTGATCTGGTTTCCCTGAAAGTTGATGCCGTCAGCGAACATGCATGGCGTCGGGTGAATAGACCCCACGGATCTCTTGACCTATCTAGCATACTAGAAGGAATATGCGAGTTTGCGAGGACCTTCAGGGGCGAAATCATTTCCGAGACAATGCTCATAGACGGAATCAACGACAAAGACGACGAGATCAGGAACATAGCCAAATTCCTTGCGAAGATCGAGCCAAGCAAGGCGTATCTAGCGATTCCAACAAGACCCCCCGCCGAGAAGTGGGTGCACGCACCCCGCGAACGCACAATCAATCAGGCATATCAGGTTCTAAGCGCTTCCCTCGGCACAGGTAGAGTCGAATGTCTAATAGGGTACGAAGGAAACGCCTTTGCTTCTACGGGCCACGTTGAGGAGGATTTGCTTAGTATCACCTCAGTGCATCCGATGCGCAGAGAAGCCGTCGAACATCTGCTGAAGAATGCGAATGCTGATTGGGGCGTCGTGGAGAGGTTGATCGAGGAAAGGAAATTGATTGAGATACAGCATGAGGGACATGCCTTCTACATGCGAAGAATACCGAGCAGGAACTGATGTGATCTCTCATGTGAGAGTTATGAATATATATGCTCTAGTCATTCAGGTGCGTAAGAGAAGAAAATTCGGTGCACATACACATTCCTGATGGAGTCCTGCCCATTTGGCTTTGGGCGACCGGATACCTGATTACGCTCGCACTTGCTGCGCTAGCGATCAAGAGGATACGGGGCCAAGAGAGGAAGAGTATCATGGCCGCCGTCATGGTGGCTGTTATGCTCGTGGTCCAGTCGATTCCTCTCGGCGTACCTTACCACATGAACTTGAGCGCCCTAACGGGAATCGTGCTGGGTCCGTGGTGGGCGTTGTTGTCAATCTTGGTCACCAACATCGCTCAGGCAGCCATCGGCCACGGCGGCATCACAATTGTTGGGTTGAACACTCTGGTTGTGTGGAGTGAAGCGCTGGTAGGATACTGTCTGTTCGCTGTTCTTCGAAAGACCACGAAGAGCGGCGGGCTGAGGAGTCCTCTGGTCGCAGGTGTTTCAACATTCGTCGCGCTTACGGTCTCAGCGTTTCTGGTTGTAGGAATAGTGGCGATCTCAGGGATCGATCCGACTCAAGCCTTGGGGGAACACTTTCGTGAGTTCCTGCCGGCTACAGGACGGCTTCAAGTCTCGCTCATGGTATTCATGATCCTGACATTGCCCATAGCCCTAAGTGGTGCGCTACTCGAAGCACTCGTCACCAGTCTCCTTGTTGCATATGTGCTTCGAGTGAAACCCTCCCTCATCCCAAGAGGAGATTGATGCTTGTCAGCGATATATCTGATCGATGACATTGCGAACAACGGTCGCAGTGCTATGCACCAGGCCTCTACCAAGACGAAGATGTTCTCAGCAGGCGTGGCTCTAGGTGTAGTGATCTTCAGCACATCGCTGTCAGCTCTTGTGGGCCAGTTCTTTCTAGCAATCGTCTTCCAAGCCGCCTCAAGACTTCCAGTCAGGAGGCTCCTGATCTGGGCGGCCTACCCAGCTTTCTTCGCAGGCATTTTTGCCATCAGTCAAGCGCAGTATTCACTAGCCTTGTCAGCTCAGACGCTTCTCCGAGCTATCGATGCCGCATTACTCATGCTGTTGCTTGTCAACACAACGCCGTTGACAAGAGTAATTGCTACAGTTGGGAAGATCTCTAGGACGCTTTCCAATCTGGCCTTCCTCTCGTACAGGTTCTTCTTCCTCTTCATAGAGGAGTCTGAACGAAGACTGACGGCAATCAGAGTCAGAGGAGGCCTGTACGGATCGATTTGGAGCAAGGTCAGGAACGCCGCGAGTCTCATGGGTCTCCTCTTTGTATCGTTCATAGAAAGTGGCGAGAACGTCTACGACGCCATCAAGACCAGAGGATATCGAGGTAGGTTCTCCGCTGAAGCTGCCACTGCAGGGGGCATAACAAGAAATGACGGTGCCCCAGTCCTATTGGCAGCTCTCGCAGTCGCGATCTTCCTACTTGGGAGTGTGTGTGGTCTTCCTTGAATGAGATTGTTAGAATAAACTGCATCAAGCACCGGTACCCCGACGCCACAGAAGTCTCCGTATGCGGCCTTGCGTTCGAAATCCACGAGGGCGAGAACGTTGTAATCCTTGGATCGAACGGCTCTGGCAAGACTACGCTACTCCAACACATCGTGGGCATCCTAAAGCCCGAGGAAGGCGAGGTCCAAGTGTTCGGAACCCCGCCGACGAGTCCGGAATCCTTACATGGAAAGGTGGCGATGGTCTTTCAAAATGTTGAGCACCAGCTTGTGGGGCCCACAGTTTGGGACGACATTGCCTTCTCACCAGTCAACTTCGGGCATAGCAGAGAAGAGGTGAAGGTACTAGTGGATACCGTCATCGATGAGATGCAGATAGGGCACCTCGCACGAAGAGTGCCACATTACCTCAGCGGCGGAGAGAAGAAGAAGGTCGCCATAGCCGGCGCGATCGTGACGCATCCGAAACTCCTCATCCTAGACGAGGCTCTCACTGGCCTCGACCCAAAGTCACGCAAGGAAACGCTAGACCTGCTCGTAAAGGTCAACAGAGAGCGCAACGTCGCTACAGCGTTAACTACACACGACACGAGCATCATCCCCGGCTTAGCTGATGTCGTCTATGTGCTCTCTCAAGGACAACTGATTTTCAAGGGACAGCCCTTGGAACTCTTCGCGCACCCCGATATTCTAAGGAAGGCTAACATAGAATCACCACCACTAATCGAACTGCTCAATGCCCTGAAAGAAAGGGGACTTCCGCTGAGACCTACAATCGATCCGAAAGACGCACTGCGACAACTGACACCCTTGTTTAGCGTTTCGAAATGAGATCACACACCAGCCTGGATCGCACAATATCTAGGCACACGATAGCGACATCATCCAGCTTGTGTGCGGTCTTAGAGGTCGTCTCAGAGCTCAATGACATCTCCAGTACGAGTAGTTTTACACCGTTCTCCGAAGGCGTCAAGAAGCTTATTCATTGCTCTGGAACCTGTGCAGTGACATAGATAGAGCGTCTTAGGTTGAATTCTTATGAGTTGATCTAGGGTTGCCTGGATTCTCTTGTCATCAGCATTTTCCAAATGGCAGCCGCCGATGATTGCATGAATATTATTCGTTCCAGCCATCTTCAGCGCGTGCCTTACGGTGTTTACGATTCCAGCGTGGGCGCATCCTGATATGATGACGAGACCTTTCTCCCTCACGTTTATCAGAAGAGCTTGATCGTCAGTCATCTGGTCCTGAGCGAAACGCTGGTCCTTAACCGTCCAGAATCCCTCAACCTTCTCAAAGTCGGTTTCCCTGGAAATCTCACCGCTTGTGATAACACCGGTTGCTATCGCGACAGAGTTGCGAGCAAGCAGCAGCACCCCACCGGCGTCTCTGACCGATCTTTGATCAAAGTCTGGCCCTATGAATCTGAGATCAGGTTTGAGGGAGAATTTTGGAGCAAAGGCCAAGGGATGAACGACCACGGGAGTTGGCCGACGAACATTCCGCAGGATCTCGACTAACCCGCCTGCATGGTCATAGTGTCCGTGGCTAATGACTATGGCGTCCAAATGGCGGATGTCAGCTTTCAACACGTTAGAGTTGCGTAACGCTATGTCGGGAGGCGGTCCTGCATCCATGAGAATTCTTGAGTTGGAAGCAGCTGAGGCAGTTTCGACGAGGAACGACAGGCCATGTTTCGCTGTGAGACCAGGCTTGTTCACGGAATCTTCAACAAGAACCGTAATCTTCACGCGATCGACAGAAGGCATAGCCTGGTTCAGCATTCGCTGAACTTCTACAGGTCTTTCAGCCGGGAAGTCACATCACCGTAGCCGAGTTCTCGGATCCTACTTGATAGACGAGTTGATTGCACGCGAAGAGATCGACTCCATGTTACGCGACCCAGTTCTTAGTGGTGGCGTCTCGTTCCAAGGGCACCAGCGTTTCACGCATGTCCAACAGAATCCGTGGCAGTGTTCCACTTGATCGCGTGTCAGTTTCGCAAGATCTACCTGATCCGCCCTAGCCAAGGCCTCCCATTCGTCTAGATTTTTCTTCATGGAGACCGAGATATATTGAATACCTATGCAAAATAACTCTTTCCGTTCAATGCATAGACGAGAAGCTGCGGGTGGCGATCCGTGCTCAGAAGAAGAGAGACAACTCCGATACCGAGATGTGGATTACACACGGTATCATAGCAGCCTTCGCTCAATGACGGCTCAGCCTGTCAAGTGTGAGAAAATGCTTGGCCAAGATTACAGGATTTCGATACGTTGAATTTCCTCCTAGGTTTTCCAACCTCGATAATTCCACTCTCAGCCAGCCTAGCAACGACACGATGGGTTTTCAGTTTGCTGAGACAAGTATGTACGCCTCACCGCTTAGATTGTTCTGACACATGCGTATTCGTCTAGATATTGCCAGCAGTCGGGGCACTTGGAATCATGCATTAGAGCTGTGACTCTTCACGGTCGGAAAAACCGCCCCAAACACGCCAACTCGCGGCAACTAAGCGATCAGACCAAGGCAATCTACTTCACGCTGCCCTGCCGCTCGTTGTGGCTTCTATCGCTTCTATCAGGCCGCGTTTCTTATAGAAAAGAAGGTAGCTGATGATGAGAAAATCTGCAATGATGGCAACGTGCATAATAGTACAGTAAACGCAAATGGCCTTGACCAGAAACAGCTCGACGAAGACGAGGTATGGTACAATTGCAATGCCTAGGAATCTCCATCCAAACAGGGCATTCAGTGAGGTTCTAAACAAGCGATCACTCCCAAAAGCAATGAAATAGACAAGTAAGAGATTGATGACAAAGTACGCGACAGCGAATAGCTCAAGAGGGATCCCAAAGACCATACTGTACCTGCTGTCCAGTACGGCATTGCAGTTCACCACTATCCCGGGACCTTGCTGCAAAGGACAGAAAGGCAAAGACTGTTTCAACGTATAGTAGACTACTATCACCATGGAAGAGGCCCACAGTCCGAATGCAGACATGGCCACAAGCAAGAGAAGCTTAGGCCAACTGATCCTAATCTTCATTATTGTCTTGCCCTTCTGTCCGGATTCTCATAGCATGTTCGTTAGTGAATACTTATGCAAAATAACTCTTTCCGTTCGACGCATAGAGAGCAAGCTGTAGCTGACGATGTGGCTTCAGAAGGCGAGAGACAATACTCGATATGCAAGGCCGCCGAGAAATATCGCCAAGAGGGAGTCAAGTGCGGCGACGGCAATCGCTCTCTTCGCGCCAAATTCACGAACAAGCGCAGCGATCGTCGCGATACATGGAATATAGATCATTGTGACGATCGCGAAGACAATCATTTGGACGGGCGTCAGTACCCTGCTGAAGTCGAATGTGCCAGCTAGATTCGCGAGTAGCACCAAGGTGAGTTCTTTCCGCAGGACACCGAAGATTAGAGGTATTCCAGCGATTGAAGGAAGACCAAGCCAAGAAGTGGTCAGCGGACTCATGAGATCAGCCATGACGGATATCAGACCTGTTACCGATAGGAGCTGCAGGAAGACGCTACCGCCGATGATGAAGGGGAAGGCAACGTAGACGAAGTCTTTGGTTCGTACCCATGTCTTGTTGAGAACCGACTTAAGCGATGGTGCCCTGTATGGGGGCATCTCCATTATCAGGCCCATCGGCTCCCCAGGCAAGATCCGGAAGGCCACTCGTCCAAGCAGGAAGACTAGGCAGAGATCAAACAGGTAGAGCACCAGTGCTGCAGGCAACCCAAGATATCGTCCTACTAAGCCTAGGATTATGACTGTCCTAGCTGCGCAGGGGACGAGTGTGACGACAAAACCCGCGAGAAAGCGTTCGCGGTCGGTCTCCATTATTCGACATCCCACGCAAGCCGGCACATTGCAGCCGAAGCCTAGAAGAAGCGGGATGAAGGCCTTACCATGCAATCCGATCTTGTGCATCAGATTGTCCATCAGGAATGCGGCTCTAGGCAGGTAGCCGCTGTCCTCAAGGATTCCAAGTAGAATGTAGAAGGGCACGATGTACGGGAGCACTATCGTGACGGCGGCAGCGACCCCCCAGAGGAATCCTTGGGAGATGAGCCGCACGAAGATCGGCGGGAGCAATCGTGACAGAGACTCCTCCGTAGTCGGCACTAGGATCACGTCAAAAAGTTCTTCGAGGACACCGACCATGGCACCTCCTGCGCCGAATACAACCCCAAAGACACCAGCGATGACTCCTACGAGGATTGGGTAACCCAGAATCTTATGCGCAGTTATTGCGCTCAGTTTTTGGTCTATGCGGACTTTCGGTGGTGACACTACTCTTAGAGTCCTTTCTACGACTCGACCCGCAAGCGTGTACCTCTCAGAGGCTATGACGACTGATGATAGTTCACCGTGAACTTCCTCAAGCTGTCCGATCATCTGAGCCGCTTTGGAAAGGACCCGGAAGCCTCCCTCAACCTCGACGTTCTTGCGGACATCTTCATCCCGCTCGAGAAGCTTAGTTGCGATCCATCTTGGTGGATAGCGCGAGGAGAGTCGCGGCAGATCAGCCCTAACAACCTCCTCCAGTTCTTGGATTCTCTGTTCAATCTCTCTGCCAAACTTGATGCCTACTGATCTGGACCCTTTTTCTGCGATCTCGATCACCTTTGAGAGAAGCTCTTGGATTCCGAAACCTGTTGTTGCCACGGTAGGCACCACAGGCACATGAAATACCTCAGAGAGCATTTGGGCATCAACTGTGATACCCTTCTTCGCGGCGAGGTCGATCTGATTGAGCGCCACCACTAGCGGAGCGTTCAGTTCCAAGAGTTGGATCGTCAGGTAGAGGTTTCGTTCCAAGGCTGAAGCGTCAACTATGTCTATGACCACGTCGGGGCGGTCCATCGCAACATAGTCACGTGCGACAACTTCCTCCATCGAGTACGCTGACAGAGAGTACGTCCCGGGCAGATCGACGACCTTTATCGTGTAGCCCTTGAAGTGGAGAGTCCCTTCTGCTCGTTCGACGGTCTTACCAGGCCAGTTACCAACGATCTGGTTGAGTCCTGTGAGTTGATTGAATATAACGGATTTGCCTACGTTAGCGTTTCCCGCAAGACATACTGTCAGTCGTCGCTTGGTTTCCATGCCTCATACCTCAGACGTTATGCGCATGACTGTTCGTCGTTCGCTTGACGAGCACCCTGCAAGCGATTCCTCGACCGAGTGCAAGCGAGACACCGCGAACGGAGATTTCGATTGGGCCGTGCATGGGAGCGCTTCTGACCACTGTAACCTCGGTTCCAGGGGTCAATCCCATCTCAGCGAGCCTACGGACCATTCTATGCCCACCGAATGCGAGGACCATTGCGGACTTCTCGCCCTCTCGAAGATCTGTCAGCACGACAGTGTCCTCCACGCGACCTTGGAGGCTCTCTATGTTCTTGTAGAAGCTGGGCAGAGAGTCGTCGTCTACGCCGTGGTGACGCCAGTGTTCATGCCAGTCAGTCACGCCTCTCTCGAGAAGACGTCTCAGACGCCCTGTCAGCGATCTTCCGTGAACATGCGTCTCATGCAGGTACTCCTCTCGATGCTTCTTGATGAGGGCCTCCCCTATCTCCGTCAGTCCGATGCCGCCTTCGGTCTGGTATGCCAGCCCCCTATCGATAGCTGCTTGAGCCAGCCTTTGCACCTCCTCCGGTAAGCGACTCATCCTGGCAGGTATCTGATCCAAATGGACCGCCCCTCCATTTAGCGTGAAGACCTTCACGATTTCCAGCAGCTCCACAATATCAGATTCCTGCTGCATCGCCCTTCACGTGACCTCTTTTCTTGAACTGTCTCCACTATTCCATGATGGTGAGTATTCACATCAGCGAAACGCCGAGCACGATCGCTGCTGTCTGCGTCAAGGAGTCCTTTGGGGTGAATCTCTTGTGGAGTTCGGGCATGAGGTCTGTACCGGCGATGTAGATGAATCCACCGGCCGCGAATGGTATCATCAATGGGACAGTGCTTGCTATCAAGGAACCGAGAAGAACTATGGATACCGCGCCCGCGACGGCCGTCAATGCGGAGAACAAGTTGTAAAGCAGTGCTCGGCCTCTTGAAAGTCCACCATATACAAGCACACCGAAGTCGCCTATCTCCTGAGGAATCTCATGAAAGAGGACCGCCAAGGTTGTGGCGATTCCCAACGGAGTCGCGGTCAGATAGGCTGCGGCGATCACCACGCCGTCCAGGAAGTTGTGAACTCCGTCACCAATAAGGTTCACGTAGGCAAAGGTGTGGACATCGCATTCTGCTTGGTGGCAGTGCCGCCAATATAGAAACTTCTCCAACACAAAGAAAAGCAGTATTCCGAGGATTGTGAATTGAAAGACCGTTGCACTGAAAATGGTTTCGAGAGAATGAGGGATAAGATGAAGGAAGGCTCCTCCAAACAAGCTGCCAGACGCGAATCCCACTAGGCCTAGGAGCAACCTTGCGAGAAGTTGCTGGCGGAGTCCTAGGAACATTACTCCGACGAGAGAAACGAGACTGACAAATAGGACAGAGCCCAAAATCAGCAGAATCTCATCCACAAATTCATCCTCCACGGCAGCTTAAGTTCATATGTCGAGTGTTAGAGCCTCATGGCCATTAATCTGCTTCTCCATCAGGCTTGGTATTGGTTTATCAAATCTAGGGCGAAATCACACTGAGCTTGGATTGTTTGACTCCTCTCCTTGCACGAAGTTTCTCGACCAGCTCTCTGATCCTTGCGGCATCCCCTCGCACCAGTATGGCCTCTAGGCAATCCTGCTTACTTAGGTGGACGTGAGTCGATGAGCATATCAGAGCAGCGTATCTATGCTGCGTGTCCGTCAAGTAGTCCTGCAGCCCTCTGGACTCGTGGTCGTAGGCGAGCATGATCACGCCTGTTCTCAGGCCTCTCTCGCCTCTGAGCCACCTTTGCTCAGTGACGAAGGCTTTGACGGAATCTTGGATTGCCTTGGAACGATTCGGATAGCCCGTTTTCTCCACCACATCGTCAAGCTCACTCAACAACCGGGGTGGAAAAGTGACCCCTACGCGTGTAACCCCCGACAAGGAACCTCACGTCCAAATGCTTTCGCTTCGGGTCATAAAAGGGTTAATTAGCGTGTTACGTTTCTTGAGATTCGTGTTACCACATGCCCTACTTCGCAACTCGTGACTTGGCGGCGGTGGCTGTCTCTGGGGCGTTTTGGGCAGTCGTGAACATCTTGATATCGCCAATATTCTGGCAGCTGACGCATATGCCCTTTCTTTGTGATCTTCTGGCGTTCCTCTCATTGACACTTGTGGTCTGGTGGACAAGGAGGTTCGGTGCGGCTTCGATGACGGGGCTTGTAGTCACAGTGTTGACGCTTGTGTTGCGCCCAGGTGCATTCCAAATGTTTGGCTTCATGGCCGCAAGCGTGGTTTTTGATGTCTTGGTAAGGATCGTAGGATACGGTAACTGTCTCGAAAAGGCTCTGAGAGGCGCCGTGTGTTTGATCTTATTCTCTGTGCTGTCAGCCGGTGTCGCTGGGGCCATCGTAGGAGCCTTTTTCATGGGATTCAACACATTGCCGGCTACTCTCACGTTTGCCGTACTCCACGGCATCGGAGGGCTAATTGGAGGAACGCTGGGGGTCGTCCTTGTGAGGGCTCTGATGGCGAGGAGGATCACGCCCAACATCTGGAAGGGTGCGTGAACGCTTGATGGGTAACCTTGGACGTGCGGGTATCGAGACACATGAGATGCCCTCCATCCTGGAGATGGCAAGGTATCTCCATGGACATATGGGACCATTCCTCGTTATAGGAGTGAGGGCTGGACTAGCAGGTCTCCGGGTGCTTCAAGCCGTAAGGGCGGATAGGGACATATCTGCAACGGCGCATCTGACCTACTCGGTGCCCTGCATCCTCGATGGGATTCAGATCGCAACAGGCTGCAGGATCGGAAACAAACGGCTCAGATTCCAAGACTCTCCGAGCCTGATGATCTCATTCGAGAACAAGCAAGCCAGAACTGTCACCGTCTCGATTAATGCGAAAGTCATCGATGAGTTCAAACAACAGTTGCTGAAGGGCACTTTTCCCGAGGCGGCTGAAAGACTTGCCCACAGGGCTGCCTCAATTCCCGAGAGAGAACTGTTCAGTATTGACAAGGGATAAGATGAACCGTTTCTAAGTCGAACCCGACTGTGTCCGGGGAGGCCGGCCGGACGTATTCAGAACACTGTAAGCACGCTCGATCGTCATATCGGCGAAGTTCGCCGTCATATCGACTGCCAAAGAACCGGCAGAGTTTGGAGACCGGGACCTGACACAATTTACCTCACACTTTCTTGATTAGAGGAGAACGGCTACGTGGAGAGCGTGCTTGAGGTCCGAGGTGAGAAGGCACGGAAACCCTACAGGATAACCTCGAAGGGATTAGGGGCGTTGAAGGAGTATCGAACCGTAAAGCGAGAGGGGCTGGAGAGCTTGGAATGGATGCGAACCGTCTGGAAGGACATGCACGATTCTTGGCAGGTTGGAGGTGAACTAAGGACGACAAAGATTGCAGTGGTTTCAGATTATGGGCGAACGATCAGTCAGCATTTTGGTCGAGCACGCTACTATGTGGTTCTAACATTGGACGGCCGGCCGGCCGTAGAAGTAGGCCACATGAATTTCGGAGGCCAACGTCACCTAGGTAATCATGAACATAATCATGGCTCAGGGCCGGAAGCGGAACACCGACACAACATGATGATTGATCCTATCACCGACTGCGAAATCTTGGTGGCTGGAGGAATGGGTGCAGGCGCGTATGAAGCAATTCGCTCTCAAGGGATGCAGCCTATCGTAACTGACATCAAGTTGATCGACGAGGCAGCGAAAGCTTTCATTGATGGTCGGCTCGTGGATCACGCTGACCGAATCCACCGATAGCAAAGAACACTAGTAAGGCTTCTTCCAACAACTCCGAATTTTAGACATCCTCCCCTGCCTTACTGCGAAGCAGGCGATACCATTCTGCAAGCTCGTAATGGTCTACTCTGTAATCGCCTCGGTAGGGTTTAATGTCCAAAACCGGTGTTCCATCGAACAGGTCAAGTCCAGAGACGAAGAGATCCCGTCCGTTGATGCGCAGCAATTTCACTAAGCTCAGACCAATGGGGTTTGGTCTCGTCGGAGAGTCGATGGCGAAGACTCCGACTAAGGGCAGCTCATCTAACTTGAATCCTTTATTCAGCAATCGTCTTGGCTTTACCTTTAGAACACCGATCTGATCTGGTCTAAGCTTGCTGAGGTAACTCAACACGAAAATATGCGAGAAACCAGCTAAGCCATCTAACGCATCTTGGAATTCTGGATATACCTCTATTCTCGACTCGCAGTTAACTTCACGCTTCCGTCCCCTTATTTCGTCATCGGAAGCCTCAACCTTCACCGTTCCTATAGGACGAAGAGAAATTGTGCTCATACTGCCTCATCACAACTCCGTACGCATTCACTTAACCCTTGGGGAATCTGAGAGATATTGTAATCTCCAGCACACGTATATGTTCTGGTTAGAGAGAAGCGGTTCGAATGAACGCCAGCAAGTCCTTGCTTCTTCAGGTCCCGTTCTATAGGCAGGCTTCTCAATTCACCTGCGGACCCGCAAGCCTGATGATGGCGATGAAGTTCTTCCAACCTTCAATCCACCTTAACCGAGGACTCGAATTGGATATTTGGCGTGAATCAAACCTTGTCGAGAGCTACGGAACCAGCAAGGAGGGACTGGCCGTAGCTGCGGTCAAGCGGGGGTTCTCCGCATACACCATGGGAGTATCTCGACGACATTCCTTCGTAGATGAGATCGCCGACAAGATTCCGAACGTCGACAAAGAAGTTCTGGAACTACTATACAACGACACCAAAATGAAGTTTCGAAACATGGGACTGGAAAATGTCAATCGCACGATTGTACTGCCCATGCTGAAGACTATTTTGAAGAGATCGCACATTCCAATCTTGCTGACGAGCACATCACTGTTTGGAGAAAAGGAAGCACTACCGCATTGGGTTGCCCTGACAGGATATTCAGAAGACGCTTGGTACGTTAATAACCCGCTGGCAAAATCACCCAACACGCCAGTAGACCAAGCGAGACTGGCGCACGGTCTGGGTTATCAGGGAGTCCAATGTGCAGTCGTCGTTCGCGGAGTAACCAAACGAAGAAAATCATGAGTAGTGTTTTCTGCTCCGGAAGAATAGTTAACAGGATAGAGAGTGGGAGGGAATCTGAGAAACGGGATTCTCAGATGTCCTTGATTGCTGCGCTGATCTTCGCCATAGTCTCTTTGGGCACTTCGGTCATTCCGTGAGCGTTCTTGGCGTGAGCAGCGATCTTGGGCATGAGTTGCTCTGTCGTATTTGCAGTCTCTTCGTAGTCGCAATTCATGCCGATATCGGCGCACTTGAATTTCTTTGCCAATCAAATCACCTCCATATGATCAAGTCTCAGATTTCATTCCACTCCGTCCATTATCCGTATGTTGGAGAGCTTATAGTCTCTGGACGTCCGCTACAGCAATAGGAATGTTCGTCGGCGTGAAATTCAACTGACGTGCTGATTTTGCGCTCGGATTTTGCTTGCTTTCAGCTCAGATTAAGCCGAATTCAAGCTGAGAGTTTGCTTGGTTGACGGTTTTAAATGACGGTTTAAAGCTAGCCCGAGGCTCCATACTCTCAGTCCGAATCCTCCGTCAGGCAAAGTCCCATTTACGGTAGCCTTGCCCTCTTTGACGTAACGTTACCCTAATGTCTGATGGTAGGCGAAATTTCCAATGCTACCGTCCGGTTGACGTTCAGGTTGACCTAGGGTTTAACAGACATGTCAGACGATTTGTTTCCTTGTCATTAAGCAAATCGCCTGCGTCATAATCCGTATTGAAAAGATAGCTGAGAACTCCACACCAGTAGGAGATAAGGATTGATTTACCAGCTCCACTCGTGGCTGTAATCGCTGGGTTGTAGATTTGAAATTGAATGGCGCCCGAGTCGAGAAACTTCAATTCCACGATGCCTACGCCTGATACTCCATCGGTTTCCTTGATGCGGTTGAGTACTTCTTGTGCCGTTGATTGTGGATACTCTTTTCGTGTATTTTCAGCCTCTTCTCTCCCAAGCCAATATTCGACATTGTTCACAATGGTTTCAGCCACTTGAACACCAACGAGGGAATCAAGCCTACGACAGAACACAGCAAGATCAATTGCCACGTGACGCTTTCCCTCAATCCACATCTCACCCTTCTCGCGATCTAAACGAAATGGTTCTGTCAAGGTTTCATCTTCACCCAAACGCGCCGCAATTCTAACGTGAACCAGAGAAGTGCCAGCACAGAAATTATGTCGGATACTCTCTCGATATTATCGCCCATCGACCAGTTGCCCAAGACGTCAACCATTTCACCCATGCCAGCCACCGCTTGAAAGAGTACGGCAACCATGAAGACGGGCCGAACTTTCGCTAACAGTCCGCCGCGATAGAAGCGGTAAAGCGAAAACGCAACGACTGCGGATGCAATCGATATAGCAATCCTAACCGTGGAAAAGATTGGAACAGTTACCAAAGATCCTATCTGGATTCATGGCGCCTTCGCGCCTCTTACGATTGCTTGCACCCGACTAGGGATATACAGGTGACAGGTCACTGTTCATCCTGATGGAGGATTGCGAGCCTTTGGATTTTGTGTCAGGGTTAACTATTTGTTTTCTCCTTGATCTAAAGTCAATCTTATGCTAGTCGTTCAACTGGCTGAATATGGCCTTAGGATCCCGCAGCGCCGCTTGATAGAGTCCCTGCGCTTCACCTACGATTATCTCTTCCTTGTCTGCCTTTATGCCTTCTATGATCGCCGCGGCGACCTCCTGCGGGTTGATTCCTCGATATGCTTCTTCCTGCTCGCCTGCGAAGCTTGCATCAAGTTCGGTGTCAGTGGTCGGCGGAACTGCCTCGAACACTCGGACGGATGTGTTCCGGAGTTGATGGCGTAGTGAGGTGGTGAAGGAGTGAATGGCGGCTTTGGTTGCGCAGTAGACTGGCATCGTTGCGATCGGCACAAATGCCAGCCCTGACGAGACATTCACGATGGCTGCCTCTTTTCTCTTCGAAAGTTTTGGTGTGAAGAGTGCGCAGAGGCGTATGTACGCGGTGAGGTTTATGGTTACTTCATCGTCTTTGGAGGATGGGAGTTTGGTCACTGCTGGTGAGGTGAAGTCCATTTGCCGCTGGATTCCGGCATTGTTGATCAATATGTTGAGGGTTGGAAAACGCGTTGTGGCCCAACGGACCAACCTCCTCCTCTCTGATTCAACGGAAACGTCGCACTGTATGATGTGAAGCGTGGGGAGTTTCTGTTTGGCGGCCTGCAGCTTACTCTTACGTCGCCCACACACAACTACCACGCTACCCGCACTGACAAATCTCTCAGCTAGCGCAAACCCTATACCAGTTGCCCCGCCAGTGATTAGGATTGTATCCCCACTAATCTCCAATAATCCTCCACCTAACCGCATACTCCGTTGAGGGACACGTTCGCGGATCTTAGACATAAGTTTCCATGGTCGCCAACTGAATTAGAATATGAAGACGGATTGGCTATCTCTAACCCGGCATATGGTGTGTCCCCGCCGCGTGACCCACAAAAAGTCAGAGTTCACATCAGCATGTTTGCACCAATAGTTACCCACGCATCGAGAGACGGAGAATTCGATAACCTACCCGTGGCGCGGCCCAAAACATCTGACGTATTCGCCAAGCCTGTCCAACAGAGTGTTTTGGTACGAAGCGAGATTTTCGGAGTGCTTCTCCCGAGCGGGTCAAATGATGTTGAGAAAACATTGGCCCAAATACTGTAAGGTGGACAAGAAAACGGGAATGTCAGCTCCAAGTTAAGCTCTTGGTTCAGTTTTTCAGCGTCTCGTGAACTCTTCGTATCTTTGTGCGGCGGTACTGTCCCATCTGGCAAGTTCGCTTGCTGCTAGTCTTCTGATCTCCGCGGTCTGCATGCCTTCCCTTGCGCTACGTGCGACTATTTCGCAAACCTTTCTCGCGTTCTCCTCACTGGCACCGGCATTGGTCAAGGAAGCTCTCAGCTTAGCCTCGCTAAATTCCTCCAGTTCTCCCGATCGCTTGGTCAGTCTATTCAAGAAATCACCTCCTAGGAGCCGAACATCTGGCCTAACTCCACTGCGCTCTTCACAGAAAGGATCTAGTCAGATCCATCGTTGCGAGCAGATTGAACCGTCATTTCCCAGTGCGCGCACAGACTGGGACTGTTTGAAGCCATTATTCCAATCGGGACTCAGGGCTAATTGATGACTATTCTTGCTAACATTTGCGTACGAGTTGGAATTACTCGTAGGCTGCCTCGCCATGCTGGCTAATGTCTAGTCCGGCGTCCTCTTCCTTCGCGTTCACTCGAACTGGCGTGAAGACGTTGATGACTCTCAGCAATGCGTAGGAGCCTACAAAAGCGAAGACGGCAACTATTATCACCGCGAGTGCTTGGATGCCAACCAGCAATGGATTTCCATAAAACAGGCCGTTCGGCCCGGCAGCATTAATGGCTGTGGAAGCGAAGAGGCCGGTGGCTATTGTTCCCCACATCCCCCAGCCCCATGGCACGCGAACACGTCCAACGAGTCATCGAGCGTCGTCCTTGCTCGCCAACTCGCAACATAGCTACACAGTACCCCCGCTGCCAAGCCGATTATTATCGAAGGCATTGGGCCGAGGTAACCTGAAGCCGGGGTGATTGCGACTAGACCGCAGACGGCGCCAACCGAAATGCCCACGGCTGATGGTTTCCCTTTTCTAACCCAGTCAGTTAGCATCCAACTAACGGCAGCTGCAGCAGCTGCTAGATTCGTAACCACCAGAGCGTTAACAGCCAGTGCGTCTGCCGCGAGGGCGCTTCCAGCGTTGAAACCAAACCACCCGAACCAGAGTATTGAAGCACCAAGAATCACATAGGGGATATTGTTGGGTCTCATCTCCTTCTTCGGATCCAGTCCTTTTCTCCTACCGATGACAAACGCTGCCGCTACAGCTGAAACACCTGCGGCTGTGTGCACGACTAGACCGCCGGCGAAGTCGATTACGCCCATCGATCTTAGTAAGCCGCCTACTGCCCAGTTCCAGTGAGCGATTGGAGCGTAGATGAGCGTCGTCCAGAGAACTATGTAGATCAGAAGCGCTTTGAATCGGATTCTTTCAGCGAACGCTCCTATGATCAGCGCTGGAGTGATCGCTGCGAACTTCAACTGGAATGCAAAGTAAAGTAGTTCTGGAATTGTTGACGAGTACCCCGGATTGGGCGCAGCCCCAACGTTGTTCAAGCCGATGTCGGATAGGTCGCCGATGACTCCCTTCACTGAAGGACCCAACGCTAGGCTGTAGCCCCATAGGGCCCAAACCAGACTGACAACCGCGAAGATTGCCAAGCATTGCACTATGGTGGAGACAAGGTTCTTTCTCCTAACCAGTCCACCATAGAAGAAGCCCAACGCCGGAGTCATTATCATGACAATAGAGTGGCAGCAGTAACCCACGCTATGTCTCCAGAGTTCAGCAAAGCGTGCTCCTCAGCGGCGCGATGAGCGATTAATGTTATAGATTTTTCTTATTGACTATATAGACCAGAGTGGAATCTGCGCGATGGATATTTCCAAGGCACTCTAGAAGTATTTTCTGATTTCGGCTTCAAGTTCGTCTGGAGCGACGACGTGCACATTCGGTCCAGTATCGCCTAGAAGCTTCTTGGCCTTGTCGCGTAGTGTGTTTGGCGCGATGAGCAGGACAGGTATGCTGTACGCTTTGCATGCGGCGAGCATATTGTCCAACATAAGCTCGAACATTGAAGTGCGCGCCTCCTCAGTAGGTATGACCTTGTGGAAGTATCCGACCACCACATTCACTTCGCCTTTGCTGAGATGGTTGATTGGCTTTCCGTGGCCGTCCCAAGTATTTGCTACTGGAAGTGTTTCAATGCCTTCAGCCGCAAGCTTCGTCAACAGGAGCGGATCAGTTCCTTCGAAATATCCGACTCTAACCAAGTTTCTTCACCTACAATGTCAGTCAATACTAACTCAATAATTAGCATAATCAACGAATATAACATCTCTGAGGTATTCGGTAAACAAGTGTCCAGCTCTCTTGCCAAGAAGTGGACGTTCATTCACATGATATGTCATAATATGGCAAGGTCAGGACACGCGTGTGCAGCCTGATGAAAGCAATAGGTTGAACTTAACGTTTGTTGTTTACATGGCGCATAAAGACGGACATGGATTGGCTCGTTCTTGGTTAGAATTGAGTTTGCTGCTGAAGGACCGACGCCAGTCACATCGCTTTTGCCTGTTGACGGACAATCCGGTTACCGTTTTATGACCGTGATTAGCGTGCCAATAATTATCAGGCTAAGTCCGAAAAATCCATTGACCCAGAATCCGTCAGCCAACGAGTCAAGAATTGGTATCGCGTAGTCTTCTGCAAAGGCGACCATGAACATACCGGCAACAGCCACCATCATTCCCACGAGCTCTCGAAAATCGTTAGCGTTCAATCCGGCCTAACCTTTGCGAACTTGCAAGGCGTGTGTTCCTGTGAGCATCATAGTTTACAATTCGAAGTAGGTCCGAGGCTTCTTCAAGGGAAGACAGTACGCGATCGATCGCTTCGCAACAAACTTGAAATATTCATGAGAATGACGGGGTTCAGATCTGTTTGTATTCAGCGAAGATTCTTGGTGTGCTAGTTCTAGTGCTCTTGCTTGGGTCGACCATAAGCGCCTGCTCAGCACTAAGTGGAGAGGAGACGCTCTCGAAGCTCAACCCGTTTCTTCTGAACTACCTTAATGGAGTAAGTGACGTTCGTCTTCACGCCAATCGCGATTCAGTATACGTTTTTGTCGCCCTCAAGCCTAGATATGGAATGTCGACTGTCGATGGCCTGCTGTCGAGTAGGCACCCTATCGGTCGACCGACCACTCCACTCTTCGTTTACGGAGAAGTGAAGAGAAGTTCCTTGCTTTCACTTGGAAGTAGACCCGGCGTGAGCCATGTCTTTCCTGATATGAGACTTGGTTTCGATCAGATGAAACCGGATCCTGAAGTATACCGGCAGGGCTTGGCTGCTGACATGTATCGCGTGAGGCAGATCATCGGCGCGGATCGAGCGAATCAGTTCGGAGTTTCTGGCAAAGGCGTGACGATCGCGGTAGTGGATACCGGAACAGACTTCACCATTCCAGATCTTCAGCAAGCGGTAGCCCGAGATTCTTCAGGTCAAGCGATTTCCTTTGATGCTGATGGACAAGGTTTCGTAATAACTAGCCTCGTCGTTCATCGAGAAGGCGATGTTCTGAAGACCCGAGGCCTGTCGGTTGATGTATGGAACGCGGCAAGTTACATTCAGACCGATAGCGCGATTCCGTCAGTCGAGGCAGTAACACTTCACTATGACTACGGTGCGCCTAATGTTCTCTCAAAGTCAGGGAACTACCACTTCGGAATTCTCCGTGAAGTAGTTCAAGATGTGGTGTCAGGCGATACGGTCACAATCAACTTTCCAGTCGTCGTCGTAGATTCCACGACGCCAAACGTCTACGACACTGTAATGGTCGACATGTCTACAGCCTACTACAATTTCCTAGCACAGCACGGAGAGAAATTGAACGATGAGGCACGACAGTCCTTGGGTGTTGGGCTTCAGTGGCCCAAGCCAAACTCAGTTTGGAACGATCACAGTTTTGCGGACGAAACTCCACACAAGATTGGCGGTACTGACTTAATCAGCTCAGACACTGACAGGGATGGTGTACCCGACTTCAGCGCGGGATTGCTAGGCTTTGGAATTGACTTGAGCGGAAGAACCGGGCATTACTATTCGCTCCTTCCACCCATTGATCCAAAGGGGGATTTCATTAACGTCTTCTTTGACTTCGAGAGCCATGGCACAAGCACAGCTTCTGACGCGGCTTCTCGAGGCGTACTAAAGCGTGACATTTACCACAATGGTACTTTCATTTCGATGCCTGGCATTGCTCCAGATGCGAAAGTGATGGGAGTGAAAGCGCTCTGGTTAGGTGACGTAACTTTCGGTTGGTACTACGCGGCCGGCTTCGACTGGAACCCAGTAGACTTCTCCTTCACGTACACGGGCAAGCACCGAGCCGACATTATCAGTAATAGTTGGGGAGACTCCGATCCCATATGGGATCTAGGCTCAACTTTCGGCCCTGATTACATGAGTGAACTTACAGATGCATTCAGTCTGCCACACTATTTGGATGCCGCCTATCCGGGAACCGTAATGTTGATCGCGGGAGGCAACGGAGGGTTCGGATATGGAACCATGACCTCGCCGGCAGCATCGACCTTAGCCATTTCAGTAGGCGCGTCGACAAGTTACGCATACCGCACTCAACCAGCTCTGACAATAAAGCATGAAGTGCCCGGAAGTTACGACGAAGTAGTACCATGGAGCGCCCGAGGCCCAACCTCGATTGGAGAACCAAAGCCGGATATCGTAGATGTGGGAGCGTTCGGCTTCATAGATCAGTCATCTTTCACAGGTTACGGTAACGGTACCAAAGCTTACGACATTTTCGGGGGAACAAGCATGGCCACTCCAGTGACTGCCGGGGCGATAGCGCTTCTCATACAGGAATATCGAGATACGCATAATGGGGAAACGCCTAGACCGGATCTTGTCAAATCAATACTCCAAAGTACTGCGGTCGATCTGAACTACGATCCTTTCACCCAGGGCTCCGGACGAGTCGATGCTTACAGCGCGGTAGCGGGAGCCGCCGAGGGAAGAGATACGCGCTTTCCTCAGCGATTCTATCTGCAATCGAATGCTACTTGGGACTCGGTGCGCGGGCTCATCGGGAATTCTTGGGCGTTGAACCTTGAACGACCATTGCCCGAAGGGCCCATCAGGGCGGCCAATTGGTTCGCCGGAATCGTAAACCCAGGTGGCTCTGCCTCAGCTACTTTTGCTTTGCATAACGCCGTCGACCCGAAGGCCCAGTCATTCCAATTGCAGTTGATCGGATCCAAGTCCTATCGAAATTCGACTGCAGAGAAGGTGTCTTGGGTTACTCTGCCGAAGGCGGAAATCCCGGAAGGCACAGACTTGATGAAGGTCACGCTCGTTTATCACTTCTCTGACTTCGTAAACGCGTCAACCTGGGGTGTAAAGGACCTACTGATCGCCCAGTTGTATGATGTTGGTTCAAATGGATCCCTTAGAAGGATCAACAATGGCGCTCCAGTAGGCACAACCTCAGAACTCACTGTTAGTAGGCCGCTGGACAAATTCGAAGGAGTTCCTCGAGTGCGAATTCTACTGCAGACAAGTGGAGGATCAGGCCCAGTACCTTTCGAACTCGTTGTGCGATACTATAGAAGGGCTTCGTGGAACTGGATCACGAGCATCGAAGTTAATGGGAACATGCTCACCGCTTCGCTTTATGTTCCGGGCTCAGCTGCTCCGGGGGTCTACGGCGGATACATAGCAGTAGACGATAGGGGTTTACATAGCCTGATACCCGTGTCCGTGATGGTTCCGATAGTAGCGCCAGGCGATTACGGTCAAGGTTCGAGTAAGACTCCGTATGACAACTACGCCGTTTTTGGCGCGTTTGATTGGGGCTGGCGATACGAGGCGGGTGACTGGCGTACTTTCGCGCTAGTTGTCCCCGAGGGGGTTCATCAGGTGAGCTTGAGCCTCAAGTGGTCTGACAATAACACGAACATACAAGCGCATCTTACAAGTCCTCTGGGTTATCTGGTGGCTTCCTCAGATTACCCTAATTCGAAGTATCTGGGAAATGGCCAGTTCTACTGGAGCACAACAACGGGCGGACCGGAAGAGGTTCTTTCTGTGCATGATTTGGTTCCAGGAACCTACCTACTCGTCCTTCACAATACTCTCTTCGGCGCAGATTCTTTCGCAGCCTATCCGGAATCCTACACCCTAACGGTTGGTTTTCTCTGAGGGAAATGGCTTGAGAAGGAACGTTCTGATTGCTATCTGCCTAGTGCTCATAGTGATAGTCTCAACTGTGACGGTCGTGTGGATGGCTCCTTGGCGTTCGAGTCAAGACGCTGTCGTGCTGAAGCCTTACGGCTCACTTTCCAACGCGGTTCAAGGGTTACTGCGCGGCGAAGTAGATCTTCTCCCAATTGACCAGTTCGATCCACAGACATTGAAACCTATTCAGAACAGTACACAGGTGAAGTTGGTCAGCATTCCAAGCTTCGACTCTACGTACATCGGATTGAATCTCAGGAACTGGCCTCTTAGAGAACCTGACTTCCGCAAGGCTATGCTTTACGCGTTCAATCAATCAGAAGTGTTGAACAAAGTCTTGGGCGGCCTAGGTGAGACTCTTCGTCCCGGCCTCTTTTCATCTGCGTATTCTGCCTCGGGATGGAAGACGTATGCCCAAGATCCGTATGGCTACAACACTGCGAAGGCGAAAAGAGTTCTCGATACCGATGGATTCAACGAGATACCCGGGGGGGCGTTCAGGGCAGATCCTTTCTCAGGTCAACCCTTGAGAACGATGTTCATCATAAGCCGGCTAAGTGAGCCCTATGAAGTGGCCGCAGCAGATTTGTTTGCGAAGGACATGCAGTCGATCGGTCTTCCAATTATCAGTCTTCCGATGTCAGACCTAGATTTCAATCAAGCCCTCCGGACCTATATCTTTGACTTATTCATCGACTCGACTGTAGGCAATGGCGCTCCAACATGGCTCTACCCCATGTTTGATAGCAGGAACGATATTTCCCCCGTCCCGCTCGGAACAAACGTAGTGGGATACGACAATTCGACGTTCGATGATTATGTGAACAAGCTAATGTCAGCGAGCGACGAGGTTCAAATCCAGAATGCCACAGAAATGTGCCAGGAAATCCTGACCCATGATCTTCCTGTACTCCCAGTGTTCTCGAAGAACATCCTTGTAGCAGCGAGCTCTCGGCTTAACGTTATCACTATAGCGGGAAGCGTGGAGGAAACAGTTCGCAAAACTGCTGTCAACTTAATGCGAGATTCGAAGTTCTCGCGACCTCTTCGCATTGGCTTCGCATCTGACTTCCTTAATCTGGATCCTGCGTCCAGCTCGAACACCGCTGACTGGATTGCGTTACGTTTGCTTACTGAGCCGCTTCTCACATTTGATCAGAACGGTATACTCCAACCCGACTTGGCACAGTGGACCCAGAGCTACCGCACTTTGACCCTAACCATTAGTCCGGATGCCAGATTCTACACTGGACAGAACGTAACAGCCAATGACGTAGCAACAACTCTAAATTGGCTGATTCGCAACGCAAGGCCCTCTTCCTCTATCTACTCGATAGTTAGCAAAGTGGCTAAAGTCGACCTGATTGATCGAAGGACGCTGAGGATTTCATTGTCTTTCCCCGACAACTTTGCGATTTACCGGCTCACTGACCTGTTTGCGTTGCCGGCCAGCAGGCTGACAAGTAATCCCTCGACAACATCCTTTCTATTGAGCCAACTGCTAGTTTCTTCAGGGCCATTTGTCCTACGTGAGTTCACGCAAACGGACGGCGTGTACATGCAGCTGAACAGCCAATACTTTCGTCAACCTGTCCAGAACATGCAGAACTTTGATGCCTTCGAGAGCGGAGGAGTCTTCTCAGGGAGTCAAGTCGAGGTTTCGTCATCACAGTTAGTCATGAGCGGTCAACCTGTCAGCAATGCAAGCTATGTTGCATGCGTCTACGACCAAGGCGGTGTGCTAACGCAATGCTCGACGGGAAGTTACGTGGGGCAAGGATCTTACTCAGCAGGCTGGCAGATTGATTCAAGATTCCATTCTGGAACTTACCGAGTGGAGAGTACACTGTATTGGACGTTGCCGACAGGTACATTCGTAATTTTCAAGGAGGAAACCATGACGGTGCATCCTCTCCCCATCCTTGACGTGCTCATTTTCGCCGCGATAATACTCGGGTTTGCGGTAGTGCTTGAGAGACGACAATTGGAGGCGCGTCTTAGAGTCATGATCAAAGGAAGGACTTCGAAGCGAGTTCATCGCAGACGCCGAACTCGTTAATCACACGTTCAATTATTGTCACAGGGGTCTTCGGGCAGTTCACTTACTCAGCTACAACTTCTCGGTCGTTCAAGGACATTAGTTTGCTCCAATGGTTACTGGTTGTCGTATTTCATTACTCGCGGCTCCATCACAGCCAGTTCAATGCCTGCAGTGTTGAGCAGCTTCCTGCTCTCGTCAGCTGCGTGGTACTTTGTTCTGGCGACAACTCTGTTGATTCCAGCTCCAACAATCAACATGGCACACGCATAACAGGGCTCAAACCGAGTGTACATAGTGGCTCCTTCAACGGGTATCCCAAATTTCGCTGCTTGAACCAGGGCGTTTGCCTCTGCGTGTATGGTTCTGACGCAATGCTGGCTTATGTTGTCATTTTCGTCAACTACTCTTCTCATCATATGCCCCGCATCATCGCAATGCGGTTGACCAGGAGGGGAGCCCGCATATCCCGTAGATAGGATCCTCTTTGCTTTGACGATTACTGCCCCAGCTTGACCTCTATCGCATGTTGATCGTTCAGAAACAGTGTCCACAACTTTTAGGAAGTATTCGTCCCAACTCGGCCTTCGCATGGAAAGCTATCAGCACTGAACGGAATTTAAACAATACAAGATGATGATTTTAAGGCAGCGTTCTGAGGATTTGGGGACGGCTACGCCTGTTTGGATCCGCAGTTCGCACAGAACTTTGCGTCTGCCTGGATCCTTGTACCACAGTTAACGCAGTATCTTCCATCCGGGGCCTGAGGCTGCTCATGGGAAATGTCCTTGAAGAAGACTGTCAGGTCCGGTGTGAGTTCGGGGCGTTGATCGGTGAGGAAGGAGAGGTAAGCTTGGACGTGTGTTTGCGCTGCCACGAATCTTCGCGTGGACTGATACAGCCGCATGCCTCTGCGACCGAATATTAGTATGTGGAAGAACTGAAGCACTTCTATGACGGCGATGTAGAGGGCCCATAAGTAGTACAGAATGCCTATCACGAACCCGTAGAGCCATCTCATAATCAACTCTGCCCGTGATGCCTTCTCAACGTACGGCGCCATTTCGAAACTGTCAGAAGATGACATCTTGGTTGGCCAACTCACTCTCCTACGTCGGTATCACTGTAAAATCATAATCTGTAACCGTCTTCTCTGACCAGTATATTAGAGGTCAAATGTTCCTAGAAGGAGATCTAACCTATTTTCTGAGAATCGCTCTGCAAAGTCCAAGCACGATAAGGTTGGTTGCTGTAACCGCCGCTAGAATCGGAAGAAGAGTAGGAAAACTGAGGAATTCTGGTAACAGTCCTGCGAGTGGGATGATGATCAACCCAACTAGTGCCGAAGCTGCTGCCAACATGACCAATTTCCTTGCCAATTTGATAAATGAGACTGCCCCTATCAATGTCATCAGGACGCCCACTATCTCAATCGTATAGAAGACGATTAGGTACCCCATAGACGCGTTGATCATGTAGCCCACTTGGTACATGGCGACTATGGAGAACGGTTGCGCTAGTCCAAGAATGACTAGGACGGGTCCAAAGATCCGGGCAACGCCTCGCTCGTTTGTCTCTTGCGCTTTCAATGAATGTGAGCTTGAGGGTTCAGTCAAAATCTAGGGACCGCCAATCCAACAGCTCTTCACAGATTAAGGGGGACTCTTGAGTAGTCCCATTGGCACCGGATTTGATGTTTTCCTGATGAAAACCATTTTAGATCGATTTGCGACTGAGGGCACAGCAAGCTGCAGCGACGTATGATTGCGGGGTCGGTTAAGTCTATGAGCACTAACGGGAGCTCATTTCGACAACTTCTTACCCCAAGCTCCTACGTCACTCTTGCAGTTCCCATTCTGGTTCTGGTAATAGCTGTATTTACTCAGAACAAAGTGCTTCTTGACTACACGCATGTCATTTGCGGTGGAACCTGGACGGGTATCGATCTGTTCATGGGTCTCGTAATGTCAAGGGTGATGAGGGGTCTCGCGCCGGAAGCTCGTGCTGAAGTCATCAAGAGGCTTGTTCCTGTCATGTTGTTTCTCATGCCGGCGTTGGCATCAGTGGCTATCACGGCTGGTATTTACCTAGCCCAGTGGGAAGGCCTGCTGAACCTTCAATCTCCATGGATCATAGCAGCGGTCATCCTTGTCCTTATTCTTAGCGTGCAAGGATTCGGGATCATCATGCCCACCGAAATCCGCCTCTTCCTAGAGTTAACGAAAGATAGCCCGGACAGAGACAGGATTGTGAAGCTTGGAATGAGAAACATCAAGGTTTCAGGGAGTCAAGCGATATTCCAGATAGCTATCATTTTCGTGATGGCAAATCTCGCCATGGCGTAAAGCTACGGAACTTGCCAATCGTCTGCGCTATGTGAGCATCATACCAATTCGGCCCGTACGCATGGGGATGTATTACCTGTGTGCTCTGATGCCAGAATTCATAGAATAATGAGTGTGATGGGTCGACCTCACTAGAATGTACAGTGCCCATGCAATGGGTATCAAGTGCCGCATCTTTTTACTTTGTATAGAATTCCTGTTCCTTTACAATTTCTTGCTTCCACTAAGTTTTGGCCTATATACTATAGTCCAAACCGTTAACTTTCAGCGACATTACGACCTCTCCGATGTCGCATGCCACTTGGAATTCCGCAAGCAATGGAACTGGAGCATGAAGAACTTCACGACGAATTACGTAAGCTCATCAAGATGCCCGGAGAGGTCGGCAAAGCGGCCAAGCATGTTGCAGAGGTTCTCCATCCTCACTTTGAACGAGAGAACGATTTGGCCCTACCTGTTGTTGGGGTAACGAAGGAACTCGCGGAGGGCAGGGCGTCCGCAGATTTCCCTGAGGCATTAGAGCTCTCTCAGAAATTCAAAGCCGAGTACGAGAAGATGCTTCAGGAGCATGTGGAGATTGTGAAAGCTCTGAATCAACTTGAGGAAGCCGGCAAGAAAGCCAAGAAGCCACTCGTAGTCAGCTTTTCACGAAAATTGAAGCTACACGCGAAAACGGAAGAGGATCTAACGTATCCCGCAGTGTTGATGGCAGGGAGACTGCTCCAATCACCTTGAGCCCTGGATCAGCGGAGGACAAGAAAAGGGGTAGAGTGACAATGCTGCCTCAAAAGGAGAATGCGAGACCTTTAGAGCGCCATGAGATGGCTCGGATCCTATATCGGGAAACTGAGGAGCAGCATAAACGTGCAAGGGACCTCGAAAACGCCTTGGCCGAGGAGAATTACCATAAGGTCGACGAACTGATGAGTGCCTTAGAAGCCTCTCTAAGCCAACATCCTTTCGACAGCGAAACTCAACTGCTTGAGCTCCGGGTTATGAAGCCCCGCCATAAACCGAGAGGTAATCAATAATTCGAACGCTACGTTACTCTCAAACGTGAAGATGCAAGAGTCAAGCGAGCTTCGCGCCCTTGAGCTTACCGTTCTTCTGTACGTCCTAGTCTTCGCTTTGAAGTTTGGCGCTTATCTGCTCACCAATGTCATGGCGCTTCTAGCTGAGGCGCTGCATACTCTGAGCGACATATTCATCTCAGGATTCCTTCTCGCGGCGACCGTCTACTCTCGAAGAGAGGCTGATGAAACCCACATGTTCGGGTATGGAAGAGCACAGAATGTGGCTGCACTTGTTGCTGCAACTCTCTTCATCTCGTTTACGAGCTACAAACTGTACGAAGAATCAATCCCACGCCTCCTCTGGCCAGAGGCGCCGAGCTACCAAAACCTTTCACTGGCGATCGCGGTGCTAGTCATTTCAATGTTCCTTGCCTTCACACCATTAATCAGCCTAGCGAGGCAGAAGGCGCGTGGTGCAGCAGCAAAAGCCCAGTTGGCAGAGCTTATCAACGACGAGCTTGGTCTAGTGGCAGCTCTTGCTGGAACAATACTGATTCTTCGCGGCGAACCGATAGCCGATCCCATCGCTTCCATCGTCGTGGCCACAATCATCGCTGTCAATGCAATCGGCCTATTCCGGCAGAACGCATCTTTCTTGATGGGGCGGTCCCCCGGTCCAGAATTCTTTGAGAAAGTAATGAGGATGGCGAGATCGGTCAATGCCGTGCTTGACGTGCACGATCTGCGAGCCGAGTACGTCGGACCGGAAATTGTGCATCTGCAGATGCATGTCAGAGTGCGTCGAGGTCTTCCAATCGAGAAAGCGCATCGCATTGGTGAGGAAGTCCGGCAACGAGTACATGAAACAACACATGGTGGCTATTGCGTCATTCATCTGGATTCTGCGTGACATCTGAGACAATGCTATTAGCACTAATAGTGCTATAAGTCCTTTAGCTACAGAAGTACGCGTGACAGGTTGAGTCTTCGATGACCGAACCAATGTTACACCTCTAGGTCACTTCCACGCGCAAACTCTGGTTACAAACTGTTCATCGCTCGCGACAACTGAGTTGAATCGAAGCTGCCGCCAAAGTAGATGCTGGCCAATGAGTAATCGGTCGAAATTGCAGACGAAGCCTCCTCAGTTCCAGACTCCCACATACGGACTACAGAGAGCGAATTATCGTTGGGATATCCGTGCGATCTCGTCAAACCGGAACAACCACGTTCACGTATTTCACCACACTATGGTTAAAGTGGCGTTGCAATGCCTGTACTGTCCGATGACTAAGGAAAGATGGCAGACGATCACTCGCCGGCCCCAATAATGTGACGGAACCAAAATAGCCCTAGAATTTCGTTTTCCTGTCTAGGCGAATAGGACCTGCTCAACGGGTCGACGATGACCTATCGGTTGCTCCCTGAACAAGCCTGATCACTCTCGGTCCGGCCGTCCCAATCAAAATTACGTTGTTAGCTAGTGCTGTGACCAAGCTAGGCAAGCCGGTAATCATCGTTGCCACTATGGGAACACCATAGAACAAGGCAACCCAGGAATTCTGGAGAGTCTCGCTTAAGATCGTCAACAGAGCAGCACAGAGACCTAACGTCAGCGGACCAGGATGATCGATGTATCTGCGAATGATCCCCGCGCCAATTCCGAAGACGCCAATGATCGCCGCAATGAATGGTGTCCAAGGTCCAGGCAGCATGTACAGGTCGGAGGTAACTATGATCAATGCTCCAGTCAAGAAGCCTACTCCAGGGCCGAAGACGAAACCGCTAATGAACGTCAACGTCTCGGTCAATCCAATTTTAATGAAGATTCCGAACACGGGGGCTGGCGATTCAAGCGCTAGGTTTCCGATGAGAATCCGCGCCACCGCACCAATAGCGATAAAAGCCGACATAAACGAGAGTTCTCGTGAATTAATTTGACGGCGGAAGAGCTGCATTGTGGACATGGATGGATTATCCAGCCGTGTAATAAAACAAGTGGTGAATAGTCTGCCAGCCGAAAGAATGCATCATCGTGAAAGCAGACGGAGGCTCCCTCTTCAAATGTATTTGGAGAGGCGAGGCGTGCGTCTTGATGATATGGTTGGAGCAGCTTTGGAACTCTTCGTTCCACATCCCGGTGTAGAGAACAAAGCGAAGGCAGCAAAGATCATTACAGAGGAATTCGAGGACGCCTTGTCCGATGTGAATGTCTCAACCCTAGTTGTTGCCTGCTACAGAGCCGAAGAAGACGCCAAGAAAGGTCGAATTCCCGGTCTAACCCGCGAGAGATTCATGGGTCGTCCGGGCCTTGTCACGGATGAGCTTCTGGGGATGACTATTGCGAACTACATCGCAGGGGCAAGAGGGATCTTTGAATTCGTGCGGGTCGATCAAAACAAACCAGGCATCCTCAAGAAATTGGGGCCAATAGTAAACGACGCAATAGGTGGTTTGGTCGCCGGCTGTTCGTCAAACATGTACACCCGCGCCACTAGAGAGAGTGCGATGCGATAGTTGAATGTGATTGGTGGCCTGAAGAATGCCATCGCATTCCTGACTATTCTTCCGGTTGGAATGGATCCTGATGCGGTGGCTCAAGCTGCAGAATTCATGCCCACATTCCCACTGATCGGAGCGATCATTGGCCTAGCGTGTGGTATTCTGGTATGGGCACTGGAGATCTTTCTTCCTTATTCTATCGTTGGATTTGTTGGTCTCGGGTTCCTTCTTCTGCTTACCGGTGTGCACCATACTGATGGCCTGCTGGATTTCGGAGACGCGATAATGTCGCATGGATCGCGAGAAGAAAAACTGCGAATTATGAGGGATCCACAGACAGGGGCCGGAGGCTTCAGCTTAGGCTTCGTTGTCTTGGGGGCGACCGCGCTTGGTATTGCGGCGATTGATCGCAGCTTCGTGATTCAAAGTCTAATTGCGTCAGAGGCGGCCGCAAAGTTTGCCATGGTTTTCCAAGCTGCGGCTGGCGAATCTGCGCATGAAGGATTGAGCAGTCCCTTTGTCAAAGCCATGCATGCGAAGTGGGGTTGGACTCGTCTCCTTGTGGCATTGATACTGCAACTCGCAATCTCAGTATCGGTATTGCGGATTCTTGGTCTCGCGTTAACAATCTCAGGGTTGGTCGTTGCCGCCGCGGTTCTTTTGATTGCGCAGCGGAATATTGGGGGAATAAGTGGCGACGTTATGGGCGCAACTAATGACCTGACCCGCCTAGTCTCGCTTCTGGTCGTTATGGTGGGTGCAAGGTGGGCATAACCGCCCTCGTAATGGCCGGCGGAAGAGCCGCCAGGATGAATTCAGCGGTAGAGAAGCCCCTCCTCGATGTGGGAGGGAAACCCATGATGCAACGCGTTATCGAAGCGTTAAGCCAGTCCGGAAAAGTGGGTCGCATAGCCATAGCAGTAACCGAGAACACTCCGCGAACCGCACGAATGACTGACGAACTGAAGTGCGAAATCGTGTTAACACCCGGAGAAGGATACGAATCCGATATGAAATACGCAATCAAGCAACTCCGCTCGCACCACACTCTAGTCGTCTCTGCAGACCTTCCATTCATCACCGCTGACATTGTGAACCGAGCTATCGAGGCATATCGAGTATCAGGGAAACCCGCTCTGACGGTCATGACACCGACTGAGACATACGGAAAGTTGGGTTCGAAATCCCAATACATTTTCGAAATCGGCGGGAAACTTCTAGTGCCTATTGGAATAAATGTCCTTGACGGGTCGCGAATCGATGAACCCGAGCTTGAAGAAGAAGTGCTAATTGTAGAGTCGGAGGAACTCGCCCTCAATGTAAACACGCCGCAAGATCTAGAACTTGCCCGAAAGCGCTGCAAAACGGAGAAGCCTCTATCCAATGACTGACGACCGCAGTGAGATAGCACTTAAGCGAGTGCCGTTCGCATACCGAATCGCTCGGATCGCGGTGCTCTCGTCTTTATCGGTTGTAGGGTCGTTCATGCATCTTCCTGGGCCGATACCCTCAGTTGCATTTGACTCATGGCCGGGTTTCTTCGCGGCCTTGTACTTCGGAGCCTTTGATGGAGCCCTAGTGAGTGGCATCGGGCATGTCGCAACATCAATAATCAACGGGTTCCCGCTTGGGATTCTTCATTTCCCAATTGCCTTAGGGTTAACTTTCGCTGGATGGGCGATCGGCGTGGTTAACCGGCTTAACCGGTCTTGGGGACTCGTTGCGGCTCTGATCGTAGGAGTGGCGATCAATACTGGTCTCGTGATCGTTGCTGTGCCAGCGCTCGGGTGGGCCGCGACTATCAGTTTTGCTCCGTTCCTTCTTTTTGCGGCGTGCGTGAACGCGTTAGTGGCTGGTCTCGCGTACTCTGCGTTACGAGGAAGGCTCAGGCTTTGAGGCAGATCAAAACGCGCAGAGACCTTCTACTCTTTAGTTTGGATACAGAGCGAATCTTGGTTGTGAGCTGTGATTCTGCCGGCGGGATAGGCCCGAAACCTTTTGACGACGTCAAGGTGAGCGGAGAAGTCTTGGGCAAATTCACGGCAAGGGTCGCACTTATGGAAGTACTCTCAGTCGGGGCGACACCCATCTGCCTGACGGCGACCCTCGGTGTTGAACGTAAACCTACAGGGATTGAGATAATCAAGGGAGTAGAGAGCGAGCTGCGGTTTGCGCGATTAAATGCGAGAACCCCTATTCTTGACAGTACTGAGAAGAATTTCACTGTCAGCCAGACCGCTGTCGGAGTGACCATAATAGGAACTGTTTCCTCCAGGTACCTGAAAATCGGATTATGTAAGCATGGAGATGTGGTAATTGCCGTAGGCTCTCCGTGTGTCGGGAAAGACGTGATTCTTGGTGACAGGGAAGGAAGGATTGCTGACACAAGAGATGTCCGGGCGCTCGTCAAGAAATCCTTCGTACACGAGATTATCCCTGTCGGGTCTCAAGGGATAATGAGAGAGGCTGCGACTATGGCGCAGGATTCGGGTCTGCAGCTTGCGCCGAATGAAAATGTCAATATTGATTGCGGGAAATCTGCTGGCCCAGCAACGGTTACGCTTTGTGCGGTTCCTAGGTCACGCGCCCGAACTCTCATGGAATCAGTTCGAAAACCCGCCAATATCGTGGGATTTCTGGTCTAACCTAGCCCGCTCCAAGTTGACTTGTGCGATAGGCTTCTCTTTCGCAGACGAGAATCAAAAGAAGACATTAAGCCTCCTTCGCGGGAACCAGTGGGTCGCTGTGGGATTCTCGAATTGAAGAAGTTCAAAGTTGTGCAGTTCGGCGTCGGGCCAATTGGTGCTGGGCTTGTGAAGTATGCTCTCCAAAAAGAAGGCATGAAGTTTGTCGGTGCCGTTGACATCGACAAGAGCAAGGTTGGAAAGGACCTTGGAGTGTTAACGGTTGGCAAGAAGCTTGGTGTGCCGGTTACGGATGATGCTGTAGGTCTCCTTAGACGAACCAGGCCTGATATTGTGCTGCATTCGACCGGATCGTATCTGAAAGATGTGAAAGGTCAGCTGCTGAAGATAATTGACGCCGGTGCAGATGTGGTATCGACTTGCGAGGAATTGGCGTACCCGTTCATGAAGAACCCGAAGATCGCCAAGGAAATTGATTCACGAGCACGCAAGAAACGAGTTACCGTCTTGGGAACTGGAGTGAACCCGGGCTTTGTGATGGACACGCTCGTAATCGCTACGACAACCGTTTGTCAAGACGTGAAAAAGGTCCGGTCAACAAGAGCGCAGGACGCGTCACGTCGCAGGCTTCCATTTCAGAAGAAGATTGGGGCCGGTCTCACTCCCGACGAGTTCAGAGCGAAAGTTGCGGACGGCACCATTAGACATGTTGGCTTTGCTGAGTCAGTAGCCATGATCGCGTCGGCTTTAGGTTGGAAGCTGGATCGAACGGAAGAGAAAGTTGAGCCGAAGATTGCCGATTCGCTTGTTGCAAGCGATTACATTAGAGTCGAGCCGGGACAAGTGGCTGGTGTCGATCAGACCGCTTGGGGTATCCGCAATGGCGAGCAGGTGATAACGCTCAATCTCCAAGCATATCTCGGCTGCCCTGATCCACGGGAATCTATTGTAATTGAAGGACACCCCAATGTCGAGTTGACGATTAAGGGCGGCGTTCACGGAGACATTGCGACCGCAGCAGTCGTAGTCAACAGCATTCCGCGAGTCATGAACGCACGGCCAGGTTTGGCTACAATGAAGGACCTACCGGTGCCGTCGACATGGCTAGGCGATTTGCACCAGTTCATCAGAAAAGTGTGATCAACTCATACATGCGAACTTCTCTGCAACCGCAATTAGCTCCTCTATGTCGTCGGGGTTGTGGGCTGTGGATATACATCCGTGAAGTGTCTGCGGCGTAAGCATGAAGATTCCATTGTCAAGAAGCGCCTTGTGAAAGGCCTGGGAACGCTTCACGTCGTTGTGGGCTACATCACGGACGCTTCTGACAGGTCCTTTGTTGAAATGACAGCCGAAGGTCGAGCCGAGTCCAGTGACCTGGATGGCAGCGCAAGCTCGCTCGAAGGTTTCACGCAAACCTTGCCCAACCCTCTGACCCAGCCGATCTAGATCCCAATATGGGTTGGTGCGCTTGAGTTCCTCAATTGTAGCGACTCTCGCGACCATAGATAACGCATTTCCGATGCCCGTTCCACCAATATACGATCTCTCTTCTCCTTTGTACTTGGTTTAATCTAGGTGCTCCATAATCTCCTAGCGGCCTGCAAGTACGCCGATTGGTAGCCGGCCGGCCGTAGAACTGTTGAGCGCCGCCGAGCCCTAACCTGAAACCTGTGACCGCTTCATCAAAGACTAGGAGTGCACCTGTTTCGTCGCAGAGTTCTGTCAGTGCTTTGAGAAATTGTCTATCAGCGGAAATGCTCCCCCAGCCGTCAGGACTGGCTCCAGTAAGACGCACGCCAACTGCTCTTGCTTCACACGGTCTTTGAAACCATTAAAGTCATTGAACGGGACGACGATCGTGTCTTGTTCCGAGCCTTTCGTAATACCTCCCGATGGAAGTTTGTCGAAGGGGGGTTCATGGCGATATGCAATGGGTCATAAGGGCCGTGCCATCCTCCTTCAAATTTGGCAATCTTTGTGGTTTTTGTGAAAGTTCGAGCGAGACGGACGGCGAAGAAGTTAGCCTCACTTCCAGAACTCGCGTAGCGAACCATTTCTGTGCTTGGCACACGTCTTGTTATTGCTTCAGCATGAGTAACTTCAAGTTCGTGAACAAAGCCATGATGCCAACCTTTCTCCGCCTGTAGTTTGATCGCTTCCAATACAGTGGGATGCCTGTGACCTAGAATCACGGCCAAGTGTGTACACCAATAGTCAGTGTACACGTTGCCGTCAAGGTCGGTCAGCTTCGCCCCTTTAGACTCCTTCACAAAAAACGGGTAAGGCTCGAGATGGCGGTTCTTGTAGGAGACGCCTGCTGGTTGAACCTTTTTAGCGCGTTCGAACATGGCACGTGGCGTGTGCCTCCGTTCCTCGTATGCAGCAAGTTGCCCTGCGAAGTAACCTCAACCTCCGGCCTCAAGTCTTGAGGGGGAAAGTTACCAGATTTCACGGCTTTTCTCGTCTACTAAACCTCGAAAAATGCTAAATCTAGCGCAGAAATTATTTAGGCTCGGTTGATACGGCGATGGGATTTCTTCTGGCCGACTTCCGAGAAATTTCGACCCCATGCGTCATGACAACTTGAGAAGAATACGGTTACGGTTCACTCTGAGATCATGCCAATATTGATTAATGAATAATGCAGCCCTTCTTTGATGATTCGAACCTTCTGCATTCCTGTGAGGAAAGTGAATTGAGACATCGGTTCAAAATGGGCAAGAACGCGACTATAATTAGTTCAGTCGTTCTGGTTGGGGTATTGGTTTTCGGTGCAATCTACTTCGCTTGGAAGGGAAATATCGTTTGGACTGTTCTATCATTTCTTACATGTGCTTTGCTAGCTGAAGCATTATACCGTGACTACAAGTTGAGATTCCGCGTCTAGTCTACCTCTGCGACAGATCACAATAGGCCACCAAGCAGTGTCATAGATTGAGGAAGTGTGCTCTTCGACAGCACTTTCCCAGTTGGGTCGATCTTTTTCGATTCTGATGTAGTTTCGTTTCATCGCGATTGTACCATTAGCCATTAGCAAAGGGGTAACGCAACGTGAGAGCTTCTCCCACATGATGGACCATTTGCATAACACTCGCGAGGTTAGGCGAAAGAGCCCTTAGCTAAGTTCCTCTTTTCTCTCATGCTTGGCTTGCAATTGTTCAATAACTTAGCTTCAGGAAACCTTGCTCACGTTCCTGTTATGTTTATTCAAGCAAGAAGCCGTTTACTAACGGGTCATTCTCATCAAAAACGAGTTTATTGTAACCGGTGATGTAGGCAGAACCCGTGATTTCTGGAACAATCGCGTCATAATCACCTACCTTCGTTTCGCTGATAATTCTGCCGGTGAACTTAGTTCGGAGTATGCTTTCATGAACGAATGCTTCCCCGACTCGAAGCTCCCCTTCTGAATGAAGCAAGGCCATTTTAGCACAGGTTCCTGTTCCGCATGGTGATCGGTCCAATTGCCCTCGTCCGAAAACAACAGCGTTTTGAGCATGCGCGTCCTTGCTCTTAGGAGGGCCCGTGAATTCTACGAGTTCCACCCGATTGATGTGTGAAAGGTTTGGATGGACGACCTTCTCTTGAGCATTCACGATCTTCTTGATTTCTATGCCCAAATCAATTAGAACGGTTTTGTTCCAAGGTTCCAAATCAACACCAAGTTCCTTTGCCTTCAGATGCGCGAAAAAGTCTCCGCCGAAGAGCAGATCCACGCTGATCAATTTGTGTCTCAGTGTTACGTTTACGGTTCGAAGTCTGAATGCGGGAACGTTTTCGAAACTTACTGTTTGGACGCGGCTCCCTTGGTACCGCACTCTTGTCTTCACGATACCTGCTGAAGTGTCAATCAAGATTTCCTCTTTGGGTTCAATGATTTTCGTTTGGGCAGCATAGGTGACAACACCTATCAGGCCGTGCCCGCACATATCCAGATAGCCTCCATTGTGCATCCAAAAGGCCCCAAGATCGCACCCTTTCCGTTTTGGAGGGCAAAGAATGGCTCCGAACATGTCGCTGTGCCCCCTTGGTTCTTCCAGTACGAAGCGCCTGAACCAATCATGGTTTGTTTGCATGTCGTCCTTGAGTTGAGCAATCGTTTCGCCACGTAGCGGAAAATCAGTCACGATCCGGGTAGGTTCCCCAGCAGTGTGCGTATCCACGACAGAATATTCGCGTTGGGACAAAAGCATCAAGACACCTAATCGTTTACCTTCCTGAAAATCCTTGCGAAGACTCCGAAGTCCTCATCTTTACGAAACTCGACATCAATCAGAGCGTCGCCCTCGAAATTTTCCATAGTCAATTGAGCTCGGTCCGAGTACCACGAGTTCAAGTGTTGTACGTTAAGCTGTTCGAATGCAACGGCCGTCAACCTCTTTTCTAAGTCCTCTAGTGGAGGCAGCAAAGCTGAAGAGTTGAGAGTGCTTGGTTGAACTTGAGACGTGTGCTTCCGTATAGTGAGTTGGTGGTCTTGTTTGATATAGTTCTGAGGAGCGGCGTAGTAATTGACGTTACTGGAAAGCCGCGGTATAAGTCGGATATAGGAATCAAGGATGGAAGGATTGTCGAGCTAGGTTAAAAGAACGCAAGACGGAACGGAATTGATGTCAACGCCGACCAATATCCCTACATTGGGGGGCAGACCGGGCTCTATGCAATCCTGCCACCGTGGGTTCAAGAGGGCGGTCTAGAGAGACTGGTTGATCGACTGAAAGACTCGACCTGCTGCGAGCGAATCAAACTGGATATTGCTAAAGGCATAATCGGATGGCAGAACTGGATTGCTGACGTAGGGTGGGACAACGTGATGGTTGTTGCATTGCAGACTGAGCAGAATAAGTCATTTGAGGGCAGGAGGATTGATGAGATAGCAAGAATGCGCGGCCAATCCACTGCTGAAGCCCTTTTTGATATTTTGGTTGAGGAGGAGGCAAGAGCCTCCATGGTAGTGTTTTACGGCAGCGAAGATGATGTCAAGGACTTCATGAGACGACCTTGGGTTATGATGGGGTCGGATCACAACGGAATCAAGCCAAGCGAGGGGCCGCTTGGAGGCAGACAGGACCCGAGAGCTTACGGCACATTCCCCGGAATTCTAGGGAGATATGTACGAGAGCACAGGATTTTCACCATTGAAGAAGCAATCAGAAAGATGACTAGCCTGCCGGCGCAGAAGTTGGGGTTGAAAGACCGAGGACTAATACACGAAGGTTCATGGGCAGACATTGTGGTATTCGATTCTCTGCTGATCACGGACAGAGCAACCTATGAAGACCCTGCCGAGTATAGTCAAGGGGTAGAGTACGTCTTGGTCAACGGTCAAGTGCTGTTCGAAAAAGGCACTTTCACGGGCGAAAGACCGGAAGGATACTGAAAAGGCAAAACACTCTCCCATGGTCATACAAGCAAGCTATGGACGAATAGTCCGTGGCAGTTCGTCTCTTGCGCGGACTTTGTCGAGGGACTCTCTTGACTACTGTGATGTAGATTTGTGATTTCTGATATATTCATCGACTGTTGACGTCAAGTGTTCTATATCATCTTCGGTATGCGCGTAGCTGATTGCTGCGTGTAACATCTCGGGAGTAAGCATCAAGATTCCGCTGTTTAGCAGGTGATCAAACATCTTCTTGGATTGCTCAGGATTACCGAGATTGTAGCTTCTTGCATCCTTTATTGGCCTCTTGTCAGTCATATGAATGGCAAACAAAGATCCGACACCTAATACTTGCGCGGGGAATTCGTTCTTCTCGAAGACTATGGTCAATTCCTCGCGTGCTTTCCTTCCTAGCCTGTCGATGTGTGCATATACGGGCGAATTTTGGAGTACTTGTATTGTTGCAAGCCCTGCAGCTAGACTAAGGGCGTTCCCAGCGAACGTTCCTCCGTGATAGGCGAACTCCGAGCCTGAATGTTTCGTGTGATCCATGCGCTCCATTACATCACGCTTGCCACAGACTGCGCCTATCGGAAGCCCTCCACCAATTATCTTCCCTAATACAGTTAGATCTGGAATCACACCATAGTATCCCTGAGCTCCGCTCAATCCCAACCTGAATCCCGTGACAATCTCGTCAAAGATCAGAAGAGTTCCCGTCTCGTCACAGAATTCTCGCAACCCCTTCAGAAACGCCTTCTCTGCCGGAATTATTCCGGCCGCTCCCATGACCGGCTCTATTATAACACACGCCAACTTTTCTCGCTTCACTCTGTCTAGGAAACCTTCGAGGTCATTGTATGGCACGAGAACGCTATCCTGCTGCGAGCCTCTGGTAATACCTCCACAGGGGGGCTCGTTGAAAGGGGGTTTCACAGCGAAATGAAGGGGATCGTAGGGGCCATGCCAGCACCCTTCAAACACCGCGATCTTGCTACGTTTAGTATAAGTTCTGGCTAAGCGTGTCGCAAAGAAGTTCGCCTCGCTACCGGAGCTGCAATAGCGGATCATCTCCGCGCTGCGCACATGTTCTGCAATTACTTCAGCATGCGTGACCTCAAGCTCGTGTGAGAGACCTGAATGCCAACCCTTCTCCGCTTGTGCCTTAATGGCTTCCGTTACAGTTGGATGACCATGACCGAGAATCATGGCCATGTGCGTACCCCAGTAGTCCGTGTACGTGTTTCCGTCGAGGTCGATGAGTCGTGCTCCCATGGATTTCTTAACAAAAAATGGATACGGCTCGAAGTACCGTATTCTATACGAAACTCCGGCTGGTTCAATGTTTTTGGCGCGTTCGAACATCTCGCGGGAAGTCGTCGTTCGTCCCACATAGCGCCTTTTGTTGTCTTCTATCCTCGTCAAACTGAGACCTCAAGGGTCGGAGAGGGAGAAGAGTTCAGAGTAGTAGCTGTCGAATCATTCTTGCAACGTTTATGTAGGATGCCCATCGCAGCCCCCAAGTTCCCATGTAGAGCCCGCCCACCAAGAATACAAGGAGGACAGTTATCACTAGGTAGTCGTTTGCAGAATACTTCAGCTGACGAACGAATGTACGCTTCGCGATGTCGTGGCTGAAACCTCGAGATTCTATAGCGATTGCTATGTCACCTGCTCTGCGCATCGAGTTGAAGATTGCAGGTACGAACATCTGCTTCAATAGAGCATTGAACCTCTTCGCAGGATTCCTGTATTCATATCTCCATCCTCGTGCTTGCTGTGCTTCCTTAATCTTAGTGTTTTCGTCAATAAGTACCGGCACGTAAGCGAATCCTATGCTCAATGCAAGGGCGAATTCAGGTGGAAGCTTTAGCTTCACGAAAGTGATTATGATGTCACGAATGGGTGTAATCATCAGGATCGTTCTTATGACGAGGAGAATCATAAGGAAGCGAAGAACCGCGCCGATTGTCCAAATGCAGCCCTCGAGCGATATGGGAAGAGTGTGGGGGGGTATGAGGTAGAAGAATACGTATGGATCTTTGATGTCTGTCGCTATCGGGGGAAAGAGAAGATTGAAGATCGCGTACATTACAACTACTGGTGCGATGCCCTTTAAGAAGGGAGTGACCTTACTGAAAGGTATCTTCGCGAGCCGCATGACCACGAGAACGGACAGTAACACGACTCCCAAGTAGATGGGATCAGTTCCCAATCCTACTGTCAAGATCATTACAACTATCCACCAGAGGAATTTCACCCGTGGATCAAGTTTGTGGAAGAAAGTCTTGCCAGGAATGTATTCGAATGCCAAGCTCTTAGCCTCCTACCCTCTGTTTGATTTCGCTGTACATTTCGTCCACTGTCAAAACGTTCGGAGGAAACCCGAAAGACTTCAGCGCCTGCGCAAAACGAGTGATCTGTGGCGCCTTGAGATATGTCTTCTCAATAGTCTCGGATTCAGCGAAGACTTCACGCGGTGAGCCACTCAGTATGACTTCGCCGTTCCACATGACAAATACTCTATTTGCATATTCCGCTGCCAGATTCATGTCGTGTGTGATCACAATTACCGTCTTTCCATCCTCATTGTGTAACTTCGTGTAGAAGTCCATCATCTGTCTTGCCATTCGGTCGTCTTGTCCCGTAGTCGGTTCGTCCACCACCAACACATCTGGTTTCATTGTGAGAACCGATGCTACAGCAATTCGCTGTCTCTCTCCTTTACTGCGGTTAAAGGGATTGTCGTCCAACATGCCTTGCAGGCCAATTGCGTCTGTCACCTCTTTCACTCGTATCTGTATTTCATCCTCTGGCAACTCAAGATTTCTGGGTCCGAATTCCAGCTCTTTCTGCACGCTGTCAGTACAGATTTGGTGATCGGGATTTTGGAAACAGTACCCTACCTTGGTCGAGAGTTCTCGGATGCTCGCCTTCGAGGCATCCAATCCGAAAACCGAAACCGTTCCCTGAGTCGGTCGGAGCAGGCCATTGAAGTGCTTCACGAGTGTGGTTTTTCCTGAGCCGTTCTGTCCTATGATGGCTAGGAAATCGCCTCGTCGTATTTCTAAGGACACACCGCGAAGAGCGACAGTACCAGCCTCATATACGTGCACAAGGTCTTGAGTACGAATTATCGTTTCCCGCTCATTGCCTGCGGTCCGATCAGAGACTACTCTCTCTGGGGGTTTCGCTACTGCATCTACTTTCATGTGGGACTTCAGAAACGTAGACATTTCCAATACAGCATCATCGAATGTGAGAGGTATCTTCAAGGTCGCGTCTAGCTTTCTAAGTCGCGAGAAAAGAAGAGCTGTTTGGGGAGTCTTCAATCCGAGCTTGTTCAACGACTCAGCGTCTTCAAGCATCTTGCGAGGTTCCCCTTCAGCCACTATTCGTCCTTCTTGCATGACGATGAGACGGTCCACTTGATGCAATAGTTCCTCAAGCTTATGCTCAACTATTATCATGGTTGCGTTCTCTGATTTCGATAGCTCAGAAAGATGACTGAGGACTCTCATACTACCGATGGGATCAAGGTTGGACGTAGGCTCGTCGAGGACATATACCTCCGGACGCATCGAGACGATTGCAGCCAGAGCGCAAGCTTGTTGTTCTCCGCCTGACAACGAGTGAGGATTTCGCTCTTCGTATCCCTTCAGCCGCATCGATTCAACTGAATCCTTCACTCTGCTCAGTATCTCTTCGCGGGGGACGCCATAATTCTCGGGGCCGAAGGCGATTTCGTCGAAGACGGTCGGGTTTACAAGTTGACTTGAAGGATCCTGAAAGAGCATGGCAGCCATATGCGAGAGTGAGGAGATTGTCGAAGTCCTTGTGTCGACATCTCCAACGAGCACTTTGCCTTCAAGATGACCTCGGAAATAGTGAGGGATGAGACCGTTAATGCAGCGACATAGCGTGGTTTTGCCTGCCCCTGCTGGGCCGGCGATCAGCACAGTCTCGCCTTTGTGCGTTCGCAGAGAGATATTCTTCAACGCTGGTTCGGAGTCACCAGCGTAAGTGTAGCTTACATTCTCGAAAACTACATCAGCCACTGTGACACGCCTTGTCGTTAGACGATTGCGCTTAGCTTTAACCCCAACGCCCGAGAATCAGAAAGTGATAATGGGATTTCATGTCAAATTCTTTTTTCGAATCCGCGGCGCGTGAATTTCGTCTTGAATGTGAGAGTTTAAGCAGACAACTGGTCTGAAAAGGTAGCTTCTATATATTTTCCATAGCCAAGTTTTAACTTCTGTAATCACGTGACTTGTAGCCGAGAAACATTGAGCAAGAGTGAATCAACCAAAAGCACTGCCCCAAGAACTCCTCGACTGACGGCTAGACAGGTCGGAATGGTTGCAGCCCTTGGTGGCCTCGGATTCGCTTGGAGAGCACTGGGTCTCGTAATACCGCTCTATCCTCCGTTCGTCTTAGATGTCAGGGAAACATTGATTGCGATTTGCGCATTTGCAGGAGGGCCCTATGTCGCAATAGCCAGCGGCATATTGATGGGTCTCCCATCATCACTGCCGATGCTAGACCCATGGTACTATCCACTCGTTGGCATCATATTCTGCCTTGTAACGAAAACGGCTTGGAAACATAGAGGGCCAGTGGGATATGGGCTTCTCCTAGTGACAGCCCTAGTGGCTGAAGGTGTCGGACTAACCCTCTACACTGCCGCGATGGCGTTCGGCTTACAGATTGTACCCTTCTGGCCGGAAATGGTCGCAACATTCGCAGGTGGAACATATTTCGTCTACGCCCTACAGCAATGGATACCAATGGTCATAGTACTACGATTGTTCCCAGACTTCATGAAACCACGCTGGCGATGGTCGGGCGGAGAAGAAGTGGAATAAGGAGGCGGTGGTTCGCATGAGTAGAGGAAAACTCTACGGTATTCTCGTGCTACTGTTTGTCGTCGCCTTCGTGCTGGTTGTTCTGCGATCAAGCCTTCAAGGCCTTGTATGGACCCCATTCCTCAATGATTATCTGCCAAAGACGAGACCTGCCCGGTTGTACCTTCCTGAAACGACTCAGTATGCACTGATGGTTGTCCTCATCATCGTGGGCATTATCGCACTGGTCGCATTGGAACGAAGAACACGCAAAAGCAAACAATGACGTCTATGACTCCCCCTTTTTCCCTTTTTGCTGGAAATTGATCATTCGTAGCGGGAGGTGAATTGAATGGTGCTGTTAGATCAGATGACATGGCCTGAGGTCAAAGATTTTCTAGCGAAATCGAATATCGCGTTTGTCCCGGTTGGATCGACGGAACAGCACGGAATGCATCTGCCAGTAGACAATGATTGGTGGACCGCTAACGAAATAGCCAAACGAACTGCCGACAAAGTATCGGAGAGGAATATCAGCGTCGTCGTGACACACCCCTTAGCCTTCGGCGTTTCACAACACCACATGGTCTTCCCAGGCACCATAACACTGCGAATCCAAACATTCGTTGATGTCATAAAGGACATTTGTGTAAGTCTCAGTAAGCACGGTTTCAAGAAGATCGTGATATTCAACGGCCACGGCGGAAACGACGCCGCTCTAAGTGTAGCGCTACATGACTTAGGGGAGCAGGTCGCTAGCGAAGTCTACGTGATAAACTGGTGGGAGCTCATACTAGATGAAATCAAGAAGACATGTGATCCCCCATTCTTCCATGCTTGCGACACTGAAACCTCCGTAGCTTACGCATTAGACCAACGCGTCGACAAAAACAAACTCAAAGGTGAGATACCACACCTTAAGCCCACTTTCGTTAAGTACGACTTCCTTGCTGGTGGTCCTAAGGTACAAGCCGCCACTCCACCAATGAACAAGTTAACAAGCACCGGATCCGTTGGCGATCCATCCAAGGCGACCAAAGAGAAAGGTGAGAAATTGCTTTCAGCCGTTGTTGACAGAGCTGCAGAATTCATCGGCGAGATAGCTAAGAAGTAACTCAGCGTGAGAGCGTCCTCCCAATAATCCATCATTGACGTAGCGCAAGGGGACTGGGTCCAAGACCGGCCATACTCTCAATTCCTCATTCTCTTGACGACTCTGACGAGGGAAAATTCTATGCGAGCGACTCGATTACTAGTGGATAGTATACGAGGACTTCAGAGCCTGAGCTTTGCCTAATTTCGAGTCCACGAGTCATAACAAGAAAGAATACGATTATAGTTCACTCTGAAATCATGTCAATATTGATTAATGCAATAACGTAGTTCTTCTTTCATGACTCGAATCTTCTGTGTTGCCGCCGTGAGGAAAGTGAATTGAGACATCGGTTCAAAATGGGCAAGAACGCGACTATAATCAGTTCAGTCCTTTTAGTTGTGGTATTAGTTTTGGCTGCAATCTACTTCGCTTGGAAGGGAAATATCTTTTGGACTGTTCTCTCATTTCTCACAAGTGCTTTGCTGTCTGAAGGGCTATACCGTGACTACAAGTTGAGATTCCGTGCCAAGTAGTCCATCTTTGCGACAGCACTTTCCAGTGTCACAGATTCCTGTTATGTTTGTTAAAGCAAGAAACGATTTACTAGAGGGTCATTCTCATGAAATACTAGCTTGTTGAACACCGTAATGTGCGCTGAGCCTGTAGTTTCTGGATCGATAGCACCGCAATCACTATCTTCGTTTCGCTGATGATTCTGCCTTTGAACTTGATGTGCAATATGCTCTCATGAGTGAATCTGTTTCCGATTCGAACCGAGCAGCCGAAACATAAAATACTCTGTACCTGCTGGGCGACGCGAAGGAACGTGAACTGGAGACCGCCATCGGACTGGCAACGTATCGGCACAATCGACGCACACGCGGAAGGAGAACCACTCCGCGTGGTAACGAGCGGTGTTGCCCAAGTGCCTGGCGATACCATCGTCGAAAAGCGTCGTTACGCACAAGCATCTAGATGGATTGCGCCGCGCCTTGATGTTTGAGCCCCGCGGACACGCCGATATGTACGGCGCGATTATGACGGAACCTGTTCAGAGTGATTCTGACATGGGCGTTCTTTTCATGCACAATGAAGGCTGGAGCACGATGTGTGGGCATGGCATTATCGCGCTCAGTACCGTGGTAATCGAAACCGGTATTGTGGCGGCTCGAGAGAATCTGAAGATAGATACACCGGCAGGAACAATTGCCGCGCACGCCCGGTTGCGTAAGGGTACTGACAAAGGTCATTACGTGGAAAGCGTTGCCTTCGAGAATGTACCTTCATTCGTCTACGTGTTAGACCAGACCATAGAGCTGCAGGGACTCGGTCGGGTCCGATACCACATAGCATTCGGTGGAGCATTCTACGCATTTGTGCAAACCGCCGACATCGGTGTCGAACTGAGCCCACGCGCCTTTTCCCGTCTAATCGAGTATGGTATGCAAATCAAGCGTGCCGTAATGGAGTCCATAAAAGTCCAACAGCCATTCGAAGACGCTCTCTCTTTCCTTTATGGAATAATTTTCGTCGGCCCAGCATTCTCGCAGGACGCACATTCACGAAATGTGTGCATTTTCGCTAATGGCAAAGTGGACCGTTCCCCAACTGGAACTGGTGTCAGTGCGAGACTCGCTTTGGAAACCGCACGAGGGCGTCTAAGACAAGGTGAACCCTTTATCGTCGAGAGTATACTTGGCACGCGATTCACCGGAAGGGTCAAAGAAACTACAAGACAGGGAAAATACGATGCAGTAATACCGCAAGTTGAAGGGCGAGCCTGGATTACAGGTCGAAATGAATTCTTAATTTCCCCCGATGATCCATTAAAGGAAGGGTTCATACTTCGTTGACCGGATGGACGACGCCGCTAGGAAAGCAGATGAAGGGCAAGCAGCATAGTGTCGCTGCCGATAGTCGGTGTAAATGCGTATAGGGTCCCAAGAGGTCAGGTCGTGTCTGGTTGTCATGGCAAAACTACTGAGCGTCAACACGTTGGACGTACTCGAGGCGCGGGGAAGCGCTTTTGAGAGAGGGTACGCGTACGGCGTTCGCTACAAGTCTCTAATTAGGCGTTTAATTGATTCGCAATACGACTTCTATGTTCGCTATCTGCAAACTTCCAGGGAAGACGCCCTGCGAGAAGCTTCACAGTATGAGAGACCTATCCGAGACTACTCGGAGGAAATTGCTGAAGAAATTAGGGGCACGGCTGATGGAGCCGATATTCAACCCAATGAAGTCTTACTGGTTGCCGCGTTTAACGAGGTCTTTTACCCGAAACTGAGCAAGGCGTGTACGTCTTTTGCCGCAAGAGACAAAGCCACTTCAGACGGATTAACGTACGTTGGGCAGAACAACGATGAAGGAATAGATCCATGGCTTAACGGTGACTGCGTTACGCTCACCAAGTATGTGCAGAAAGATGGCCCCGACGCGTTGATCTATAGCTACGCTGGCGCTCCGGCCATGATGGGCATAAACTCTAGCGGACTGAGTGTGTGCATTAACGCGTTAGGTTTCGAGAAGACGAAGGTGGGGGTTCCTATGCTTTGTGTTGTTAGAGAGGTGCTTAACCAGAAGGACCTTGATCGCGCAGTCGCCGCCATTGAAAGGGCCGACAGAGCATACGCTCTGAACTTCATGCTTGGGGACAATAAGGGCATAGTAGACGTTGAGGCTAATCCGCTCAAAGTAACGGCAACGAAGTCCAACGGTTTCCTACATCACGCTAATCATTACGTTTACGGAACCGAGGGTTTCACTGATCCAAAGAGTGGTGATCCTCGCGTGAACAGCGAAGCAAGATGCGATAGGATGTTGGAACTCCTACAAAGTAACGAAGGGAAACTCAACCTGAACACCTTTCAAGAGTTCCTCAGAGATCATGCAAACAGACCTAACATGATATGTGCGCACGTAAACCCTGCGAAACCCAAAGCCCATCACAGCAGAACGCTTGACGGCATGATATACATACCTGAGAAAAGGGAAGCCTGGATATCCCATGGTAATCCCTGCGAGAACGAGTTCGTACGGTATACAGTTTGACTGAAATCCAGCTCTTGCCGATCTAAGACATCCCGCGTCGTTGTGAACCGAAATTCATGCTTGATGTTGGTGTTCACGATATGTTCGAGGCGATCGGTCTTAGTGCTTCGAGCGTGGGTTCAATTAGAGTCGGCCTCAGCCCTTTCCGAAGCGCAGCTTCTGGGTCCTTTAGACCGTTACCGGTTATTACGCAGCAGATCTTGTCGTGCCTATCTATAACCCCAGTCCCAATCAGCTTTATCATGCCTGCGACGGGTGCTGCGCCTCCTGGTTCAGCGAAGATTCCTTCCTTGCTCGCGAGCATTGACTCCGCCTCCAGTATTTCATCATCAGTCACAGATTCAGCAATTCCGTTTGATTCTCTCAGACTGTTCATGGCTTTGATGTAATTGCGAGGCTTCCCTACGGCAAGTGCTCCAGCCAACGTTTTCGGAGTGACGGGTTCGAAGGATGTACTGTTCTTCTTGTATGCTGTCACGAGGGGGCTGGAACCTGTTGGCTGAATTCCGACCATGCGCGGTTTCTTGGAAATGAATCCGAGCTGATAGAACTCTTTGAATCCCTTCCACACGCCTGCCAGGTTGCAGCCGTTCCCGATTGGGACGATTACCCAGTCTGGCGGTTGCCAATTGAACTGTTCACATAACTCGTAGGCGGTCGTCTTTTTTCCTTCAGTTCGGAACGGGTTTGTTGCTGGGTTACAATTGTACCAGTCGAAAGCTTTGCATGCTTCATTGGCCAGATCATATGCCTGGTCATAGTTTCCTTTCACTTGGATGACTTTCGCGCCGTAGGAGATTGACTGTGATAGTTTTCCCATCGGTGTTGTTACGGGAACAAATACGATGCAGCGCAATCCAGCTTTAGCCGCGTGAGCCGCCATTGATGCCGCGGCGTTCCCTGTCGACGCGATCGCTACCACCTTTCGATCGAACTCCAAAGCCTTATTGGAGGCCATGATTGTCGCGCGGTCTTTGAATACACCCGTCGGGTTTCTCGTTTCGTCTTTTCCGTATAGTTCTCTCAATCCAAGTCCTTCGCCAAGTCTTCGGCATTGGATGAGAGGAGTGCCGCCTTCTCCTAGTGTAGGGACCTTCTTGTTGTCGAATATGGGCAGAAGTTCATGATACTTCAGGCAGGCAGTGCCTCGTCTGTCTTCCAAATCTGTCTTACGTAGAGTGCGTCCGATCGCGTCATAGTCGTAGACTACGTCAAGCTTCTCTCCGCATTTCTCGCAAGTGTAAATCAATTTCTTGACGTCGAACTCCTTCTTGCAGCTGACACAACGAAGAGTCCGTACGAAACTTCCAACAACCGTCGTAGTCAAAGACACCTGCTGCTATCTGATTTCGACTGCGCCTAATAGGACGTTGGTTCTTATGATAATTGCTCTATAACCTGAGTCCTTCTTGGTATGAACAGGACGATAGCTTGAACTCCGGTCGCAAATGTGAAATGTGCAATCACGCATTAAGCCGGCAGGGTTTGATAATTTGATTCATATCGCGCGTACAACGACGCTGGATCTACTGAAGAGCCTGATCAGAATTCCCAGCGTTAATCCTGCCATCGAGAACGGCGAGGGCGAGGAGGAGATCGCAACGTTCATCGCTGAATGGTTTAGGAAAGTGCGTCTTTTCAAGGTCTTTGAACAGAAAGTGAGCAAACACAGGTTCAATGTTGTGGTGACCCTCGAAGGCAAAGGTAGTGGCAAAAGCCTGATGTTGAACGGTCACATGGACACTGTCGGCACGTCCGCCATGACTGTGCAACCGTTTGATCCTCTGGTGCGGAATGGGATGGTCTATGGTCGAGGATCATGCGACATGAAAGGGTCTATCGCTGCAATGATGTCCGCTATGGTGGCCTTAGCCAAACTGAAGAAGGAGCTAGCAGGAGATGTTCTCTTCACTGCTGTAGTTGACGAAGAACATATGAGCATCGGAACCTCCGAGCTAATCAAACGCTTTAGAGCCGATGCAGCGATCGTTGGTGAGCCGACCGGTATGGACATAGCGATCGCTCACAAGGGTTATGCTTGGTTAGAGGTCGAGACAATAGGGAGAAGAGCTCATGGCTCCATTCCTGAGCGAGGCGTTGACGCCATAGAAAAGATGGCAAAGATCATCTCTCAGCTGGAAACTCTCCGGATACAATACAGGCTGAAGAAGCATCCGCTTGTGGGCACACCTCGACTTCACATGTCAACAATTGCGGGCGGCTCAGACTGGAGTACTGTACCAGCCCACTGTCTCCTGAAGGTCGAGCGAAGACTGATTCCTGGCGAGAGCTCTCAAGAGGCGATTCAGGAGATAAGAAGAATCGTTGAAAACTGCTCCAGGGAGGACAGATCGATAAGAGCAAGAGTACGGCTTGTTCACCATGCAGATTGTATGGAAGTCAAGCAAGCGTCTCACATACCAATTTTGCGTCAGCATGTTAAGAGGTTTGGAAGTGAAGGCAAAATAATAGGCGTCCCGTTCTGGACAGATGCTGCAATTCTAGTAAATCAAGCCAGAATACCTACGTGCGTCTTCGGACCTGGCGATATCAAGGTGGCACATAGCCCCCGCGAATACATTCGAGTAAGGGACGTTGTAGCGGCTGCACAGATCTACGCTGAGACGGCTTGGGCCTATTGTAGTAAGGATCAGGGTGCCTAGTGCAGGAGTCAACAGAGGTATTTGGCTTCCCGAGCATTGACGCTAATGCTTGAACCTTCCAATAGTGTGAGAGAGATATTTCTTGGGTATAGGAGCCCTGTGAATATCGTGAAACTCAAGAGCGTCGTTTCTTCGCATCACCTTTGAAAGTCTCGGTCACTAAGAGCGCTTACCTCTCTTCGAACGGTCAGTATGAGAACCCAAGTCAAGCACTGCCCAGTATTTCCTTGATAGCGGGCCTTTCTGCGTTGATGTAATGCCACTGTAGTCCGTGCTGTAGAGCGCAAGCGATAATCTGTCGGAAGGAATTTTCTGCTCTACTGCAATCAATCGCGCAATCTGTATAAGCTTCTGCGTATGTGCACGAAGTTGGCTCTTTAGTGGACGCAGTTCCTCATCGTGAGAGGAAAAGTAATCATTGAGGACTCTAGCTATGCGTCTGCCTACCAGCGTGGGCGCAAGCAACATCACGACTCCAGCATAGAGTAGAATGATCCCGACAACTGAAATAATCGTGAATGCGAGCGACTGCCACATAAAGAATGGTATTGCTATCAGTATCAGCAAGATGCTGGAAACTCTCGAGAGAAGTTGAACTCGAAGAAGCAGCTTCAGTCGAGGAATCTTCGTCAGATGTGTGGATATTTGATCGAGGAGCGGCTTGGTTGCGTTCCACTCTGCCCAAACGCGAGGATACATATGCCCTTCTCGTGCCATCCGATCGAACTTAGAGTAATCGTCAAAGTTGTTTGCGGCAAATCCGTCCAGAAATGAGATAAGCCGTAGAACAGTTTGGATATCCGCCTTGGTTTTCCGCGTAGGCGGGCTGTCACCGTAGTTCCTTTGCTTCCTCCAAGTTCTGGTATACATTAGCTTCAACTTGACCTAATGACGGAAGTTCTAAATATATAGTAGCCCAGTTGGGCGAGAGTGCAACTCATTGTCGTTATCGAAAGTCACGTTGTACGTTGAGGACGACCAGACGACGATACAAGCAAGTTGGCCCTTAACCGCGAAAGTTGACTTAGACTCACTAAGGAAAGAGGATGGAATACCCGAGTATGTAGACTTAGAGTACTTTCCTGTGCGTAGGAGTATCGTGGTATTTTGGGCTGCCATGAATGCTGCTAAACTTCACGAGCTCTATCCAGACGTTTATCCACGGAAAGTTTCTAACGAGCCAATACGGTTTCTTCTGTTCGGAGGAGGAGCGGTCAAATTGCACTGCCGCAGTTCGAATGGGAAATCGGCACCGTTTTACCGTGAGCTGAAGGACTTAGACCTGATGGTTCCGAAGAAGCAGGTGGACAAAGCAAAGACGCTACTGCTTGGATTAGGCGAAGCGTTCGGATCGCAATTCGTTCACTTTCTTACGCGGTACGACAAGAGATACAACGGCCTAAGGGCAGGACGCAGGTTTCGTTACCACGTAATAGACGATATACTCGAACAAGGCCCTGCCGTGGGCGTACTTGACCTATTCGCGGATTCGATAGACCTGAGACACAAGATCGACTGCCGGCAGGACTTTGAGCGGCCTCAAGAGAACCCGTTCACCATCTCACTTGGTAACATCATATTATCAAAGTGCCAATACATTCTCGACGCACCAGCTGAGCTTGGAGACAAGATGAAGGCTGAGGGGCAGTCGTACCGAATCTTGAACTATGAAGGATATGATCCGAGTAGGGTGATTATCGGGATGGAATTGAAGGATATGAAGGATGTCAGCAGCGTGCTTTACGATCACGAGATTGGTTCCGGCGCAGAAAAGATCGATGTCGCAAGCATGGTAGAGGCTCTTCGGAAAGATGAGAAGCTTCGATTAACCGTGAGGCTGAACCTTGAGAACCTGCTGAGAAACGGTCATGTGCTAACCTCACACCGAGCCGGTGATGAAGTCACAAACAGCGTGAGAAAGAAGCTGGAAGTTGCACTACGGCCGGCCGGCTGAGGTTGAAGAGGCGAAGGCGACTCTGGCGATGGGAGGCATGTATCCATACGAATGCACACAGGAGGAGGTGGACGAATTTCGAGTCAGCAAGAGGAAGGTCGCTGAAGTGATGACAAAAC
>Ga0315282_10000238_pt1 | contig 110195 bp, 103 predicted proteins | sample YL17G07_20_MG_FD_203693 | JGI IMG/M metagenome (GOLD analysis project Ga0315282, IMG submission 203693) | Sediment microbial communities from Yellowstone Lake, YNP, Wyoming, USA - YL17G07_20 | ecosystem: Environmental > Aquatic > Freshwater > Lake > Sediment | place: USA: Wyoming | collected... | reverse complement strand
TTGTGGCAAAATACTTTAGTGGGATCCATAATCTGACTCTCCTTTCATTTTTTGAGTATATAAAAGGATGTCAATGGATCCCTTTTTTGTCAATATTCATCTCCACGTTTTAGTGGAGAGCTATCAGGCAAATGAACTTCTACAAATTATGATAAAATTCGGTTATCGTTCCCCCTACTCTGACATTAAATCATATTACGAGAGACTTAAATTTCAGTGAAATCTATTTCATATTTGCCCAGCATATTGAAAAATTATTTGCTCTTTTCAGCACCCCATTTTGTTGGTAGCTTGCCTTGTAAAGATACGTAAAAAGGCCATCCTTCAGGAATATATTCTTCTACGACACCCTCATCAAGAGCAACGTCCCAAGCATTTCCCCCGCCGATGGTATAAATCTTTCCATTTACTACACTGGTGGGAACCCAGTATCTTATGGTAGGCATGGGAGTTTTCCGCTCCGTCCAGGTATCCGTCGCCAAATCGTATAATACGATGCCACCAACAGTAATAGCATAGATTGTCTTGTTTATCACAACGGCGGTGAAATTGAGTATATCAGGGGGTATATCCTCTCCCTTCTTTATCCAAGTATCATTCTTTGGATTATAAACTTCCAATACCGGAGCTGAAATGTCGTTATTACCGTTATTTGTAGTTCCCTCAATTGCATAGATTATCCCATTCAGCACACATAAAGAAAGACCGTATCTTGGAGTTGGCATATCCGCCTTCTTTGTTTTCCATGTATCCGTTTTTGGATCGTAGGCTTCGACAGTCGAAACAGGTGATGTCGTATAACCTCCGATGGCATAAATTATCCCATCTGCTGCGATGGCGGATAAAGCTGTTCTTGGGGTTGGCATATCCCGCTTCTTTGTCCATATATCTATTTTTGGATCGTATGCTTCCACATTCGGAAGAACCGATCCCTTTACGGTTGATCCCCCGATAATGTAGATTGTCCCATCTACTACGCTGGTGGATAAGCCCCTTCTCGGGGTTGGCATATCCGCCTTCTTTGTCCACGTATCCGTTTTTGGATCATAAGCCTCTACGGTCGAAACAGTGGAACCATTTCGGCTTCCACCAATGGCATAAATTATCCCATCTACCACACAAGCGCGTAAATCCAATCTTGGTGTTGGCATATTTGCTTTCTTTGTCCATGTCCCACCTTCACCTTGTGGAGCCATAGACATGATATTCTGAGTTTTGGTCTGAATCGTGTTTAAATTGATGCCATCTCCTTTTCCATTTCCTTTTGATATGACCGGCTTATTAGCAATTTTTGCAATATTTACCGGGATTTCACCAAACTCAAGCACCTTCGATTCACCAGACAGTAAATTCCCAATGGAAACGCTATTTTGCGCAGGATTATTAAAATTCGGATTTAAGCCCAATATAACAAACATAATACCAGTCGCTAAAGATAGTCCCCATGGTACGCCGTTAGTATGCGTCATCGGCTGGATTTTTATTCGTTTGATAGATTCAAGTATACGGAAAGTAAATCCGCTAGCAAGTTTACGATTTTCAAAAGTCTCCGCCATCATTTCAAGCATCTCCTTCCTCAGCAAAGCTCTTGCTCTGTTAAGCCTTTGCAGAACGGTCATCGGAGAAATAATGAGAGATTCTGAAATTTCTTTGCTAGTCATCTCGCTGAGATAATAAAGGCTTAATACCTGACGATACATCTCAGGAAGTGAGTTTAGCGCCTCATAAAGCGGTTCATTTAGCGATTGCCAATTTGAATCTTCACGATAAGCATCAATTGATGGTTTTTCCAGAATTTTTGTGTCTTTATCTTCCAGATATTCTCTGTCTGGTCTTTTTGACTTTGAGCGTATAAACATTTTACAGGCATTTCTTGTGATTGAATATAGCCATAAACGAAAGCTATCCCATTTTTTCAGAGATTGTAGCTTCTTATAGGCTGTGATAAATACTTCCTGTGTTACGTCTTCAGCATCATCAAAATTTAGTAGCATGGCGTAAGCTAATCCGTAAACACTTTCTTTGTATTTATCCGCAAGAAAGCCAAAAGCTTCTGGTTCGCCGTTGAGGCATCTATATATTAAATCTCCATCTTCCGTTCGCATCACTTGACTCCCATATTTTTCCCCTCAATATATTAGATGCTTATGATGATAGAATTATGACAGTTAAAGATAAAAAAACAGCTTTTAGACCAAACTTTTCTCTGGATTCCTGCCTGAACAGGAATGACATAGACGTTCTTCCTTTGTTGTAGCAGGTTTTTAGTGTTATTCGTGGTTAAAATTTTCACTCAATTAAGTTAATCACTACTTGGCGACTACACTCAAACTAGCGATCTGCACATAAGGAGCAAGAAGCGACCCACCAGCCCATTCGGCTTTGTCACCAATAGCCATGATGTTATTCAAGGCATCGTAGGTGTTACCGGCTAGCATTACGTCTTTTACTCGTCCTACGATCTCGCCGTTCTTTACCTTGTAACCAAGCTGAACGTTGACTGAGAATTCCCCGCTGATAGGGTTCCCCTGACCTAAACCCATCACATCATGGACAATTATGCCATCTTTTGTGTTCTTAACCATATCTTCAAAAGATGTGTCACCCTCTGCGATGACTGTATTTGTTGGATTACAACCGACCCCATGGCCGGTAGTCTTTGTACCTGCTCTGCCTGCTGTATCAAGGTCGTAGAGGAAGTTTTTAATTACACCTTTCTCAATGAGCGGAGTTATCTTATGAGGCACGCCTTCGCCATCAAATTTCCCGCTGTTCCCCGCATAGTCTATAAGCCCATTGTCAGTAATAGAGAATCTTTCATCAGCGATCTTTTCGCCGATCCTTCCGGCAAGCGGGGATGCACCGAGAAAAACGTTTTTACCATTGAAACCCAATTGCAATGAAAGAAGAAGCACATATAAACCTTCTGGAGTAAAGATGACAGGTATATTGCCTGATTTTATCGGCGCGATCTTTTCCGCCATTTTAAATAACTCAATGGCTTTCTTGGTTACTTTAACGTGGTCTATCTCACGTTTTTTCCAACCGAAACCATGTCCGATCCAGAGTATGTCTGTACCTCTTATCCACTGCCCATTAACTCCAAGACCGAAGTCAGTGGATTCGTCAGAGAATTCTATACCGTTTGAATTCGCAAACTCGCCTTTATGCAGACTCTTACCCACATTTGCACCAACGATAATATCAGAATTATAATCCTTCACTAGAGTCAGCATCTCTTCACCGATCTGCACCATTTCTGGCTTGGTTACAGGAAGTACTGCTTCATCGTAGATTTTAACGTCTTTTCCTTCACTTGGTTTTGGGAACTCAAAATGTGCTGGACTGCCAAACTCAGCGGATTCCAATGCACGATTCACAACACCATAAATGTCATTGATGTCTGTGGTATAAGAGGAACCGACCTTTCCGTTCAGGATGACTTTAATACCCATATTTGTCCGTTGGGAGGATTCTGCGGATTTAAGCCTGTCATTTTCAAAAGATACGTCAACAGATTCACTTTGTCCAAGCCATGCCTGTGCGCCTTGAGCCTTTTTCATAGCCTTTTCGATCAATTTGCTTACTATCATTGTCTCCCTCCTACCACGACGTTTTGAACTCTGACATGCGGGCCGCCAAGTCCTACCGGTAATGGTGACTGTGAACCTTTACCACATCCCCCCGGTCCACCGAGTGACCATATAACTTCGTTGCTAATCATATCAATATTCATTAACGTGTCAAAAACGTTTCCGGTTAGAACAACATCCCTTACAAGTTCCGCTACCTTACCATCTCTTATCATATACCCATAAGCGGCGCTGAACGTAAACATCTCCATCGAGGTTTGCCCGCCGATAGAATCAATGGCATAAAGCCCAAGCTTTATGTCCTTTATCATATCATCGAAACTGGCGTTGCCTTTATCAATGTAAGTGTTCGTCATTCGCACTATGGGCGGGAATTCATATCTAATCGCTCTGGCGTTGCCCGTTGGTTGTTCACCCATTTTGGCGGCAGTTTCACGAGAATGTAATCTTCCAACTAGAATCCCATCTTTTATCAGATAATTCTTTTTTGTTTTGACGCCTTCATCATCATATTTATGCGTTCCGATACCACCGGGGAATGAGCCATCATCTATGATATTTAATATATCCGACCCAAAACGTTTCCCAAGAACCATGATTTCTTTCATTTGTTCATTTTCATAGACGAAATCTGATTCACTCAGATGTCCAAAAGCCTCGTGTGCAAATACGCCTGCTAGCTTAGGGTCTATTATTACTGTGTATTCCCCGCCTGTTACAGGTGGCGCAGATAACAAATCCACAGCCTTCTGCGCGGCTGATTCCGCCTTTTTGTGAAAACCTTCAACTATCTGAAATCCGGTTTTACCACTGACGGCATCAAAACCATGCTGAACGTTGTTTCCATCTCTGGCTGTAGCGGAAGTATAAACAAAGGTATTTGGACGTTCATCTTCAATGTACGCTCCTTCAGAACTAGCGTACCATATCTTTCTGAAACTGTCAGCATATCCAACTGACGTAGTTTGAATCTTGTCATGATAATCAAGTATAATCTTGTTATACTCCTCGATAGTATCCTTCTTTTTTGACAACGGCATTTCACGGAAATCTTTTACCAGAGTCGCTTTCATCTCATCAACTATGGGTTCTACTGGCGCAAACTTAGTTTCCTCTTTGCCGACCATTCTGGCTGATTCGCAAGCCTCCTTGATCCTTTTCTCAAGGTCATCTACATCGTTAAAAGTTGAATATCCCCATCCGCCTTTAGCAAGTGCCCTGACTATTCCACCAAGCGACCTAGATGACCCTATGTTATCAAGCTCTTTTCCCCTGAAATTGATCCATGAGTTATTCACGTCCTCGATGCGAATGTCTATATATTCCGCATCGCTCTTTTTCAGAGCATTTTCTAATCTTTCTCTCAAAAAAATCACACTCCTTTACTTTTCATTTTAATAATTGTATGAGTTACTTATAGCATTTTATTCTCTTAGATTGTCAAAGTCAATGAAAAAATCCTTGATCTATCATTTATGATAACTCTTAATTTGAGTTATTTTTTTGATTTACAGGTCAATCATTATCAGGCCAATTTTATCAAGTTCCCCCTGCATATTTAGTTTGACAAAATAAATAATATATTATATAATACTATTATTAATAGTATTATATATATTAATATAGGAGGCATTAATGTTGAGGAAACGTCTTGGTAAATTCGAGCTTCAAATAATGAAAATGATATGGAGTAATGGCAAGGCTTCGGTAAGGGATGTCTGGGAACGATTCTATCCAGAAAGAAAGTCCGCTTACACCACAATAGCGACTATCCTAAGACAGCTTGAGGAAAAAGGGTTCTTACGACATAAGGAAGTGGATAGAACATATATCTACTATCCACTCATAAGTCAGAACGGTGTGTCTCATGGCATGCTGAAAGATATAGTGGATTCCTTCTTTAGTGGATCGATAGCTGATCTAGTCAGTATGCTGATTCAGAACGAGAATCTTGACGATAAAGAGCTAGAAAAGATTCAACAGATGATCAATGAACACAGAAAGATAAGCAAAAATGGCTGAAATAATTATCATTGTGCTGTTAAATATATCATTGCAGTTAATTCTTATATTCGCTGTATCAAAGTTCATCCTTATAGCATCTAGAATACGTTCAGCATCAATTCGGCATATAGTATGGCTTTGCGTTGTTCTATCTCCATTGGTTCTGCTTCCTATGAATATGATCGCTTCTGATATAGTGCTTCTTTATCCGGGCAATTTTTACAAGCCACAATTGGTTAGTTCCGAAGCGAACATCAGTCAGAGTAAACACGCCATAGACAACATGCAATATGGGGATAAGTCTTCGGATGAAACAGATTACTTACCGTCAGATATTAAACCTTCATCAAATCATATCACATTGAGTCAAATTCGTAGTAAAATACCCTTGCTAGTTTTAGCCATCTGGATAGTTGGCGTTGGGATGGGATTCATTCGCTTAACTGTTAGTTCAATCAAGCTCAGAAGATTCATACTGAGATCAGATAGGGTCACAGATGAAGGTTATATCAAAATATTCAATGAGATTGAAGGCAAGATCGGATTATCAAGAAATGCTGTTCTTCTTGTCTCATCTGAGATTCAGGTTCCCTTCTCAACTGGAATTATGCGTCCTTATGTGGTTTTACCTTCTGATATGCGCATTTCTGATGACAAACTACAGATGATTCTTATACATGAACTTACCCATCTGAAACGTTTCGATGATTTAATAAATCTTATGTGCCAAGCTACTAAGGCATTTATGTTTTTCCATCCTTTATATCATCTGTCAATGGGAGAGCTTGGGCTTTCAAATGAGCAAATATGCGATATGTATGCTGTTGAGATAACAGGCACAAGAGATGATTATGCTCAGTGCCTTTTGGATTTTTCACAGGCAAGTATCACAGGATTTCCAATGGGATTTAGCACAAGCAAGAAGCTTATATCAAAAAGGATAAAGTTCATACTTGAGGGGGAAATGATGAGAATAGCACGAAAGAAGATAGCATTCGTATTGGTATCATCTGCTGTTATAATTCTTATGTTATCAGTAATAAGGCTTATCAATCCTGCTTCTGCAAAGGCACAAGCACCGCAAAAAGCACAGATTGCCTTTCAGTCCACTCGGGACGGGAACTATGAAATCTACGTCATGGATACTGATGGTAATAACCAGCGCAACCTGACAAATAATCCCGCAGGTGATGGTGATCCAGCGTGGTCACCTGACGGCAAAATGATCGCCTTCGACTCCGCTCGGGATGGGAACAGTGAAATCTACGTTATGGATGCAGATGGTAATAACCCACGCAATCTCACGAACAATCCTGCGAATGACATTCAACCAGCGTGGTCTCCTAACGGTCAAAAGATTGCCTTCGCTTCCAATCGAGATGGGAACTATGAAATCTATGTTATGGATGCAGATGGTAATAACCAGCGCAGACTCACGAACGCGCATGGTCTGGTTCCAGCGTGGTCACCTGATGGCAAAATGATCGCCTTCTACGCCGGTCGGGATATGAACGTAGACATCTACGTTATGGATGCGGATGGTAATAACCAACGCAGACTCACGAACAATCCTGCGGATGACTCTAATCCAGCGTGGTCACCTGACGGCAAAATGATCGCCTTCGGATCCCAGCAGAGCGGGAACTATGAAATCTACATTATAGATGCAGATGGTAACAATCAGCGCAACCTTACAAATAATCCTGCGGGGGACCATGAGCCAGCGTGGTCACCTGACGGCAAAATGATCGCCTTCATCTCCCTTCGGGATGGGAACATGGAAATATACGTTATGGATGCGGATGGTAATAACCAACACAGACTTACGGATAATCCTTCGGAGGACAGTTGGCCAAGTTGGTTTGATCCTGCTTATGCGCAAGCTGTATTCCCTGCTGGCAAGCTCATGTCAACATGGGCATGGCTGAAACAGACATTTCATTAAATCCATTTCCTTCGTGCTATAGCTTCAGTTGATTAATTCGGAAAAACACGGTACATTGGTATGCCTGTTATTGTGCCGATTATACTCCATATAGACGCAACAGTGTAATCCCCAAGCAGTAATCCTATGAAAAATGGCAACCACTGCCTGTATCTTTTTACCCCGCCGAACTTGAGTATGATCAGTTTTACCATCGAACACGTAAGCATCGCACTCCACAGCAGGTACATATTTCCGGGTGTAGTTGCATAAGCGTAACCTACGGGATGAAATATCCACCAGATGTATCTTGTACTCATAAAGGTGAGGAAAACTACCATCACCGCACCGCCCAGGACGTAAACAAGTCCTGTATAATCCGGTGACTGTGGATAGTTCAGCCAGTTGTGAAGCATGTTGTATGGTATCTTGCCCATATCTACACGCCAGGGATTTATTCTTGGCGTGTCTGCGCCGTTCATATAGTAAATTCGCAGAACGTTCAGAAAAGAGATTACGATACCGAGAAATGTAGCCAATAACAAGACGTAGAACGTGCTTCTAAGGTTTAGTCCTGCCTCTCTGCCTATCTTTATGCCTTCCATCTGGTGGGGCATTACAGCGCATCGTGTATCTAGCGAGAACCACATCAGATATGATATGATAGTCAGATTCGATGGTCCTAAATGTTTTGAGCCAACTATTGACACTGTCATCTCAGACGGATTGTTCGGTCCAAAATTCCAGATCCCACCGGTCTGCGCTCTAATGCGGGAAATTGTTATCATGTAGGCGAAGAAAATGCCAAATAGAATAATCGGGATGTAAAGCGAAGCGCCTGCAATGAAGCAGAAACAGATCAAAAATAGCCAGCCTGCGATCAAACCGATAACTGCCCATCTGTATGGCATAGGTTCGTCTGAATCATTAATACTGGTTCTATTAGGGAGAAAAGTTTTGAAAAAAACATCTTTTAAATGCCTGCGAGCCATCCAGAAAGATGCTATCGTCAGAGCGATCCATGCACCGGCGCCTTCAAGTCCAACTGATGGAAACCTTGATAATATGCCTCCTCCACCGTGAAGCCCAAACTGAGATGCAAGTATCAATTCCACCCTTTGCAGAAGATAAAAAAATGCGCAACTGAATGACACGTCTATGGGAAATAGATACGTCAGACCAAGCACTGTTGGATAGAATGAAACCGGAAAGTAACCAATCGCATTCCAGGGTCTCTCTGTAAAGAACACCCCAATGTCAAAAGCCTTTATAAACCAGAAATACGGTAATGAAGGATATATAAAATGTAAGGTATTGATAGACTGTAACGTTGCGGGTATAGCAAATCCGATCCATAATAAACGTTTTTTGAAAAATGCGCTTATACTTCCTCCTCTGATAGTCATTTCTATTGGAAACATTGCAATAGGGAATGACAGACGTTCCTGTTCCATCCATCTCCTTCTTAGTATAGCGCCAATACATAATGTCATAAACAACAGCACCATGACAAATGCTGTCCATACAATGAACGGCGCCACCCATGCGTTTATGTGTCTCAAGAAACTGCTATCACCTTCGTAAAACTCCCTGATGGCTTTTCCATCCTGCGGATAAAACCATGAAGGTATGTAGGAATGAAAATCTGCCCACTCGTTCTCTTGTGTAGCGTACCAGAAAGGATTAAGAAGCGCAGGTGTCAGAAAACCGAACATACCTATGCCGTTGATAGCCATTGCTATGACTACCATGACGTATATCACCATCAGTTCAGAGCTTGTAAGGGCAAGCTTTGGCGAAAGTCTTTGTATCAGGAAATTCAGGAAGATCAGAACAATAAGGAAAAAAATGGCGCCGATAAGCAAGGCAGTTGACGTGATCTCAGTTACACCTGTGAGCATTTCGGAGTTTGATACCCAGAAACATGCGACAGGAATTAGAAATACACCAATAATTACTGATCGTAAGGTAATTTTTCTTTCACGATCCATAGTTTGAATAGTGCATGACCGAATCAGTTTTTTTATAATAATGGATTCCCGTTTTCACGGGAATGACAGCAACATGATTGTCATTCCCACGCAAGTGGGAATCCATAAAGATTAATTCGGTTGACCAATGGTTGTCAACTAGATTAATTATTTAGTTTAAATGAAAAGAATCAAATCCCCCCTTTCTGAAAGGATGAAGGATGAGGGATGAAGAATGAAGTGATTTCTTTCATCCGTCATCCTTCCGCCCTCATCCTTTAAATTTGGGGGAAGGGGGAATTTAAAGACTTTGATTATAAAACAAAATATTAATTTGGTTGGCCAGTATAATGTATAATTTATCTACCATCCGATGTCTGTTTGAAAAATAATTTCTGAAGAAAAATCTTTGTTTTTTGTTACCGGTGCTTGAACTGCAAGCCCAAATACAATGTTTTCACTAATCCTGATTTTCATCCCACCTAGCACGTTGAAAATACGATCCACGTTATATGCCTTTTCTCCAGATACTTCAACCACGGGAAAGAATATTCTACTAAGTTTCAAAACTAGCGCCACGCTACCTTCCGTACTTTTTTCTTCTGGTTTGTATTCAACAGCTTGATTGAAAGAAATTCGCTGACCAGATAGAGCAGTTGAAAAGCCAACAAGAGTATAGATACGTTTACCTTGACCCGATTTCGTAGGCACTTCAAACTCGATATAGGGTGACAAGCCACTCATTCCATCTCCGCTTTTTATTCCGATAAACTGAAACATGAGTTCTGTGCGTGGTTCATACCGAAACCTATCATTTCTAATGTGAAGTCCGACATATTTTGTCAAACCGGTCTCAAGGTGAAAAGCAAAATCTCCTTCCGTTTTACCTTTATCATGGATAGCTAATCCCGCAAGACGAAGGTTTAATGTGCCTACTCCCTCTGGCATACCCATGTGTGTAAAGAATGGATGCGGCATTTCCATTGCCTCACCCATTTTCATATTAGACGTATCTTGGTTAGACATATCCGTGTTAGACATATCTTGCTGGTTTTGTGCTGATGCGCTAATCGAGTAAGATATAGTCATTACAGTAATAACAAAAAACAGCAAATAAGTCTTGATCTTCACTATTAATCACATCCTTTTCTTAAAGTTGCTTACATCGAATGATTTATACATGGTTATCACTTCCACTCTTTTGATATGTTTACATTAAATAAAATGGGGTGTGAAACGTTAAACTATTATCTCATATCAACGGGATTTTTACAACAACGAAAAACACGGAACCAATCATAAACTTCTCGTCCGCGGAAATCCAAACACAAAGTCACGAAGGACACAAAGAATTATGAGTTAAAAGTTAAATGTCTAAGGTTGAACTCGATATTCAAACTTTTCAACTTTTAACCTTCAACTTTTAATCCCTTTTGTGTTTTTTCTCTGATAAAGATCGCGGATAAGATTCTTATGCTTGGATTATCCATTTCCGTCTTGATAAAAAAGCAGATTGTGGTATAATGAATAAACTAGAATATAAAAATTCTCAGAGTTTCTGAATATTGAATAACTAATTGGGGAATAAACTTGAAATGTATTCCAGTCTGCGCTGGAATGACGTAATTTATTAGCAAACCTATAAAGGAGCAGGACTTATGAAGATCACCAGACTAGAAACGATGTGTCTGTCACGTCCTCACGAACCAGAACGCCAGTGGTTTACTGGTTCATACCGAACCATTAAAGCGGATTGTGCCATTGTCGTAATTCATACGGATGAAAGCTTACAGGGCATTGGTGAAGCCTGCGCTTATGGGTCGCCTCCTCAAATTAAGGACTGGGTTGAATGGATGGCGCCAAGTATAGTCAACAAAGACCCTTATGACCCGATGATCATTCCTCATCCAAATGGAAGATCGTGGTCACACGATACTGCTGTCGCAGGTATTGATTCGGCGTTATGGGACTTAAAAGGAAAGATCGCAGGAAAGCGCGTTTGTGAGCTTTTGGCGGAGAAACCTTTGGATAAGGTACGTCTTTATGCCTCAAGCGGCTGTCGCTATAACTGGCATAAAAAACCTGAGCAATTGATTGAAGAAGCACTTGAATACATTGCTGATGGTTATACTGCCATGAAATTCCGTATTGGTACAGAGTGGACGTGGGATGGTGTGACAGTAGATCGTTTTCTTGGACTGGTGAGAGAGTTAGTTCAGTCGGTCTCAGGACGCATGGAACTGATGCTTGACGCCAACTGCCGCTTTACCGAAGATCAGGCGATGGCTGTTGCCAAAGAGATTGATCGGCTTGGGTTTGTGTGGTTTGAGGAGCCAATTCCTGCCAGTCAAATAGACGGTTATACAAGGATATGCGCCTCTGTGGATATGCCAATCTCAGGCGGAGAGGTTATGACAACGCCAGAACAATTCAGACCATATCTGGATAAAAAGGCTTATGATATAGTTCAGCAGGACGTTGGTATATGCGGGATCACAGCGGGAATGCAAATCGCCGAAGCCGCAAATCATTACGGTGTTTATACCTGTCCGCATAACTGGCACAATGGGCTGATGACAATGGCAAATGCGCACTTTGTGGCATCGTTGCCAAATCCTCACGTATTGGAATTGTGTATGATTCAAGGACCTTTGCAGTGGGAGATTCTAGCAGAAAAGCCAAAGATCGAAAATGGCTGGCTGATTATGCCCGATAAACCGGGACTCGGTGTTAATCTTGCTGAAAACCTTGAAAAACGCTTCCCATACATCGAAGGTGGTTATGGTGTACAGGTTAAGCCAGAAGATTAGCTTCAATAATACGAGTTTTTCACTTATAACGGTAAAATACACTATAATTTATGGAAAATGGTATAATACCATTTTCTAATTCAAATATGTCATTCTGAGCGCAGCGAAGAATCTTATAACTATTGCAAAAAGAAGATTCTTCACTTCGTTCAGAATGACATTACTATGTAGTGTTTCAATTGCAAAATGGTATAACATTAAATCAAGAAAACTCAACAAGATCAAGGAGTTTTCGGAATGATGGCAATTTAGGGTCTATAAGCTCTGGATTATTCGTGATCACTGTCGGGATTGCACCCATGCGCCTGTAAACCTCGATACCCAGATCAGCATCAGGTTGTCCGGGAGTCAGGTGATAATAGCCAACCAGTCGGCAATGCCTGTCCCACAGGAATGAGCATATAGGATGCGCCGCATCAACGTTATGCTGTTTCAGATCACCCCAACCGTCATGAATATGTGCCTGTGCAAAGCACTCTCTCTGGAAAGATATTTCATTCAATCCCTCGCCGGCAAGGACGTAATCGGGGTGTATTGAGGTAAATTCTTCCTGAAGCCTCCATAAACCTTCAACGGTTGTCATGCCCTCTACCAAACCATTATCCGTATTCCACGTACAAAGCGTCTGGTCAATAAAAGCGGCAGGTGCATTGAGCATTCCACATGCTTCCTTGACTACTTCGATGAGTTTGCGCCTCCATATTCCAAGACCGGGGTGTATGTATGCCATCCGAGTGTAATCATGCGTATCCGGCGGCCAATGCCATCCCTGCGGATCGTTGTGATGTACGCCTCTGATTTGGAAATCACGCACTTCCTGATAAAATGGGTTATCATAATACACTGAGAAATAGTTAAAGTGAGGCATAACCTTGAATCCCATCTCGTTTGCTTTCTTCATGTATGCTTTAGCATCCTCGGATGGGACATAATTTGGATAGTTAATATCGTATCCATCCGTTCTCCATTCTGACAGGTGGATCAGCGTCTTTTCTGGTGGATTCACCTTTGCGAGTGCATCTAGCATCGCTGGAACCGTACCAGCCCAACCAACAGAGAAATTAACCTTGTCAACCCATTCTGGTCTGAATGTTCGCTTTGATTCTAATTGATAAGTCTTTTCCAACCAGTCTTTGTATTGGCTTGCAGGAGTTTTCCAATCGCCATCATAGACATTAATGCGCCATTCAACCCCGCCTGCTGTATTGTTCTGCCATACAGGTCCGACTACTTCGCTTTCAAATCCAAGCGTTGTTTTGTTTTCTTTACGATTGAGATTTAAAGCCTTGAACTTGAAGCTAGTATCACGACTGTAAATCATACAGCTATGATTTTCACGCTCAGAGATGATTAGTTGAGCGTTCCAGCGGAATGGCCACGGGAATCGGTCATTCCCCGGAAAACTTGCGTTACTCTTTACAAGTATGCCATTTACACATGGGAGTATGACGTCTGCATCTGGATGAAAGCTGACGTTCCAGCGCACTGATACAACGCCACGTCGTGACGTTTTACTGCTTGGGGTTATACATAGATCACCGTTAGATGGATCAAGGGTTATCAGCAATGAGCGGTCGGAATCAGCGCCGGTCAGAACGACTCTAGCCGCTGTATCTGAAAGTTGCATAACAGCGCATTTCTCTCGCTTGTCTTTACCGAGAGTCGAATAGTTAGCAAAAAGAACATCCAGAGAAACATCAGGATTTTCAGGATGCAGAAATTCGATTCCATCCTTCGATTTTAGACTTGTTAGCGTTGCACCATCAAAAACAGCATTAAACTGTTTTGACTCAACCGTAATTTTTTGACCTTCAACCGATATTTTCATTTTTCAATCCCCTTCCGTGTAAATAAGCACGGTAAAATATATAAACACGGAGGCACGGAGAACACGGAGAATACAATGTTTCTTTATTCCCTCTCTCAACTCTCCGTGCCTCTGTGTCTCCGTGTTTATTTTCATTTTATTTTTGACAATGCCATGCAAATAAGATATGGTCGAATTTACACCACAAAGACACTAAGGACACAAAGATCACAAAGATTTTCTTTTCATTCTATACTACTATTAATCTTACATTTAGGAATGGCAAGCCCTCATCAAATGTCATTCCAGCGAAGGCTGGAATCCAGAGATTTTATCAAAAGATCGACATCTGATTCCTTCTTTGCTATCACTAGACTGCTATTCGCCCTGTTTAGCCACTCTCTTGGATCATCAGGTGGGTATCTCTCAAGCATGATAAACCTCCCTACCTTCCTTTAATGCAGGGGCAATTACTAAACAATGTGTATCCTTATACTTTTCTACCTGCTCTGGGGTCACTAATACCACATCAACAGCTTCTTCTACACCATGAAGGTTCATATAGATGTCACCCAATAGTTTATGATAACTAAAGTCACCACCTTTAATCACTAGCAGATCAACATCACTATTTGGGCCCATCTCACTCCTTGCAGCAGAGCCGAACATGATGATCCTATCTGGATGTGCAACATCAGTTATTCTGTTGATTATCTCCTGTAATGTCCCTGCTGATAATTTTTTATTAGACATCGCTATCATCTCCTTTAGGTATATTAACTCTAATCCTGCAAGCCGCTTCCCATAGCCAGTTCTCTAATGGGTAGCCTTGATCCATATGGTTATTATCGCTCTTTACTTTAGCTCTTTACCATTCTTATCCCATCGTCCAATAGCACCATTGCCATGTTCGTCCACAACTATAGTAGCGCTAGGATTACCATCTTTGTTATGTACACTAACAACGCCACCAGATTCGATTACCTGCATAATAGCTTTAGGTTTCTCATCTTTGTCATGTACCATAACAACGCCACCATTTTCCTGTGCAAGCATCATAGCTTTAGGTTTGCCATCCTTACCAAATACATCAACAATGCCACCATCTTTCATTACACCCATCATAGCTCCAGCTTTATCATCTTTGCCAACTACATTAATTATGCCACCGTTTTCGTCTATACCAATTATAACGACAGCTTTACCATTTCCATCCACGATTCTTAATCCTTCAACAGTCAATACTTTACTCTGTATAGTTTCCTTTGCAATTGCTACTTTAGGTGTAAATACACGCCCGGATATAGCACCACTAATTAAACCAGAAACGATAGTCAACACAACCAATAGAATTGAAAACCTCTTGCTCATTTCAAACCTCTTTCTTTTACTTTACCTTGCTACCATTCTTATCCCATCGTCCAATATCACCGCTACCGTATTTGTTTACACGCATCTCAGCTTTAAGTTTGCCATCTTTGTTAAATACACTTAAAGCACCGCCAGAATCTTCTATAGACATCATAGCCCCAACTTTACCATCTTTGTTAACAGTGACAGCACCACCAGAGTCTTCTGCACACATCATAGCTATACCTCTACCGTCTTTGTTAGATGCCAAAACAAATCCGCCAGATTTAAACATCCCTAAAGTAATACCAGCGTTACCATTGTTGTCATAAATATATAGTCCACGACTATCTGAAAGACCGTAAGCATTTAATATAGCAGGTTGTCGCATAACTGATTTATCAACAGCAAGTTTACCAAGGTACATTATCTCTTCGCCACCCTCATCTATAACCCTCAATCCTTCAACGGTCAATATCTTGCTCTGTGTAGCTTCCTCTGCAATTGCTACTTTGGGTGTAAATATACGTCCTGTAATAGCACCACCAATAAGACCTGATACAATAGTCAACACAACCAATAGGATAGACATTCTCTTAGTCATCAGTAACCTCCTACTGCTATGGTCAGCAGTTTATGTGTACATTAGTATTTCATTGTTTTTACTCCTGCAATTTTTTGCTTATTTGATAATGGCATTAGCTTTCTCCTTCATCATAAAAAACACAGTTTCTTGATAGGGGTCATCTCCCTGCTCTGTACGCTTGGTGACAGCACGATGGAACTCCTCAACTATTCTTAAACCACTTTGTTTTGCTATCTCTGGATAAAGTTTTAATCGATCGTTAGCTACCACAAAGATTTTAGCATCATCACGCAAGTATTGACAGACATTGCGAAATACAGCAGAAATATCTTCCACGTATTGCTGTTGTGCTTTTTTGGATTTACCCGATCTTTTGGGTCCAATCTCCAGATCGTCATTGCGGGTTATCCCAAAAAGCTCATAGGCGTATATGTGCTGATCATGATAATCAATCTGTCCAACGTAAGGTGGCGATGTGAAAATCCCATCAATTAAACGACCTTTGGTTTCTGAATTTTCTAAGTATTCACCTAAATCAACCAAACGAGAGTCTGATTGTATGGTTGTAATTGATTTGTCAGATCGAAGTTTGTCGTATTCTTTAATTCTACGGACAGTATCTCCGCTATAAGCATGTATCTTAGACAAACATTCTTCGATTGGCTTACACATTCTGTTGTGTTTTTTGCACCAGTATTCCTGTCCGACAGGTATAGGGGCTTTTGGTGTTGCTAGTTCATAATGTGTTATTAAACGAGATGAACGCACAGCGCGACTGAGTATAACCCTAAGCAAATCTTGATAAGCATATTCCGGTATAATTCTCTGATAATAGAGCATCTCATAAAGTGTTCTAGGCGCAAACCATTTTCTTAGATACTCACTAGAACATTCATCCAGAAGGCTTTGTTTAAGTTTTTCAATTTTTTCGTTTGGAAACAACGTTAAAGTCGAATCTGCTGAATTAGCAAGATAACTACTAAATGTGGTAGTACGTTTCTCTGCATCAATAACTTCGTGACTTGCTTCTCCTATATCGTATTTCGCTGTCTTTACTCTTGCAATACGGCAGTTGAATTCTGCAATATCAATACCGATGGTGTGCATTTTCATCTCATTCCCCTGCACTAAAGTGGTTCCAGACCCCATAAAAGGATCAAGTATTATATCATCTTCTTTAAAATAACGAGAAAGGAACCATTCTACAAGTTGCGGAATGAACTTGCCTAAATATGGGTGTAGCCTGTGAACGTGCTTGGTACGTTGATATTCTGGTAATCCATAGAATCCTAGTTCTGGATGTAATCCTGCGTGATGATGTTTCTCGTTCCCCTGCTTAACGAGATTGAGAAACTCCGTTAATTCCAGCAGTGAGACTCTCAATTCACCACTTCCGACACGAGAAACCTGTTGCCCTTGAATGTTATATTTAGCAATCCGTCCACGCTGAATATAGTCACGTATGTTATGCACTGTTTTTCCGACAATCTCAGCCGCTTCCTCAATTTTTACAAGCTGAAGATCATCAATCTGAATCTGTGCGCTAGTCATAAATCTATTCCTATCGAGAAAATAGCACACGGATCAATACGGATTAAAATAGTGATTAATGATTAATAATCCATGACTTTTAGTTTTACATAAGACAAAATTCTTATTAATCATTAACAAAATCTGTGAAAATCCGTCGCATCTGTGTCAATCCGTGTGCTATTAAATATTAAAATTAATCTGGTTGACCAGTAAATTAGCGGATAAAATATTCCCCTTATTTGCAATTGTATACAGATAATTTTCGGATGATTGGTTCTGCGGATGATTTTATACATCGCCATCGTATTTTTGATACCGTAACAGGCTTAATTTTATCAATCTTCTTGTGACCAATGGAAGAACCATTGCAAAGCACTTTCCATTCACCATTAGAGAACGCTTCAATGACATATTCTCGGACGCGCTCACCATGAGCAATATCTTCCATCGTTACTACGTGGTCAATAACTGTTGGTTTATCGAGTGATATTTCAACAACATTTCCTTTGCCTTGAGTTTCTGCTATGCTCTTGCTGAACCTTCGCTTGAGTTCGTTGCCAAACTCAACGTATCGCTTCATATCAATTTCAGGTATAAAACCATCACGATCTGGATTAGAGTTCAGAAGAAGGTTACAGCCATGACCGACAGACCTATAATATAGATCAACGAGGTGATCTAAAGGCTTTACCAGATGTTCTTGATTAGGTTTCCAACCCCATTCACCGTGACGGATAGGAACATCGCATTCAGCAGGACACCAGAATTCGCCATCGGGATCGCCAACACCCCATTCACCATTGACTTTAACAGCGTTCCAGCATGGATACGGCGCAACTCCGTCCTCATTACCGACCCAGCGTATAGACGCCTGCGGTGACTGGAAAACTACTGCATTTGGCTGAAGTTCATGTAATAGTGATGCTATATCTGGACCGCCTTCTTCTGGTAGCAACGCACTTCCATCGAACCATACTTCAACCAGATCACCGTATCTACTCCATAATTCTCTGAGTTGCTGTTCACATATAGCTTTGTACCTCGCTTGTTCTTCCGGGTCTCCTGATTGAACTCTACCGGGGTTATCCACTTTTAGATAGCCATTAGCTGTGACGCTGTAGTAAATGCCGGGTTTGATACCATACTTATGACACGATTCGATGAAATCAGCGACAACGTCACCTTTTCCATTGCGCCATTTTGATTGTTTGACACCGTAATCATAGGCATCTGTCTGCCATAGACAGAATCCACAGCAGTGTTTTACTGTCAGGACAGCATATTTCGCCCCAAAAGCCTTGCCTGCTTCCAACCATTGATCAGTATCGAGTTTAACGGGATTAAACAGTTCAGGGTTTGGATAATTCTTGAAAGTCCGAAAGTCCCATTCCGGTGCATAAGTAAACATATTGAAATGTATAAACAGACCAACCTCCATATTCTGCCATGCAAGCTGAATAGGACTAGGTTTTGCCATCTTAGGTGCTGATAAATTATTCATTGTAATTATCCTTTCATAAATATACTTAAACTAAATAATTTTATATTGTAGAGCAATCTGGCAGATTGCTATTTTTTGGCAAACTAACAGTTTGCTCTACTTTGACTATCATGAAACATAAATCTGGTCTATCACTGCTATGCCTTAGCTAATCTAAACACAAACGCATAATGACATGGTGATGATTGTATGACAGATTCAGGGACTTCAATATCTACTTTGTCACCAACACTCCATTTTACGACACCATCAAAACCTAGCAGACTGACCTTAAAATCTCTTGGCAGATTCAATTTTGGCAGACTAATTCTCTTTGGTAGCTTATCATCTTCTGATAGATATATTGCATATATAAAATCGCCTTTTTTAGTGAAAGCGATACGACCTTCTTTATATGGCGGGATTGGTCGTGTGCCATGAATAGCTTCTGCATTTATTGCCATCCAGTCACCAATGTCTTTGAGTCTTAATAAAGCTGTTGGAGGAAGTTCACCATTGGGTTGCGGACCTATATTCAAAAGCAAATTCCCACCTTTGGACACAATATCCACCAAAAGATGAATCAACTCACGGGTTGATTTATAAGTGTCATCAGGTTTATACGACCACTGCGTTCCCATTGTCAGACAGCTTTCCCAAACGTAATCCAAAGGTTTATCTGGAACCTCCTGCTCAGGAGTCCGATAGTTCTCGTATTTTCCGCCAACGGTACGGTCAACCATGATCAAACCCGGTTGGTGTATTCTAGCCATCTCTGCGATACGATCCATCTTAATGTCCTGTTCAGGCGGGCGTACCTGTCCTGCATCAAGCCAGAGAATATCAACGTGACCATAACCTGTCATAAGTTCCTCAATCTGTCCGTGAACGAACTCTACAAACTTGCTCCATTTTTCAGGATGTTTTAGTGTATCATAATTCGGGCTTCGATGAGATGCAGGGGCATCTGGACTCCAATAATACGGACTACGCCAGTCAGCTTTTGAGAAATATACAGCTATACCGAAGTCTTCATTACGAAAAGTTTTGAATACTTCATAAGCTACGTTAGCTTTTGGGTTCTTGCTGAAAGGACAGTCGGGAGCGGTGATTCTGTAATCGGTAAGCTTTGTATCGTACATGCAGAATCCATCGTGATGCTTGGTAGTGAAGGCAATATATTTCATACCTGCATATTTAGCAGCGTCAGCCCATTTCTGCGGATCAAAATCAACAGGGTTAAACGTTTTGTTCAGTGTCCAATAATCTCTTTTGAACCGTTCAATGTCCTTATTACGCTCTATCCATGGTTTAAGGTTGTCAGGTCTTGCCCATTCGTCAACCTCAACCAATGGCCACGACTCAATACAACCCCATTGGCTATAAGCGCCCCAATGAGTGAAAAGCCCAAATCTCATATCCTGAAACCACTCAAGCTTTTCTGCAAGATGCTTTTCAAAATTATAATCAGCCATTTTTATCTCCTATTTTGTAATCGTTCGTACTGTCAAAAATTTAACATGAAGACACAGGGGACACTAAGAATTTAGTAATGAGTATTTTCTATCAGGTGTTTTACTCATCACACACTACTGATTATTCATAACTTTTTTGTGATCTTTATGAACTTGGTGTCTTCGTGTTAAATTTACATTTTTATTATACGATTGCTTGTATTGATATATTAACAAATTCATAAGTCACGGTCAATCTATTCATTTGATGTTGATGTTGACTTATACAATCACAGATGATATAATCACACTTAGTATCTGGATAGTTTTGAGTTTTCAGTATTTAGCTAAAGAAACATCTTAGAATCAACAAAATTCGATAACTAAAAACTGAAAATTGACAACTGAAAACTACTAATAGGAGAACTCAAATGGCAAAGAAATTGAAACTAGCTATCATTGGATGCGGTGGGATGTCTCATGGACATCTTGAGGGTTATATTAATATCAAAAAAGGTGAACCAGAAAAGTTTGAGTTTGCGGCGATGTGCGACCCCGTAGCAGAAAGAGCGCAAAACTTCGCCAATGAAGCCGCCAAAACTCAGGATAAGGCTCCAAAAGTCTACACAGACGTTGAAACAATGTTGAAGAATGAAGACCTTGACGCCGCAGATATATGCTCAAGGCACTGTGATCATCATGTCAATGCCATAGCATGTCTGAACAACGGTGTCAACATAATGACTGAGAAACCATTTGGCGTTACAATAAAAGCAAGTAAAGCGATGATCGAAGCGGGTAAACGCAATGGCAAGATCACCGCATGCGCCGAAAATATCAGGCGTGGTCCAAGCCAGAGAGCGGCACGATGGATGTTTAATGAGTCAAAGTTAATTGGCGATCCGAGGATGTTCTTCTCACAGATGGCACAGTGGAGAGATTTAAAACCCGGCGGGTGGCACTGGAGACTTGATCTTATGATGGGTGGCGGAGGTATGGTTATGGACTCCGGCGCACACTTCTGCGATACGATCCGCTTTCTATTCGGCGACGTTGATACCGTATACGCCAGAGTTGAACAACTTGAGCAAAGAAAAACAGTTAAAGATGGCAAAATCATCAAAGATTGGCAGGAAGATACTTGGGCCGCAACCATTAATTTCAAGAGTGGCGTTATTGGCATGTGGACTGTTACATGGTCAGCACCGGGTCAGGGATTCAGCCATGTCCTTTACTATGGTTCTGAAGGTTCTCTTCAGGATAGCGATGTTTTCCATGGTCCTTGGGATAGTGCAGAACTTACTATGAAGGATGGCACAAAACGCAAATTTCAAGAAATCGTTGACGAATACATGAAGACTCTATCCGAAGACGAAAAGAATCGCCTGTTCCCGCTTGGGTTCACAAACGGCGTTTTCATCGAATGTTACGATTTCCTTGACGCTATACAGAACAACCGTCAACCTGAAGTACACGGAGAGGTTGGTATGCGTGCAAAGGCTATCTGCGAGTCAATTTTTGAATCTGCATATTGTGGTAAGGCAGTTAAATACGATGACGTTCTGAGCGGAAAAGTAAACGGTTACCAGTCGCAGATCGATAACTTCTGGGGTCTCTGGTAAAAAATTTCTGTGGCATAGACTTAAATGTCTGTGCCACATTAGAACCTGAGTTATCACAAAGAATAAAAGATGGTGATTTTGTCAAAATGTTTGACTGTTTTAATCTACTACACACTGTTATAAATTGAGCGATTCGTGTTATTAGCGGATTATTTCCTATTAATGGATACATACCATGAAAAAACTATCTTCTCGTGAAAGAATGATGACTGCTATTGAGTGTCGCAAGCCAGATTACATGCCAATGTGTTTTATGATCTTTAGCGCATTAAGGCATAAATGCAAGGATCAGTATGAATTCGTGGACAAGCAGTTGGAATTAGGTCTGGACGCTTTCGTAGATTTACCCCCTGATACACAATCTGAACACTTCGATCTTCATGGACTTCCAGTTAGGTTTGATCCACGAGTGCAAATCGAAGAATGGCGCGAGGATAAAGATGAAATTTCTTTGCTGTATAAAGAGTATATAACTCCGTCAGGCACTCTCAGGACAATTGTAAATAAAACAAGTGACTGGCAACATGGCGATCACGTTCCTCTTTTTGATGATTATCTGATCCCGAGGTCAAAGAAATTCCTAGTCACTGAAAAAAGTGATCTGAAACCATTACAATACCTTCTTACCCCGCTGTTAGAAAATGATATTCGCACCTTCAGAGAAGCATCCCAAAAAGCAAAGGAATTCGCTGATAGTCGAGAGCTTCTGATTACCGGCGGATGGGGTGTTGGAATGGATGCGGCTTGCTGGATGTGCGGTATCGAGAATCTAATGCTGGCATCAATATACGATCCTGAATTCGTGGAAGAATTAGCTGATATTATCGCTCAATGGAATCAGGAGAGAATGAAGGTCGTCCTCGATGTAGGTGTGGATTTATACATTAGGAGAGGATGGTACGAAAGCACTGATTTCTGGGCGCCTGATATGTTTCAGCAGTTTATATTACCATCTCTCAAAAAAGAAGCAGATATGGCTCATCAAGCTGGATCAAAGTTTGGATACATCCTGACGACAAGCACGATGCCTATCCTTGATCTCATTCTTGAATCAGGGATAGACGTACTTATTGGTATAGACCCTGTGCAGGGCAGAGGTACGGATATGGCTGAAATAAAGAGAAAAATAGGAGATAAAATCTGTTTGTGGGGTGGCATAAATGGATTTGTAACAGTAGAGATGGGAACTAAGAGGGAAATAGCAAATGCCGTTAAAACAGCCATCAATGCAATGTCTGAAAATGGTGGATTTATTTTATCTCCCGTAGATAATATTCGTGATACTTCTGATGAGACATGGAAAAACGTCGAATTTATGATTGATACATGGAAAAAACTACGATAAATTTAAATAAATAAGGTATAGTTCATAATTAAGGTAACATTTTTTTATCACGAATGACACGAATAGGAACGAATTACACAAATATTAGTGAAATTCGTGATTAATTCCTTTTTTTCGTGATCAAAAAGTGTTACCTTAAATCTCACAAGAAATGAACCATTCTATAAATAATTCGCGAAATTCGTCCCATTTGTGTCATTCGTGATATTATTTTCTAAAAAAGGAAAGAGTCATGACTAAAAGAGAAAGATTCTGGCGAACAGTGAGGTTTCAGGAGGTTGATCGTCTGCCGTTCTGGGCGGATTGGATAGGTCCGTTTGATAGATGGCGGGAAGAAGGCATGCCAAAGGACGTTGACCCTTTTAAGTATTTCGGATTTGAAGGCATTATATCGGCTTTTTGGGGAAATCCTCGTGTGCCTGTAAATCTGGGTATGTACCCGGGTTACAAGACCGTAATAGTAGAAGAAACTGAAGATTATCGTCTATACATCGCTGGTGACGGCGTACTTACTAGGGTGCGTCGAGATGTGAAAGGCTATCCAACTTATCAATGGCTCGAATATCCAATAAAAAAGAGAGAGGATTGGGAGAAATTCAGAGATGAGCAGTTGAATCCTGACAGCCCGGGACGCTATCCAGAGGAATCCCAATGGGAAGCAATGAAGAAAGAATGGAAAGATAGAGATTATCCTATAAGCATAGACGGTGGCAGTTTCTATGGTTATGCGCGTAACTGGATCGGCGTCAACAATATCAGCCTGATGTTCTATGATGACCCTGACCTTATGGCAGAAATAATGGAATACCTTGCAGATTTATTCATAAAAGTTTTACATCGCGCGCTTCACGAAGTAGATATAGATTTCGCTTTATTTTGGGAAGATATGTGTTACAAAGCAGGTCCATTGATCTCCCCTGCTATGTTCAGAGAATTCCTGCTGCCGAATTACAAAAAAGTAACTAAATTCCTTGTTGAGCATGGCGTTGAATTATCATGGGTTGACTGTGATGGCAATATTGAGGCATTACTCCCACTGTGGATTGAAGGCGGGGTAACTGGTCATTACCCGCTTGAAGTTGCTTCTGGCATGGATGCAGGCAAGCTGAGAGATGAATACGGACAAAGTATTGTGATGTGGGGTAACGTGGACAAAAGGGCTTTAGCAAAAGGCAAAGAAGCCATTGACGCAGAAATTGAGCGTCTGGCTCCAGTCGTAGAGAAAGGCGGATTCATTCCTCTCGTAGATCACGGCGTTCCAGAGGATATATCTTACGAGAATTATTGCTATTACCTTGAGCGCAGAAAAGAGATAACAGGATACAGCAAGCCTTTGGAATTGAGGTACATATAAACACATCAGTATAACAAGGTTAATAGAGTCTTAATTAACAAAGGGGGTTAAAATGAATACAGAAAGGGATGTCTACCGAGAGTTGCAGAAACATCTGGATAATATGCCTGTTGGCTTTCCAGCTACAAAATCGGGTGTAGAGATTAAGCTTCTAAAACATCTTTTTACACCCCAAGAGGCAGAGATTGCACTGTATCTTAGTGCGTTACCTGAACCGTTAGAACGCATCTATCGTCGTGTTAAAAAAGAAAAAGATATTTCTCTCGAAGAGCTTGAAGGTATACTTGACCGCCTTGTAGCGAAAGGCGCTATTATGGGAGGTAATATCCCCGCAAAAGATGGCTCTGACAAAAAATCTTACAGCAAAGCCCAGTTAGCGATTGGCATGTTTGAATTTCAGGTAAATCGGCTTACGAAAGAGTTTGTGGAGGACTTCTATCAATATGGAGACGAAGCATTTGCTGAAGAATTTCACACCAAGAAAACATCGCAAATGCGTACTATTCCAATAAATAAAAGCCTGAAGCCAGAATACCACGTGGGAAGCTATGATGATGCTAGACAGATCGTTCAAGATTCTGCGGGACCATTTGCAGTATTAAATTGTGTTTGCAGGCAGGCAAAGGATAAGGTAGGAGACCCCTGCAAACAGTCAGATATTCGTGAGACGTGTATAGGACTTCGGTATATGGCACAAGCCTGTATAGATGCAGGCGTAGGTCGTGAACTTAGCAAAGAAGAAACTTTGGAACTGTTTGATAGAGCAGAAAAGGTAGGTATGGTTCTCCAGCCAGAAAATAATCAGAATCCCTTATTTATATGTTGTTGTTGTGGTTGTTGTTGTGGTGTATTAACTATGGCTAAGAAGTTTCCTCGCCCGGCAGAATATTTTCACACAAATTACTTCGCAGAAGCTGATTCTGAATTGTGTACTGGTTGTGAGAGATGCCTAAGCAGATGCCAGATGGAAGCCATATCAATAGTAGATGATATAGCTAATGTTGACCTTGACAGATGTATTGGTTGCGGTCTCTGTACGACAACCTGCAAGGCAAATGCTATCCAGTTGAAGAAAAAAGATGGAGAGGAAGTACCTCCAAAAGACCATGATGCCCTTTATAAGAAGATAATGATTGAGAAATTTGGTCCTCTTGGTGCATTAAACATAATGGGCAAAAAGCTACTCGGAAAGAAAATTTAGTATGGAGATTTTTTGCTTATTTCACAGAGGACGATATAATGACCGTTCAAGATAGCATAAAGAGAGCGATTCTTCATCTACTAAAATTACAGCGAGATGATGGGCGATTTGAGGGTGAATTATCGTCAAATATTTATCCGACCTGCGCTTATGCTCTGGTTCAGCTTGCACTTGGTCAGCCAATAGATGATAATCTGGTAAACTGGTTTATCAGATCACAAAATGATGCTGGTTACTGGGGATTGGATACAGCAGGCGGGTCTGATAAAGATGCAACACTTTTGGCTAAACTTGCATTGACAGAGATTAATAAAAGCGGGTTTTTTGGAACTAATAGTGAAAATAAAAATAACAAGCCTTTAAATCCCCCTTTATCCCCCTTTCAAAAGGGGGAAAATCGGGCTCTTCCCCTCGAAAAAGATGAAAACTTAGCTATCCCCCTTGAAAAGGGGGGAAGGGGGGATTTTAGACCATCTTATGTAAATTCGGATGAGTTTAAAAGTTCTGTCAGTGAAGAGATTGAGTCAACTCTGAATAAAATACCCGATCTGAAATTAAATCAGTGGATTGTGAAACTTCTATACGCAAGGGCGGGATACATTCCCTGGAGTCGTATCAATGCTCCCAAAGCTCTATCATCAGTTATGCGATTGGGAGAGATGCTTGCGCCTATACTTCCGAAATCATTGGTTTCTCGATTTAAACCACCAACAAATTATGCCCCGCCTGTCAGATTATTCTATACGCAGGTTTTTGAACACCTGTTTATAGCTGAAAAGCAGACTCTAGCACCGCTTTTTATTATCATGGAAATCCATAGCCAAAACAGGCGTAAGGTAGTGTCTGATCTTCTGAAATGGCACCTGGGCAGTAGATGCAAAGATGGAAGCTGGTTTAGGGTTGGATTTATTACAGAATTGTCAGTATTAGCTTTTATTGATGCAAAAAATGCGGGCTATAATAGCAATGAGGTTGAGTCAGCTATTCGAGAGGGAAATGAGTGGCTACAAAATCTCCGTTCCAGAGATGGCGGATGCAGAGAGGCTATAAACCTGAACGTCTGGGATACCACTTTGAGCATACTAGCTTTGAGTAATATCAATTCTGAAAAGTATAGACCTCAGATTGATCGTTCTGCCTATTGGCTTTTAGAAAATCAGAATGATGACGGTGGATGGGCATTTTCTGGTATACCCGGCGGGAATCTGCCAAGTGATGCAGATGATACTTCTCTAGCAGTATTGGCACTTCTGCGTTCAGGAATAAGCAAAGATCATGGTTCTGTAAAGAAAGGCGTAGATTGGCTTAAAAAGCATCAATCCGCTAATGGTGGTTGGGGAACATATCGCCCCGGCGCAGGCGATGTAGACTGTATAAGTATTACGTCACACGTTATATCAGCCTTTCTGGAAGTTGGTAGTCTGGATGAAGAGATTAATAAAGCCATTGAATGGATCAAGAGTAGTATATCAGATGATGGATATTGGAAAGATTTATGGCTTGCTAAAAACACTTATGGCACAGCATTAGCTTTAGAAGCTATTATCAAAACTGGATATAAAGAATGTAACGAGGTAAAACGTGGAATCAAATGGCTTGAATCATGCCAGAACCCGGACGGCGGTTGGGGAGAAGATATAAACGGAAGTAGAGTAAAAAGCACTATTGAGCAGACGGCGTGGTCAACCAACGTTTTGTTTCTTTACGATCCAGAAAACCAGTATGCAAAAAAGGGCATAGATTATCTTATAAGCCATCAGAATCCTGATGGAAGCTGGGATGCAAGCTGTGTTGGTATCTACTGGGAAGTGATTGGCGGATACTCAAACCCAACTAATCCATATACATTTGCTCTAACGGCTTTAAGCAACATTAAGAAATGATGTTAAATTTTTGGGAATAGAACGCAGATGACGCGGATTAAACGGATTTTCGCGGATTTTTCTTTATTTCTTTCGATCCGCGCAAATCCGCCTGATTTGTTCTTCCGTTACTCGGCGGAACGAGATCCGCGTTTATCCGTGTTCTATTTCCTAATAAAAAGGTGAAAAAAATGAAAAGAATTCCTATAAGATTGTTTTTCGTGCTATTAAGCCTGGCTGTTTTCGGTTTGATGATGGTTAATAGTGGCTACGGTAAGATTGACCCTGAGACTATCGTAGGAATTTGGCTTCTCGACGATGGACAGGGGAAAGTCGCTGTGGACTCTTCTAAAAACGCTAATGATGGTAAAATCACCGGCGGACAATGGGTTGTGGGCAAGTTTGGCAAAGCAATGGAGTTTGATGGCAAAGCTGACAACATTGAGGTGCCAGATGCAAAGGGGTTAGACGCTATCCCGCAAATAACTGTTTTATGTTGGGTTAATTATGGCAAAGAACCACCACAAAATTATGCCCCTGTCGGTAAAGAACCTCTTTACAGGTTTATTATCGGCAAAGGCAGTTCTGGACACTTCGTAGCGGCAACTGCGGCTAATGGATGGTATTCTGCTGGAACAGTAGCTTCAGGCGGTGGTATTACACCCGGGGAATGGCACCATCTGGCAGGAACTTATGACGGGACCAAGGTAAGATTTTTCGTTGATGGTATACTGGCAGGAGAAGGTCCACAGAATATAGTAGGAGATATACTCGATAATGCCGCTGGATTTACAATGGCAAAGACCATAGCGAACAATGTGGACTTCTTTGGGGGAGTAATTGACGATGTTGCTGTATTCAACGTAGCTCTTAACTTAGAAGATATAAAAAACGTTATGTCAATCGGTTTGGAGAATGCAATTGCTGGTAAATCTGCGGTTTCCAATCATGGTAAGTTGAGTGTTACATGGGCTTCAATCAAAAAATATTAGTATAATGATTATGGGAATTTTATGTATAAATTTTGGCAAAAGTCTGGAGTTTCTATCTGGTCTAGCAGTCTAGTTCTGCTGGCATATTCAATATTCCTTAGAAGTTTTGGTTTTGGATTATTAGATGGCGCCCGCACAAATTTCCTGATTGATACAATGAAATTGAGTAGTGGTCAGGTACTATGGCTGGAAGGAATGCGTGAAATGCCGGGGTTGGTATTGATGTTTATAGCGGCATTGTTCATGAGACTATCATTATCCAGAAGTTTGGCGATTTCTATATTCATAGCAGGAATTGGATATTTCTTATATGCGACTGTCCATTCTTATTTTGCATTAATAGTAGTTGTTATCATTTCCAGTCTTGGATTGCATATGTCAATGCCATTGCAAAGCTCTCTGGCTATGTGCCTGACTTCAAAAGACAAGGTAGGACGGGTACTTGGTTCTCTTTCATCTGTAGGCTCTCTAGCTTCCATCGCTGGAATTGTCGCTATCATGCTTATTTCTAGGTCTATGGAAACTCTATCCCTGAGAACCTATTATATCGCTGGTGGAACTTTTGTTATTCTATCCGCTTTCTTAATCATAAAGATTCCTGCAAGGACCGGGGCTACAGAGATTAATCCGCCACGAATGTTAATAAAGCGTTATTATTGGCTTTATTACGTGCTGATTTTGCTTCAAGGTTCTGGTCAGCAGGTTTTAGACTCGTTTTGTATGCTTTCACTGGTTAAGAACTTCGGTCTTAAAGTCTGGAATATAAGCCTTCTATTATTGGTGAGTAGTGTTTTAGTTATGTTTACTGCCCCTTACATAGGTCATCTTATAGACAGATATGGTGAAAGAAAAACAGTTCCTATTAGCTATGTATTCCTTGCCCTATGCTGTGCTGGATTTGGGCTAATAAAAAATGTCATAATTCTGGAAATACTGATGGTTACAATAAGGCTTCTATGGATGTTTGGAATGGGATTGTCAACTTATGTACGCCGTATCTCCCCGCCAGAGGAATTGACACCAACTCTCTCAACAGGCATAAGTATCAACCACATAACTTCAGTAAGTCTCCCGCTTATTGCAGGATGGTTGCTCCCTGCTTTGGGATTTGAAGTCATCTTCTTAGGTACAGCGATTATTATTACAATATCAATACCCTTTGCTTTAGCAATGAAGACAAATATCATTTCAGTGGCATCTAAATGAATAAATCTTCATTTTTTCTTCTGCTCTATAAATACCTTATATATCTCCTCGAATAAACGCACATCAGTCAACGTATCTTCGGCAGATGATCGGAAAGGCTCATCATTCCTTACGTTAGCGACGAAGTATTCCGCCTCACGACGATATGACCACGTCCAACGAGGTTTGGGAACAGGACGAGAGAATTCTTGTACTTCACCGGCACGGTAAATTTCTACGTCAGCAGGTGTATTTTTCAAAAGAAGCGGCGGCGCCCACGTATGCACCCAGCCATTTTCAAAGTAAATCTGTGAATGTTCATCCCAGCGATAATGTGATATTCCACCGGTCTCAATCGTAACACGCACTCCTGCCATGTCAAGAATTGTAACGCCTGTATAGCCATCGTCATCAAAGTCAACCGATTTAACTTTAACGTTATTGCCAGCATCCAAAAACCAGCGCATTAAGTTGATATTATGTGTATATTGCTGTAAATAACCGAGATAGGGCCATACCCACTCTTTCGGAAGCCATTCTGGAACTATCATCGGCGCACTTGGTTTAGGTTCATCAGTCGAATCCATAGGCGTGTCGAGATTTGCGACCCAATCACCGCAGAATCCATGATTGCGTGCATAAGTTATGTGTCCAAGTTCGCCAGTCTCTTTAAACTGCGTGATAGCAGATTTAACAAGTTCATTACCGGAATCGTAACGTTTCATGTAACCGACCATCAGTTTTTTACCTGATTCCTTCGATGCCGCAACGATAGATTCTGCTTGTTTAATGGACACAGCCATCGGTTTCTCCATAAAGACATTTTTTCCAGCACGAAGAAGGTCTTTAGCAATCTCACCTTGCAAAGAAAAATCAGCAGACACAGCAACTGCCTCGATCTCTGTATTCTTAGCAAGCTCGTGATGATCAGAATAAAGAAGCGGGATTCTATATCTATCCTGCACCTTTTTCCCAAGTTTTGGTCGCACTTCCGCAAGAGCAATCAATTCGCACTCTGGTATACTGATAAAGTTCGGAATGTGAACTTTTTGAGCCATAAACCCACAGCCTATATATCCAAGTTTGACAGTTTCCATAGTGTTATGCAGAAGTATGAAGTTTGACTAAATAATCGGGTAATAGAATTAATAGCATTTTTCTGGATTCCAGCCTGCGCTGGAATGACAAACACACGCAAAATGTCATTCCAGCGCAGGCTGGAATCCAGTCAAGTTTATTACCCGATTAATTGTTCAAACTTCATACTTCCACGTTTACCTCCTTGTTTTTGATTTTTTGTTTTCTTTTTACCGTTATAAGTGAAAAACTTGTGTTGATCACTTTAAATCACTTTAAATCATTCTAAATAAGCAAGAAACCCATTACTTATCGCTATTCATAAACTTGCTTATCGTTTCACCGAATATGCTTAAAATACCCTCTACCTGCGCTTTGCCATATTCTTCACTCATACCACTGCGTGGATCCAGTTCATCGAAACTATACCATATATCTTTGAAAGCTGTGTTATATCCATCTTTTTCAGTAAGGTACGGATGTCCGAGATAACCGGGCGCAAGCTCATCAGGGTCCGCTGGCAAGAATTCAGGATGCACTGTTCCCGGTGCGGAAGTCATAGTAATAGAACCTTCCCATTTATCAGCGTGAATCCAGTGATTTTTCAGTAATGGTTCAGTGTTTTTGCCAACCTCAAGATAAAACCACGTTAGTGTTTTAGCAGGTTGTCCAAAAGCTTTGCGACGAAGGACATTTTTGCGATATATTTCCTCTGCCTTACGACAGTATTCTGGGTTGGGTCCGTGACCGGGAAGTAATATGATGTTACGGAAGCCATAAAGATGGATAGATAGCATCGTTCTTGCGATTGTACGGGCGAATTGTCTATCTTGCTCAACCTTAGAGAATTCTAAAGGGTCTTCGCAAAATTCGCCATCATCTGGTTGTGTTGGACACTCATAACCCGGAAACCCATCGTTGTTTTGCAATGGAAATGCAGACGCATAAGCTTCTGGAACTTCCATTTCTCTTGAGTAAGTCCTTCGCCACTCGATGCGACATTCCTGAAGGATATATCTCACATCACCGTAATATATAGGTGGAAATACCACACCTCCGAACCTTTGCGCCGCCTGTTCTGCAATATGGGTAACAGTCATATAATCTGTACCAAAAGGCATGTGTGAACCATGCCATTCAAGACTTCCAACGGGCAGATAGACAAGGTTGTATTGCTTACGGCGTGCAACTATCATCGAAGGAACCATCCGATCAAATCTTACTTCATCCATTTTTATCGTTCCTCTTTTAGTTCATCAATGTTATCTACGACTTTCTTTATAGCATCAACGATTAGTTGCATATCCCGCTCATCACAGGGCGGGGAAATATCATGCTGAAGGAAGGCAAACTCCCGCTTAACCATTTCCTCACTAACAGGCAAATCACCCTCTTGATAAACTGGTGGATTCTCCACATGCGGGCATAAGAACGGACAGCCACGACCATAAAGATTACGTTCCTTGAAGATTGTACGAAGATGTATTGGACCGCTAGCCTGTATCGGCTTGCTTTCAGGGGAAAAACGATAATTGGCGTCCATAACGTAGGCAACGGCGTACACTCCTTCAGCGTTAAGCGCTTGAAGAAATTTATCTCTGGATACTCCATAACAACCAGGGTCCCAAAGGCAGTTGTAATAATGATAAGCGTGCTTGTAACCAGAACGAACGTAAGGTGGAGTTATTCCGGGGATTTCGGATAATTTTTCTGTTAGATAATTGCAGTTTGCTATACGTGCATTTGTACGTACCTCAGCATCCAGCAATTGCTGAATGGCATCGCCTCCGATAGCTCTCATGTTATCGCCTGTACCACCCATAGAGGCATATTTCAGGACATCAGGGTCAGTGGCAAGCCCTTGTATCACAGTTGGGTGCTGACCGGCTAGTAATGCGCGCTCATAAAGTCCACGATTATTTGTCAGATAAGCACCTCCACCGCTTCCAGAATAGATCGGTTTCCCTGACCAGCTAAATGCTGTAAAATCTGCTATATTTCCAACTTTCACACCATTTATTTCGGCAGTTGAAGCCTGACAGGCATCTTCAATCACAACTATACCGTGTTCTTTTGCGATAGCCATAAGCTCTGGAATCTGTGCAGGATGACCATAGAAATCCACAGGCAATATGGCTTTTGTGTGTATAGTGATCTTCTTTTTTGCATCGTCAACGTCCATAGTGAAAGTCTTTGGGTCAATATCAGCGAAAATGGGAACAGCATTGACACGGAGAACAGCGCCAACAGTCGCAACCCACGTATATGCAACAGTAAGCACCTCGTCACCCGGTCCGCATCCCGCCGCAAAAAGCCCAGAGATCAATGCAGAAGTACCTGAACTCACGCACTTTGCATACCTTGCCCCTGTATATTCGCAAAGTGCGGATTCGAGACCTTTATAAGCCCATGATGATCTTAAATCATTACCGTTACCAATCGCTTTAGACCCGCCAAAAAGTGCAAGTTTACCCATAAGTTATACCCCCAATATTTTTATAAACAAAGATAATTTTCATCTTGCTATTCTTGATAAAGCAACTATTTCAAAAGTATCATCTTTCTTGGTTCAGATTGAAAAGAATCTGTTCGCAGTATATAGAAATAAATTCCACTTGAAATTCTCTCACCTTTCTCGTTTCTACCATCCCAATGCGCCGCATACGCTCTATCACTATAAACTCCCGCTTCTTTCCTGCCTAAGTAAAGATTGCGGATGAGATGGCCATTGGCATCGTATATGTCAATGCTAACGTTACCAGTTTCTTTCAATTGATAGGGGATCCACGTCTCCGGATTGAATGGGTTGGGGTAGTTCTGATATATCGCTGTTGTTTCTGGCAATTCACCATTTCCCCGTTTTATATTTCCCCAAAGTGTTTCTTTTTTGCCTTCTGACTCAACGGCGAACTTTCCTTTATTCAGCTTAGGGTCTGTATATCTCACAATTATTCCATAGGAACCTACAACGTAAACATGCTCTCCACCATCATAGCAAATATCTGTCAGATATGTATTGTTAACTTCCAGATCGAGATGCCAGTTTTTCCCGCCGTCTTCGGTATGATATATACTGTTCAGTCCATTCAGATAGTTCATCGCCCATCCTTCGTTTTCATTGGCAAAAACCATGCCTTTCGGGGCATCAAATTGAATATTTCCCACAGGCTTCCATGCAGTTCCACCATCCTTTGTCCTGTAAACAAAACCTTTCATATTTATGGCCCAACCATTGTTTTCGTCTATGAACGTCACTTTGCTAAACTGACCAAAGAAAGGCTCATTGTTATTAGCCGCTATACTTAATTTCCATGTTTTTCCCCCGTCATCAGTCCGATAGACGTTACCATCAGTATCACATATTACATATCCTCTTTCCTTGCTAACAAAGCACATATCTCTGAGTAGGGACAGAAGACCCGTTGAAACGGTCTTCCAAATTTCCCCACCATCATCGGTTCTCCAGATGGATAAGCTATTCGCTGTCGTTCCCTCTATCCATCCTGTTTGCTCATCAACGAAATCTATGTGATAAAAGAAATTTGCACCGATTTTGTCTGTCCAGTCCTTCTCTTCCCATTTCAGCCCATCATCCGTTCTTAGAATTTCATAATAACCGATAGCGATGCCCCATTCGGGAGATACAAAGTCAATAGCCTGAAATCCATTGTATCCGTATTTTGTTTGGGGTTCCCATGTTTCACCGCCGTCTTTGGTGTGCATTATCAGACCAGAATCGCCGCCGATCCATCCCTCTTGCCCATTGATGAATGAAATACTTGACGGATCCAGATTGTTCGGTGTGTTGATTGGTTTTTCATCCCAGGTCTTTCCGCCATCTGAGGTATGAAGCAAATAATATTTATGAGGAGCTATATCTAAACTGATGATCCATCCCTGCATCTCATTGAGAAAACACATATTGTAACTATACTTATCCAATCTAAGTTCCCAGGTCTTTCCTCCATCGTTTGAGTAGTATATTCCACCACCCATTCCTAAAGCCCATCCTATTTTGTGGGTTGTAAAGAGAACCTTGCGAAAACCACCTATATCACTTTTCCATTTTGTCTGCCACCAGGTTTCCCCGCCATCATCTGTTCCGACAACTAGACAGTATCCACCGCTTCCATTATAAATAGAGCCAACAGCCCATCCTGTCTTTGAATCCAGAAAGAATATATCCCAAAGACTCACAAATTCACCCGCAATTCCGTTACCAAGAGTTAGTTGTGGCTCCCACGTTATTCCACCATCATTTGTGCGGAGTATGCTTGCCGCCATAACTAGATCTGGTTCACCTATAGCCCATCCTTCTTCGTGGGAGATAAATTGCAGACCCCAAGCACCAATGAGATGCTCCGCGTCGTCTTTTATCTTGAGTGTTTTCCATGTGTTAGCCCCATCTTCCGTGTGATAGACAAAGCTATCTTTAAACAAATTTGGCATGCTGATAAATATTCCATCTTTGGGTGATATGAATTCACCTTTGCCATAAATATCTTTCCTTTTAGTCCATGTCTGTCCGCCGTCTTTTGTCGTTAGAACGTATCCAATTCTGTCTCCGCCGCCATAAGCAACCACTGTTTTATCATCAAAGAATTTAATGTAGGATATGCCTATCCTGAGTTCAGAATCCCTTACGATCTCCCATTTTCCTGAAGTTAAAGCGATAGATGAAACAGAAATGGCCATTATAATAATTAAAATGCCGAAAACTAATTTTCTCAACATCACCTGTCACCCCTTTTTCATTCCACAATAACCATCCTTTTTGTTCTTTTGAAATTGCCAGCTTCCAAAGTGTAAAAATAAATACCAGATGATACTTTCTCGCCAAAACTATTATAATCTAACATTGCCAAGACAAATCATCATCAATTATAACCAAACTCACGTAGATAGCCTTCTTTGTCTCTCCAATCCTCTCTGACAGCGACCCAAAGATCGAGATATACAGACTTTTCTATCCACTCTTCAATATCCTCTCTGGCTCTCTGCCCTATTTTTTTAAGCATATTGCCCTTACTGCCGATTATTATAGCCTTCTGTGTATCTCTTTCAACGTATATAGTTGCACGAATGTAAGTCTTGCCGTCATTTCTAGCCTTAACTTCATCTGTTTGAACCGTTGTCGAGTAAGGTATCTCATTCTGTGTCAACATAAATACCTTTTCTCTTATTATCTCCGCTATGAAGAACCTTTCAGGCAGATCGCTGATCTCATCTTCTGGATAGAAGATACCTCCTGTCGGTAGCGATTGTATAATCAAATCTAGCAATTCCTGTATCCCATCTCCTTTAAGCGCAGAGATAGGTATAATCTCATCAAATCCAAATTTTTTATATACCTCAATCAATGGTAATAACTGACTTTTATCTCGCATTTTATCAACTTTGTTTAAGACCAGAAAGGCTTTCTTTTTTGTGCCTTTGATTTTCTTTATGATTTCTATGGAATCATCAGGAGAAGATAACGCATCAATTATCAAAAGTATCATATCCGCATCCGTTGCAGATTTCATGGCATTGCGAACCATGTGCTGTTGCAGTTTATACGTGGGATCAAGTATGCCCGGAGTATCAACGAAAATTATTTGATAATCATTACTTGTCAATATCCCGGTTATTCTATTCCGTGTAGTCTGAGCCTTTGGGGTTACTATTGACAGCTTTTGACCTAAAAACGAGTTTAACAAAGTTGACTTCCCAACATTTGGTTTACCTACAATAGCTACGAATCCTGATCGAAATGTGTTTTCCATATCTTTTCCCTAAATTTGAACATGTTATAGCTGTAGACATTCAGAAAAAGAATTTTAATCACGAATTTCACTGATTAACAAATTGCACGAATAGTAATGGGTCAATAAGTCCATAGGTCTATGAGTTTTAAGTCTATAGACCCATATATTCATTGACTTATAGACTTTTCTTCACATTCGTGAAATTCATTTATTTGTGCAATTCGTGATTATTTTGTTTTAAAAAACATTATCTGAACATATAAAGGAGTGCTAAAACAAAGTATAGCTATACACAATCCGTCTGTCAACGGAAAACTCTGATTTTCTGGTTGACACCTGAATATATGTGATGTATATTATAAACGCTCAGATAGGGTAAAGTTTAGGAATTAGTCACGAATTACACAAATAAATAAATTTCACGAAGAAAACTGTAGGTTGGGTCGAAGTAATGAGACCCAACTATACTAACATTGCGTTGGGTTTCGTCCCTCAACCCAACCTACCTTTAGATCACGAATTTGTGATAACAAAAATATTATGGTTGAATAGTTATGCCTTTAAGCAAATCTTCACATAAACGAGTAGTTATCGGGGAAATTGTCTCTAAAGCTCAATTATCACCAGAACATTTTCAGATTGGCTTTTCTTGTCCATACATCGCACAGAATATTGCCCCCGGACAATTTATACAGATACGTTTGAGCAGACAATTAAACGACCCACTTTTGTGCCGTCCTTTTGCAGTTTATCGGATTAATAATGACGTTATTTATATATTATTCAGAGTTGTTGGCAAGGGAACACGCTTTCTTTCTGAAAAACTTATTGGTGATGAATTAGAGATAACCGGTCCTTTGGGAAATGGTTTTCCATTAAATGATAATGCAGAGACCGTCCTGCTTATAGGCGGTGGAATGGGTATCGCCCCATTACATCTATTAGCTAAAAGACTCGTCCATCGCAAAGTAATAACAATACTAGGGGCTTGTTCACAGGATAGGCTACTTGGGATAGATGATCTATCGTCTCTTGGAGTGGATGTCCGTATCGCTACTGATGACGGCTCATGTGGTTACAAAGGTATGGTTTCTGGATTATTTGAGGAAATCATTTCAAAAGAAAGCCACATTTTATCCAGTTGTAAGATATATAGTTGTGGACCAATGCCAATGCTCAAAGCCGTTGCTCAAATAGCTTATGAATACAAAATACCTGCTTATGTCTCTCTGGAAGAAAGAATGGCTTGTGGGATAGGTGCGTGCATGGGCTGTGCCTGTGAAGTAGTTTCAACTGATGGAAGCACTCAATATAAGATGGTATGTACTGACGGTCCCGTCTTCGATGCTCAGGAAATCGTATGGAATTAAAACAGCAAATCAATGTTAATCTTTGTGTAAACTTAGCCGATATAAAGATGAAAAACCCGGTCATGGTCGCATCAGGAACTTTTGGCTACGGTGAGGAATATAGCGATTTTATTGATCTAAGAGAACTAGGTGCGATTGTTACAAAAAGTATTACACTTCGACCAAGAATTGGTAATCGTCCTCCCCGAATAGCTGAAACACCTTCTGGTATTCTCAATGCCATAGGACTTCAGAACGTCGGACTAGAAAAATTCATATCAGATAAAATGCCGTTCTTGAGAAAGATCGGGATTCCAATAATTGTTAGTATATCAGGTGAAGATATAATTGAATATATTGAGATCGCGCGAAGACTAAACGAAGTGCCTGACATTTCTGCTCTTGAGCTTAATATATCATGTCCCAACGTTTCTAAAGGCGGGATGCTTTTTGGTTCTGATCGACAGATGACTTATGATCTTGTTAGTGTTGTTCGATGTGCAACAAAACTACCTATCATAGTCAAATTGTCTCCTAATGTTACCAGTATAGTCGAGATAGCACTTTCAGCAGAGGAAGCGGGAGCGGATGTACTTTCCCTTATAAATACACTACTTGGAATGGCAATTGATATTAATACCAAACGTCCTAAACTCGGAAATACTACTGGTGGGCTATCAGGTCCGGCAATTCGTCCCGTCGCAATAAGAATGGTGTGGCAAGTTTTCAACAAGGTCAAGATACCCATAGTTGGAATGGGCGGTATAATGACATCCGATGATGCACTGGAATTTATAATTGCAGGATCAAAAGCAGTATCCATCGGAACAGCGAATTTTGTAAATCCAATGTCTGCTTTGGAGATTATCACAGGAATAAGGGAATATTTACAACAGAAAAACATTTTAGACATAAATGATCTGGTGGGAAGTCTAAATGTATCTTCATAAGTTTTGAGGAGGGGAAAAACCAATTGAGAGATATAATTGTTATAGACGATTTCTCAAATCAAGAGATAGAGCATATATTTCACATAGCCGATGATATGGCTAACATAATTAGCTCTGGCAGTCCAAAACTCTGTAATGGGAAAATACTGGCAACGTTATTCTATGAACCAAGCACTAGAACACGCCTTTCTTTTGAAAGTGCAATGATCAGATTAGGTGGAAGCGTAATAGGATTTGCTGAACCGAGTTCGTCATCTGTGGCAAAGGGAGAAACGCTTGCTGATACTGCAAGAGTTGTTACTGAATATGCAGATGTAATCGTTATAAGGCACCCTTATGCAGGCGCCGCAAGGGTTGTTGCTGATTATGTAGAAATTCCAGTGATTAATGGCGGTGATGGCAGTCATCAGCATCCAACGCAGACCTTATATGATCTCTATACTATCAATAAGCATCTTGGGCGCATAGGTGAGCTAAAAGTTGGCTTATGTGGTGATCTAAAGTATGGAAGGACGGTACATTCGCTGTCTTATGCCTTAGCACGATTCGGCTCTGATATAATCTGTATAGCGCCTGAAGGTCTGGAATTGCCAGATCACGTCCTTCAAAGACTGGAATTAAAATACAAGAGAAAAGTAAATTACGCTGAAAAGTTAGATGACGTTATCGGCGATCTTGATGTCCTTTACATGACTCGTATCCAGAAAGAACGCTTGCCAGAGGATATAGACTACCGTTCAGTTGCAAGCAAATATGTGATAGATAAAGCGCTGATGTCCAAAGCCAAAAAGCAGATGATACTTCTGCATCCACTGCCCCGTGTAGATGAGATAGCTTATGAGCTTGATGATGATCAGAGGGCTTTCTACTTCAGGCAATCTGCTTATGGAGTGCGTGTCAGGATGGCTATAACTGCGGTTGTATTAGACGTGCTAAAAATTCCCGCTACTGCTGGAAGCGAACCATCTTTAAGGCAGGTGGCAGTAAAGAAAAGGTGCGTCAATCCTCGCTGTGTCGTTAATCATGAGCCGTATCTAACGCAGAAGTTTGAAGTAATCTCTGATCTTCCGCCGTTGCTTGCCTGTATTTATTGTGGAGAAAAACCTGTGGATGAAGAAGCAGATACAAGTTCATAATATATTCATAATGAAAATAAGCCAACTTGTATTGTTATATTTATTTGCAATCGCTTTACTCGCTAATGAAGCCTGCGGAGAATCTATGAATTATTCAGATCAGAAATACTGGATTGAAGAAATGCAGAAAGTCCATGCAAAGTTTAAAGGACAAAAGGGAACTTTCGCACAGTTCGGAGATTCCATCACAGTCACGATGGCTTTCTGGTCTCCTCTACGTTACACCCGCAAGAACTCATCACCTGAAATGGAAAAAGCGTTTAAGCAGGTCAACGATTACATGCTTCCGCAATGCTGGAGTGATTGGAAAGGCATAGAATTTGGCAGCGATGGCGGGCAAACAATTCGTTGGGCTTATGATAATATAGATAAATGGCTGAAAAAGCTTAATCCAGAAACAGCTTTAATCATGTTTGGCAGTAATGATGTTAATCAATTAGAATTAGATGAATATAAAGCAAAAACAATGACTGTCGTAAAAAAGTGCCTCGATAATGGTACAATTGTCATACTTAGCACGGTCCCGCCAAGAAGCGGATATGAAGAAAAAGTCTTAATGTTTTCCAATGCAATAAGGCAAATCTCATTTGATCTAAAAGTTCCACTCGTTGACTATTATAACGAGATCATAAAACAGCGGCCGTATGATTGGAACGGTTCACTGGATAAATTCAAAGAATACGATGGTTACGATGTTCCAACGCTGATCTCTCGTGACGGTGTTCATCCAAGCCATCCAGTAAAGTTCCGTGATGATTATTCTGACGAAGCGCTTAGTAGCAATGGCTATTCTTTACGGAATTATCTTGTACTAATGAAATACGCTGAAGTGATAGGAGACGTGTTTATGAGTATAGATCATCTGTTATATCAGTCTTGGTTCCCAAAAGCTTCTCAGTTACCCTCGCCAGATGGTGATGTGGTTCGTGTCGCAAACGTTGATCAGCTTTTTGACGCGGTTGAGCGAGTGAAACCCGGTGGAACGATCCTGCTCGCTGATGGACATTACATGATGCCTCGTTATCTGGAAATACATACAGATAACGTGATGATGCGTAGTGAATCGGGACAGCGTGAAAAAGTGATCCTTGATGGTGCGGAAAGTCAGCACGGTGAGCTTGTCGGAGTTAGGCGTTGCTCAGGTGTTACTTTTGCAGATTTTACCATCCAAAACATAAAATATAACGGATTTAAGATCAACTCAGACAGCAACGTCCAGAAAGTAACCATTTACAACTGTGTTATTCATAACATCTGGGAACGAGGAGTCAAGGGAGTCAAAGTTCCAGAAGAAAATCGTGAGCAGATACGCCCAAAAGGATGTCGTATTCAATATTGCCTTTTTTACAACGACAGACCAAAGCAATTCTCAGATGATCCTGCTGATAACTCCAATACGTTTGACGGTAATTACGTCGGTGGAATTGATACCATGTTTGCAAAGGACTGGATCATCAGCGACAACGTATTCGTTGGAATTCACGGTCGGACAGGTCAGGCAAGGGGTACGATATTTATATGGCACGACTCTCAGGATTGCATCGTAGAGCGCAACATTATAATTGACTGTGACACAGGTATAGCTCTTGGGAATTCGCACAAACCAGAGGATATTGCAATCCATTGCACAGGATTTATTGTCCGTAACAATTTCGTCACACGAACACCAGAAAATGGCATAATAGCTGATTACACAAAAAACTGCAAGATTCTGCACAACACCATCTACGATCCAGATAACCAACTTAAACGTCTGATCCGTCTTGTGCATGACAACGATGGGTTAGTAGTAGCTAATAATTTACTCAGCGGACCGCCCATGCGTATCGAAACTGAAAGTAAGATGGAAATTAGAGATAACCTTACGAAAGATATGACAGCATCATTTGTTAATCCTGAAAATGGCAACCTACACCTGAAAAATGAAATTCCAGAACTCAGATCAGCAAAACGCCTTTCAGAAGTGCCTTATGATATAGATGGTCAATCCCGCAGCGACCCTACTGATTATGGCGCTGATGAATACACCATTTTCTAAAGATACCATATTTACGAACCACACCCAAAATGGTATCAATTTACGGATTTGCAGATTATGGGATTGGAAACCAAACACCGCCTGTCTCTTTTGCTAGGGTCTTTTCCATCTCGTCATCTATGGCTATCACGCTAATCTTAGCATCAATACCTTGAGCCATCTTTATGGCTTCCTGTAAATCTTGCTTTATGATCTCCTTACGGGGTAACGTCCTGGTAGTTTGCTCTCCTCTCGGTTTTGGCTGCATTGACTCATCAGTGACCAGTATAAGTGTCTTTTCTGCATTATTCCTGTATTTAACCTGAGTTAAGCCTGTTTCAATGGCATCAAAAATACTCTCGCCATCAGAGCATTTAATAGACCTGAGTATAGATTTGAACTGGTTTACGTCCTTCGTCTGCTCATAAACTTTAATGTCATTAACCTTCAAAATGCGTTTGAACTTGACTATCCCTAACGTATAATCCAGTTTGCTGTCTTTTAATACATCAACCATTTTATTGATATATCTTACAACTGCGGCGATATTATCTTCCATAGTTCCGCTGGCATCTATAAGGAATACAATATCCTCTTTTCCTGTCTTATTCTTATTAATTATGTTTTTAGCTATCCAGTATAATGCTACCTCAAAGATGTTTGCCCCATCCATCAGCCCCGGAGTTCCACCTGAACTGATCTTTGTTTTTCCGATTCCGCTTCCCGACCTGTCAATAGACGTTCCCATCGCGGAACTTGCAGGTAGTGGCGCATCAAAATCTGACTTTATCTGACTTACTGATGTTCCAAACATCGGCGATAGTTTAACCACGTTTGGTACATTATCGAGTTTCAGAGATTCTGTTCTTGATACCGTAAACTCACGGGGCTTAAAGTGAACCATATCCAGTTTTTCACTTTGCTTGCTTATATTAAGCATGCTTCCCCTATTTTCAATCACTCGGCGAGGTATAGATACATCCTTGTTCTTTACAGTATTCATCATATCTACTGCAATGGACTCTCTCACCTTACGCTGTTCACTTTTCAATATGAAAAATCCCAACACAAGAACTATTGCAGTGTGCAGGATCAGTGATAGCAAAAGCGAGTATCTTAAACTTCCGCCAGTTTTATAATTTCTTAGAAGCATCTCTAAACAACCAATAATAAGCAAAATAGATTCGTGAGGATTAGCGGATAAAAAACCATTACTCATATTTTATAATATTCAGAGGCCTTTTACAAGAACCTGTTTTATCTTACCATCTGCGGTTATTTCTTGACTTTATCTATATTCAATGGTAAAATCACCAAAGTGGTGATTAAAAAAGGTATAGGTGAATCGTTAATACATTGAGATAGGGAGGAAATTCAAATGTTAAGTAGAATATCATTTTTTATTCTCACAATGGCAGTTTTAGTAATCTTTTCTTATTCTGTTGAAGCCCAAAAGGCTGTTACTAATGGACTGGTTAGCTATTGGACACTCGATAAAGATACTATTAGTGGAAAAGTCATTAAGGATATTGTAGGCAATAATCATGGCAAAATTAGTGGTAGCCCTAAGACAGTTGCTGGAAAAGTTAGAGAGGCTTTAGAATTTAATGGTGTTGATGATTTTATTGATTGCGGAACTGATGACAGCCTAAATCTTACTGATGCGCTTACTATTGAGACATGGATTAATCCAAAAGAAGCCGGTGAAGGCGGGGCAAAGAATGCTGGTCCGGTATGCAAAGCACAGGCTAACTGGGGTTGGCAACTCCGATATAATGCTCCGGTCGGCAGTTTTATGGGGTTTCAGTTTAATGCGGTCCCCGGTGGCTCTACATGGATAACCGTTGAACAGAAGCTAAATCCCGGAGAATGGTATCATATTATAGGAACTTTTGATGGCAAGGAAATAAAATGCTATCTAAATGGCGTTGAGAAAAGTAGTGGCAAAATTTCGAGTATCATGAGCAGTCCAGACCCTTTCTTTATTGGTCAGGATGGATGGGTCAACGTTTTCAATGGTGTTATTGATGAAGTTAGAATGTATAATAGAGCATTAAGTAGCGATGAAGTTGTGCAAAATTACAATGCAAAGTCGCAACTTTCTGTTGAGTCAGAGAATAAAATTACTGTTGCATGGGGCAGAATCAAGGTAATAGATTAAAGAACAAGGAGAATTGTGAAGAAAATATCCCTTTTACAACCCGTTACGAGACGGGATTTTATAAAGACTGCTGTCCTCGCTGGAATAGGTATTTCTCAGATCGCAGGATGCGCAGTTAATTCAATGAATACTATTCCCACAGTGAAACAACCGACTGATGGTGCCACTGTGGTAATTATCAAAAGCGAAAATCTTGCAAAACCCGATCGCAGCGTCATAAAACAGTTGTTAGATATGGCAATTCCTGAAGCCCTGGGGGTTCAGTCTCCTGATGTCGCATGGAAGATGCTTTTTAAGCCCACTGATACCGTTGGGATCAAAGTAAACTGCATTGCTCCTATGATTCCAACACACCCTGAACTTGCGTACGCAATAGCAGATAGCCTGACAGGGATCGGTGTACCTCCAGAGCAGATAATAATATGGGACCGGGAGGATAGAGAAATGACGGTTGGCGGGTATAAAATCAATACAGATGGACCGGGAATAAAGTGCTGTGGCACGAAGCCACGCTTTGGTTATGGTGAGGAACTCATAGTCAGTCGCTCTGTTGGATCAAGGATTAGCAAGATACTTTCACGGCAATGTACTGCTTTAGTGAATGCACCTGTGCTAAAGGATCACAACATAGCAGGTTTAAGCATGAGCCTGAAAAATTATTTCGGAGCTATTGAGAATCCAAATAAATTTCATGGAAACAATTGCGACCCTTACGTAGCGGATCTATATATGTCACAGAATATCAAAGAGAAAAATAAGCTTATTATTTGCGATGCCATAAATGTTCTCTTTGAAGGCGGACCGACGGATTATAAACCAAGATATGTGTGGAATTACAATGGATTGATTATAAGCACTGACCCTGTTGCAGTAGACCAGATCGCTTTAATGCTCCTTGAAGAAAAAAGAGCAAGTGCAGGATTGCCACCTCTGGCGGCTGTTGGAAGACCTGTAAAGTATATCACCACTGCCGCTGACCCGGATCACTGTCTGGGTATAAAGGATCCTGAAAAGATTAGAGTAATTAAACTATCCGAAAATTCAAGGAGTTAATACAACTAAATACAATTAAATCGGTAGAGGTATTTTGATTGGATATAGGTAAGCTAAAGGAAGATATTGTATTTAAGGATACCATTCGAGGTTTTGATCTTACATTCCATTCCACATGGGGTCTATTTTCACCAAAAGAGATTGACGCAGGCTCCAGATTACTTATAGATTTTTTGGATGTTAAAGAATCTAACATCTGTTTGGATATAGGGTGTGGATATGGTGTTTTAGGGTTGAGCATGGCGAAGATGGCGCCGCTTGGAAGAGTGTATTTGATTGATAAGGACTTCGTCGCTGTTGAGTTTGCAAAGAAAAATATTATGATCAATCAGTTGGCAAATTGTGAGGTTCTTTTGAGCAACGCGTTCAGCAATGTTCCTGATGATATTCGATTTGATGTTATCGCATCTAACCTGCCCGCAAACGTAGGAAAGGAGATGCTGTATATAATACTGTCTGATGCAAAGAGATACCTTAAAGAAGGCGGTAGGTTATACGTTGTGACGATAGCAGGCTTGCGAGAGTTTATTAAGCGGAATTTCAAAGATATATTTGGGAACTACGAGAAAGTCAAGCAGGGCAGGGAACATGCCGTGCATCTGGGTATTAAAGGTTAGGAATTATTCTAATCAGCTATGTGTTATACGAAATGTAAATTGTAATGTTTATAACAATATTTTTTATGTTGAGGAGATATTTATGGAATATGAAAAATACGTCAAGCATATCCCTGGCAATAAAGTCACGGATATATTTTTATTTGCCCTTAGTACGTGTGTGTGGTGCAAAAAAACAAAAGCTTTACTCAAAGAGCTAGGTGTTGAGCATAGATACGTGGACGTTGACTTGTTAGAAGGTCTAGCAAAAGAAGAGGCAATCGAGGAGATGGAAAAGTGGGATCAGAGCGGTTCATTCCCTCTTGTAGTTATAGATAAATCTGAGGCTGTTCTTGGCTTCAAAGAAGGTAAAATCAGGAGGTTGTTGGGATTTGAGTAATACTAAGGTCAGCGCCGAGGAAGTTGATTATTTGTATGAAAAACTCAAGAGAGAGGCAATAGAAGGCGGATATAACTTGAATCCAGATGTGGATTTTACAAAACAGTTAGTCAAAAGCCTTTTAATTAATGAAAATAGATACGGATATTGGGCTTGCCCATGCAGACTTGCATCGGGAGTAAATGAAAAAGATATTGACATAATATGCCCATGCGATTATAGAGACCCTGATCTAGATGATTACGGTACATGCTTCTGCGCTCTTTATGTCTCCACAGACATTGCTAAAGGAGTTAAGCAAGCCGAATCAATACCAGAGCGAAGACCGCCAAGATCAGAAAGACAAAAAAAGAAAGATGAGCTACCGAAATCTAATATTATTGGCACGTTCTCTATCTCATATCCTGTGTGGCGGTGTAAAGTATGCGGTTATTTGTGTGCTAGAAATAACCCGCCTGAAATTTGTCCTGTATGCAAAGCAAAGAAGGATAGGTTTGAGTTATTTATATCAGCAAGCCCTTAGAAGAAAATTACGAAATACACAAATAAACGAATTTCACAAAATAAATTTGTGTAATTTGTGGCAAAAAAAGCTCATAATGAGTATAGCATGGATAGTATAAACCAAAATGAACTCACATATTTCCAGACGAAAATTTATTAAAGATTGTATTCAAAAGGGAACTGCTGTTGCAGTCGCATCCAAAGCAATAAATGATTTCTCTTATGATAATTCTATCCTTGCTAATACTCCAAATGAAACACCTAAAACTCTCACTGAAGCTATGTTCTATAAACAGCATGATGGTGTAATGATTCAGTGTACGCTGGAACCAAGAGGCTGTATCGTAAACAATCAGGAGAGGGGCTACTGCGGAGCCAAAGAAAACAGGGATGGAAAATATTACTCGCTAGTGTATTCCAGACCATCTGCGGTTTATGTGGAACCTGTCGAAACCGATCACTTTTATCATGTTCATCCCGGCAGTCAGTTTTTAGGACTCGGTACGGCGGGATGTAATCTTGGTTGTAAGTTCTGCGAGACGTGGCATTTGTCTCAGGTTAGACCAGAAGAAACTGAAGTGCAGAATTTGTCACCGGAGGATGCTGTACAACTCGCACAGACTAAAGGCTGTAAAATTATTGACTTCACTTATAATGATCCGGTAATCTGCTACGAATACCTGCTTGAGACAGCTAAACTCGCAAAAAAGAATGGTATTATAACTCTATGCCACACAGCAGGATACATAAACGAGGAACCATTACGGGCTTTGTTAAAGCAGATAGACGCCATAAACGTTGATCTTAAAGGCTTTGCAGAGGATTATTATTCCAGAATCTGCGGGGTTGAATTGAAGCACGTACTTAATACACTAAAGACTATAAAACAAGAAAAAGTGATGATTGAGATCACCAATTTACTCGTAACAGGACACAACGACAGCAAAGACAATATATCTAGCATGATCTCATGGATTGCTGATAATCTTGGAGACGATATCCCTTTGCATTTCTCAAGGTTCTTTCCAAACTACCAGTTGCTAGAACCTCTCGCCACGCCAGAAGAGACTTTGGAGATGGCTCATGATATTGCAAAATCCAGTGGAATAAAATACGTTTACATAGACAATGTTCCGGGACACGAATACGAATCCACCTACTGCCCATCTTGCAAGACCAAATTGGTTCAACGGGATGGATCAGAAATTACAGTTTTGGACATGGATAAAGATGGTAACTGCAAAAAATGTGGTGCTAGAGTTCCCGGAATCTGGTCTTGATAGATTATAAGGTTTATTTTTAATCCAATTCTGTATCAGGTGTTTTTGTTTTTGCCAGACCTGTAACTAACCAGCATCCGAGTATGGATAAGACACCCGCAATGATTTGTATTGTCGTTAGAGTTTCTCCGAGAATAATGAAACCCAATATTCCAATGCTAAATGGCATTATTAAAAAGAAAATTGACGATATACTCGTTCCCACATGCTTCACTGCATGATTATAAAAAAAGTTGCCTGCCCCGATGCCCAATATACCGGACCCAAACAGCAGTAAATTTGTATTAAATGAAACGTTGCTTATACTATGAATGTCTCCGAACTTTAGAGCCAGTGGTAAAAACAAAATGGAAGATAACAATGAAACGTAGGAAATAATCGCTAAAGGGTCGAATGATCTGACAATCTTCTTGACCCAGACTGCATAAATACTCCATATAGTGGTGCCTAGCATTACAAACAGAACTCCAATATTAAATCCCTTCTCAGCATATACATCTTTTCCAAGAATAACACCTGCAACGCCAATAAGCGCTATCAATGCCCCAATGATGAAACCCTTATTTTTGACAATTTGTCTTTCATCAGCGTAGAATATACACGAAAGCGCAGGAATTATGATGGCGTTAAGTCTCCCTATCAGACTAGAAATCACAGCCGAAGTCATAAATACACCAGCAGTATAAAATACTTGGTGCAGTGTCATTATCAGTGATGGTATCAGGAGTATTTTGAGATTGGCACCCGCATGCAGCATCTTTTTTCTCATGAACAAAAATCCGATGGCAAACAGAAATACGGTCGCACCAACGTATCTATAAAAGTTTTGTGTGCATATATCGAAGTCGAATCTCAACATCCTGATCATGACATTGGGCCAACTCCATGCGAATGTGGCTAGTAACAAAAAAATAACGCCTTTTCTCATTGCACTGACTGATTTGATTTCGGTGGTTGAAGCCATCACTGCGTCTTTTCTTGAATGAAGGCAATGGCGTGTTTATATAGTATTATATTATAACCATGCTCGTTTTCAATTCCAAGGCTTTGTCCATCAACCCAGGTTATTTTTCCTTTTATGACCCCTCCAGTAATAAGCATAAATGTAAGCGTAATAACGTCTTTTTGGTACGCCGTTAGTTTTTCAGTCTCTATGGGATTCATCTCTCGTGAAGTGACGCTAAGATCAGTTATAGACATTCAGATACCTCCTTATTAAGATAGTTACAATAGTTACATATTCAGATAAGGATATTGGAAATCTATGCCTTTGTCAATCTAAATCTGGATACTCCAAGCACAAAATTTTCGTCCGCGGAAATCTGAACACAAAGTCACAAAGACACGAAGTACACAAGGAATTATGAGTTAAAAGCTAAATGTTTAAGGTTGAAAGCAATATTCAAACTTTTCAACTTTTAACCTTCAACTTTTAATATCTTTTGTGTTTCTTTGTGTCTTCGTGTTTTTTCTTTGAAAAATGCCGCGGACAAGAAGTTTATGCTTGGAATGAAGATAAATGTTGGAAATTGGTTAATGATTTGTGCTATAATTCTTTTAGTATATGTCGAATGTATTCACTTTATGAAAAAAAGGAGAAAACCATGAAACCTTTGGATATTCTCTTAGAACCAGAAAAAAATCGTATTCGTATCACTGCCATCAAGGCTATGCAGATGAAAAATACAGGCGGGCAATCACTTGTAAAGGTTGAAACCGATGCCGGAATCTATGGGATCGGTGAAGCTGGCGCATCTGGACCCATGGTACGCGCGCAAATCCGTAACATGGAACCTTTACTCATAGGCAAGGACCCATTAGATATACAAGTGCATTTTGACCGAATGATAAATCTTATGCACCCATATAGAGCAAATATCCCGACTATCAGCGGAATAGACATTGCTTTGTGGGATATTGCAGGCAAGATTATGAATCGTCCTATATCAAAACTTCTATCAGGCAGGTTTCGAGACGAAGTATCGCTATACATCAACACTGGTACAAACCTGCTTGATAAATCTGCATGTGAAGACTGGGCGCAGCGCCTTAAAGAGGCGCCAGAAGGCTGGCACACAATAAAACTTGGCTTTGAAGGAGTATTGAACCAAAAATCTCCAAAAAGGGAACTTACTCCGGGTCGTCCATCACAGATGATGACTGCAACTGAATTGAATTTAATCCGTCAGGGATTTGAGAATTGTCGGGAAGCGTTGGGAAATGACATTGATTTCATCGTCCATTGCCACAACGAATGGGATTTGCCAAGCGCTATAGGATTGGCGCAGGCTGTTGAACCTAGCAATCCTCTGTGGATAGAAGATGCTATGCCTGTGACATATTCTGATAGCTGGAAAGCTCTGAAACACGCTTCACCGGTGCGTATCGAAACAGGTGAAAAACTGGAATTGGCAAGGGAATTTCTACCATTCATTGTAAACGAAGCGATTGACGTTATCCAGCCTGATATAGTATTCGCAGGCGGTTTCACTGGTTGTCAAAAAATCGCAGACCTAGCCGCATTATACTATATCCCGCTTACAACGCATAACGTCGGCAGTCTTGTTCATAATATTGCAACGATACATTTCGGCGCATCCACTAGAAACTTCGTCATGACAGAGACACGCATTAGCCAACTGAAACTCATTCATGAGATGGGTCAGGAAGAAATTCACGTCCAGAATGGAAAAATCAAAGTGCCAGATGGGCCGGGACTCGGTATCACTTTAATTGAGGATGTTCTAAAGACCAACATGGAGAACGGAGAACCTTACTGGGATTAGGGGAGAGAAATATGGCTAAGTTTGACATTATGAAAGGTTTATTTGGGTTATTGCCTACACCTTACACTGATGATCTGGAAATCCACACAGAAGACCTGAAAAGAGTTGCCAATTTCTGCTGTGAATCAGGACAGCACGGAATCGTTTGGCCTGTGATGGTAGGTGAATACTATTATCTTGGGGAATCAGAGCGCATAGAAAATCTGGATGCTGTTCTCGAAGCAGTTAATGGCAGACTGCCGGTAGTATTTGGTTGTTCGGGCGTATCAACGCTTCAAAGTGTATTGTATGCTAAAGCGGCGCAAAAAGCAGGTGCGGATGCTGTGATCGCTATGGCGCCAGCTTCTGCTGGTTCAAATCTTGCTATTGATATGTTCCACAAGATGGCAAACGTATTCGATAGACCTATAATTATACAGAACGCCGGCGGAAACTCTCCTCTCAGCGGTGATCAAATCTCAAAGCTGATTGATGATGTTCCGAATGTCCAGTATGTAAAAGAAGAACGGTTCCCCGGTCCTTCACACATCGCAGAAGTGAAAAAACTGGCGGGTCACAAGTTAAAGACCATATTCGGTGGTTCAGCAGGAAGGCAAATGCCTGCTGAAATCACTCGTGGCGCAAATGGTTGTATGCCTGCGTGTGAGTTAGGGGATGTTCTTGCTAAGGTATTTGAATTATGGTGGGCTGGAGATGAAACTAGCGCGCGTGATCTGCATACCCGTGTGCTTCCATTGATTGATCTGGAAAATCATCCATTCATGCGCTACATGCTTAAACGCAGAGGAGTTTTTACCTCTTTAGTAGAAAGAGCGCCGCAAAGACTATTGGATGCAGAGGATAAACGTGAAATATCTATACTGCTGAAAGCTGTTGAAAATGATCTTAATGGATTTCCCTTTGGGTCTGAATAATGGATTAATACAATAATGTTACGAAGGAGAATACGATGGAAGTTATACAAATACAAACTTACCCAAGCACAGAACGTGTGCAGGACTTACGCAGGCGTGTCCGATCCGCTATGGAACAGCCGCCTGTCGGATGGAAGTGTCCCGCTAGAATTGATGACAAATTTATGTCTGAACCGATACCTGTCCGCAAGGCAAGGGCTGTGGCATTGAAACTGTCGCAGATGCCAACTGACTTATGGGATGGGCAGTTATTCGCCGGCTCAATGACCCTTGAAAACCCAAGAATACACGCAGAATGGGGATTCCCTGATTATGTCACTGACGATGAAAGAAATGAAGCGTCAAAGAAAGGCGTGAGTATACATTCCGTATTTGGTCATATCGTGCCTGATTATCCGAAGCTGTTGAATAAGGGTTTACTCGGTATACTCGCAGAGGTTGAGGAACAAAGAACACACCCCCGGACCCCTCTCAAGAGTGGAATCAGTCAGACTCCCCTCTTGAGAGGGGCGCAGGGATGTGTAAAAGGGGAGTTAGAACTTTCACACGAAGAAATTGCGTTTCTTGATTCGATAGTCGTTGCGCTTGAGGGTGTAATGAATTACGCTTCAAGGCTTGCGGAACGCTGTGAAATTGAACCCGAAAATGCAATTGATCCGATTCGTGCAGAGGAACTAAGGCAGATGGCGGATAACCTTCATCACGTTCCCGCCGAACCGGCGCAGACGTTCTGGCAATCGTTACAGTCGATCTGGTTGTTACATGAGATATTCCATTCCACTATGGACGGTAATGCTATGGGACGACTGGATCAATACTGCTGGCGATACCTTGAGAATGACCTTAAATCAGGTCGTTTGGATATGGAGAAGGCACAGGAACTTGCTGAATGTTTTTGTCTGAAGTTCAACGAGCGCGCCAAGACCACTGACGAACAGCATACTGATGCACGTAAAGATGAACAGCCCGACCTGGCCCGCAGGACTAGGCATTATACTTCGTCACAGATAGGCAGTCAGCGTGATGGGCTCGATGCAACTAATCACTGGCTTCAAAACATCGTAATCAGCGGATTGACTCCCGATGGCGAAGATGGTACGAATCCGTTGTCATTCCTATTACTTGAGGCTTATCGCAGAAACCAGATGACTAACCCGCTTCTGACAGTGCGTGTCCATCGCAACTCACCTGATGATCTACTCCATCACGTCTGTGAGGTGCTTAAAGACGGCGGTGGCATGCCTGCTATATTCAACGATGAAGCGATTATCCCTGCGCTTGAAAGACTTGGAATACCTAGTTTTGATGCTTACGATTATACCAATGATGGTTGTTGGGAGATTATAATTCCCGGTCGTACAGACTTCCGATTCCAGCGACTCAGCGTCATGCTCTGTATTGAATGGGCATTGAATAAAGGAAAATCAAGGATTGATGACAATCAGGCGGGACCCGATACAGGCGATCCGAGAGAATTTAAAAGCTTTGATGATGTTTGGAATGTTTTCCAGATACAGCTTGATAATATGATTGAGCGTGTCGTTAAGCGTGTGGTTGAGAATATCAATGACCGCAGTATAATTGCGCCTGTTCCGCTACTTAGCTCATTAATCGAGGGCGCAATATCATCAAGGCGTGATATGACTGCCGGCGGTGCAAAATTCCGCACATTCGGCATGTTAGCAGAAGGAGCCGCACATGCCATTGACTCACTCACAGCGATTAAGACCGTCATTTTTGATGAAAAGCAGGCTACAATGTCTGAACTTTGTGATGCTCTTGACGCCAATTTTGAGGGTTACGCAGTTCTTCGCTCAAAGCTACTCTCTGCGCCGAAGTATGGCAATGATGATGATAGGGCTGATTCCGTAGGACGAAAAATGATTGATGCTTTTACAGCAACCGTTGCTAAACATGCCGAAGCATATAAAGATATAATAAAATTTCCAAGTGGAGCCGGGACGTTCTCGTGGTACATCGGTATCGGTGAAGGACTTGCAACGTCACCTGATGGTCGTCTATCCGGTGAACCTGTGTCGTCAAATTTCTCGCCTGCGCTGGGACGTGACCTTGAAGGATTGCCCGGTTCGATATTATCATACTCCAAGATGCACGACAGCAACTTACCTGCCGGCTCTCCGCTTGATCTACGATTAGCGAAGCGACTTGTGCAAGGTGAAGAAGGCACTGAACGAATGATGGCACTAATTCGCAGTTTCGTTGACACCGGCGGGAACATGATGACGTTGACAGTAGCTGATACCGAAGAACTCCGTTCCGCACAGCGTGAACCTGAAAAGTATAAATCTCTCCGTGTGAGAATGGGCGGCTGGTGCGCATATTTCACCATGCTCAGTAAGGAACAACAGGAACACCACATTCGCAGGCAGGAGTCAAAGTCGTAAACTATACTTCAATATTCCAAAATCAGAAGGAGCATAATATATGAAAATCAAGGTTATTGTTCATGAGGAAGATGATGTATATTGGGCAGAAGTGCCATCACTGCCCGGTTGTTTTACACAGGCAGATACGTGGCCTGAACTACTTCAAAATCTATATGAAGCAATTGAAGGTTGGCTTGAGGCAAAGGTAGAACTTGAATCAAAAGAAATAACAGAAAAGATGGATTAATAGAACGACACAGATGAAACAGGAACAGCGCCGAGGATGGTGATCAAGGCTATTCAAGCGGATACTAGACGAAACGAATTGAGATCAACCCATAAGATAGACACAAAGGGCTTACTGGGCAAATATGAGCGTTCTATAAAAGAGAAGGATTAATAATCAGCAAAGGCGGTGTACGTTATGTGCTTATTCAAAATTATATGTTTTGTGATCCTGTTGCTACCGGTAGCTGGTGCTTTAGCATTGAATGAAGATCAAACCGATCGTAGCATAGAAGCTCAACGTTACTATGACCTTGCTGTATCTTATATCAAATCTGACTTATACGAAGATGGTCTGAAAACCCTTAACCAAGTAGCTTTTTTGTATCCTGACAGTGATGTTGCCGATGACGCATTATATCAGTTGGCTCTTATCAGAGAACAAGTAGGCGATGGTAAGATCGACATAGGCGAAAAGAGAGGCATTGACACTGTGAATGAGGAATTGGCTAGACTTGAACAAAGCGATCTTGGTAGAACCGGTGGCGGAGGCGGGAAGCTGATAGATTTATATTCTATCGCAAAAGGTTTAAGGGTCCAGGGAGCATATATGAAAGGGCAGAGCGTCCTTGAAGAGCATAAATTACAAGCAATCGCTCAATACGTTTTAGCGCTGGATTATCTTAATACTTTAACGCAACGTTATCCCAATTCCAATAGAATTGAAGATACCCAAGATACTGTTAATCGTTTAATAAAGAAAATCAAAACTATGATGCAACCAGAACCAGAAGAAACAAGCCGAAATACACTTTTTTGGAAGGATCCGCAAAAAACGATAGGGTCAATTATTGCTATATCTCTTCCTGCATTAGTTTTAATCTACCTTTTTTTGAAGTTTTAATACTCGAAGTTATGACAAATAATCCTTCACTTTTCTAAAGAAAAACAGGAACATCGAGGTGCATATAAGTGGAAACTAAAATGATAGAACAACTTGAAAAAATTCCTAGAGAGAAAAGAACTCAACCAATAATTATTGATTTCTATAATCTGCATTTAAAATCAGGACCCAAGTATGATAAATCCGAATTACCCCTATACGATTTTTTTCAATGTGACCAAGATATACCATTATATGAGAACCTAGAAGAACAACAGGTAGAAAAAAAATGTCCAGACAAAAATGAACAATGTCGAATTCTATCTTTCTTTGAAAAGTATGCACCTGAATTAAAAGCTGATCTTGGGGGATTAGAATGGTATCAACGTGGTAGCGGAATATCATGGTTTGAAAGCGAATATTTCCTACGTTTTGCTGATGATTACCATTATATTAAACAGATTATTGACAATCACATAGATAACAAAATATCAATTATTAACTTAAAATGGTTAGAATCAAAATTATATAGCATTAAACTTGGACTAAAGCTCATTTGTAGAGAAGATAAAAAAGAATATAAAATGATGCCCTTTGGAGACCCTTTACAAATTGTAGACACTAAAGAGTATCAGGTCAAACATGGGTGGAGTAGAATCACCAAAGTAAAAGAACATGGACTAGGCTATTATGGAATCTGGCTGGATCAGTTATTCCCTTTATTTGACCAAATTTTTCTTGAAGCAATGGAAATGCTAGAACATTGGAAAGTTAGTAAATGCTCATTTGAAGGTGGAAAGAGAAATCCTCCATGCCATAACGTATTTATATCAACAAGAGGTCAAAAGTATTGCTCCAAGAAGTGCTATGACAGAGCAAGAAGATACAGGGGTTATCTAAAGGAACAACAACAATGAATATAGAAGAAGGTGCATACTTTTACAAATTTTAGTATAAAAAACATGCACATATTCATTGTTGACTTATGCACGTTAAAGCATTATAATTATTTGTAAGCATTAGAGATTATCCTAAGCAAATTGAAAAAAAGGTTGATAAGATACACACAGAACCATAGAAGACAATAATTGTGATAAATTCTCAAAGGCGGTGATGATATTGAAATATCCTGAATTTAATCATGTAGAAATAGCGATAGGTGATGTAAAGAACCGGAACCAGATCGTAACCGTTGACGAGGTAGAAAAGAAAATAACAAAACATGAATGTTATCGGTCAATGTTCAGATTCACTGAGGATAAAAAGAACTATGTCAACGGTAAACCATCAAATATACGAGATAGCAGTATGAAACAGGTATCAGGAAAGGAATTTGCTAAAATACTGGAACAGCATGGTTGGGAACTTTCACGTATAAAAGGTTCTCATTATATATATGAATAAAAAACTTAAACCGATAATATCTTTGCCTATACATGGAAACAAGCCACTTTGCCCGGGATTATTAAAAGGCATGATGAAAATATCAGGAATATTAGAAGAAGATATATGAAAAAAATAGAAGGATTAATATTTGATATTGATACTTTTGCGGTTCACGACGGACCGGGGATACGCATGGCTGTCTATTTAAAAGGCTGTCTATTAATGTGTAGATGGTGCCATAGTCCTGAATCACGCAATGTCACACCTGAATTGATATTTATGCGTGATCGATGCAGGATGTGTGGAAAGTGCGTCACTGTCTGCGTTCGGAACATACATCAGATAAATGACTCAAAGCATGTCATAATTCATGAAAGGTGTATCGCTTGCGGAGAATGCGTTGAAAATTGCCCATACAATGCGCTTGCAATAAAAGGCCATAAAATCTCTGCTGATGTAATTATTGAGAAAGCGCAAAGAATGAAGCCGTTTTTCGACCATTCAGGCGGAGGTATAACGCTGACAGGTGGAGAAGTGACTGTTCAGGCGGATTTTGCGGAAGCTGTTCTGGCAGGATGCAAAGCTCATGGACTCCATACAGCTATTGAAACAAGCGGGGCATGTAACTGGAATAAACTTGAGCGATTGCTTAAATACACCGACCTTGTCCTTTACGATATAAAGCTGATTGATGATGAAGAACACATAAAATGGACTGGCATTTCTAATAAACAGATACTTGATAATGCTTCACGTCTTTCAGAATATAACGTACAGGTACGTATACCGCTAATACCGAATGTCACAGATAAAGAAGGGAATCTTACAGGGATATTTGCTTTTATGCAAAAAGTCGGTTTGCACAGTGTGGCTTTGTTGCCTTATAACACCTCAGCAGGCGCAAAATACGAATGGCTTGGTCTGGCATACGAGATTCAAGGTGAATATCAGAGCAAGGAGTCTCTGGAACGAATGACTAATATAGCACATCAATATAATCTCGATGTTGTCATTACTTAACGTAGAGAAAAACACACCCTCGGACCCCTCTCAAGAGGGGAGTTTTTAAGGAGAAAAAATGAGTAACACATTTAGAGAAGAATTACTGGAAATCATGCAAGGAATACGGACCATTGACTGTCACTCACATACTACGCTAAAAAGCGGATATTACAACATGGGACAGTTGAATCTGTTTAACCTTATGAGCTACTATGAGCGTGAGATTGGCGCCGCAACAGGTAAGGGATTAGGTCAGCTTTGCGCAGATGCAAAATCCGATGCTGAAAAGTGGCAGATACTAAAATCTGTAGTAGAGAGAACTCATAACGTATCATATTGGCGACATAACGTAGTCATGTATCGTGAGTTATTCGATATGCCTGATGATGACGTTCTGGATTCCAATTGGGATAATCTGAATGAGACAATTAAGCGTAAGACGTCAGACCCAAACTGGTATCACCATGTAACGAAAGATGTGTGCAATCTTGCCACACAGGTGAGGAATATCCCCTGGTTCGAAGACTGGGAACCTGAATACTTCACCGCAGTGCTTAGAATGGAAGCGGCGCTTGATTTGCATAACAAGAATACAAGGTCAGGGCTTGAGAAACACCTTGATAGATCATTTGACAGTCTACAATCACTGAAACAGGGATTAGCTGATCTGGTGGAAGAATATCGAAAGCGAGGATCAGTCGGCATCAAGCTGGCACATGCTTATGGAAGAACGCTTTATTCTGAAAATGTGCCTGAGAACATTGCATCAAACGTATTCGCTAAAGCGCTTGGAGGTGGAACGCTTTCGTATGATGAAGTTAAACAACTTCAGGATCATATCATATTCTATCTCGCTGGTCTTGCAGGTGAGATGAAGCAGGTTTTCCAGATACACACAGGCGTTCAAGGCACATGGGGCAACGTCCCGGATTCTGACCCGATAAAACTGATCCCGCTTATCAGAGCAAATACTTCAACAAGGTTTGATCTATTCCATGCAGGCTATCCCTATAGCAGAGAGATGGGTATGCTTGCAAAGCATCATCCTAATGTGTGGCTGAATATGTGCTGGATGTACGTAATCACGATGGAAGGAAGCAGGCAAAGCCTTAACGAGTGGATAGACCTTGTGCCGGGTGAGCGCATATTGGGATTCGGATCAGACGTTGGCTATCCTGAATTCATCTACGCACATCTAGTAATGGCGAGATCGTGCATTGCGGATGTGCTCACGCAGAAAGTAAAGCATGACTTCCTGAGCAAGAGGGTTGCACTTGACCTTGTTCAAAAGATGCTGAGAGGCAATGCTATTAAATTGTACGGTTTACCAGGGGATATATAAAACAGTCAAATCCCCTCTGACTCCCCTTAGTTGGGTCTCATGCTTCGACCCAACTTTGATAATATTATGTTGGGTTTCGTTCCTCAACCCAACCTACAAAATAACTTTTAACTCTTTGTCCCTTTGAGTCTTGATGTTTTTGTGTTATCATAAAGAACCAATTTGGTCAAGCACCAACAGCATGTCCTACTTCTGTGATTTTTACCAATAACTGAAAAACTCGTATTTTTGATAGCTTTATCTATGATTTTGAATCAACTGCATATTTTTAACCACATAACCACAGCGATTAGGGTCATGATACTTCCCGAATATAAAATATATTCCGGTATAAGCCTTTTTTTCTCTTCATACTCATATATAAGGCTGAAAATCATCACACAAAATATTATAATACTGCACATAATCAATTTATAGAATAAAATTCCATTATGTAACCCGAAAAAATCTATGTATTGCTGTATTATAGGGTTGCCTTCTTGTGATCTACCATTTATAATGCCCGTTACTGTCATATAGTAGTCATAAGCATTGGATATAATATAGATGAAGCAGGCAAATATTATTCGTGGCCAATAGCTTGTTTTTTCAGTTTTATCGTAATTCGCATCAGAAAGAAAGCTATTCAGTTTGATCAGTAAATCATGCAAGCTGAAAGGTTTTACAATAAAGTCATTTGCCCCCGCTCGGCCAGCTTTCGCAATTGCTTCTGTTTCTCCCTGTTTAGAAAGCGTTACAATGGGTATTTTCATTGTAGTCTTATCTGCTTTCAATTTTGCGCACACGTCAATGCCACTCATTACGGGCATTTCTAGATCAAGTAGAATTACGTCGGGCTTTTCGCTTTTTGCTTTTATTAGTCCCTCCCCGCCATCAAACGCTGTGATTACATCGTACCCTCGTGACCGTAGCATAGCCGCCACCGTCTCATTGATATCGGCTTCATCATCTACAATAAGAATTTTATTTCTACCCATTTACCTTTTCCCCTTTGCCTAACCATAGCCTTATTCAACAAGGTGCCTTGTGATATTCAATACTCTTCAAGGCATCACCAAGTTATCAAATGATTTACAAAAAGATTGATAGCGATCATAACATTTTTTATTACCTCTGGCAAGTACTTTTTTTGCTCAATAATACGAGTTTTTCAGTTATTAAACACAAAGATCACAAAGATTCCTTAACTTTTTACTCCTTTGTGTTCTTTGTATACTTGGTGTTTTCGTGTTTCTTCTTCTTTTTATTTTGTAACTGAAAAACTCGTATCAATAATACAAGTTTTCCACTTATAACAGAAAGATCCTTCACTCCGTTTAGAGTGACATAGAATATCATTATTTTAGTGGACAAGCACTATATTCCCGATCTATCCCAAAGTCCTGTTCCGTATAATGTTTATCAGCAACCATAATCCTGATATTGCGGCAATCACGTAACCTAAAGCACCTATGATAGGTATGCCAAACAACAATGGACCTATGGGTTTTTCAAGACTTATAATCAACGTTGAACTTACCACGAGAGATGCAATGATGATTGCAAAGGCTAGTCTGCTAGTTGACCGTTCAAGACCAGACACAAGACCTTCCAGCGCAATGTGTTTAAATTCTATCCTCAATTTCCCACTTTTTGCCTTGTCAAGAGCTATCTTTATGTCTCCCGGCAACGTAGTTATCAGGTTAGCGTAATCTCTGGCTATCTTGGAGGATTTTTTAAGAATCTCACCGGGAGAATTTCTGTTTATAACTAATCCTCTTGCAAAGGGCTGTATAAGCGGTATGATGTTAAAATCAGGATCAAGCCTTTTTCCAAGCCCCTCTATCTCTGCAAGCGCCCTTCCAAGAAGATTAAGCTGACGATCTAAGATGATCCTGTATTTTGATGATATATCGGTCATATCATGAACCACGTTGGATATCTGTAATTGTCCAAGTGAAATGTCATAGTATTTGTCTACGAATTCAGCGATGTCTGCTTTCAGGTCATCCAGATTCACATCTTCACCCACAACGCTGATCTTAAGAAGGGCATCAGCTATCCTCTCTGTATCTTTTTGTGCAATAGCTATAACCACCTCGTTTAACCTTGATGCCATCGAGGTTGTAAGCCGACCAACAATACCAAAATCCATGAAAGCGATGACTTCACCGTGCAAGATGAATATATTACCGGGATGCGGGTCTCCATGAAAAAACCTGTGCGTAAATATTTGTTTTATGTATGCCTGTGCGCCCTTGTATGCAATACTTTTTAAGTCATATCCGTGTTTTTTTAGCTCATCTACATGACTTACCTTAATGCCTTCCAAAAACTCCATAGTAATAATGCGTGATGTGGAATATTCCCAATATACCTTCGGGATACGGATTGTATCATCATCTGCGAAGTTGTGGGCAAAACGCTCCATATTACGTGCTTCAAGGGTGTAATCGAGCTCATTTCTTATAATTTTGGCAAATTCTTCAACGAATCCAACAGGATTATATAGTTTTACATCTGGTAGATGCCTTTCGGCAAGACTAGCCAGATTACGAAGTATATTCAGATCATTTTCAACTACTTTCCTTATATTTGGCCGTTGAACCTTCACGGCAATCATTTCACCCGTTTTCAGCCTTGCCTTATGCACCTGGCCAATTGAAGCCGCCGCTAATGGTATTTTATCAAACTCATTGAAAATGTCTTCTAATGGACATTTTAATTCAAACTCAACCTCCTCTTTAAGGTCGTCATAAGCCACTGGAGGCACTTGATCCTGTAATTTTTGCAGTTCGTGGAAAATATCGTGAGGAACCAAATCCGCTCTGGTACTGAGCAACTGTCCCATTTTAATAAAGGTGGGACCAAGTTCCTCCAAAGCCAGTCTTAGCCTTTTAGCTCTGGGGGACATGAGCGCACCAGACGGCGGTTTCTTCTTACCATAGATGCGCCGTAGCCGCAGAGATTCCATCAATCCGCCAAAGCCATTCCTGACCATAACGTTTATTATCTGACGGTATCTCTTGAACCGTCTGTAACTCATTACTATGCTTATGATATCACGTGACATCAATGAAGTCATGCTCCGGATGTTTGACGCTCAAAACTGAGCATGTTGCGTGACGAACGACAGCTTCAGCTACACTACCATTAATAAATCTTGAGAACCCTCTTCTACCGTGAGTACCCATGACAATAAGATCAATCGGTTCTGTATTTGTTATATTAAGGATTTCATGTCTTGGATTACCAGTTATGACACGGCATGTTGCGTTTACACCATGTTCTGAAGCTGTATCGCATATTCCTTTTGTCTGTTCTTGAGCTCCTTTAACGAGATCATCATAATAGATAGACGCCATTCCATAACTAGGAAGATCGACGCTACCTACAAGAGAGATTTCTGCAACGCTTTCTACAACATGCAGAACAACCAACTCAGCCTTATACTCTTTAGCAAGTGATATGGCATAGTTGCTTGCCAGCGTTGAGTGTTCAGAGAAATCCGTTGGAAGGAGGATCATCCTTTTTGCATTGGGTGAAGTATCCATAAGATCATGGAGTTTCTCGATTTTTTCTTGATTGGTTCCTACTGACAATACAGGACATGGGGCAAGACGCACAGTTCTCTCTGTTGTATTCCCTGCCAACGTGTTGTGAATTCCGCTGGTACTGGCAGACATTATGATCATATCTGCTTTGATCTTCTTTGCAGTCTCAACGATCTCGTTGTATGGAACGCCTTCCTTGAAAATAATATCTACATCCACCGCATGACCACCCCTGTGCCTGATAACATCAAGTATTTCCTCCTGTCTTTCTTCCTTGTAAAGATCAACAATTTCACCAAAGGTAAAGGCGCCAGTTACAGCGCCGGGGATGTCTGCATGTGGATTTTCAAGAACGTGAATGACTGTCAGAGATGACCTATATCTTCCTGCAATTGCGTCTGCGAACTTCAAAGCTAGTAATGACCCCTTCGAAAGATCAACGGGACACAGAATTTTTCCTAAATTAATCATCGTTTATTATCCTTTCATAAATAAACACATATATTAAAACTAATTTTACCTGCTTCTTTCACTCTCCCAAAGGGAAAGGAGATTTTATCGCTCCCCATGTGGATGTCAGCTTTCCTTTATATTCGATTGCTGATGGGTATCCAGCGTCGGGGAGGAAACTAGACAGATACGTTAGAGCGCTGATTGCCCTTAAAACACCGTTATCAGAATGTCCGCCTATAAATGGCTCATATTTAGGTACAATCCCTAAGTCTAATAATTTTTTGTTGAATTCATCCGCCGCCGTCTTGAATCCAAGCAAATCCTTATCCCCCACATCAATGTAGATACCTTTCATTGCTTTTAGTGATGGACTATAAGCTATAAGCATCGTCATAGGGTCTTGCTTCAGCCATTTTTGTCTGATCGGTTCGATCACCTTTCCTGTTGGATACTCAAACGGTAAATCAACGAAGAACGGTGGATTATCCAAATTAGGAGATAAAGCCGCACTAAGCGCATAGATATAATCGCTATATTGTTTATTTGAATCCGGTCCGGTCATACCATTGGGATTCTCTTTTATAATCTCTGGAATTATTGACTCCATCATTATTTCAAAACTTAAAGGCGGACTTAGCGCGGCGACAGCGCTAAAGACATCGGGATGTTTCATCGCCAGAGTGATAGAGCCATATCCGCCCATCGAAGCCCCTGCAATAACACGACCATCTCGATCTGGGATTGTGCGGTATTTGGTATCCATTTGATTTACAATTTCTTTGACAATGTAATCCTCGTAATTGCCTATCAATTCGGAATTCAGGTAATAACTACCACCGTATTTGTTACTGGCATCGGGCATCACAAGTATCATCTCTTTAAAAGTTCTGGATTCTATAAAACCATCAAGGAGGGGAACCATAAGATTTTCTGTAACAGTGTCTATATAAGACCGCTCATTTCCTCCGAAACCGTGCAAGAGATAAACAACGGGATAATACTTGTCAGATGAGTCGTAGCTTGGAGGCAAATAGATGACCATGTTTCTTGTATTAGGGTCGCCAAGTTTATTATCTTTCAATGCGTTGCTTATGATCTGGTCTGTGATTATCTTCCCTGTGCAGAAGGCTTGTTGAACAAATACACAGACAATTAAAGCTGAGAATACAATAGATATAAAGATTTTATTCATATTAAATGACATACGCATAGTCAATACTCCACGATTATTGTGCTGAGTAAATTCATGACAGATCATGTTTACTCTTATTTTACCACTCATGTTGAGATCAAACAAGCTGAAAATTATGGACAAATCGAAAGTAAGCATGTAAAATTTGAATAGTGATTTAAAATCAACTATGAAGAGAATATATGTACGAATAACACGAATTGACGCTAATATTATTTCTCAAAAGATTCGTGATAAAATTCAATTATTTAACTCAGGAGGTTGCAAATTGAGTATAATAGATCGTTTCAAACTTGATGGAAAGACAGTCCTTATAACTGGTGGTGGACAGGGAATTGGGCAAGGATATGCCCATGCGCTTGCTGAAGCAGGTGCAAACGTAGCCATTGTTGACATTAATCCCGATACAGCGCAAAAAGTTGCAGAAGAAATAAAGGCTTTGGGAAGGAAGTCAATTCCAATAGTCGCAGATGTAACGTCACCTGATGATGTAAAAAAGATGGTTGATACTGTCGTAAAAGAATGGGGTAAGCTTGATATTGCAGTCAACAATGCAGGGCGCACATTATGGAAAAATGCAGAGGATGTGTCTGAGGAGGAATGGGACAGTGTTGTTGACCTTAACTTGAAAGGTGTTTTCCTTTGCGCTCAGGCGGAAGCAAGGGCTATGATACCACAAAAATACGGTAAGATCATAAATACTGCTTCGATGTCTGCCAGCATTGTGAACTATCCACAAAGTCAGGCTTCTTATAACTCATCAAAGGCTGGCGTCGTTCATCTCACAAAATCACTGGCTTATGAGTGGGCGAAACATGGAATTACGGTCAACTGTATCAGTCCGGGATATACTGTTACTTCACTTGTTAATAAGATTCCGGGTGTATCTGAGCTATTACCTTTGTGGACAAAACTAACCCCCATCGGCAGACTCGGACAGGTGGATGATTTGAAAGGCGCCATTGTATTTCTTGCATCTTCTGCCTCTGACTTTATGACAGGTCATGATCTGATCATTGATGGTGGATACACAATCTGGTAGAAATAGCTATCCTGTGGTATAATTTATAATATGAAAACAGGTATTGGATATGAAACATACAAAGTATTCTTAGATGAGCTTCTAAGGACGTTGAATGATGACTTTGGAGAAGGCGTCATTCTGTCCTTTGCCTTATTCGGTTCCGTTGCTCGTGGTGAAGCCCGAGCCGACAGCGATATTGATCTGCTGATAGTGTATAAACCGATTGACTTTAACGTATGGGAGCGATATAAAAAGGCATTTGGTGGTCTTTCCAAATGTGATGAGTCTTATAAACTGAGAACTAAAGGACTTGATCCTCATCTTAATGAAATACTCTTAACTGAAGAGCAACTATATGAACCTCGCTTGATCTTTCTTGATATTTATGATCATGGTATAATCATATACGATAATGGAGTCCTGAAAAAAAGGTTTGAATCTTTAGGAACTAAACTAAAAGAATTTGGTTCTAAAAAGGTTATTTTGTGTGATGGCACTTATTATTGGGATATAAAGCCTAACTGGCAATTTGGAGAGGTTATACAAGTTGTGAATAACTATGAAAATGCTGAAAGAAAGATATATCAAGCGAAATATATTTATGAAGAACTTGTAAAAAACTATAATAATAGTTATTGGAATATTGTAATAAGGAGAGCTCAAGAAGTATTTGAGTTATATATTAGAGCCTTATTGATCATGATGTGTGTAGAATATCCTAAAAGCCATGATGTCGGATCGGTTTTTGCTCGTGTTTGTAATGAACGGAAGCTAAATATTGATTCAAACGTATTGATTAGGATAACGGAAGTATCAAGGGATCTTGCTAAAAAACGGAGTCCTGCCTTCTATATGGAAGAGATTTATACACAAGAAGATGGTGAAAAAGCAAAAGCCGATGCAGAATTCGTTATGAATTTTGCAGAAGCATTGTCAAAAAAATTAAGAACAGGCTAATCGTTAAGATTTATTGAGATTGATTACCAACGTATTCAGACACTACAAGTTGAGATGGAGCAAGTTAAAGCTAATATAAACTACAAGTCCGTTATTACTGCATTAAATAACATAATCGCTATGCTAGAGGAGAAGGAGATAGAAGATGGAAAAGGTTATTGAGCGAATTAAGAGTTATTGCGATTTCAACGAGACTCAGGTAGAGTGTGTTCCTCTGAGCGATGACATTCTTGGTGTTATCGTGCCAAAGACGAAGGGGAATCGGTGTAGTGAGTTAGAGCGTCCTTGTGCTATTCTGCTGAACTCGCATCTGGTAATGGATGAGTATCAACAGAAAGTATGGACAGAATATGGAGAGTCACTGGCATATAGTCTGCAAAAACTTGACTGTGATCCTTTGATGGCAAGTCTGGTCTATATAATTATGCTGATAGAATATGGGCATGTTGATCCGGCGAAGATTCATATCGTGGATTTTGTGTCTATGCACAGTAATTCTGGTGGGCATATACTCGCCAATATCGTGAGCAAGTATAAAGCTATCATACAGCATAAAGATGAAACTGATTCAAGTACAATAACAGCAGTTCAAATTACTAATGGTGATGAAGCAACAAATACAAAACCAAGAACCCTGGTGATTGGAACACTTAACATTCCTGTTAATTCATGGATTAAGGTTCTTGAAGAGATTCTAAGCGAAGTAGCTGTCAACTGTGGGGAAGAAAAGCTAGCTGAAAGGTATCCTAAGTTTATAAACTCCGACCCTAAACGATTTCATTACTCTCGACAGCTAAGGGATTATTACTTTAATACAAATCTATCAGCAAAGCAAATCTATAATTTCTGTGTAGAGGCAATGGAATTCATTGGCATGTCAAAAGAAACAGATTGGAAAGTGTTCATCTAATAACGATATGAACTATGTAAATCGTATGAGAATGATTTATAACTATTGGAGATAATAAACATGAGTAAGAGAATGTCTATCCTATTGGTTGTGTTGGCTATTGTGTCAGGTCTTATTGGTGGGGCTGTATCAAACTATGTCATTACTAGGAGTGCTTTGGCTGCTGACAGTAAATTGTCTAAGGATTTAAAGATTGAGCCAGTTAAGGATAAAGTAAAACTTATGGATCCACCTAATTTACTAGACTCAATATCTGTTGTAACTGAAGATACAAATCAGAGCAAGGTACTGACTGTTAAAGGGTTAAGGGTTGTAGATAAGGATGGTAATTTGCTAATGCAACTTGGTAAAGTTAATGAAAATATGTATGGTCTATTCATTTATGATAACAGTGGTAGTGTTGTGACTACTATGGGTGTACGCGAAGATGGTAGTGGTAGTGTTAGTGTATTTGGCAAAGATGGTAAAAGTGGAGCTTTAATAGATGTAAGTGAAAATGGTGGGGTTGTTAGTGTAATTGGCAAAGACAAAGGTATAGCTACGATGAGAGTAGACGAATCTGGTGGCTCTGTTAGTGTACGTGACAAAGACAGTAAACTTGGAGCTAGTATGGGTGTAAGTGAATCTGGTGGTGTTGTTGATGTATATGGCAAAGGTAGTGATAAAGAGAGAGCTAGTATGCAGATAGTCGGTTCTAGTGGTAGTGTTATTGTATCTGGCAAAGATGGTATACTTGGAGCTAGTATGGGTGTAATTGAAACTGGTGGCATTGTTACTGTATCTGGCAAAGATAGTAAAAAAGGAGCTAGTATGGGTGTAACCGAAACTGGTGGTATTGTTACTTTACTTGGCAAAGATGGTATGCTTGGAGCTTTAATAGATGTAGGTGAAAATGGTGGTGTTGTTAGTATATATGGAAAAGATGATAAAGTTGGGGCTAGTATGGTTGTAAGTGAATCTGGTGGCAGTGTTAGTGTACATGACAAAGATGGTAAAAGTAGAGCTTCAATAGATGTACGTGAAACTGGCGGTGCTGTTATTGTAGCTGGCAAAGATGGTAAAGAAGGCGTTTCAATAGATGTGCGTGAAACTGGCGGCGCTGTTATTATAGCTGGTAAAGATGGTAAAAGTGGAGCTACTATGAGTGTGGATGGATACGGTGGTCATTTTAGTATACTTGGCAAAAGTAGTGATGAAGAGAGAGCTGTTATAGGTGTGAACGAATATGGTAGCGGCGCTATTGGACTATGGGATAAGAATGGTTACAAGTTAAAGTAAATAGCAGTTGATAGACATACAAGTCTATCCTGTGGCAAGGTACTGCTGAATATATATGCACCTGTGTATAATTGGTAGGAGAAATTATATGATATCTGGTATCATTTTCTGCTTGATAGGTATTATCGTTGGAGGACTTATAAGTTGGCTAGTCTCACGTTATTATTATAAGAAACAGGCGGATGCAGAAACTGCAAAGTATGCTGTAATGGCAATGTTACATAATCATCCCGTCAAAGATTCTAAAGAGCTACAACAACGTATTGATAAATATCGCGATGCTCTAATGAGAACTAAGAAAGATAAGCGGGGAGTTCCTGTCTGGCGTGATGATGGTACTATTGGTGTAAACTATAATTTATCTATTACAGATACCATTATTTTTCATGATTCATTCAATACAACTAAGAAGGGAAAATAATATCATGGCTAACAACAGACTAGACGTGACTACATTAGAGAACTGGCTATGAGAAGTTTCGTGCAAAATGTTTAAAGGAATAAAGATATATAACGAATAGAGATGCAGAAAAAGCAAAAGCTGATGCTGAATTCGTCATGAATTTTGCAGAATCATTGTTAATAAAACTAAAAGGTAATCTGTAAAATCAGATAAAAAATCTGATATTTAAGAAAAGGGAGTTAAATATGTCAAAAAAATATTCTCTGGGAATTGATTTCGGTACAGAATCAGGAAGGGCGTTATTGGTTGATGTTGATACAGGCGAGGAAGTTGCTACGTCCGTTTACAAATACGACGACGGCGTTCTTGATGAATACCTGCCGGGTGGAAAGGTAAAACTCAGTCATGACTGGGCTTTGCAAAATCCAGCAGATTACATCAGAGTTTTCAAGAACACTATTCCCGAAGTTCTTCGTCTGGCAAATGTGAAACCCGAATACGTGATCGGTGTCGGTATAGACTTCACCGCCTGTACCATGTTGCCTATTGACAAAAACGGAATGCCTTTGTGTATGCTGGACGAATTCAAAGATGAGCCAAATGCCTGGGTAAAGCTGTGGAAACACCACGCTGCTCAACCGCAGGCAAATAAGATAAACGCTATCGGCAGACAGCGAAACGAGGACTGGGTGCCAAGATATGGTGGAAGATACTCATCCGAATGGTTCTTTTCAAAGGCACTGCAAACTCTTGAGGAAGCGCCGAAAGTTTATGAATCAGCAGATGGATTCTTAGAAGCGGCGGATTGGGTTGTTTTACAACTCACTGGTGAGGAAAAAAGGAACGCTTGCACTGCTGGCTACAAGGCAATGTGGGATAAAAGTTTAGGGTATCCAAGCAAGGAGTTCTTCAAAGCCTTGAACCCAAAGATGGAGAATATTGTTGATGAGAAACTATCCAGAATGATCTATCCGGCTGGAACGAAGGCTGGTGAGATTACTGCTGAGATGGCTAAACTAACAGGTTTAAAACAGGGAACGGCGGTTGCTGTCGGTAACGTTGACGCTCATGTTGCAGTTCCTGCCGCTACTGTCGTTGATGCGCGTAAGATGGTCATGATTATGGGAACGTCCATCTGCCACATGTTTATGGAGAACGAGAAGGTTTACGTTGACGGCATGTGCGGAGTTGTTGAGGACGGCATACTTGCAGGATTTTATGGTTACGAAGCGGGGCAATCAGCAGTTGGTGATATATTCGCATGGTTCGTAAATACCTGCGTCCCGCCAGAATATCATGACGAAGCAAAGAAAAAGGGTCTGGATATTCACAACCTTCTGGTAGAAAAAGCACAACTATTGAAACCGGGAGAAAGCGGGCTTCTTGCTATTGACTGGTGGAATGGTAACAGATCAGTTCTCGTTGATGCTGACTTGACAGGTCTGCTCATGGGCGCTAATCTAAACACTAAACCAGAGGAAATTTACAGGGCATTGATAGAGGCAACTGCCTTTGGAACGAATAAAATAATCAAATCTTTTGAGGACAAAGGGTTAAAAATAGATGAACTCTATGGTTGCGGTGGATTGCCGAAGAACAAGCTGTTGATGCAGATATATTCTGATGTTACAGGCAAAGAGATTCTAGTTGCTGAATCCGGTCAGGCGTCAGCGCTTGGTTCTGCCATGTTCGGCGCAGTTGCCGCTGGAAGCAAAGCCGGTGGTTACGACAACATCAATGATTCTGCAAAGAAGATGGCAAGGGTCAAAGATGAGACCTTCAAGCCAATTAAAGCAAATCATGAGGTTTATAAGAAACTCTATGCAGAATACGAGATTCTCCACGACTACTTCGGCAGAGGCGCAAATGACGTTATGAAACGCTTAAAGCAGATAAAGGCAAATGCCAAATAATGAATAATTAGCCACGGAAATACACGGAATAACACTGAAAAAGAAAAGAATTCCGTGTTTGATTAAACTTTTTCAAAGTTTGGCCGTGTTATTCAGTGGCTAAATTCCTGATAAGGAGTGATATTTATGAGCGTTAGAATTAAATCCGCAATAAGTATAAAACTTGATGATAGATACAAAGCGATCCTTGAAATTGCAGTAGAAAAGATGAAGGCTGATGGGATTCAGTCAGCGACAAAAACTGATGTGATCAGGCAGGCATTAGAGCTATATGCAAAAGAGAAGCAGATTTCAAATGCGATTATCCGTAGTAAGCTGTATGGAACAGAGCAAAAAACGATTGATACTGTGAATGAGGAAAATGCAGAGAATCCAGAAAAGGGGTCAGCAAAGGCGATACTTAAACACTTTGGCACTTGGGCTGGCGGTAAAGAAGATGCTGAAAAAGTATTGAAATACATACTTGAAAATCGCACAGAAGCGGAGTTTTAGCTATGTATCTATTGGATACTACACATTGTATTAAGATTATGTCTGGTGATTCTGAAGTAAAGCTAAAATTATCTGATGAAACTAACATAAAGATAGCAACCTGTCTGATAGTACGAGGTGAACTGATGTTTGGGGTTCATAAATCTGATCAGGTTGCTGAAAATCTACAAAAGATAGAGCGTTTTCTTGAGGATACCCCTTTATATGAGATGGATATTGAAACTACAAATATATATGGAAAATTAAAAGCAACCATACTTGAGCATTTTGGTCCAAAAGACAAGTCCAGACGAAGAAACGTTAAAACAGAATCATTGGGCTTCAAAGATAATGATCTATGGATAGCTTCAATAGCAATACAGCATGACCTGATTCTTGTTTCAGCAGATGCTTATATACAGAAATTACAGGATGTAAGTGGGTTAAGGGTTGAGAGTTGGTAAATGTGTTTCTAATTGGGTCTCGTTTCTTGATTCAATATTTTACACTATAAAAGAGATGATGGTTTATGAAACTAAAATCGTTGGAATTATATGACTGGAAGCAGTTTGGTAATATCGAAATTAATTTCCATCCGAACTTAACAATATTAACAGGTGCTAACGGCAGTGGCAAAACTACGATATTAAACTTGCTTGCTCAACACTTTAATTGGAGTTTTCAAGAGTTGGCTACTCCAGCAAAATATGATAAATCAAACAGTTTTAGATATTTTACAAGGTTTTTTAAAAAACCAATCAGACAAGGTGATCTAAATATTGGAAAACTAGAATATAACAACAACGCTGTGGCCACATTGAGCGTTCCAGATTTAAATAATGTAAAGTTAGCTATTGACCCAAACCAACCCCAATATCTTATTAACATATATGACATACAGAGCTTGCCGGGATTTAACGTACCTTCCCATCGTCCTGAATCTAACTATTGTAGGCTTCCTAATTTACCGACTGGAAAAAGAAATAAACGAGAAGCTTTTGATCTTGTTTCCAATAGCACCAAGCACCAAGTATTAGGATCTGGGGGGAATCAAAGTAGTTACTATATCAAGGAGACCCTTCTTAAATGGGCTGTTTATGGTTATGGAAATAAGGCTATTGAGGCAGATCCAGAGCAAGTAGGTTATTATGAAGGATTCCAAGATATATTGCGGAAAATTCTCCCAAGATCATTGGTTTTTAGAGAATTTTCTATAAGGAATGAAGAGATAGTTTTGATTACCGATTCAGGTGACTTCATGTTGGAAGCTGTTTCAGGTGGCATAAATGCTTTAATAAATTTGGCATGGCAAATCTATATGTTTTCTAAAGAGGAAACGGATGAATTCACAGTATTGATTGACGAGGTTGAAAACCATTTGCATGCAACAATGCAGAGAGCAATACTCCCAGATTTACTTAAAGCTTTTCCGGGAATTCAATTCATAGTTTCTACACATAATCCTTTGATAGTTGGGTCGGTTAGAGATTCTAATGTCTATGTATTAAAATATAATGATGAGAGGAAAGTGGATAGTATGCTTCTTGATCTGGTCAATAAGGCAAAAACTGCCACAGAAATACTCAGAGAGGTCCTAGGGGTGCCTTTTACAATGCCAATCTGGGTTGAAGATGAATTGAGGAAAATAACAGACAAATATTCTGGGTTAGAGATTAATGAGGAAAATCTTAGGGAAATGAGAAAAGAACTGAGTCAAATTGGTTTAGAAAATTTGGTGCCACAAGCAATTTCAGAGGTGATTACAAAAAGAGATGATCCAAATTAATAAACAGGAACAACCAGAGATATTACAAGAGAAAAAAGAGCAGTGGACTAAAGAGTTGTTGGAATTACTTAGGGAAAAGAAGCCAATACCTGAAAAATTAAAGAACAAATATAGGCATCCAGACATTAAGAAAGCTTTAAGAGAGTCTAGCTTTGATAAATGCGTTTATTGTGAAAGCAAGGTTACTGCCATCAGCTTCGGGGATGTAGAACATATTAAACCAAAATCCAAATATCCTGATCTAACATTTGATTGGGATAACCTTGCTTTTGTATGCGCAAAATGTAATAATGAAAAAAGCGATAATTATGATGAAGAATTGCCGTTTATAAATCCATACAGGGAAAATCCAGAAGATTCTCTGATAGCGCTAGGGCATTTTATTTACCATAAAGCAGGTAACAAAAGGGGTAAAATAACAGAAAAAGATCTCAATCTTAATAGACCTGAACTGATAGAACGAAGAAAGGAACGGATTGATAATATAAGAAGATTGCTGGACCTTTATGCTATTGAAAGTAATCCTACAAGCAAGGAAGGTTTATTAAAAGAAATAGAAGAAGAAATAGCTGACGATAAGCCATACTCAATGTGCGCAAAATCCACAGTATCTAACCTAATGCCAGGGATTGGAGAAAATAAAGCAACAAATGAAAGTGCGTGATATTGCAGAATTGATGGAGAGGAAATAGAAATGTATCGCTTTCTGATTATTATAGAAAAAGCAAACAAAAACTATTCAGCTTATTCGCCTGATCTGCTGGGATGTATCGCAACAAGCAGAACTCGTGAAGAAGCAGAGCAAAATATGCACGAAGCTATTGAAATGCACGTTCAGGGATTACTTGAAGATGGATTCAGAGCAGGAATCGTTTGTTGAGTATATCGCTGTTTGTCAGTAGGAGATAAACTCAATGAGTAAAATAACAAAAGAGGATATTGAAAAAAGAGGAAATTTCTAAGATTATGAACAAATTCTGAAAGACAAAGGTTATATTGATAAATAATCGTTTTTGTTTAGAGTAAAAAAGTGGAGGTTGATATGGCACATATCTATACAACTTTAGAGCTTGATGGTTTATTTAACCTTAACTTACGCCCTGAGATCGCAGAACTCCGTGATTTTGCATTGAAGAATCAGGCTAGGTACGGCGTACCGACTATGCCCTTGATTGACGCAAGAGCATGGTCAAAGCGTGAAAAAGACGAGGATTGGCTTGTCTGGCGAGGGCGCAGAACGGCAGAACGGCTTAGGAATATGCCTGTTGATATTTCTGAAGGAGAATTGATAGTCGGCAGACCAGAAATGCGCCCAACGACCCCAGAAGAAGCACACGAAATAAATGAAGTTCAGACTGTCCTTGCACAAATTCCGCCATTCCCGGGTGGAGATCCAGGGCATTTTCATCCAGATTTTGAAAAACTACTTACTGTTGGAATTCAGGGCATACATGACGAGATCAAATCAAGAATAGATGCGACAAACGATGAAGAAAAACGTAACTTCTATCGTGCCTGTGACATGGCAATGCAGGGATTTTCGGATTATGTTCTGAGAGTCGCTGGAAAATGTGAGTCTATAATTGATCAGTATCCTGAATATGCAGATACATTGCATAAACTTTCAGTCATCTGCCAGAATGTTGCCTACGATCCGCCAAAGACTTTCCATGAAGCAATAGAATTGATGTATCTCGGTATTATTGCGCTATGGTTCGGTGAGGATCATGGACTTACGACTCCCGGAAGGATGGATCAGACATTACGTCCGTTTTACGAAGCAGACATAGAAGCGGGTAGAATAACATGGCAAGAAGCGTTTGAGTTGATATGCTGTCTTTATATCCAGTGTAATATGATCCTTGGTCCGGGTTCGGCAGAATCAGTCATGGTCGGTGGTCGTGATAAGAATGGCAATGACGTAACAAATGACCTGACTTATTTATGCCTTGCCGCAAGAATGACGACAAAGCTTGTGTATCCAACAGTAGGTTTGGCATGGCATGAGGGAACGCCTTCAGAATTAACAAACTTTGCCTGCAAGATGATTAGCACAGGCATAGGCGATCCTGCATTTTTTAACGATGAACTCATTGCGGAAGGACTTCGTGATCATGGCGTCTCTTACGAGGATTCGTATAATTACATGAACTCAACCTGCGTTGAAATTAAAGTCTGTGGTGCATCGCATATGTGGGTTACTGCGCCTTATTTCAACTGCCCAAACGCCTTGCTTGAAGTTATGGATATGATCGCTGATGGTAGACTGAAAGAACCAACTAACTTTGATGAGCTTAACGACTATGTTAAAGATCGCCTTGCACAGACAGTACGTGGCGCCGCAGAAAGCCTTGATAGAACGTGGCATCAAAGGGCAAAGACTGGGTGTTTCCCGCTTGCAAGCTGTCTAATAAAAGACTGTCTTGAGAAAGGATTAGATTTTGATCGCGGCGGAGCAAGGTATAACTGGGTAGAAAACTCGTTTGTAGGGCTTGCGAATCTCGCTGACAGCATGGTTGTTGTAAATGAACTCGTTTATCAGACAAAGGAAATGAGTATCCTTGAATTAAGAGATATACTTAAAGCTAACTACGAAGGGCATGAAGATTTACGCCAGCGCATCCGCAACCGATTCCCTGCTTATGGTAACGACTACGAGGAGGTTGATACTGTCGCTGTCCAATGGGCGCATTTCCTTGAACAAACAACAGAATCAAACATAGTCGGTCTGCATCCTTACGTACCGGGGTTTTTCTGCTGGATAATACACGAGGCATTTGGTTCCGGTACTGGCGCAACTCCCGATGGTCGTAAAGCAGGATTCCCGCTTGCAGACGGTGCAGGCGCATCTCAGGGACGTGAGAAATCCGGTCCAACTGCTTCCATACTCTCAACAACCAAATGGAATCATAAGAAGGCAATAGGCGGGCTTGTTCAGAATGTCAGGTTCTCAAAGAATGCCCTTAGAAGCGAACAGGACTTGATAGCACTCCGAAACCTTATCGAGACATATATGAGGCGCGGCGGTTTTGAGATACAGGTCAACGTTCTTAGCTCAGACATGCTCAAAGATGCACAACAACATCCAGAGAATTATCCCGATCTGCTAGTTAGAGTTGCAGGTTATTCTGATTATTTCGTTCACCTGAACCCCAACATGCAGTCAGAGGTTATCGCAAGAACAGAGCATGAGTTTGTATAGAATAGTGAGGTGACTGAAACATGACAGAATCCAAGACAATGCAGGAACTACACAAAATAAGAGAAAAAATCTATGAAAAAGAAAAAAATCTAAGTATTGAGGAAAGGATTAGAAAGACTAGAGAAGAATCTGAAAAAATTCACGAGAATATAACATTAAATTAAAACGTGTTAATTCCAAAAATAAACCAAGTTCTGCCAAGAAAACGACTTAACTTTTACGCATTTTAATTAGTAAATTCTGGGGGTACGATTGTGGTTAGAAAAAATAAGGATTGTTCTGATATTCAAGACTCATTAGAAGGACATGATTCTATAACCCATAACCAGCAATTATGGGATAATCGCTATCAAAAAGAAGGGCATATATGGGGTGAAGAATCCAGTATATGTGCAAAAGCAATAGCAGAGCGACTGCATGGTACAGACAATGTAATTGATTTGGGGTGTGGATATGGCAGGGATGTTATCTACCTTGCTAAACAGGGATTTCAGGTGATCGGTGTTGATCTTTCAGAAATAGGGATTAATGCGTGTAAAGAGTGGGCAAAAAAAGTAGATGTGGATGCAACATTTATTCTCAGGAAAGATATAAATTTTGATGACTATCAGGAATATTTCGATGCGGTCATATCGAATAGAGTAATGCATCTTTTAATTCGCCCGGAAGAGCGTATGGCGTATTTGAGTGATATATGCCATATTCTAAAGAAAGGCGGGTTACTCAGTCTCACAGCCCGCAGCATTAATGATCCAACCAGACCAAAATCACACGTGAAGCTAGGTGATCCTGCACAAGTCAGGCCCGGTCATTGGGTAAAATTTTTCACCCATGATGAGTTTTATGAATGTTTCAAAAATCACTTCAGGATAGAAAGCGTTGAAGAGATCGAAGAGCGGGAGTCAGATAATCCAGATAAACCAACATCAGTTCTACATATCATTGCTGAGAGATTATGATTAGTAGTTTTGACATGGTTCATAATAATTAAGGTGACACTTTTTGAAGTAAGAAGAAAAATTAACCACGGATTAAACACGGATTGGATTAAAAGATTCTAAGATTGTATATTGAAATTTTAATCTTGGAATCTTTCAATCTTCTAATTCTTTCTATCCGTGAAAATCCGTGTTTCATCTGTGGCTAATTAATATGTTACTCACCAATAGAAATATTTATAAACTTATTGCAAAATCCGACCAATACGGGAAAACCTGAGCTTATGCGCCCAATCACCGTATTTGTCCCATGACCAGTAGATCATAAATGCCTCGCCTTTGATATTCTCCATAGGCACAAATCCCCAAACCCTACTGTCACTACTCCTGTCTCTATTATCTCCCATAGCGAATACATGATTTTCAGGAACTGTCACCGGCGGCATGAATTGAGGGCTTTGTGGATTGAAGGGATAGCGTTTTGTATAGCTCTCTCCTTCAATCATAGCGCCGTTTCTGTAAAGGTTGCCATCCTTCACCTCTATTACGTCACCCGGCACGCCAACAACCCGCTTAATGAAATTTTGCGTCTTACCTGCTGCTTCTGGCGGTTCAAAGACGAATATGTCACCAACCTTTGGCTTATTAATGTCCAGAATGTGCAGATTGTTATATACCTTTATCTTATCGCCTTTTTTCAGAATGACATAAGTTTTATCTGCGTCCCCTACCAACCAGCTTGAACCTGTCCTTTTGATCGAAACGCCTGCATTTTTCGATAGCACAACATCGTTTTTCTCAAACTCCTGCTTTAGTTCAGGCGATATTGCTCCCCTATTTAGATCGCTTTCAAAGTCAGGGCTAATGTCGAAACGATGAAACTTGACGTAAGGAACTGTTATGCCATACATGAACTTTGCCACGAGGATCCTATCCCCTATAAGCAAGGTATCTTCCATTGACGCAGATGGTATCTTGAAAGCCTCCACTACGAACGGCCGCATGAACCCAAACACCAGAATGAAGGCAACAGCGATTACCTGTATATACTCTAGCAAAACACTCTTTTTGCGATTTCCTTCTTTGTCTACCTCCTGAGTCTCTGTTTTCTTTACAGATGATTTATTTTCTTTAGTGGGTTTAGGCTTAGAAGAACCTTCTATCATATCCTTTGCTTTCATGGATGCAATACCTCCTGCCTTGAAAAAGTAATCAGTGATCAGTAATCAGTGATTAAAATGTGCCGCTCATAACTCCCCGCTTGCTATTTATTGTAAACGCAATACTTATGATAAAGATTACAAATTTACTCCAATGAGAGAACAGCCATAAATGCTTCCTGTGGTATCTCGACCTTCCCGATCTGTTTCATACGCTTCTTGCCCACCTTTTGCTTGTCAAGTAGTTTGTTCTTTCGGGTCACGTCCCCACCGTAAAGCTTTGCTATAACATCTTTCCTTAAAGGTTTTATATTCTCACGAGCAATGACCCTACCGCCAATAGCCGCCTGTATTGGGACTTCAAACAATTGTCTGGGGATGATCTTTCTGAGTTTCTCAACTAAAGACTTTCCCCTCTCATAAGCCTTTTCTCGATGAGTTATCGTCGAAAGAGCATCTACAGGATTCCCATGTATGAGTATATCTAATTTCACCAGATCGGATTCCCTGTATTCGCCTATTTCGTAATCCATCGAACCATAACCACGAGTCAGAGATTTAAGCCTATCGTAAAACTCCATGACGATCTCAGCCAATGGTATCTCGTAATTCAACAAAACTTTCGATGAACTTAAATACCTTATACTCTTAAATATACCCCGTTTGGTCTGACAAAGTTCCATAATTGCACCGACATATTCACTAGGAAGCATTATCTCTGCGGTTATAAACGGCTCCTCAATATGCTCAATCTCAGTAAGCTTGGGCAATTTCGATGGGTTATCCACTTCAACAATTTTACCGTCAGTCTTAACTGCCTTGTATCGAACACTGGGCGCTGTCGTGATAAGACTTAATCCGTATTCTCTCTCCAGACGTTCCTGAACTATCTCCATGTGAAGTGTACCGAGGAATCCGCACCTGAAACCGAATGACAGTGCTGGCGATGTTTCGGGTTCGTATACAAACGAGGCATCATTCAGCTTTAGTTTTTCCAGTGCCTCACGTAGCGAATTATAATCATCACCATTTGTCGGATAAAGACCGCAAAAGACCATTGGTTGTAATTCTCTGAATCCAATCAACGGTTCAGATGCTTTATTATCAGTTGCAGTTATCGTGTCTCCGACCTTCACGTCTCTTATCTCTCTGATGCTAGCGACCATAAATCCAACTGACCCGGCTGATAATTCATTCACAGAAACCATGTCAAGTTTAAGTATACCAATGTCAAAAACTTCGTGAGCGATTCCATTTGACATCATGGTTATACCCATATTTTTTCTTATAGTTCCATCAAATACTCGGATGATGGTTACAACACCCAGATAATGATCATAAAATGAGTCGAATACTAAAGCTCTCAATGGGTTTTCGGGAGAACCTGACGGAGGGCGTATTCTGCTTACGACTGCTTCGAGTATCTCTTGAATACCAGTGCCTTCCTTTGCGCTGGTTAATATAACCTCAGCGCTATCAATACCTATAATTTCTTTGATCTGCTTTTTTACTTCATCTATACGGGCGTTGGGAAGGTCAATCTTATTGATTACAGGGACAATATCAAGACCACTATCTATTGCCAGATAGGCATTAGCCAACGTTTGAGCCTCTACACCCTGTACCGCGTCAACAACAAGTATCGCCCCTTCACACGCCTTCAGACTTCTTGACACTTCATAAGTAAAATCTACGTGCCCGGGAGTATCAATCAAGTTGAATGTATATTCATTTCCATCCAAACCCTTGTATTTAGATTGTATGGCGTGAGCTTTTATGGTTATACCGCGCTCTCGCTCAAGGTCCATATCGTCTAAAACCTGTTCTCTCATCTCCCTGGGTGGTATAGAGTGTGTTGTTTCAAGTATTCTGTCAGCCAGTGTAGATTTTCCGTGATCCACGTGAGCTATGATACAAAAATTACGAATTTTATTAAGTTCCATATAATCCTACTATTTCATTTCACCTGTCAGTTGTTCCATTATGAATTTTCTGATTTTATGTAAATTAGAGGATAAAAAACATTTACACTAATCCAATTTTAAGTATACCATAAAATTAGCATTTTGTCCTGTGATTTTATTAGTAGAATTTCTCTTTGACTTATGTAGACACAAATGATATAATGCAGGAGGTTATACTTTGAACCAATTTATATACATACTAAAGGAGTGTTAGTCTTGGAAAGAACCTTTGCAATGATAAAGCCTGATGCAGTTAAAAGAGGATTGGTTGGTAAAATTATATCGAGATTTGAAAACGCAGGTTTAGAGATAGAAGATTTACGAATGGTCAATGCAAATTCCGAAGTTGTATCAAAACTCTATCCCGATCGTGAAGAATGGCTCAGATCAGTCGGAACTAAGATGTCAAATACATATAAGAAATACGAGAAAGATATCGTCAAAGATATGGGAACTGACGATACTCTTGAGTTAGGGAAGATGGTCAGACGCTGGTTAGTTGATTATACGACAATGGGTCCCATAGTGATTATGATCCTGTCTGGGAACCATGCCGCAGAGGTTGTCCGAAAACTAATTGGAGATACAAATCCTGTCTTTGCACAACCCGGATCTATTCGTGGCGATTTCTCAATAGATTCAGCGGATTTCGCCAATTCAGCACACAGGGCTATTTATAACATAATTCATGCTTCTGGTAACAGCAACGAGGCTGAGGAAGAAATCGCTCTCTGGTTTGGAGGAAAATGAGTATATGCCGCAATCTCTTGACGAATGCCACAGAACTCTTGGATTGATTCAGAACGCCTCTAAAGATGATATCAGGAGCGCATACCGCAGGCTGGCACTGAAATACCATCCTGATAAGAATCCCGGCAACGAAGAACTGGCATCAAAGATATTCACCAGAGTAAACGAAGCCTATAGTATTCTGATAGACATTGATCACATCGGGGAACCAATCGAAAACATAGATGATGCAAAAGCATATTTCAGAAGACATTTCCATGACCTTGCGCGCAGAATTGCCAGCGATGATTGTATATCTGACAGAATTTATCAAGAGGAGTGCGATTATTTCTTCAATTACCAGTTTGGCGAGGTATCTATCGTTAAGCGAAGTATTATAGAAGCAAGGCGTATCATAGACCTGATCCAGAGGGCAACTTCAAAGGGCTACGATACATCGGTCATAATGAGGGATCACTGCGAATTCTTCCAGAAATTTGGTTACAATGAGGACCCAAAGTATAACGGATATGCAGACTTAATAGCCGAATATAAGAGAATAATCGAAAACGAACCGAGTAACGTTTATGCTCATTTCGCACTTGGGTTCATCTACGAAAAGCGAAACATGATCGGAAATGCAATATCTGAATATCAGATCGCTTTGAGCATAGATCCCACCCATTTCAGATCAAGACAGGGCTTAAAACGATTGAAAGACCGCCAAAGACAAGCTAGTTAGTAAAGGATGAAGGCGGAAGGATGATGGATGAAAGAAAGTAATTCACCCATCATTTTTTAGATAAAACGTAGGGTGGGTTATTTAGTAGAAAAATATACTGCGTACCATAATTTCGTTTTGTAATGATAACAGCATTTCGTAAGATATCCAAACCCACCTTACAATAAGAATGACGTTACTTACTTTACATTAACCTCTGCGATCTCGTAAAACCCATCTTTTTTAATGTTATCTTTTAGAGCAATCTCAATATTTCTTTTACCTTCTTCATACAAAGCGATACCAAGCTTATACTTACCTGTTGATAGAGTGTCAGGCACTTTCAGGTGATACGTTTCCAGCACAATCTCATCAGGCATCCAGTTACGGTTATCGGATTCAATGAGTATTTGCTCATATTTGTTAGTATCGTTAGCCAATCGAACTACCATCTTGTAACGGTAATAGGCTGGTGCTACTCCATGATTCTCCCATACGAGTTTGAGTTTTTGCTCTGAACCCTTTTGAATACTCCGATTCATCTCAATGCTTTTTAAGAAATACCAGTATCCAGAGCGATTAGCGATCTTAACAGCGATCTCAGAATTATCGGATAGCCACCTTCTAGCATCACCGTGGAAACCAACAAACGTTGCATGGCTTTCCTCAACCGCCTTCAATAAAGGCAAACCACCTTTCCACGTATTATGCGCAACTGAACCTGAGTAATGCTCAAGTTCCATATCAACAGGTTTTTTACGCCAGAATGGGTTATAAATTTCAGGAGTTCTCAAAGTGCTGAAACCGAAGTTATCTGAATACCATTTGACACAAACACTGTCATCTCTCAACCCAAGGCCATTTTCTAAGGCGTACTCAAGAATTTTTTCTCTGGAACCGTCATCAACATTTCGGGTGTCAGCCATATCATTATTCAGGAGTATAAAGGTGTCTTTATAATATTTCAGATGTATGTCAATGTGTTTTATAATTACATCCAAAGGCCAATCACGCTTGCTTGAGAAAAACGTATGTCCTTCACCCCATTCGCCATAACTGCCAATGTCAACGAATTCCAGCCATGGCTTTTTGCCATAGCGATCTGCAAAGACACGATGGAATTTGTCTAATTTTTCAAGAAATATCGGATCGCCGTAATCAGGTTCCCAGCATTGGCTATTGCCAGCAGGATAAAAAGTGCCTTTTGCGCCTGCCTTCATGACCCATTCTGGAGTTGCAAAACCCGGTGACGTTTCCTTACAGCATATACGGAACGAAACTCCGTAGCTATGTGCCGTCCATAGATCAATAATCCGATCTATCACATCCCAAGTATATTTCCCTTCTTCTGGTTCAAGATGGCTCCAATCGAGGCGCAGATAGATATGATTCAATCCGGGAAAGTCCTCAAGGAAATCATCTGGTTTTAGTAGAGGGCCATAAACTTTCAGCGAGTTATCGAGATAATGATGATACCATCCTTTATGTGGATTTTCACATACCTTTTGATCGTCCCATAGTCGTTCAAGATTTGTCTTTTCCATTGTTTTCCCCTTTTATTTGGATTCTTCAGTCGCTTTACTCCTTTGGTTCGTAATAATTATACTATGTTCTTAATAAAAATGGTATTACTATCAACATAGATAAAACGTATTTGAAGAATTTTGCTTTTGTATTGACAGAATAAGCAAATAACGATATAATCTATCATGTTGAGATACTTTTTCAGGAGGGAAGTAATCATGTCAAAGAAAAAAGGTAAATCAAATAATAAATCAAGTAATACATCAAAGACAAAAATTAAAGTTTCTTCATCCAAAGCTAAGAATCCCAATATGTGGAAACATCAGGGTAGATAAAAATTAATGTGCATTAAAATTTGATGTGTACGTATGGGATTGAAGCAAGTGATATATCCTACTATTTTGTAGTATTAAGTAATTTACTCAGGAGGTTTTTATGGCAAATAGCAAAAGAGGACAAAAAAGGCGAAGAGGCCAGATAAGACAGAGGCAGAAACGACGTGAAAATGTATTGAAAATTAAGATAAAGTTAGCAAAATCAGCCGCAAAAACGTCAACGGCAGCCTGATATTGAGTTATAAACATACTTTAATAAAATCCGTGGGTTATGCCCGGTGAGATGGCAGGAGATTTAGTTTGCGCGAAAATTTAGAAGCGAAAGATACCGATCTGGAATCCATAGAATTCCCAAAGAAAGCCCAAGCACTCACACAAGAAATAAGTCAGGTTATAATCGGTCAACAGGACGTGATAGAACAACTTTTAGTGGCTTTATTTTCAAAAGGACATTGCTTGCTTATTGGAGTTCCCGGACTTGCGAAAACACTGTTGATCAGCACGCTTGCGAAAATTCTCGACCTTAAATTTAACAGGATTCAATTCACCCCTGATCTGATGCCTTCCGATATTATTGGCACAGATATAATACAGGAAGACCGCAATACCAGCGAGCGTAACTTTAAATTCCTGCCAGGACCAGTTTTTGCTAACGTGGTGCTTGCTGATGAGATAAACAGGACTCCGCCAAAGACACAAGCCGCCCTTCTTCAGGCAATGCAGGAATATAAGGTATCAGTCGGTGGAAAGACTTATGATCTCGATTTGCCTTTCTTCGTTCTGGCAACGCAGAATCCAATTGAGTTTGAAGGAACGTACCCGCTCCCAGAAGCACAATTAGATAGATTCATGTTTAACATACAGGTTGATTATCCCAAACCCGAAGAAGAGATCAAGATAGTTCTAGATACTACGTCTGCTCGTGAATCTGAATTAAAAACTGTTATGTCTGGATTAGACATCCTAAAGATTCAGGATTTTGTAAGGACAGTGCCAGCCGCTGATCATGTAGTCAGGTATGCAGTAGAATTAGTAAGAAGCACACGTCCCAACGACGTTAGTTGCCCTGAATCAATAAAAAAATGGGTAAGCTGGGGCGCCGGACCAAGGGCATCCCAATATCTTGTGCTTGGTGCAAAAGCTAGAGCAGGCATGCAAGGTCGCCGAGCCATATCATGCGAAGACATAAAGGCTGTTGCAAAGCCAGTATTACGCCATAGAGTTTTGACAAGCTTTACAGCAGAAGCAGATGGGATCAGCAGTCTGCATATAATAGATGAACTCCTCAAAATCGTAAAAGTTCCAGAACCTTCATAAGAACCTCATTTTAAATCCTATAAACTATCAATTCAGTAAAATATTGGCTTCAATCTAATTTGTTTGGTTCTTTTGACTTGAGTATTGAAAAGTTAGAATTTAAACTCTTAAATCTTTCTATACTCAAGTCAGAAGAATCAAAGAAAGTATTAAAAAGGAGGAAATAAGCAATGTCTGATTTGCTCAAAAGTGCATTAAAGAAAGTTGAAGAAACTAGCGTTCCAAAGGTAAATATTGCCGCTCTAGCTTATTCCGGTGGGTTAGACTCATCGCTTGCGGTTGAATTATTACGAAGGAAGTATAAAGCGGAGAAAATAATACCAATTACCGTTGACGTCGGACAGGGTGAGGAGGAAATCAATACTGGAAATGAAAAAGCGAAAGTCTTAAATGTAGAACCAATCATGATTGACGCCAAAGATGAATTCACCGAAGAGTGGATGGCGAAGGCGATCATGGCAAACTCCGATTACATGGGCTATCCCGTATCAACGTCAATGACCCGTCAATTGATTGCCCGTAAAGTAGCCGAGAAAGCAGTAGAGGTTGGCGCAGATGCGCTTGTTGAAGGCTCAACAGGAAAAGGCAATGACCAATATAGGATGCACAACGTATTTACAATGTTTGCCCCCGGCAGGACTGTCATAGCCCCTGTCCGCGATTTTGACCTTATACGTGCCGAAGAAGAAGCGCTTTGTACTTCATGGGGTGTCCCTGTCTTGGAAGTTATAACCGGTGGCGATGACAAAACTATGTGGTGCAGGTCAATCGCAAGCGGTGCGATAGATTTGAATATGGAGATACCTGATAGTGTTTGGATGTGGTATACTCCTCCAGAGAAAGCGCCTAATACACCTGAAATAGTGGAGATCACCTACGAAAAAGGTTTACCTGTCGCTGTCAATGGAAAGCGAATGTTACTTAAAGACTTAGTACCGCTATTGAATGTGAAAGCCGGTGCGCATGGGATAGGTTTGATTGACATATTTGAAGAGGGGATAATGAATCTGAAGTCAAGAGAGCTTTATGAAGCGCCAGCCGCAACGTTAATCCTCAAGACCCATCGTGACCTTGAGCAGATGTGCCTAACTAAAGAGGAATTGCTATTTAAAAAGGGTGTTGAACAGAAATGGGCTTACATGGTCTATCATGGTGAATGGTTCCATCCGCTAAGAAAAGCCCTTGACGCCTTCATAGCGGAAACTCAAGAAATGGTTACAGGAACGATAAAGGTAAAGCTGTATAAAGGTAATGCAGAGATTATATACCGTGACTCAAAAACCTCGCTGTTCTCCCCTGAGATTCGATCGATTAAGTCAAGCGGATTCAGTCAGCCGATGTGCGCCGATGCCGCCAAGATCAGGGGATTACTATTCGAGATTCTCGCCAAGAGAGCACAAACAGCGAAGCACTAATTCTCACCATAGCCCTCTCCTATAATTGGAAGAGGGTTATATTCCTTCTCTATCTAACTGTTATTTCTATGGAAGTGTGAATCCAGAATCAGCATAATAAATACAGGATTGTCATTATTTCATGGGAATAACAGATCAATATCAAAATAAAAAATTATACAGTCCTGCCTTTTGTAAAAAATATTGACATTATCACAACTCTATTCTATAATAGACATTATTGGAAATATGCACAAAATGTAACCAAAAGCCTGAATTAGCAAGGGATACAAAGGACAAGGTTCAGTAGAGCGTGGATTCAGTTTCCTGAAGTCACCAGTGTTTTTTGTATCATCTCTTTTTGTGAAGCTATCTCGTATGGAAGGCTTGCTGTCTGTTCTTCCGTCACTTGGCGGAACGAGAATGGTGATGACCCTTGCACTATTGGTATAATTGGTATATTCGGTAGCAGAGCGTCTGATGCGGAATCAGTTATCCATAGAAGAAGAGACACTTCCCAACCAGATCAAACAACCAACATCCAGACCAACACTTCGTTAGATTTTTCAATGTATGGAAGGAATTCATCGGGTGTTGCTGAATACAACTGCCAAAAATTATGAATTAATAATCGTTAGTTTCGACAGTGATTTTGATGGAACGAGACTAGGTCGAAGAACACCATCAGATATAATCACTGAACTTCATAATCAATAACCATGCAAAAACATTATAGATCTATTTATGCAAAATGAAAGGGGATAGAAAAATGGCAAAACTTAAAGGAAATATTGTAATAGGACAATCAGGCGGACCAACTGCGGTCATAAACAGCAGTCTTGCGGGTGTAGTGCAGGAATCATCTAAACATGACGAGATAACAGGCGTGTTCGGCATGGTGCATGGCATCATGGGTGTGATTAAAGAGGACTTTATTGATCTTGGAAAACAAGACCCAAAAGTTATTGAAGGACTCAGACATACACCATCTGCCGCATTATCATCGTGCAGATACAAAGTGTCTCCGAATGAATATGAAAAAATACTGGAAGTATTGAAGAAATACAATATCAGATATTTTTTCTATGCCGGTGGCAACGATTCTCAGGATACAGCAAAGAAGATAAGCTCAATAGCAAAAGAAAACGGTTATGAAATGCGTGCCATCGGTATCCCAAAGACGGTTGATAACGATCTTCCAGAGATCGATCATTGTCCTGGCTATGGCAGTGTTGCTCGTTGGCTTGCTATCGCTACCCGTGATGCTGGTCTGGATACAGAGGCAATCGGTATAGTTGACAATGTAAAAGTTATTGAGACTATGGGACGAAACACAGGCTGGATCACTGCGGCGACAGCACTAGCGAAAGAAAGCGAAGATGATGCACCACATTTGATCTATTTGCCTGAGAAACCTTTTGAAGAGGAAAGTTTCCTTGCTGATGTGGATAAAGTCTATAAAAAACTCGGATACGCTGTTATAACTGTCTGTGAAGGTCTCGTTGACAAGAATGGAGAGTATATTACTGCATCATCCAGATCACTTGATACAGACAAGTTTGGTCACAGACAGCTTGGTGGAGTGGCTCTATACCTTTGTGATCTTATTGCCAATGGTCTCAAGATAAAAGCTAGATGGGATAAGCCGGGAACTATCCAGAGAGTGTCAATGGTCTGCGCATCAAGCACTGACCTTGAGGAAGCATACATGGTCGGCAAGATGGCAGTGAAATATGCGGTTGACGGAAAGACGGATTACATGGTAAACTTGGTGAGGGAGCCGGGCAAAGAATACAAATGCACAACTGGTCTAATTGAATTGGAAAAGGTTGCGCTTGGTACAAAGAAAGTTCCTGATGAATTCATCAACAAGGCTGGCAACTATGTGACTGATGCGTTTCTTGATTATGTTACACCTTTGATCGGCGGTCCATTGCCAAAATATTCCAGATTGAAGAAGATACTTGTGAAAATATAGATATATTTTGTAGGGGCATGTTGAACATGCCCAAAACTGCATTATTAAATTATGGAGGTGAAATATATGAGCAATGCACTGGCTACTTCTCATTTTCAGGAATTAATTGATATGATTGAATCTTTACCTTATGATGACCAAGAAATTTTGATAGATATTATAAGCAAGCGATTGGCCCAATATCGGCGTGTTAAATTGCTAAAAGAAATATCAGAATCACTTGATGCTTATGAAAGAGGGGATGTTCGTCGAGGAACAGTGGATGACTTCATGGAGGATCTAGATAATTCATGAACCTTGTTTGGAGTGCAAATTTTAGAAGAATGGCTAAAAGAGCTACTCAACGTAATCCTGAGTTGCAACAACGAATAAAAGACACTCTCAAGCTACTTGCTGAAGATCCATTTTACCCTAAATTGCGCAGCCATAAGTTAGAAGGTGATCTCAGTAGTTTATGGGCTTGCACTTTAGATTATGATAATCGTAATTACAATATATTCTTGAAAGATCAAAGAATGATAATAACATTAAAAAATGGTATGGTTGTAGGGTCTCTGAAAATAAGATACTTGGATTTTTCAAAGATAAAAGAAATGTTAATATTCATGTGAGACCAGTGGATTTTAGCACTAAAATTAATCTTGAAATTCATGACACGATCCCTATTAGTGAAACCATCGAGATCAAATTGTTCGATAAAAATGGAAATCTCAAAGATCACCAGGTGATAAGATCGGCTGAACCAGAAAAAAAGGAACCTGAATCACCAAAGATTAGTTATGAATATAAGTTCAGTGATTGGTCTGATAACGAGGATGTAATAACGCTTTGTAGAATGTATTTAGATGAGTTAAATAATATTGTTATGGAAGGACAAAGTAAGGGTTTTTTAACTTAAACCTACATACTGGCGAGGAAAATTATGAGTGAAGAAATAGCAACAACATCTAAGTTTCAGGAATTAATTGATTCCATTGAGGAATTATCGCTTGATGAACAGGAATTATTAGTAGAAATCATAAGCCATCATCTAATTATGAGAGGACGTTCTGAATTAATAGCAGAAGTTGCGGAAGCTCGTGAAGCCTATAAAAAAGGGGAATTTAAGCAAGGAACAGTGGCAGACCTTATGAAGGATCTGGAAGAATGAGAACTCTTGTTTGGACTGAATCATTTAAACGGGCTTTTAGACGAACTATTCAACGCAAACCAGAACTTCAAACTAAAATTCAGTATACACTAGAGCAACTCGCTGAAAATCCGTTTCATCCAACTTTACATAGTCACAAGTTAAAAAGTGAACTGTCAGGTGCTTGGGCATGCACGGTTGATTATGATAATCGTATTCTTTTTGAGTTTGTGTATGACCATAAAACAAAAGAAGAAAAAGTATCGCTATTAACAATAGGTAAACATGATAGAGTTTATTAACTGCTTGTCGATCAAATCGGAGGTAAATAGTAATGCAAGAATCGTTTTACAAGTATTTCAAAGTTGGTATAATTCACTTTATGGCATATCCAACAACAATGAAGGGTGAAGGTCCTATCCTTGAGACCATAACCAAAATTGCTGAGGATGATTTCTTTACAGCCATAGAAATAACAAGGATTAAAGACCCCGAAATCAGGGCAAAAGCTAAGGATATTCTTGTCAGTAGTGGTCTTGCTGTCGGCTTCGGCGCACAGCCTGTTGTATTATCAATGCCCTTGAATCCAAACTCTCTCGATGAAGATGAACGGAAGAAGGCTGTCGAGGTGCTGAAACAGTGCATAGACGAAGCTCAATACATGGGGGCAAACCGCATGGCATTCCTTAGCGGAAAAGATCCGGGGGAAGCGCAGCGTGATGCGGCTCTTGATTCACTAATCAAAACTACCAGAGAGCTTTGCGATTATGCTGAAACGAAATACATGGAAATTGCCATTGAGACATTTGACACAGCCATTGACAAGAAGGCGCTCGTAGGTACTTCCGACCTTGCGGCTGATTTTGCCAGCGCTGTTAATCGCAGAAACTTCGGTTTGATGGTTGACCTATCCCATCTTCCACTTCTTGAGGAGTCATCGGAAGAATGTGCGTGGTACGTTAAAGATCACGTTGTTCATCTGCACGTTGGCAACTGCGTCATGAAAGAGGGTCATCCTGCCTATGGTGATGCTCATCCACGTTTTGGAATTGAGGGCGGAGAAAATGACGTTTATGAACTCGCAGAATTTCTAAAAGCTTTTATAGATATAGGTTTCCTTAACGGAGAACGCCAGCCATTCATGAGTTTTGAAGTGAAACCGTTGCCGAATGAGTCCAGCGAGATTGTGATTGCCAACGCTAAGAGAGCCTTGAATCAGGCATGGGCGATGATATAGCATAATAGCATACAGATTATCACGGATATAACACGGATATAAGCAGTTGATTTTGAAAATCCGTTTTATCCGTGTTAATCTGTATATGTCAGATTTTTGTGGAGTTAAATAATCATTATGAGTCTCTACGATATATTAAAATTAAAAGTAGCAGAATGGAGAAAAAGCAACTATCAATCAGATTTTACTGTCATTTCAGAAATTCTTGAATTTAATCTTGATCCCGAAACAGAAAATCTTCGATTTTTGAGAAAAGCACAATTTGAGGCACTCGAAACATATTGGTATTTAAGGCTTGTTAAGGGAACTCCGCATATTTTTGATTTGTATAAAGAATTGTTCACCAAAAGACAGTTGTTAGAAGTATTTGGTTTGAAACATTTAGTTGAAAATTTGCCTGAAGATTTAATTACAGAACAGTTTGTCGAAAGTATTTTAAATAAAGTGAAAATAGACAATGATTTTGCTAGACAGAATAGATTAGAAGCTCTCAGGGAGACTATTTCATTAAATTACTCTAGTTACATATTAGCATTAGCGATGGGGGCAGGGAAAACTATCTTAATTGGGGCAATTATCGCTACAGAGTTTGCAATGGCACTTGAATATTCAGAAAATGGTGACTTTGTCAAAAACGCTCTGGTTTTTGCTCCCGGCAAAACTATCTTGGGCGCTTTAAAAGAACTCTCTGATATTCCTTATGAAAAAATTCTCCCATCTCGGTTATATAAGCCATTTATAACATCAATAAAATTTACCTATACCAGGGATGGAGAAAAAGACATACCCATAATTAGAGAAAGCAGTTTTAATGTAGTTATCACTAATACAGAAAAGATAAGAATACAAAAACAAGCCATAACAAAATCACTTATAAAAGATTTCTCTATTAATAGTTCACAAGAAGATGAGATAAAACAGGAAGTAGCTAATAGGCGCCTTCAAGCGATTGCATCTCTTCCCAATCTTGCTATATTCTCTGACGAAGCACACCATACTTACGGTCAATCGCTGGGAAAAGAATTAAAAAGAGTTAGGCAAACTGTTGACTATCTTGCAGAAAAAACTAACCTTTTAGTTGTAGTTAATACTACAGGAACGCCCTACTACGAGAGGCAAATTCTAAAAGATGTAATTTACTGGTATGGTTTATCACAGGGAATCAAAGATGGAATATTAAAAGAGGTAAGAGGTAATATTGTAGCTTATCCTGAGGTAGAAGATGAACATTTTATAAGGGATGTTCTCATTGACTTTTTCAAAAACTATAAGGATGTGAACATTTATGATGGTAGTCCTGCCAAAATCGCTTTCTATTTTCCTATGATAGATGATCTAAAAAATGCGAAACCGATTGTGGAAAGGGCATTAATGGAAATCGGAGAAGACCCATCTATTGTTCGGGACGTTCACAATGAGTCACCAGACGAAATAAAAGATATGTTTGACAATAGAATAAATGATCCACATTTACTTTACAGGATTTTCCTTCTTGTTAATAAGGGAACTGAAGGCTGGAACTGCCTTTCTTTATATGCAACTGCTTTGGCAAGAGAGCTTAAAGCAAGCAATAACTTTTGTTTACAAGCGGCTTCTCGTTGTTTAAGGCAAACAACAGGAAATATACATAAGGCAAAAATATACCTTTCACAAAAGAATATAAGAATTTTGGAGTCTCAGTTAAAAGAAACTTATGGCGAAACACTTTTCCAATTGGATATGACATCATCAAATCTTAGAAAAGAGAGTTTAGTCATTAGAAAAACTGAAATTCCTCCAATATTGCTTAAAAAGAAAGTATTAAAGGTTATACCGATTGATAATGAATTAGATTTTAACCAAATAGAGATTAAAAAACCAGAGATCGCAACTGAAGAATCCAGTAAAATTATTTATGATTTAAAGGAAATTCCAAATAGGAAAAGTGTATTTATAGCCTTTAAAGAGGAAAAATTGATAATAGAAGAAGATTTTATTGACATTTATACCTTTGCTGTTGAATTATCCTCTTTGTATAGATTGCCACTTATTCATTTATATGACAAGATAAAGAATCTTTATCCAAACGGAGAAATTCCAGAAAGCCATGTTTTTGAGATCAAGAAACAGTTGGAAGAAAAACTCAAAAATTATGAGATAACGGAAGAAGAAATTGAGGTTGCACTTGCATTAGTCAAACTCAAAGGTTTTAATCAAGAGGAAACAGAAGGAAAAACGATCTACACAACTGAAATTGTATATCATAAAGATAAAGAAAATCTTCTCCTAAAATATGAATGGTTCAAAGAGCAAGATAAAAGACCGCATCAATTGGAATTTGGCTTCCATTATAGTCCATATAACTTTGACTCAAACCCAGAAAAAGACTTTTTCATTAAGCTTTTAAACATGCTTAATGAGGATCCTGATGATGTTGAAGACATTTATTTTACAGGGGCAATAACTGATCATAACAAAACGGATTTTATCTTTGAATATAAGGGAAAAGATGGCAGATGGCATAACTACACACCTGATTTTTTAATAAAAAAGAAAGATGGGAAGATGCTTATTGTTGAAATAAAGGCAGAACTTTACAGAGAAGAAGAAATAGAAAAATCAATGAAGGAATTTCAGGAACTAAACGCAGATAAATTAAAATATGAAATCTTAATAACCAATAGAGATGAAATAGGATTGGAAAATATCAAAAAAGTTAGACAAACTATTTATGAGTAAACAAGGAGTATTTATCTATGGCTGAAAAAATTAAAATTACCCCTGCAAAAGGAAGACCCATGCTTAATTGGGTAGGCAAAAAGCCTTTGGATTATGTAAAAGGTTTTCCTGCTCAATTAATGGAAGTATTTGATCCTCTTAATAATGGAAAAATCGTTGAGACGCCAAGTTACAATGAACTAAAAAACAACTGGCAGAACCTTTTATTTCATGGAGATAATAAGGATGCCCTTGCAACACTTCTTGAATTGGGATTTAGGGGCAAAGTTGATTTAATCTATATTGACCCGCCATTTAAGAGTGGTGCAGATTATGTAAGGAAAGTGGAACTCAGAGGTTTAAAAAATTTAGGACAAATACAGGAAGATGAAGTCTCTGTTTTACAGCAGACAATGTATTTTGATATTTGGAATAACGATACCTACCTTCAGTTTATGTATGAAAGGCTTATGCTTTTGAAGGAATTACTAAGCGAAACAGGCAGTATCTATGTGCATTTGGATTGGCATGTGGGACATTATATAAAATTAATAATGGACGAAGTTTTTGGTCAAGACAATTTCCAAAACGACATTGTTTGGTATTATCCGAATAAAATACCAGATAAACGTAAGCTTTGCTTTACAAACGCTTCAGATAGAATACTATATTACACAAAATCTGATCTTTCTCATACATTTAACCCACAATACAAGCAAGTAGAACCTCATAAAAGGGCAAAAGAAGCTAAAGTGAATGGTGTCAAGCAAAGTTTAAGAGATGAAAATGGGGATGTGGTATATGAAACCTATGAAGAAAGACTTTTGGATAATGTTTGGGAAATTCCATCATTAGCGGGATCGTCACATGAAAGATTGGATTTCCTAACGCAAAAACCAGAGAAATTGCTTGAACGCATTATTAAAGCCTCATCTAATAATAATGACTTAGTCCTTGACTGTTTCATCGGTTCAGGCACAACTTTGGCTGTTGCACAGAAACTCCATAGACGATGGATTGGCTGTGATATAAATAAGGGAGCAATCCAATTGACTGCTAAGAGAATAGCAAAAATTGTAAAAGAGCAAACAGAAAAGGGTGATGGGTTATTTGATGAGTAATATTGAAAATCAAAAAGGACTTTTTGATGAAATAGCTACTTTGATCGAGCAAGCGAGAAAAAGAGTTGCTACTACCATCAATCAAGAGATGATCTTTCTTTACTGGAATATCGGTAGAACAATTAAAAAAGAGATAATGAAATCTGAACGAGCAGAATATGGAAAACAGATAATCCAATCGCTGAGTGGAAAATTAACTCAGAAATACGGAAGAGGATATTCTGAACAAAATTTGTGGCACATGATCAAATTTCATGAAATTTATCCAATTCTCTCTGCAGTGCAGAGAGAATTCCAAAAATTAAGTTGGACTCACATCAAAACTCTTATTTATATTGAAGACGAACTAAAACGAGAATTCTATGGGGTCTTGTGCCAAAAAGAACAATGGAGCACTCGAACACTTCAAGATAGAATTGATCTGCTTTTTTATCATAGAAAAATGAAATGCTTTGTAGTTATAGACTTAAAACTTGATAAATTCAGACCAGAATATAAGGGACAAATGGAGCTTTATCTGCGATATATGGAAAAATATGAAATGCTTGAAGGTGAAAATCCGCCAGTCGGACTTATACTTTGCTCTGAAAAAGGCAAGGAAGTGATAGAATTATTATTTTTACCAAATGATAAAATAAAAGTTGCTGAATATATGACTAACCTACCTCCTAAAGAATTATTTGCAGAAAAATTACACAAAGCAATAGAAGTAGCGCAATTAAAATTGGAGGAAAAAAATGAGTAAAAATTGTTACTCTTTTGCTATCTACAAGGTCAATAACTACGATTTACAACTTTTACAGACAGAGGCAATTGAGCTTGCAATCCAGCATATAGGTATTCAGAGGACAAGGACCGATAGCTTCTTTGATGGAATTTTAGGCAAAAATCTAGTTAAAATTATTGATTTTAACCATCCTTTAACCCTTTTGGATTTGCAGATTCTTCAAGATGAGCTAAAGAAAAGACCCGAAGAAGATAGAGATATAACAATTGTCTGTCTTGGTAAAGAGATAGCAATTGATCACTGGATTGAAGAATGGAATAAAAAGCACCCGATAAATAAGATTAAAGTTATTGAACTCAAGACAGACAAAAAATATGGCAACTTTTTAATCCATAAACCAGCAGAAGCGAAAATAAATATCAAGCGAGAAAATGGCAAGGCAATAATAGAGATAAAGGATTTTATATCACCAACGATAATTGAGCGATTTAATATTGATAATACGATTTTCAAGGCAAAAATCCCTGATTTCAGGTCAATGATTGATTATGTTTTAATTGATAACGACTATGATGACAATACTTTTCGCATTGTTTATTCGGATGTTCCTGAAAAGAAAAGTGATTTAGTAGCAGGGAAATACAATATAGAAGTTCCCAAAGAGAAGACAAAGGTTGCAATAAAAATCATTGATATGCTCGGAGAGGAATTTCAGTTTGTTAAGGAAATATAGAAACTTAAATTCATCAAACTGAAGAAGTCTTAAACAATTCAAAGGAGTTATTGCTATGTCTGAAACAAAAAGTATAAAATTAGAGATCAGCAATATCTTGGAAGAATTGTTTCAGAAGAAAGGGAATTGATGTTCAGAAAATAGTTATGTTTGGCTCGTATGCAAGGGATACCCAGAGAGAGGATAGCGACATTGATATAATAATCGTTTCCAGAGATTTTAGAGATAAGAGCATATTTGAGAGAGCAGAATTAACAACAGGGATTGGTAGAGAACTGGTGAGAAAAGTAAAAAAAACAAATACGTAATCAAGCTGGCTCTTGGGAGGCAATAAAATGGCTAAGAAAAGTTGGATCGATGAACTCAATTATGAGTGCAAGAATGGAAAAATTCGATATTCTTACTGTGAGGAAAATAAGGAATTTTACAATTATGAAGGTTTGAAGTATGCCTATGATCGTGTGTTAAATCTTTTCTATTCTAGTAGTGAGCATTATTTCAAACGTACACAAATAATTATGATTGCAATTCAGGCATCAGTTATCATTGGGTTAACAAATTTATCGAAAGCTAATAATCCAATATGCTCTGCAATATCCCTTAATAAAGGAAATACTCTAAGCAATAATATTTGGATACCTTTTCTTATTGGTTTCGGTTTACTTAGTGCATTTATATGGTATTTAACAATTAACAGACATCACAGCCATTTGGAATTTCTCAGACGTTACTTGAGAGAAATCGAAGAACAACTAACAAGTTTAGGACTACCTTTTTATATGTTTACTGTAGAGAGAAAAATGTATAGTAAGGATTTCTCTAATAATAAACATACATTTTATACTGGAGAATGTGTTCCTGATTATAACAAAGGCATAATTGCACTTTTGAATAAGATAAGTAAACATCTAAGACCAAGACTCGGGCTTATGGAACTTGAGCAATGGATTGTTGTTTTATTAATCCTATTTTGGATTGAACTAATTACGCTTAGTTTAACTTGTAGATTTCTACCATTTCCTTGTAGTTTAATTATCTTTATTCTGGTTATGCTAATCGGTCTAGTTTTTTTTGCTACTGATAAATTCTATGAGGTAGGTTGGTGGTCAAAGTTGTGGAAAAGGACTCCAAAAGGGGACAATTAACAAGAAAGTAGGCATCCTACTTGAATTATCCGTCATCCTACTCAAGAAAAGCAAATCGTATCAACGGTTTATGAATGACAAAAAATATAATTTCCTATGCAATAAAAAAACCTTTTGATCTGCTCTTTTATTCTGACGATGAATGGAACGGAGATCGTTCATTGGTAATAAATGTGGCAAAAGAAGAAGGAGAGGTGATTTATGGCTGACAAACTGAAAATCACTTCTACAAAAGATAGTAATATAATAGAAAGGAATACTTTATGAGTGGACAAGCAGTTTATCCTGAACTGACAGCTTCCAATTTCAAGACCCTTCTCAATAGTTGTATTCACTGCGGGTTATGTATGCAAGCCTGCCCGACTTATGCGGTATTTGGCACAGAAATGGACTCCCCGCGCGGACGTATTAGACTGATGCGCGCCGCCGCCGAAGGTCGCTTTGGACTCGAAGAATTCAATAAAAGCTTTACGAAGCACATAAACTTGTGCCTTTCGTGCCTAGCTTGCCAGACGGCATGTCCTTCTGGTGTTAAATACAGTCAGTTGATTGAGACAGTCAAGTTGACCATTGCACACCATCACAAACCCGGTACACTAGAGCGATTTGTGCGTTGGTTAGGCTTTCGTCAGATGATGCCGCATGTAAATCGGCTTAAATTCATGGCAAGGTTTTTATGGCTCTATGAGTTCATTGGACTGCAAAAATTGGTGCGCGTGCTAAACTTTTTACCGGGACCTCTCAAGGCGATGGAAGCCATCTTGCCGCCTATTGTGCCTATATACCGTAACTATTCCAAACCAGCGCTTGCTATTGGAGAAAAACAAGGCACAGTGGCTTTTTTCATTGGATGTATTCAAGAGGCGTTTTTGGCATCAGTCAATGAAGCGACAATCCGCGTATTGCAGCGCAACGGTTACGAAGTTCACTTTCCGAAAGGACAAACCTGCTGTGGTGCAGCGCAGTTACATTTTGGCGAAGATGAGTTAGCCAGTGGTCTTGCACACAAAAATATAGACGCATTTGAAAAATATGACGTAGTAATTAACAATGCGGGAGGTTGCGGTGCCACGCTCAAGACCGAATATTTTAACCTGTTCCACGATGACCCGATTTATCTGGAAAAAGCCAAACAGCTCAGTGATAAGGTTAAAGACATTAATGAGTTCTTAGTCGATCACTTGCATATACCTCCTACTGGTGAAGTTAAAGCCAAAGTCACCTATGCTGATTCATGTCACCTAAGACACGCTCAAAAGGTAATCGATCAACCGAGAGATTTGCTCAATGGTATTCCCGGACTGGAATTAGTGGAGATCAAATCACCTGACCGTTGTTGTGGCAGCGCAGGTGTATATAATATAGTCTATTCTGATACGGCAAACCAAATATTAGACATGAAGATGGCTGACATCGCTGATACCGGCGCAGAACTAATCCTAGCGAGTAATACCGGTTGTCACATGCAGTTATGGAATGGTGTCCATCGTGCTAAACTCAAAGCTAAAGTTATGCATGTAGTCGAAGTGTTAGATATGTCGTATCGGGCAATGGATAAAAAAGATGCGTAAAGCTTAATAATATAAGGAAGGCAAAGATGACCAAGACAATTACTCAGGATGTTTGGCAGACATTACAATCGGCATTACCCCGTGATGCGTTGGTGACGAATCCGGTCGAGTTAATCGCTTATGAAATTGATGGAAGTCTGGGACTAGGGGAACCTTTAGCTGTTGCTTTACCTCGTAACACCAATGAAGTTGTGACCTTGATGAAATGGGCAACTAAGAACGGGGTGCCAGTGGTGGCGAGAGGCGCAGGCACAGGACTCAGCGGTGGTGCAGTTGCTATAGATGGCGGAATGATAATTTCATTTGCTCGCATGAAACAGGTTTTGGAGTTGGATGAAATAGGACGTTCTGCTGTTGTTCAACCGGGCATTGTTCATTTGGTATTTGATGATTTAGTCAAGACTAAGGGATTATACTATCCGCCTGATCCAGCCAGTGGACGTTCATGCACTATTGGAGGTACATTGGCAGAAAATGCCGGTGGACCACATTGCTTCAAATACGGAGTAACAACTAATTATGTCTTGGGGTTAGAAGTTGTATTGGCAGATGGTCGCGTGATTCATACCGGCGGTCGTGCTTATGATTATCCAGAATATGACCTTACCGGTTTACTCGTCGGATCAGAGGGAACACTTGGGATGATAACATCATCAAATGTGCGATTGATACGCAACATCCCGGACATCAAAACTTTAATGGCAATTTTTAACTCAGTGGAGGAGGCTGGCGAAGCTGTTTCTGCTGTCATTGCACGAGGATTGATGCCCGCCACTCTGGAAATGATGGACCGCAACATGATTGGTATTGTCGAAAACTATGCTCATGCCGGGCTTCCCACCGATGCTGAAGCACTTCTCATTATTGAAGCCGATGGTTATACCGAAAGTCTTGATTCACAGATGAATGAGATTATCGCTGTAATGAATGAATGTAAGGCACGAGAATTGCGTCTAGCAAGGTCTATCGTTGAGCGTGATAAAATTTGGTATGCCCGCAAGAGTGCGTTCGGAGCCATTGCTCAAATTAGTCCTGCGTATCTAATACTAGATGGTACTGTGCCTCGTTCAAAGTTAGCATACGCATTGGCAGAGATCAATAATATCTGTGCTAGAGTCAATCTGCGTGTATGTTATGTGTTTCATGCTGGTGATGGTAATCTACATCCTTTGATCTTGTTCGATCCCAGTGACCCAAATATGATTGAGCGAGTTCATCAGGCTGGACATGAGGTTATAGAGTTGTGTGTACGGATGGGTGGAACTATCACTGGTGAACATGGTGTGGGTAGCGAAAAACGTCAGTATATGTCACTAATATTTAACCCCGGAGAGTTGCAGGCTCAACAAGACATCAAAGAGATTTTTGATCCCGAAGGAATTCTTAATCCCGGCAAAATGTTGCCTGAATTCAGATACGAACCAGAGTTGGTCAATGCTCAACCACCTTTGGAGATATTTTCACCTGCTTCGGTTGATGAAGCCGCCGAAGGTATCAGCGCTTGGAAAAAAGATACAAAGTCGCAAACTTTACGAGTGCGAGGTGGTGGTACTAAATCATCTCTGCTATCACCCACCGATGTAACACTTTCGACGCAAAACTTAAAAGGAATTCAATCTTTTGCTATGAATGATCTGTATGTTACAGTGAAAGCAGGTACTCCGCTTTCCGAATTGCAGGAAGAACTCAAGAACAGCAATGTGTGGGTTCCAATGGTTTCACCGTGGACTGAATCCACAGTGGGTGGCATCGTAGCAACGAATTTTAACGCGCCTTTGCGATCACGTTATGGTGCGATCCGAGACTTGATCCTTGCGATGACGGTAGTGCTTCCAGATGGGCGTATAGTTCGGGGAGGTAAACCAGTAGTCAAAAACGTTGCGGGATACGATCTGCCAAAGCTGTTTGTCGGCGCGCATGGAACGTTAGGATTGATTACTGATGTGACTTTCAAGCTTTCACCGTTCCCTCGTGAACGTTCTACACTGATTGTATCCGTAAAAGATCTGAAATCCGGGTTGGCATTGGGCGGTAAACTCTTGCGCGTGTGCTTAGTCGCTTCATCGCTGATCTTATTCAAAGATGGTAAAATGAATTCAGATCCTTATGCGATTACCTATACAGCAGAAGGTTTACCAGAAGACGTACAAGCAGAATTGACTCAAGCACGTACAGTATTAAGGTCTGAAGGTTTCACTGAACTAAATCGGGCTGATGTATTATCAGGTAATGATATGTGGGCAGATTGGATTAATACGACATCTCGTATAAGCACAATATTAAGAATGGGAGTTGCACCTAAAGACTTGGGAAAGACCCTAATTAGCCTTGATCCGACATTGAAGAACGCATCATTTATGGCTGACTTACCGAGTGGCATTGTTTATCTGCAAAGCACTGAAATTGAGGTAGTGCGCCAATTAGCTCAGACTGCTGGTGGTTATGCAATCATGCTCAGTGGGACGAAGGACAAGCATGACGTGTGGGGATATAATCCAGAGGGTTTGGATTTGATGCGTGGAATCAAATCTAAGTGGGATACACAAGGGTTGTTCAATCCCGAAGCGTTTATCGTCTGATTATCTCCACGAGATAGCAAACAGATTGGCACGGATATGACTGATTTTCACGGATAAAGAGAAGCAAAGGTAGGGGCAAAACATTTGCAGATGAAGGATTTTACATTATTAGTTGATCCTTACTGCAAATGCTTTGCCTCTACATGAATCGGAGGTTTATTATGCAGGAACATAAGGAAATAGTTGGTAAGGATGGCGCACCGATGGTTTTGATTCCAGCTGGCGAATTTGAGATGGGCAGTAATGACGGTTTTGACAACGAAAAGCCAGTCCATACAGTCTACCTTGACGCCTTTTATATTGACAAATACGAGGTTACTAACGCACAATATAAGAAATTTGTGCAGGCGAAAAAATATAGGGAACCTGAAGGCTATGGGTATATAGACTACGAATGGAAAAAAGGATTTAAGCCATGGCTGGGTAAGAATTTCAACGAAGATAATCAACCAGTAGTTTGTGTCAGTTGGGAAGATGCAAAGGCTTATGCAGATTGGGCAGGAAAGCGATTACCGACAGAGGCGGAATGGGAGAAGGCGGCACGAGGTGGAGAAAAAGGGAAAAAATACGTCTGGGGAGATGGATGGCTTCCACCAAAGGGCGCAGGCAACTTTGCGGATCAGACACTTAAAAAGGTGTTCCGAGATTGGATAATCATAGGAGGATACGATGACGGATATGCCTATACGTCTCCTGTTGGAAGTTTTAACCCTAACGGATACGGATTGTATGATATGGCGGGGAATGTTTGGGAGTGGTGCGCTGATTGGTGTGATGATAAATATTATACCAATTCTCCAAAATTAAATCCAACGGGAACTGGTTCTGGTTCCTATCGCATCTTGCGTGGCGGTTCGTGGCGCACCATCAATATGCTCAACCTGCGTGTTGCCTATCGCTACTACGACGATCCAATGGACGTCAGGGACGCTGTTGGCTTTCGTTGCGTTGAGTAGATTCCCTTTGGGGTTTATGGATTTATGCTTTCATGAATTTTATCGAGTCGCCTAAGAAGGCGACTCGATCTCAATATTTTTGAGTAGGACATGCTGACAGGCTTATTCATTTTAAGGAATTATTATGAAGCAATTTAAGATTATTGTTGAAAAACACCCAGATAGTTATGTCGCTTATCCTTTAGGCATTAAGGGAGTGGTTGTAGGACAGGGCGATACTTACGAGGAAGCTCTTTCGGACATAGAATCCGCACATAATAAAAGGTTCTACTCTTAGGACAATCTGCACGCAATCAGGTATTTCAAGAGAAGAATTTCTGGATGCCTATAATAGAGTCTGAGGAATTATAAAAAAGACAGATACTATAAATATTTTGATGAAGCGTGGAAGAAGATTATTGAAAGGTTTTTTCCATATATGCTTCGTTTTTTCATTCCGCATCTATATCAGGACGCTGATTTCTCGAATGGCTTCACCTTTCTTGACAAAGAACTGGAACAATTATCGAGAAAGAGCAGAAAAGGTGCAAAATACGTTGATAAGCTTGTGAAAGTACAACTGAAAAATGGCGAAGATCAGTGGATTCTAGTTCACATTGAAGTTCAAGGATACGCTGATAAAGAGTTCCCTGAAAGGATGTTCCGGTATTATTATCGGATATATGATAAATACAGCGAAAAGATAGTAAGTCTTGCTCTGATTACTGGCATGGATAAAGGTATATCTGATGGTAGATTTGAGTTAGAAGCCTATGGTAGTGGCATTTTGTTTCGATACCTCTCACCAAGATTGATGGATTTCGATAAAGACGAACTTGAGAAAAGCGATAATCCGATAGCTTTAATTATCTTGGCATGTCAGGGAAGAGAGGAAGCAAAGAAAAGAGGCGAAGCATATAATATAAAATTACGCCTAATAAGAAGCTTATATGAGAAAGGCTATACCCAGGATGAGATAAGAGCTATTTTTGATTTTATTGATTGGATTATAACATTAAATGATAAAGAAGAGGAACTAATATTGGAAGAGATAAAAGAGATTGAGGAGGTGAAAAAGATGCCTTATGTTGGTAATATGGAGAGAATTATACGTAAAAAGGCAATTACAGAAGGCAAAAAAGAAGGCAAAAAAGAAGGTATAAAAGAAGGTATAAAAGAAGGCATGCTGAAAAAAAGTATAGAATTGTTGCTAAAAACACTTGATGAACGTTTTGGTAAAGTACCTTCAGATGTCACTGACTACGTAAAAGCTTTAAAAGATGACGAAAAGTTGAATTTACTTCATAGTCTTGCGATAAGATGCTCATCAATTGATGAATTCAAACAATCACTTAATGGTGATAGCCAGAATTAGGCAGAGGTAGATATGAAAATAGTCATTGCTCCCGATTCATTCAAAGGGAACCTTACGGCAAAGCAAGTTGCTGATGCTATCGAGATCGGCATAAAGCGTGTCATACCAGATGCTGAGATCGTCAAAGTTCCTATGGCGGACGGCGGTGAAGGTACTGTCCAAGCCCTCGTTGATGCTACAAATGGAGAGATCATCACTGTTGAAGTATCCGATCCACTTGGGAACCGAATAAAAGCTGAGTACGGCATACTTGGTGATTCACAGAAGACAGCGGTTATAGAGATGGCTACTGCATCTGGATTGCCTTTAGTTCCAAGAGATAAACGGAATCCGATGCTCACGACCACCTATGGCACAGGAGAACTTATTCGATCAGCTTTAGATAATGGTTGTAGAAAACTCATCGTTGGGATCGGCGGCAGCGCAACGGTTGATGGCGGAGCGGGTATGGCACAAGCTCTTGGCGCCAAATTACTCAATAAAAATAATAATGACATCCCAAAAGGAGGTGGTGGGCTGGAACATCTGGATCGCATTGATGTTACATCACTTGATCCACGTATTAAAGAAACCACTACAATAGTCGCCTGCGACGTTGATAATCCTCTGGTTGGTCCAAGAGGCGGACCGGAGGTTTTTGGCCCTCAGAAAGGTGCTACTCCAGAAATGGTTAAAATACTCGATAATTTTCTTGATAGATATGCTGATATAATCAAACGTGATTTAGGTGTTGATGTCAAAAATGTTCCCGGTGCAGGAGCGGCTGGAGGACTTGGGGCAGGTCTTATGGCTTTTCTTGGCGCACAACTAAGGTCAGGTATTGACATCGTTATTGATGCTTCTGGCCTAGAAAGGTATCTCAAGGATGCCGATTTAGTGATCACCGGTGAAGGCAAGATTGACCGTCAGACAATCTATGGGAAAACTCCTATCGGAGTTGCCAGAACAGCTAAGAAATACGGCATTCCCGTAGTAGCTTTTGCCGGCAATATTGGCAATGATAGCCATGTCGTTTACGATAATGGTATTGATGCTTTAATGTCCATAATCAGCTATCCAATGACATTGGATATAGCTATGGAGCGATCGCAAGAATTTCTTGCTGATTCTGCTGAACGTGTGATTCGTTTAATTAGTATAGGTAGGAAACTCTAATTCCATAACAATGGAGATGAGAAATGAGTAAATGTAAAGTATATGTTACCCGTATTTTACCGGGACCCGCTCTGGATAAACTCAGAGAAACCTGTGATGTTGAGGTTAATACTATTGATAAAGCCATCCCCTATGATGAGCTTCTTGAGAAGGTCAAAAATAGAGACGGGCTTATATCGCTTTTGACAGATAAGATTGATGCAAATGTTATTAAATCAGGCGCACAGGGCGATCCACATTTAAAGATTATTGCCAACTATGCAGTTGGATATGACAACGTTGACGTTTCCTGCGCAACTGAAAACTCTATTTTTGTGAGCAATACTCCGGGTGTTTTGACGAACGCAACGGCTGATATTGCCTGGGCGTTATTGTTTGCTACTGCCAGAAGGATCCCTGAAGCTGAGAGATTCGCTAGGGCAGGAAAATTTGATGGTTGGTCCCCCACACTGTTCCTTGGAGGGGATATTTTTGGCAAAACGATTGGTATCGTCGGCGTTGGTCGTATCGGAGCCGCTGTTGCATTAAGAGCCAAAGGCTTTAACATGAGAGTGCTTTATACTGATGTAAGGCATAATACAGATATTGAAAAGGAAGTAGGCGCTCAGAAAGTTGATATGGACACTTTACTCAGGGAATCAGACTTTATTTCAGTTCATGTCCCGCTTATGCCTGAGACACGTCATCTTATTGGCAAGAGAAGCTTTGAGATGATGAAGCCAACAGCCTATCTTATCAACACTTCACGAGGACCTGTCATTGATGAATCCGCTTTAGCGGATGCTTTAGAGAAAAAGGTTATTGCAGGTGCAGGACTGGATGTCTTTGAGGAAGAACCCAAAATTCACCCTAAACTGATTGGACTTGAAAATGTTGTTGTCGTTCCACATATAGCTAGTGCGACTGTAGAAACTAGATCGCAAATGGCAATGATGGCTGTTGACAACGTTATCGCAGTGTTGAGTGGAAAGACTCCACCTAATGCTGTAAACAGAATATAAACAGTAAACAGTAATCAGTAAAGAGTAATCAGTAATAGTAGGTTGGGTCGAGGAACGAGACCCAACTTAAATATAGAATACTTGCCGCTGATTACTCATCACTTTTTTTGAGAGGTAGATAATGAAGGTTTTGGGAGTTATCCCTGCAAGATACGGCTCAACACGATTCGAGGGTAAAGCACTCGCTGACATACTCGGTAAACCCATGATCCAGAGAGTATACGAGCGCGCGATCAATGCCAAGACCATAGATGAATTAGTTGTCGCAACTGACGATCAGAGGATATTTGATGCTGTAAAAAGTTTCAATGGAAAAGTCGTTATGACTTCACAACATCCTACTGGAACTGACAGAATAGCGGAAGTGGCAAGAAGTAGCGATGCAGATATAATAGTAAATATTCAGGGAGATGAGCCACTTATTGAGCCAGCGATGATAGATGAAGCTGTTCAACCGCTACTTGACGATAATAGTGTTGATCTTGGAACTTTAGTACATCGCCTGCATACAGAAGAAGAATACCGTAATCCCAATGTAGTTAAAGTTGCTGTTGATAGATCGGGTTTTGCAATTTATTTCTCACGTTCACCTATCCCTTACATAAAATCGGGTTCTTTAGAAAGCACAGTAGTATATCGGCATGTTGGATTATACGTTTATAGAACATACGCACTTTTAGACTTTGCTCAAGCACCATCCACGCCTCTTGAAACCAGCGAAGGTCTTGAGCAACTTAGATTTCTTGAAAATGGCTATCGTATGAAAGTTGTTGAAACTCAATACGAATCTATCGGGGTAGATACACCAGAGGACCTAGAAAAAGTAAAAAAGATGATGCTAGGCTAGATAGTAGAATTTTTCCTGAATCCAGAATCAAGTATCTAGCATCCAAAATTGGAGTCAATCAAAAATGGCAAGAAGAACTAAATATATTTTCGTAACGGGAGGGGTTGTTTCGTCAATTGGCAAGGGGATCACCACTGCATCCATCGGTAGATTGATGGTAAGTCGTGGATTCAAGGTTACACCGCTGAAGATTGACCCATACATAAACAAAGATGCGGGAACGATGAATCCATACCAGCACGGTGAAGTATTTGTTACAGACGATGGCGCAGAAACAGACCTTGATCTTGGACATTACGAGAGATTTATCGGGGGAAATCTCACCAGCGCATCAAATTTTACAACCGGTTCGGTATATGGCACTGTTATCGCTAAAGAAAGGCGTGGAGAGTATCTTGGTAACACAGTACAACTGATCCCCCACATCACTGATGAAATCAAGGGTAGAATATATAAACTCGCAGAAGATAGCGGCGCTCACATTATGATAATCGAGATCGGCGGAACCATCGGTGATTTTGAGACACCACCATTTACAGAGGCTATCAGGCAGATCAGGCTAGACGTTGGCAGAGAGAATACTTTATTCGTCCACGTAAGCCTTATTGCCTACGTAGGACCCTGGGGTGAAACAAAAACTAAACCTACCCAACACAGTGTTAGAGCGCTAATGGAACTTGGCATACAACCCGATATATTAATATGTCGCTCAAAATCCGCGCTCACAGAAGATCATAAGCAGAAGCTTTCCCTATTTTGTAGTGTTCCAAAAGAGGCTGTCATTGAAGCAAGAGATACAAAAAACATATACGATATACCCCTCATATTTGAGAAACAGGGATTATCTGATTTGATCATAGACCGTCTGCAATTACCAGATTGCTCCCCAGATATTACCGAATGGGAAGAAATAGTCTCAAAGATGAAAAAACCCGATGGTGAAATCAATATTGCAATAGTCGGTAAATACACTCAGAACGGTGACGCCTATATTTCCATAACAGAGTCATTGAAACACGGAGGAATTGCCAATGACGTTGAGGTTAATATAAAGTGGATAGAGTCAGACAATTTGGAGAAAGATTCTGATAGCGCTAAATATCTTGGTGACGTTGATGGTATAGTTGTTCCCGGTGGTTTTGGTTACAGGGGTATAGAAGGTAAGATCGAAGCTATACGCTTTGCTCGTGAAAATAAAATTCCATATTTAGGCTTATGTGTAGGTATGCAGTGTGCCGTGATTGAATTTGCCCGCAATATACTTCATTTTGAAAAGGCAAATAGCATAGAATTTGACCCTGATACGCCATATCCCGTTATATCTTTACTTGAGGAACAAAAGACCGTTCAAGATATGGGTGGAACAATGAGGTTAGGTGCATATCCATGTAAACTAGCACCCAACTCTATTGCGTTTAAAGAGTATGGTGCAGAAGTTATCTCTGAACGCCATAGGCACAGATACGAATTCAATAACGAGTATAGAGATCAGTTTTTATCAAATGGAATGAGTTTTAGCGGTCTATCACCTGATGCTCTATTGGTCGAGATGATAGAATTAGAAGATCATCCTTGGTTTGTTGCAACGCAGTTTCATCCGGAATTTAAGTCAAAGCCATTGCAACCGCATCCGCTTTTTGAGGGTTTTATATCAGCGGCATTAAGGCAGAACACGAATAGGGCATGACGATTGGTCCCAAGAGATCCGAATGGATTTTGTCTCTCCAAACGAGATTAGTATGTTGTTTTTTATTATAACATTTTTTCCTTGACAAGCTCTTTCATAGGTGCCGTTGGTGTGATATTTTATGATATGGGAGGTCGGACATGTACAACTTTTGCATTAAACCTCAAAAACGGTTAATAATAGTTCTTTTAATTGTTGTACTATTTATGTTATCTCTCTCTTCTGTTTCTGCGAAGGAAACAACTTTTGGGTTAAGACTTGGAGCAAATATATCAGGAATTCACCGGGGACCCATTGATATGTTTGACTCAAAGACGGGCTTCTGCATTGGTGGCTATATTACTCATAATATCAGTGAGTTATTTGCAATTCAGCCCGAGGCTCTAATATCAACAAAGGGAGCATTTAGCAAGAGAACTTATTCAGGTGACTTTGATATAAACATAAATCTAGTCTATCTAGAAATACCTATTCTAGCTAAATTGACAATACCAACGGGGAAATTTATTAAACCTAGCTTATTATTTGGTCCCTCAGTAGCTATAAGGTTATTTGACGAGGTAACATATTCCAATGTCTTGGGGCTTGAGCTAAAAGATATGTTACGAGATAATGAACTCCATGGAACCACAGACTTAGGATTAGTCTTTGGATCGAACGCTAATCTTGGATTTTTTAAATTAAACCTTGGCATTCGTTATACTTTGGGGTTAACAGAATTTGCAATTATTCAAAAAGGAAATGGGCATCTCGTACTCGGTGCCATGAAAAACAGAGTAATTTCATTTATGATTAGTCGCTCATTTTGAAGAAAACAAAACGAGCTGAGAGAAAAGAGGATACACAGAAGCGGGTTGTATGGCTGAACATCCAAAGATTGAATCAAAAGAAGGTGTCAGGGAATACAGCGGGAAAGTCGTTTATATCCTAGATGATGTCACAGTCACGAACGAGACGTTAAGGCTTAGTGTGCAATCGCTGTTGAGTGTTGGGATTCATGCTCACAGGGACGTTTGGGTAAGCTATTCTTGATCCATAGTCGCTGGCATGTTATCATTCGGCATTGGTTTATATCTGTTTTTAATGCTTCTTTTTTACAGTGCCTATCATTCCAGCGGGGGTGATAACATGGAAAATTGGTTATCGGTTATTTCGGCAAGTCGGAAAGGGGATCGAACTCGGAAACATTGATTTCCGTTCCGTTGGAAAGATACGAGGGATTAATAACACGGCTTGCATAGTTGGCACTTAATAGAGGATCACAAGGTTGAAAACCAAAAAGATATTGATTATCTTTCTGGGAAATAATAAAACTATATCTTCGATGTTAGACTCAACAAGAGATCGCCGATAAACTTCAGTTAGATCAAAGTACTATTGCAAGATCAATAAAGGAGTTGGGCTATGAAGCAAAAAGATGATATTAATGTATGTCCAAAATGTGGATTAATTAATCCTGATAATTCTATGAGATGTGATTGTGGCTATGATTTTGCTTCTGGTGAGATGAAGGATTCGTATTTAAGGAGGACGATTACTATTTCTAAGAAAGATTATGAGAAAGTGCAGTTTCTACCTATGACGGGTATTTTACTTGGTTTATTTATCGAAGGCTTTAGTTGTTAAAGATACGAAAGAGCATGCACCGCATACTCATTCTCTGCCATTTCTGGCAAGTAAAATATCTTTAGAGCCGACATTGAGCAGTTGTAGTAAATGAAAAAATGTATTATCCTCTTTTGATGTAACACTATAAACATTATATCAGAGGAGGATAAGAATGGGAAGTGTTAAAGTAGAACGGATA
>Ga0315282_10000237_pt1 | contig 110469 bp, 86 predicted proteins | sample YL17G07_20_MG_FD_203693 | JGI IMG/M metagenome (GOLD analysis project Ga0315282, IMG submission 203693) | Sediment microbial communities from Yellowstone Lake, YNP, Wyoming, USA - YL17G07_20 | ecosystem: Environmental > Aquatic > Freshwater > Lake > Sediment | place: USA: Wyoming | collected... | reverse complement strand
GGAGAAGCCGAGTTCAAGAAGATGAAGGACGGCGTCATTATCATCAACGTGGCCCGGGGCGGCGTCGTCGACGAGAAGGCCCTGCTCAACGGTCTCCATTCGGGCAAGGTCCGGGCCGCAGCCCTGGACGTCTACGACAAGGAGCCTCCCGAGGACTTTTCGCTGGTCGACCACCCGAACGTGACCCCCATCCCCCACCTCGGGGCGGCGGCCATTGAAGGTCAGAGGAGGGCCGGGCTTGAGGTCGTCAGGATCCTCAGAGAGAAGCTCGGCTGACATCGTCCGAATTCACGCAGGATACTCGGGAGTGACGGGGGCGGCTTCCACTCCGGATCGCGGTTTTTAACGCCGTTCCCTCCTCGTTCTTTCTTGAGGATGCGGACTCGGGGGGAGTCCCTCCGAAAAGCGTGGGATTCCCCAGCGAGGAATCCCACGCTGTGATCGCTCCGCTCTCCTCTCGCTTCGCTCGAGGAACCGTGCCCGCGTCGCGCTCAATGTTTTCTCCGGGACATCCCCCCTGCGTCCGCTGATTTATTTAAAAGTGATTCGGGAGTGCTAATCCCCTCTGTCACGTTCAAGCCCTCCCCGGCCGCTCCCTCAGTTGTTAGTGAGAGCGCTTTTTTTATTTAGATCTCCCGGGGGGCTTTTACGTGGGGCCGCCATTCTGATAAAATAGGGGCATGATCTATCTCGACCACAACGCCACGACTCCGGTCGACCCGGCCGTCGCCGATAAAATGTATTGGTTCCTGAAAGAGCATTTCGGGAACCCGTCCTCCCTCTACCCCATCGGCCGAAAAGTCAAGGAGATCCTGAACGAAGCCAGGGAGCGGGTCGCGGGGGCCCTCGGCGCCGGCCGCGGGGAGATCTTTTTCACGGGCTCCGGCACCGAGGCCGACAACTTCGCCGTCTTCGGGATTCTGAACGCCCTCCCGGAGCGCAACGAGCTCATCGTCTCGGCGATCGAGCATCCGGCCGTCCTGGAGTCCGCCAGGTACCTGGAAAAGAACGACGTCAGGGTCACATATCTTCCCGTGGATTCCTATGGGACGGTGGACCTGGACGCCCTGCGCGATGCCCTGACCCCCCGGACGGCCCTCGTTTCGGTCATGCATGCCAGCAACGAGATCGGGACGGTCCAGCCCATCGAGAGGATCGCGGAGATCGCCCACGAGAAGGGCGTTCCGGTCCATACCGACGCGGTCCAGACCTTCGGCAAGATCGACGTCGACGTCCGGAAGCTCGGTGTCGACCTTCTCACGGTCTCGGCCCACAAGGTCTACGGCCCGAAGGGCGTCGGCGCTCTCTATATAAGGAAAGGGACGAACATTGACCCTTACCTGCACGGCGGGCACCAGGAACGGCGCCTGAGGGCCGGGACGGAGAACACGGCCGGGATCGTGGGTTTCGGCGAGGCCGTCCGGGTCCTCGAGGACAGGGGAAGAAGGGACAGGCCTCGCATCGAGAGGCTGGCCGAAGCCCTCAAGAAGGGCGTCGAGGAGAAGATCCCCCGCGTCCGTTTCAACGGACACCCCACGAACCGGGTCAGGAGCACGCTCAACTTCGCTTTTCCCGGCCTCGAGGCCGAGGCCATTCTCCTTTCGCTGGCCACTAAGGAGATCTATATCTCGACCGGGTCGGCCTGCAGCGAGGAGTCCGAAGAGGTCTCCCACGTCCTCACGGCCATAGGCCTGCGGCCGGAAATCGCCCGGTCGTCCATCCGGATGTCGCTCGGTCGCTCGAACAGCGATGAAGACGTGGCTACGGTGCTCCGGGAGCTTCCCGAGATCATCGAAAAATTGAGGAAGATCACGGCCTTCAATCCTGAGGACTGACCCCCGGCCCTCTCCCTTCCTTCGTCCGGAAAGGACTTTTATGCCCCCAAGTCATGGATGGCATCAGGGTCTTGCTGCCCCTCCCGGGGATGCCGAAGCGTCATCCTGCCAAACCCTTGAGCTGGGTGAGATACGTTCTCCGGACATCGAGGAAAAAGCGCTTGCAGCCGTCTCGTCTCATGTCCGGATAGGTCCATTCCAGGAATCTCGCGTCCGTCTTGGTGAAGAGGAGCTCGAGGTGGGCGTAGATCCCGACGGCAAGTGGGATCCGGTGGGAGAAATCTTTGGCCGTGGCCATGATCAGGGCCGAGGCCGTGAGATAGCCGGGATCGATGTTGACCGCCCGGAGCCCCTGGCCCGCCTCGGCCCGGAGCTTATCCTCGAAGCCGTTGGTCTCGATCTTGATCGGGGCCAGCTTCTCCGGGCCGGTCAGCTTGGCAAAGCTCATGAATCGCCGTCTCAGTCCGGGGCCCATCTCTTTTTCGTAATAGTCCGTGAAGTCGAAATCGAAGGCCGGGCTCTCGAGGTCAGTCGGCCCGAAGGCCTCGACGAGAAGCGTCTTCGCGCGGTCATAGAGCGATTCATCCCCGAAGATGACTCCGCTGACGAGCTTGACCGGCGCAAAAGGCTTCGGCAGGGCCATATGTTCCCTTCGTAGATTTTATAGCACATCCCTGGCCGCGCAGGAAGCCACAACTCCCTCCGAGCCCGCGGCCTCCAGGTCTGGGGGCGGGAATGAATCGAAATTGATTAAATGGCCGTATTCTCTTATAATTGGCGCATTATGAAATGGGTCTACGTCGAAGACATCGCCCGGTACGACAGCCAGGACGTCGAGGTGCGGGGCTGGGTCTACCACAAGCGCTCCTCGGGGAAGGTCCGCTTCCTCCTCGTCCGTGACGGCACCGGGATCATCCAGTCCACGGTCTTCAGTGCCGAGAAAGACCATCCCTTATTCCGGAAGTTCGACGAGCTGACCCAGGAATCCTCGGTCATCATCCGGGGCCGGGTCCGGGAAGACCAGCGGGCGCCCGGAGGATTCGAGCTCGGCCTTTCGGACATCGAGGTCGTCCAGGTCGCCCGGGACTATCCCATCACGCCCAAGGAGCACAGCACCCCCTTCCTTATGGAGCACCGCCACCTCTGGCTCCGCTCGGCCAAGCAGCACGCCACTCTGAGGGTCCGGTCCGAGGTCATCAAGGCCATCCGCGATTTCTTCGACGACCGCGGGTTCCGGGTGATGGACACCCCGATCCTCACCCCCAGCGCCTGCGAGGGGACGACAACGCTCTTCGAGACCGAGTACTTCGACCAGAAAGCCTACCTCAGCCAGAGCGGCCAGCTCTACAACGAGGCGACGGCCATGGCCTTCGGAAAGGTCTATTGCTTCGGGCCGACCTTCCGGGCCGAGAAGTCCAAGACGAGACGCCACCTCATCGAATTCTGGATGGTCGAGCCCGAGGTCGCTTTCGCCACTCTCGCCGACACCATCGAGCTCGGTGAAGACCTCGTCCTCTTTATCCTCGAGCGTGTCCTGACGAAACGGAAGCAGGAATTCGAGGTCCTCGAGCGCGACACAAAGCCGCTCGAAACGATCCGGAAGCCCTTCCCGCGCCTGACCTATGACCAGGCCGTCCCCATCCTCCGGGAAAAGGGCTCGACCATCGAATGGGGCGGCGATTTCGGCGCGCCCGAGGAGACCATCATCTCCGAGATCTACGATTCGCCGGTCTGCGTCACACATTTTCCGGCGGCCATCAAGGCCTTCTACATGCAGCCGGCCCCGGACAGGGCGGACGTCGTCCTCGGCGTGGATTTCCTGGCCTCGGAAGGCTACGGCGAGATCATCGGCGGAGGGCAGCGCATCCACGACCTCGCCCTTCTCGAGCAGCGGCTCCAGGAGCACAACCTGCCCCGGGAGGCCTATGAGTGGTACCTGGACCTGAGGAGATACGGCTCCGTCCCCCATTCCGGGTTCGGGATGGGACTCGAACGGACGGTGTCCTGGCTCTGCAAGACCAAACACATCCGCGAGACCATCCCCTTCCCCCGCCTCCTCTACCGGATCTACCCGTGACCGCCGCGCCGCCGAAGGACCGGCTTCTCCTCTTCCCATGAAAAGGGTCGCCCTCATCAGCCTCGGCTGCGCCAAGAACCTGGTGGACAGCGAGGTCATGCTGGGCGTCCTCAAAAGGGCGGGTTACTCGTTCGTCGACCACCCCGGGTCGGCGGATATCATCGTCGTCAACACCTGCGGCTTCATCAGGCCGGCCCGCGACGAGGCCGAGGAGGCCCTCGAGAACGCTCTCCGTCTCAAGCGGAAGGACCCGAGGAAAAGGGTCGTGGCGGCCGGGTGCTACGTCGAAAGGGACGAAGCCCGCCTCCGCCGACGCTTCCCGGACGTCGATGCCTGGACGGGCGTCCGGAGCTTCGACCGGATCACGGAAGTGCTGGAGGGACGCCCGGGGCCGCGCCCTGACCGGACATTCCTCTATTCCGACGCGTCCCCGCGCGTCGTCACGACGCCCGGGACGTGGGCCTATGTCAAAGTCTCGGAGGGCTGTTCCCACCGTTGCGGGTTCTGCTCCATCCCCCTAATCAAGGGCCCCTATATCTCCCGGAGCATAGCGTCCATCGTCCGTGAGGTCCGGGCCCTGGCCGGTCTCGGCGTCAAGGAGATCGACCTCGTCTCGCACGACACGACGTTCTACGGCCGGGACCGCGGGACCCGGAACGGGCTGGTGAAGCTCCTCGAACGCCTCATCCGGGTGGACGGGATCGAGTGGGTCCGCTTTCTCTATGGCTATCCCGAAGAGGTCACGGATGCCCTGCTCGACATCATGAACGAAAAAAAGGTCTGCCGGTACCTGGACATCCCCTTCCAGCACTCCGATCCGGCGCTGGTCAAGGCCATGAAAAGGGGCCTGGACGGGGGGAGGGCCCTCCGCCTTTTGGCGAAGATCCGGGCCCGGGTCCCGGGCGTCGCGGTCAGGACGTCCCTCATCGTCGGGTTTCCCGGCGAAGGGCGGAAGGAGTTCCGCTCCCTCAAACGGTTCGTCAAAGAAGCCCGGTTCGACCATCTCGGCGTGTTCACGTATTCTCCGGAGAAAGGGACGGAGTCGTACCGTCTCCCCGAAACTGCCGGCCCCGAAGAAAAAGAAAAGCGGCGGGCCGAGATCATGTCCCTCCAGGCGGAGATGTCCTTGGAGAGGAGCAGGTCGTACGTCGGCAAGGTCTTGGATGTTCTCGTCGAGGGCCCGGCCGGGCCGGGCCGCCGCGTCCTGGCCGCCAGGGCGCGCTTCCAGGCCCCGGAGGTCGACGGCCGGGTCCTCGTCTCCCTCCCCCGCCGCGGTTTCGGGACCCCGACCCCGGCCCCCATCGTCAAGGCAAAGATCCGGTCGGCCGGTCCCTACGATCTCGGAGGAAGGCTCGTTTCATGAAAATTCTCAGCAGAATCCTGTCGACATTCTTCGGCGTCGGGTTCTTTCCCAAGGCGCCCGGAACGGCCGCGAGCGCGGCGGCCGTCATCATTTATCGGCTGGCCGTCCACGGTCTTCCTTGGCCCTGGTATCTTCTTTTCCTTTTGGCCCTCTTTGTCGTCGGGCACGCGGTTTCCACGGCTTATGCCGCCGAGCTCGGCCAGGATGACCCGCAGCGGATCGTCATCGACGAGGCCTTCGGGCAGTTCCTGGCCCTCTTCCTCGTTCCTTCGCGATGGCTGCCGATCGTCCTGGCGTTTGTTTTTTTTCGCTTTTTTGATATCATCAAGCCCGATCCGATCCGGAGGCTGGAGAAGTTCCCGGGAGGCTGGGGGATCATGGCCGATGACGCCGGAGCGGGGCTCGCCGCAGGAGTTCTCGTCCATCTTCTCCTGATCTGGATCTGAGGTCATTCGGGGCCATGAGAACCGAGATCATCGCCGTCGGTAGCGAGCTCCTGACCCCTTTTTTCCAGGACACGAACTCCCTTTTTCTGACCGAGCGCCTGAACGACCGCGGCTTGGGCGTGTCGTTCAAGACCCTGGTCGGCGACGACGATCGCGACCTTCGGCGGGCCATCAGGACCGCGCTCGGCCGGTCGACCCTCATCATCGCCATGGGCGGCCTGGGCCCGACCGAGGACGACCGGACTCGCGAAGCCTTCGCCCGGGCCCTCGGCCGGAAGCTCGTCTTCAACGCCCGGATCCTGGCCGGGATCAGGCAGCGCTTCAAGCGCCGCGGCCTTCGCATGTCCGCGACAAACCGCAAACAGAGTTACGTGATCGAGGGCGCGGAGATCCTGGAAAACCCGAACGGGACGGCGCCCGGCCTCTGGATTGAAACACCGGGCCGCCGGATCGCCCTTTTGCCGGGCCCTCCCCACGAGCTCAAGCCCATGTTCGACCATCACGTCCTGCCCCGGCTGCGGTCGTTCGCGAAGGGCATCACCATACGCCGGATCATGAGGCTGACGGGGATCGGCGAATCCCTGATGGAAAGCCGGATCAAAGACGTTTATCGCGGGCTGCCTCCCGGCGTCACGGTCACGACGCTGGCCAGCCCGGGCGATCTGGCCATCCATCTCGTCTATCAGGGGAACGCCCCGACTTCAGTGGCCGCCCCTCTTCTGGACGCCCTTCAGAAGAGGATCGCCGCCCGACTCGGGCCATGGATCTATTCCACGGATGGGGAGAGCCTCGAGTCCGTCGTCGGGACGCTGTTGAAAGGAAAGGGGCTGACCTTGGCCTGCGCAGAATCGTGCACGGGGGGGCTCCTCGCCCACCGCCTGACCAACGCCCCGGGAAGCTCGGCCTACTTCCTGGAGTCCGCCGTCGTCTACGCAAACCGGACGAAGGTCCGACGGCTGGGAGTGCCCCGGTCCCTGATCGAGGAACACGGGGCCGTCAGCGCCCAGGTGGCCAGAGCCATGGCCGGCGGCATCCGGCGGACGGCCGCCTCCGATTACGGCCTGGCGATCACGGGCATTGCTGGGCCCGACGGGGGGACGGTGCGCAAACCCGTCGGCCTCGTCTATGTCGCCCTGGCCCGGGCCGCCGGAGTGAGCGTCGAGAAGAACGTCTTTTGGGGCGGGCGCGAGCAGGTCAAGTTCCAATCGTCTCAAAAAGCCCTGGACATCCTGAGAAAAGCCCTTATCAAAATCCCCCAAAAAAAATACAATAGGGCCGGAAGTGCCCGATGAGGACATTCATCGCCATCGACCTCGACCCGGAGCTCAAGCGAACGCTCCAGGACCTCATCCTGAAGCTCAAGCGAACGGGGGCGGACGTCCGCTGGGTCAGTTCCCAGGGGATGCACCTGACCTTGAAATTCCTCGGCGAAATCGGAGAGGATCGGGTCCCCGCCGTCGAGAGCGTTCTGAGGGGAGCGGCGGCCGCGAGCTCGAGCTTTCCGCTTGTCCTCCAGGGGACGGGGACTTTTCCGGGGGGCAAAAGTCCCCGGGTCATCTGGGCCGGGTTCAAGGAGGAGCCGGCGCTTCTCGCCCTCCAGAAGGCGGTCGAGGACGGGCTTGAGCGGGAGGGCTTTCCGCGGGAAGAGCGGGAGTTCCATCCCCATCTGACCCTCGGCCGGGTCAAGAGCCCGTCCCGCATCCGGGAAGCCTTGCTCGAGCTCGAGGAATACCGGGGGGCCTTATTCGGGGAAATGACCGCCGGCAAGCTCACCCTATTTGAGAGCATCCTCAAGCCCCAGGGAGTCGAATACAGGGCGGTTTCGGGGTTCGAATTCGCATGAAGATCCTCTTCGCCGTCGCCTCCTATCTCCTGGGGTCGATCCCCACGGGCTATCTCCTCGTCCGAGCGACGGACCGGAGCGACATCCGCCGGTCCGGCAGCCGGAGCACGGGGGCCACGAACGTCCTCCGGGTCAAGGGGCTGAGATTTGCCATCCCCGTCGTGATCGCTGACGTCGCCAAGGGCTTTCTTCCGGTTTTCCTAGGGATCAGGATCTTCCACGACCCCGCTCCGGCTGCTCTCTTCGGCTTCCTGGCTGCGTTCGGACACTGTTTCCCGTTTTCGATCGGCTTCAAGGGCGGAAAGGGAATGGCCACATCCATGGGGGCCTACGCCGCTCTGGCCTTACCGTCCTTTTTCGCCAGCCTGGCCCTCTTTGTCCTAACCGTAGCGGCGACCCGCTTCGTCTCGCTCGGATCGATCCTGGCCGCGGCCTCGTTCCCCTTCTTTGTCCTCCTTCTCCACGGCCCGCAGTCCGCCTTCATCTGGAGCCTGGCGATCGCCGCCCTCGTCCTCTTCAAGCACAAGGACAATATCGGTCGCCTCCTCGGCGGGACGGAGAGGAAGCTGGGAGAAAAAACGCCATGAAAGCCTCCGTCATCGGTGCCGGCAGCTGGGGGTCGGCCTTCGCCCGCTACCTCGGCCAGATCAAGATCCCGGCCCGTCTCTGGGTCCGGGAGGAAGACATCTACGGAGAACTCGTCAAGACCCATGAAAACCGGACGTTCCTGCCCGGCTTTACCTTCCCCACTCCCGTAACGTTTTCCACCAACATCAAGGAAACCGTCCTCTTCGGAGACATCCTTTTCATCGCCGTCCCTTCCCAGTTCTGCCGGTCCGTGTACGCCAGGATCGCCCCGTTCCTTGAGGACGGCCAGATCGTCGTCAGCCTGACCAAGGGCATCGACCAGAAGTCGCTTAAGCGGATGAGCCAGGTGATGGAAGAGACCTTCCGGCCTCACGCCCGGCCCCACCTGGCCGTCCTTTCGGGGCCGAGCTTCGCCCGGGACGTGGCGGCGGGGCATCCGACGGCCCTCGTCGTGGCCTCAAGAGATCCCGACACGGCCAGAACCGTCCAGCACCTCATCTCCAGCCTGTCGATCCGGGTCTATACGAGTCCGGACGTAACGGGCGTCGAGATCGCAGGGGCCCTCAAGAACGTCATCGCCATCGCCGCGGGCATCGTCGACGCCATGGATTTCGGTCTGAACTCGAGGGCCGCGCTCATCACCCGGGGACTCGTCGAGATCACCAAGATCGGCCTCGCGCTCGGCGCCCGGAAAAAGACCTTTTCGGGGCTGGCCGGGATCGGAGACCTCGTCCTGACCTGCACGGGAGAGCTGAGCCGCAACCATTATGTGGGGTATCAGCTGGGCAAGGGGAAATCCCTGGAGGCCATCCTGTCGCGGATGAAGATGGTGGCTGAGGGGGTCCATACGACGAACTCGGCCCGCCGTCTGGCCCGGGCCCAGGGCGTCGAAATGCCCATCACCCAGCAGGTCTACCAAGTCCTCTATCGGAACAAGCCTCCCCGGAAGGCCCTTCAGGACCTCATGTCCCGGGCATTGCGGGAGGAATAGACGGGACCGGAAGCGGGCTTCCGCTCCGGCTAAAGGAGACATGCTATGCGTGCCAAGAGCGTCATCGTCCTTCTTTTCTCCGCGAGCTTGACATTCTGCGCGACCTCCCAGCAGAAATTGCAGCAATCCAGGGCCAAGGATCCCAAGTACCAGTACAACCTCGGGCTTGTCTACCTCAACCAGAGCAACCTCGACCCCAAGAACATCGACGAGGCCATCAAGTATTTCGTCAAGGCCCTGGCCCTCGACACTCGGTACTACCTGGCCTGGAACGCCATCGGCCTCGCCCAGTCCCTGAAGGGCAACCTCGCGGAGTCCACCAAGGCGTACGAGAAGTGCCTGGAGATCCATCCCGAGTTCACGGAGGCCCACAACAACCTGGGGATTATCTACTCGGAACTTAACCAATTGGACAAGGCGGAGGCGGAGTTCCGGAAGGTCATCGCCGACCTATCCTATCAAACGCGCGAGGTCGCCTACTGCAACCTGGCCCGCCTCTATCTTGGCCAGAACCGGCTCGATCTGGCCTACGAGAACGTGCAGAAGGCCCTCCAGGCCAAGCCCCGTCTGGCCATGGCTCACAACCTGATGGGAATGATCCTCGAAAAACAGAACAAGCCCGATGACGCCGTGGCGGCTTATGAGCGGGCGGTCAAGATCGTCCCCGACGACCTCCAGTTCAGCTTCAACCTCGGGGCCGCTTATCTGGGGACGGGCGAAACGGCCAAGGCAAAAGACATCTTCCTGAGGATCTTCCCCAGGGTCACCGACCCGGGCATGAAAACAAGGATCGACCAGTTCCTGAAAGATATCGAGAAGAAGAAGTGCCCGAATCCCTGAGGGAACCCCCGGTCCTTCAGGTCCCCTCTTTCCAGTCGGCCAGGTACTTTTTCTGGGCCGGCGTCAGCCTGTCGACGGCCGAGCCCATGGACCTCAGCTTGAGGGCCGCGATCTTCTCGTCGATCTCCACCGGCACGGGATAGACCCTGTTCTCGAGCTGCCGGCTGTGGCCGGCCAGGTAAAGCACGCTCTGGGCCTGGTTGGCGAAGCTCATGTCCATGACCATGGCCGGGTGCCCCTCCGCCGCGGCGAGGTTGATGAGCCGTCCCTCCCCGAGGAGGTGGATCCTGCGCCCGTCCCGGAGCTTATATTCGTCGACGGAATCCCGGATGCGCCTCTTGGATTTCGCCAGGCTTTCCAGGGCCGGGATGTCGACCTCGACGTTGAAATGGCCGGCGTTGGCGACGATGGCCCCGTCCTTCATGCGGAGGAAGTGCTCGCGCCGGACGACGGACTTGTTGCCGGTCACCGTCAGGAAAATATCGCCGCGGCTCGCGGCCTCCGCCATCGGCATGACCTCGAAGCCGTCCATCACGGCCTCGATGGCCCGGATCGGGTTGACCTCGGTCACGATGACGCGGGAGCCGGCCCCCCGGGCTCTCATCGCGACGCCCTTGCCGCACATCCCGTATCCGGCGACCACGAAGTTCAGGCCGGCGAGCAGGACGTTGGTGGCCCGGAGGATCCCGTCGAGCGTGCTCTGTCCCGTCCCGTAACGGTTGTCGAACAGGTGTTTGGTCTGGGCATCGTTGACGGCGATGATGGGATAGCGGAGGACCTTGGCTCTGGCCATGCTCCTGAGGCGGATGACTCCGGTCGTCGTCTCTTCGGTCCCGCCCAGGATCCCCGGCAGAAGGTCCTTGCGCCGCGAATGGGTCGTCGAGACGAGGTCCGCGCCGTCGTCCATGGTCAGGGTGGGGCCGTGGTCGAGGGCCTGGAGGATATGGCGGTAGTAGGTCTTATGGTCCTCCCCTTTCCGGGCGAAGACCGGGATCTTGTGATATTTCACGAGGGCGGCCGGGATGTCGTCCTGGGTGCTGAGCGGGTTCGAGGCGCAGAGACGGACGTCGGCGCCCCCGAGCTTCATGGCCTCCATGAGGTTGGCCGTCTCGCTCGTCACGTGGAGACAGGCTGAGATGCGGATCCCCCGCAGGGGTTTGTCCTTGGCGAAGCTTTTTTTGATCAGGCGGAGGACCGGCATGGAGCGTTCCGCCCATTCCATCCGGAGCCGGCCCTTGGCGGCCAGGGCCATGTCTTTCACGTCATAGTCCATGTTCTCGTTCTCCTCGCGAATTTCGCGACCGACGGGTCCCGCCGAGGCCTCCCGGGGGGGCCTTCAGGAGAGCCCGGCCTCTTTCCGGAGCGTAAGGGCCTTGTCGGTTCTTTCCCAGGTGAATTCCTCTTCGGTCCGGCCGAAATGGCCGTAGGCGGCGGTCTTCTGGAAGATCGGCCGGAGAAGGTCGAGGTGCCGGATCATGCCCTTGGGCGTCAGCGGGAAATGGGCTCGGATCATGTCCTTGATGGTGTCTTCCGGGATCTTCGCCGTCCCGAACGACTCCACCATGATGGAGATAGGCTCCGGGATTCCGATACAGTAGGCGATCTGGATCTCCAGCCGGTCCGCGATGCCGGCGGCCACGATGTTCTTGGCGATGTACCGGGCCATGTAGGAGCCGGAGCGGTCGACCTTGGACGGGTCCTTGCCCGAAAAACAGCCGCCGCCGTGGCTGCCGACGCCGCCGTAGGTGTCGACGATGATCTTCCGTCCCGTGATGCCCGTGTCGGCGAAGGGTCCGCCCTGCTCGAAACGTCCGGTCCCGTTGATGAAGACGTTCTCCCAGGACCTCTTGTCCATGAGCTCCTCCGGGATGACCTCCCGGATGACGGCTTCGCGGAGGTCCCCGCGCAGGTCCTCCATGTCAATAGACGCGTTGTGCTGGGCGGCGAGGATCACGGCCTCCACCCGGATGGGCTTCGTTCCGTTGTATTCGACCGTCACCTGGGTCTTCCCGTCGGGCCTGAGGTAAGTCAGGAGCTTGTTCCTGCGGACATCGGCCAGCCGGCGGGCCATCTTGTGGGCCAGCATGATGGGCAGGGGCATGAGCTCGGGCGTCTCCCGGCAGGCGAAGCCGAACATGACACCCTGGTCGCCGGCACCCTGTTCGCGGTCGGGCTTGTCATCGACGCCGAGGGCGATGTCGGTCGACTGCTCGTGGATGGAGGAAAGGACGCAGCAGGTCTTGTAGTCGAACCCGTAGTCGGCCTTGGTGTAACCGATCTCCCGGACCTTGTTTCGAACGACCTTCTGGAAATCGCAGTAGCCCAGGGTCGTGATCTCTCCCGCGATCAGGACGAGCCCGGTCGTGGTCAGGGTTTCGCAGGCGACCCGGCTCCGGGGGTCCTGCCGGAGGAGGTCGTCCAGGACGGCGTCCGAGATCTGGTCGCAGACCTTGTCCGGGTGACCTTCGGTCACGGATTCCGACGAGAACAGGTGCTTGCCGCCTTGGCTCATCAGCGACCCTCCGCGCGAATTGACCCTCTCGGGCAGCCCATCAATAGCACAATCCGGAGAGGTTTTCAATCCGCCACTCCATTTGATATTTCGTTTTTGTTTGTGCTATTGTTGTTTGTCTTCCGGCCCGCCGGCCCAAAAGAGAGGCATGAGCAACGCAACCACCTTGCTGCTGACCGCGACCCTGCTCCTCTCGGCGGGGCCTCCGTCCGCCTGGCCGAAGGAAGCCGTCTCGTCCGGCTGGAGATTCCCGGTCGAAGAATACCGGCTGAACAACGGCCTGCGGGTCATCCTGTCCGCGGACGAAACCCTTCCCCTGGTGTCCGTCGTCCTGGCCTACGGGGCGGGGTCGATCCGGGAGCAACAGGGCCAGGCCGGCCTGGCCTATCTCATGGAGAACCTGATGTTCCAGGGGTCCGAGAATATCGGCCCCCTCCAGCATCTCAGCTACATCCAGAGGACCGGGGGGATCGTCAACGCCGATACGACTCTCGACAAAGCCGTGTATTATCAAGCTCTCCCCTCGAACCAACTGGCCCTGGCTCTCTGGCTCGAATCCGACCGGATGAGATCGCTCCAGATCACGGCGGGGAGCCTGGAGAAGAGGCGGGAGGAGATCCTCGCCGAACACCGGCGCCGCCTGGCCACGGAGCCCTACCTCGAGAGCTATTCGGTTTTCGACACATCCCTTTATCCCGACTTCCCTTACGGCCATCCGTTGATCGGCGCCGGCGGGGATCTCGAAGGCCTGACCGAGGCCGACATCAAAGCCTTCTACGCCGGCTTCTATATCCCCAACAACGCCGTGCTCACGATCGTCGGGGACATCCAGATCGCCAGGACAAAAGAGCTCGTCGCGAAGTATTTCGATCCCATCCCCCCTGGGAGTGCGGTCTCCCCTCCTCCCCGGCCCAATTTTGAACAACACCGGGAAGTCGTCCAGATGATGCAGGATGCCTCCCTTCCGTCGCCCGGGTTCCACCTCGGCTACCGGCTCTTCCCGCCCCAGACGGGCGACACCTACGCGTTGAAGATCCTCGAATACCTGCTGTTCCGCGGCCGGACGTCTCGGCTGTACACGCGGATCATGAAAAGGGATCTGACGGCCTATTACTTCTGGGGAGGTCTGGAAGATCGCGGGGGGGTCCCGGCCCTGAAGATCTTCGCCCTCAACACCACCGATGTCATGGCCGAGCGCTGTCAGAGGGCTCTGCTCTCGGAGTTCGAGAAGCTCAAGGTCGGACTCGTCTCCGAGGATGAGCTCAACAAGGCCCGGCGCCTTTTCAAATTGGACTATCTCCAGAGGCTTTCGACCGGCCTGGACAGGGCCCTGTATCTCGTCGATGCCGCTTTCGCCGACATCCCCCTCCAGGCCCTTCCGTCCGAGCTCGAGAAATACATGAAAGTCAGCTCCCAAAGCCTGAACCTCCTCGTGAACAGGCTTTTCGTCCCGGGCAACAAAGTCGTCCTGAACATAAGGGTCAGATGAGACTACAGTCCCGGCCTTTCCCGATCGTCGCGGTCATCGCGCTCGCGGCCGCGCTGGTCGGCAGTCTGACGGTCCCCGCCGCCGCCCAGGGAAGGTTCCGGCGGACGCCGCCGATCCCCGACTCCTTCCGCGAACTCAAGCTCCCCGAGATCCAATGGATCCCCATGGCCAACGGCCTGACCGTGGCCGTCACTCCCCAGCCCGGCTCTCCTCTCCTCACACTTCAGGTCGTGATCCGGGCCGGCGAGAGCGACTCGCCCCGGGACCGTCCGTACACGGCAACGCTCGCGGCCCGGATGATCGATCGCGGCACGAAAGAGCTGTCGGCAGATGACCTGGAGAACATGGTCGAGTCCATCGGCGGTGATCTTTCGGTGACGGTCTCCATGGATTATACCGTCCTGACCCTTCAGGTCCTCGCCGAGTACCTGGACAGAGCGCTGGACACCCTGAGGCTGATGGTCCTGGAGCCGGAATTCAGAGACCTGGAGTTTGCGTCCGTCCGGAGGACCTTTTTCTACGAGCTCCAAGACCGCAAAAAGAACCCCGAATTCGTGGGGCACCGCCACCTCCTGCGGATCCTTTTCGAGAACAACCCCTACCAGACGGCGACCTGGGGCGAGGATGTGCTCAAGTATGTCACCTTGAAAGACGCCCATACTTTCTACAACAGGTTCTATGCTCCCAACAACGCGGTCTTCGTTGTCGCGGGAGACGTCGACGGCCCCACGATCGCCCGGAAGATCGGCCAACGATTCGCCGCCTGGCCCCGCCGGCTGATCGACAGGCCCGCCGCTCCTCCCGCCCCGGCGCCCAGTACCAAAGAGAGAGTCTGCTTCCTCGACCACCCGGGCTCGGAAGACGCCGTGATCTTCGTGGGGAACCTGGTCATGCCGCCCACGGCATCGGATTATTATCCTTTCCTCGTCCTCAACCAGGCCCTGGGCGGGACGATGAACAGCCGTCTTTTCATGAACCTCAGGGAATCGAAAGGGTTCGCCTATGCCGCCTTCAGCGAGGCTGAATTCTTCCGAGCTTGCGGGGTTTTTTGGGCCAAGGCCAGGGTCGCGCCCGAAATGATCCATGCCGCCGTCCAGGAGATCATTAAGGAATTCAAGGCCTTCTCGTCGGAGAAGGTCGTCCCCGCCGAGATCGAAGGGGCCAAATCGTTCCTCGTCGGTCAGCTCCCCCTGAAGTTCGAATCCCCGGACCGCTATGCCGACCGGCTGGCCTGGGTCGCCGCTCTGGGGTTGGACGCCGGCCACTGGAACCGGGCTTCGGACAACCTCATGCTGGTCAACGCGGAGAAGGTCATCGAAGCCGCCCAGAAGTATCTCCCCCTGACCCCCGTTGTCGTCATCGTGGGAAAAATGGAATGGGCCGGCGCGGCCCTCAAGGATTTCGATGCCGTCGAGATCTATGACAGCACGGGCGCTTTCAAAACGATCCTTCGCCAAGGAGTGGAAAAATGAAGCTTGTCGAATGCGTCCCGAATTTCAGCGAAGGCCGGGACAGGGAGAAGATCCAGGTCATCGTCCGCGAGATCGAAGCCGTCCCGGAGGTCCGACTCCTGGACGTGGACCCCGGCGAATCCACCAACCGGACGGTCGTGACGTTCATCGGGCCTCCGGAGGCCGTCCGGGAAGCGGCTTTCCGGGCCATCGCCAAGGCCGCGGAAGTCATCGACATGCGGGCCCACAAGGGGGCCCACAGCCGGATCGGGGCCACCGATGTCTGTCCCTTTGTCCCGGTTTCCGGCGTGACCATGGAGGATTGCGTCCGCCTGGCCCAGGAGCTGGGCGCCCGGGTGGCCCAAGAGCTTGGAATCCCGGTCTATCTCTACGAAGCGGCCGCCCGGAAGCCCGAACGGAGGAACTTGGCCACGGTCAGGGCCGGCGAATACGAAGGTCTGCCCGAAAAACTCAACAACCCGGCCTGGGCCCCCGACTACGGCGCCCCCGTCTTCAACGCCAAGTCCGGAGCGACCGTGATCGGGGCGAGAGAATTCCTCATCGCCTACAATATCAACCTGAACACCCGCGACCGGAAACTGGCCAACGAGATCGCCCTGAGCTTGCGGGAGAGCGGCCGGGCCAAGAGGGACAGGAACGGCGATATCGTCAAGGATGCCAAAGGAAATCCGGTTAAGATCCCGGGCAAGTTCAAGGAGGTCAAGGCCGTCGGCTGGTACATCGAGGATTATGGCCGGGCCCAGATCTCGGTCAATTTCACGAATTACAGAATCTCCCCGCCCCACCTGGTCTTCGACGAGGCTTCAAGGCTGTCGGCGAAGCTGGGACTCCGGGTGACGGGCAGCGAATTGGTCGGCCTCATCCCGAAAGAAGCCCTCCTCATGGCGGGGCGCTACTATCTTGAAAAGCAGGGCAAGAGCTCCGGGGTCCCCGAAGAGGAACTCGTCCGGACCGCCGTCATCTCGCTGGGGCTCAGCGACGTGGCCCCGTTCGACCCGGACAAGAAGATCATCGAGAACCAGTTCAAGGGTTCCGGCCGGCGTCTTGTCTCGATGAGCCTCCGGGAATTCGTCGATGAGCTCTCCATGGATTCACCGACCCCCGGCGGCGGGAGCGTCGCCGCCCTCTGCGGGGCGCTTTCGGCGGCCTTGTCCTCGATGGTCTCGAACCTGACGGTGGGCAAGAAAGGATACGAAGGAGCCGAGACCGAGATGAGATCCGTCGCGGTCCGGGCCCAGGCCGTCAAGGACGACCTCCTCAGGGCGGTGGACCGGGATACCTTGGCCTTCAACAAGGTCATGGAGGCCCTCCGGCTCCCGAAAATAACACCGGAGCAGGCTCTGGAAAAAGAAAAGGCCCTCGAAGAGGCCACCAAGGAAGCGACCCTGGTCCCCCTGGAAGTCATGGAGAGGTGCGGGGAGGCCGTCCATCTAGCCGAGATGGCGGCCTCGAACGGTTACAGGAGTTCCCTCAGCGACGCCGGGGTGGGCGGCCTGACCGCAGCCGCGGCAGGAGAGGGGGCCTACCTCAACATTCTGATCAACCTTCCGACCATCCGTGACGAAAAGTTCAAGGCCCGGGTCCGGCGGCAGGCGGACAGGCTGAAAGCGGAGATGGACCGGACAGTCCGCGCAATCAGGAAGCTCATCGAGCGGGAGCTCGAAAGGCCGAAGGCCTGACCTCGGCTTCCGGGCGGCCGCGGGCCGGTCCGTCTACCGGCCGTGGAAAAACCTTTTTTTCTTGACCAAAGAGAAAGCGGCGAAGACGAGAAAACAGAAGATGACGATGGCCGCCGAGGCCGGGATGTCCAGCTCGAGGGCGACCGCCAGGCCGGCGACCACGGACAATATCGCGACGCCGGCCGCGAGCACGACCGCCATCCGGAAGTTCGAGGCCAGTTGAAGGCCCGCCGCCGCCGGGATGACGATGAGGGCCGCCACGAGAAGGATCCCCGCCACCTTCATTCCCAGGACGATCGTGACCGCGGTGAGGGCCATCAGGAGGGCGTCGAGGCGGCCGATCTTCACCCCCGAGACGCGCGCCGACTCCCGGTCGAAGGTCATGAACAGCAGCTTGGCATAATTCAGAGCCACGGCCACGAGGACCGCCGCGGCCAAGCCCACGGACAGCCAGACTTCGACGGGCTCGATGGCCAGGACGTCGCCGAACAGGTAGGCCATGAGGTCGACGTTGAAGCTCCCCGCAAGGGTCGCGAGGAGGATGCCGATGGCCAGCCCGAGGCTCGAAAAGATCCCGATGGCCGTGTCTCCGTGGAGGCCGGCCTTATCCTTGAGCCGCAGGATGCCGAGGGCCGCCAAGACGGAGACCGCCAGGGCCGCCGCCAGGGGAAGGACGTTCAGGAAAAGGCCGAGGGCGACGCCGGCGAAGGCGATATGGGACAGCCCGTGGCCGATCATCGCGTCCTTCCTCAGGACGAGGAAAACGCCCAGCACGGCGCAGGCCACGGCGATGAAGACACCGGCGAGAACGGCCCTCTGGAGGAAACCGTAGTGAAGGAGCGCGGCCATCCCCATCCGTCCCTCAGTGCTCGTGGGAGATCAGGTGGTCTCCTCGGGTGACCATATCCCGGAAGACCTCGGAACGGCAGAACTCTTCGTGGCTCCCGTGGTAGACCAGCCTCTGATTCAGGCAGGCCACCTGGGTCACGTGCTTGTTGACGATCCCGATATCATGGGTGACGAGGACGATGGTGATCCCCTCGCCCTTGTTGAGATGGTCGAGCAGATCGTAAAAATAGCCCTGGGTCGCGGCGTCGACGCCTGTCGTCGGCTCGTCAAGGAAAAGGATGCGCGGACCCGTCACCAGGGCCCGGGCGATGAAAACGCGCTGCTGCTGGCCGCCGGAGAGCCGGCCGACCTGCCAGTCCCTGAAAGGCTCCAGTCCGACCTCGCGCAGGGCCCGGACGATGCGCTCCAAGCGGCGGGTGCGGACGGGGCCGAGGATCTGCCTGTTCGAAAGAAGGGCCATCCCGACGACCTCCTCGACCGAAGCCGGGAAGAACGGGTCGAAATGGGTGGCTTTTTGGGGGACGTAGCCGATCGTCCGCCACTCCGTGAACTCGTCGAGCGGCTTGCCCATGATCTCGACGCGGCCCGCCGACGGCCGCAGAAGCCCCAGCAGAATCTTAATGAGGGTCGTCTTGCCCGACCCGTTCGGCCCGATGATGGCCAGGAAATCCCCGGCCCGGATGGACAGGCTGACGTCCAGAAGAACGGGAGTCTCATCATAGGCGAAGGTGATATGGCTCGCTTTGATCAGGTCCATGGCCTCACCGGCAACCCAGGCCTTCCCGGAGGCTCCTCAGGTTTTCCTCCATGATGTCAAAGAAGCCGACGCCTTTCATGACCTGTTCCCTCGTCAGATTATGCCCCGCGTGGAGGACGAAGATCCGGCCGTGGATCTCGGCGGCGAGCGTCCGGGCCAAGTCGGGCGGGACCGAGGCCTCGAAAAATACCGTCCGGATATTTTCCCGGCGGCAGAAGTCGACGACCTTCATCATTTGCTTGGGCCGGGGCTGGGAATCCGGGCTCAGTCCGTACAGAGCCGTCTGCACGAGTCCGTATTTTTTGGCCAGATAGCCGAAGGCGGCATGCCCGGCGACGACCATCTGCCTTCCGGCGCAGTTCTTGAGGGCTTCCCGGAAGCGGGAGTCGAGCTTGCGGAGGCGGACCTTATAGGATTCCCCGTTCTGACGGAAATATCCGGCGCCGGCGGGATCGATCGCAGAGAGGGCTTCGACGATCCGGTCGATGACCGAGGCGTCCAGCCCGAAATCGAGCCAGATATGAGGGTCGAGGGGACCATGATCGTGTCCGGCGCCGGCCGGCTCCGGCTGGTCGGGCATGGCTGGGAGAAGGGCCAGACCGCGGCTGACCTCGAGGAGATGGAGCTTCCCGCCGGGGACCGCCTTGACAATGGCGGGGAGCCAGGGCTCTAGCCCCGATCCTACGGAGATGAACAGGTCCGAGGCGGCCAGCCTCAGAATGTCGCTTGGGCGAGGCTGCCAGGTATGGACGCCGGCCCCGGGAGGAAGGAGGAGCGAAGCCTCTCCCCTCTCGCCGACGACCGCGGCGGCGAATTCCCTCAAGGGAAAGATGCTCGTCAGAATCCTGACGCTGCCGGCAGAGAAGGCCGGGCCCGCCAAGACCGCGAAAAGGGCGAAAACGAGCGCGCAGCCGGTTTTTTTCATGGGAGATTACGCCTCATTATACGCGGTTCTTCCCCTTGAATCCATCCGATTTTTGTGCCATCATAAGTTATTGACGTTATCAAAAGGAGATGTGACATGCCGTCCTCTTTGACCGAACTCCAGCCTCCCCATCTTTGGAAGCACTTCGCCAAGATCCTGACCATCCCCCACTGTTCGGGGAATGAGAAGGCCTTCGGGGATTATGTCCTCTCGGTCGCCCAGGGCCTGAAGCTCGTAGCGGAGCGGGAACGGATCGGGAATGTCCTTGTCAGCAAGCCCGCGACCCCGGGCCACGAGGGCGCCCCCGGCGTCATCCTTCAGGGACACCTGGACATGGTCTGCGAGAAAAATTCCGACGTGGTCCATGACTTCTGCAAGGACCCGATCCAGGCGGAGATCAAAGGCGAATGGGTCCAGGCCAAGGGCACGACGCTCGGCGCCGACAACGGGATCGGCGTCTCGGCCTGCCTGGCGGTCATGGAAGACGCTTCCCTCGTCCACGGGCCCCTCGAGTTCCTGTTCACCGTCGACGAAGAAACCGGGCTGACGGGCGCGAACAAGATCCAGAAAGGCTCTCTCAAAGGGACCCGACTCATCAACCTGGACAGCGAAGAGGAGGGGATCTTCACCATCGGCTGCGCGGGCGGCGCAGACTCGGAGATCGCCTTTCCCGTCGTCCGGAAAAAAACAGGGTCCAAGAACATCTTCCGGCTGAAAATTTACGGCTTGAGGGGAGGTCATTCGGGGCTCGAGATTAACCAAGGGCGGGCGAACGCCATCAAGCTCCTCGCCCGGATGCTCAGGGAGGCCCAGGACTCGGTCCGCTTCGAGCTCATCAGCATGGAAGGCGGGAACAAGCGGAATGCCATCCCGCGTGAGGCCTGGGCGAGCCTGGCCTTCGCTCCGGGCCAGCTGAAAGCCCTCTCATCCGCGTTCAAGAGATCGTTCGAAAGGATCGGCATCGAGTATAAGGCCGTCGAGAGGGAAGCCAAGTACTCCTTCGAGCGGAGCGAGGAGGCGAAGGCCTTCGCCCTGACTGCGGACTGCCAGCGCGGGCTTCTGAACTACGTCCTGGCTATTCCCAATGGGGTGATCGCCATGAATCCGGAGATGAAAGACCTCGTGGAGACCTCGACCAATCTGGCCATCATCCGGACGGGCAAGACCCAGGTCGATATCATCTGCAGCACCCGGAGCTCCGTCGCTTCGGCCCTGGAGGCGACTCGGCTTATCCTCAAGGCGGTCACGGAGATGGCCGGGGCCAAGATCAATCCGAAGTACGGCTACCCGGGCTGGATGCCCAACCTCCAGTCCCCTCTTCTCGCGACCATGAAGGAGCTGTACGCAAAAGAATTCGGGCGCGAAGCCAAGGTCGGAGCGGTCCATGCCGGCCTGGAGTGCGGGATCATCGGGGAGAAGTTCCACGGAATGGACATGATCTCGATCGGTCCGACGATGGAGCATCCGCATTCCCCGGACGAGCGTGTCCACATCGGATCGGTGGCAAAATTCTGGCAATTCCTGACCGCCGTGCTGGCCGGGTTGGCCTAAGTAAGGCCGGGCCCGTTGGCAGCCCCGCCTCAGGACGACACCGACAGCGGGAACTTGAGATGAACCGAAGGAGATTTTTCCTCATCTTTGGATCCGTGGGCGTCCTCGCTTCCCGCGTTATCCCCAAAACCGTAAGGAGTGAACACATGAAGAAACAAGTTCAGACCGATAAGGCCCCCAAGGCCATCGGGCCCTATTCCCAGGGCATCGTCGCCAATGGCTTCGTCTTCGTTTCGGGCCAGATCCCGATCGACCCGGCGACAGGCGATCTGAACACCGGGACCATCGAGGATCAGGCGCGTCAGGTCCTCAAAAACGTGGGCGCAGTCCTTGAGGCGGCGGGGAGCTCCTATGAGAGCGTGGTCAAGGCCACGGTCTTTCTCCAGGATATGAACGATTTCGGCAAAATGAACGCGGTTTACGCCGAATTTTTCAAGGCGCCCTGCCCCGCCCGGGCCGCGGTCCAGGTCGCCCGGCTCCCCCGGGACGTCAAGATCGAGATCGAGGCCATCGCCCTGGCCAAGTAGAAGATAGAAAAATATTCAGCCATGCCGATCTACGAGTTCCTCTGCAAGAAATGCGGCCGCCGATTCGAATGCCTCGTCCCCATGGGTAGGGAAAGAGAAGCGTCCTGCCCGGGGTGCGGCGCGGCGGGCGCCGAGAAGCTTCTGTCTTCGTTCGGCATCGGCGGCGGCTCGAGCCGCCTGAAGGTCTCGTCGTCGAGTTGCGCGTCCTGCTCGACGAAGTCCTGCAGGACCTGCCACTGAGCCCAGCTATCATATCTTGCGATGAGAACAAGGAATTATGGGCCCTGTCCCGGTGCGTCTGTTAGAGAGGGCTCGGGGACGGCATCCACCTCAGATCGCGGTTTTTAACGCCGTTCCCTGCGCGTTCTTTCTCGAGGTCGCGAACTCGGAGGGAGTCCCTCTCCCCTCAGCCATTTTCTCGCACCGGGTCACCCATCTCACTTCATCCTATAAACATAGATGTTGATCAGGCTCTGCCCTTGTCTTGACATGGTCCGGGCAATGACGATTTAATAGGGGCTCGACGATGGGAAAAACACCCGAGGGAAGGACGAAAAACTCCGGTCGTGCCGGACCGCTCCAGGAGGTCCGGATAGGGATCGACACGGGCGGCACTTTCACCGATTTGGTCATCTGGAAAGAAGGCCGGATCTTCAACAGGAAAGTCCTTTCGACGCCCCAGGATCCTTCCCTGGCCATCTTCGACGGTTTGGCCGGTCTCCTCGGCCTCGAGAACCCGATCTTCATCGTCCACGGGACGACCGTGGCCACCAATGCCCTCCTGGAGAGGAAGGGCGGGCGGATCGCCCTGGTCACGACCGCCGGTTTCGAGGACGTCCTTTTCATCGGCCGTCAGACCAGGCGAAAGCTCTATAGCCTTCAGCCCGAGGAGCGCTTCTTCCTGCTCCCCCAGGAGCGCTCGTTCGGCGTCCACGAGCGGACGCTGGCTTCGGGCCGCGTCGAGAGGCTCGTCTCCAGTGACGAGGCCCGGAGGGTCCTCCGGAAGGTCCGGGAGTCCGGGGCCGAAGCCGTGGCCGTCTGTTTCCTTCACTCCTATGCCAATCCCCGGAACGAGAGCGTCATGGCCCGGGAGCTCGAGCGGGCCGGGATCATGGCCTCGGTTTCGAGCCGTCTCCTCCCCGAGTACCGCGAGGTCGAGAGGATGACGACGACGGCCATCAACGCCTACTTGATGCCGGTCATGGACCGCTACTTGTCGGAAGTTGACCGGAGGATCGGCAAAGCCGCGCTCCGGATCATGCAGTCCAACGAAGGCTATATATCGCCCGCCAAGGCCCGCTTGGAGCCCATCAAAACCGTCCTTTCGGGCCCCGCCGGAGGCGCCGTCGGGGCGCGCCATCTGGCCAAGGCCGCCGGCTTCGAAAACGTCATCAGCTTCGACATGGGCGGGACCTCGACGGACGTGTCCCTGATCGAAGGCGCCGTCCGGCGGACCCACGAAAGCCGGATCGGCGATTTCCCGATCCGCCTGCCCATCATCGACATCCACTCCGTCGGCGCGGGGGGCGGGTCGGTCGCTGTCCGCGACCGTGGCGGTTCGATGAGGGTTGGGCCTCAGAGCGCGGGTGCCGACCCGGGGCCCGCCTGTTACGGCAAAGGTGACATCCCCACCGTCACGGACGCGGATCTCTTTCTCGGCCGTCTGGACCCTGGATTTTTCCTGGGCGGCGCGATGAAGATCCACCCCGGGCGGAGCCGGGACGCCATCGGGCGCCTCGCCCGGTCGCTCGGCAAGACCCCGCAGGAAACGGCCCTGGGGGTCGTCGACATCGCCAACGCCAACATGGAGAAGGCGATCCGAGTCATCTCGGTCGAGCGCGGATACGACCCCCGGAATTTCGCCCTTTTTTCGTTCGGCGGGGCGGGCGGCATGCACGCCGTCGAGATGGCCGCTCATCTGAGGATGCCCACGGTCGTCGTCCCCCGGAACGCCGGCGTGCTGTCCGCCTTCGGGCTCCTCATGGCCGACTCGATCAAGGATTACACCAGGTCCCTGATGAGAACGGCGGCCGGAATCTCGGTGGCCGATCTTGAAAGGGAATTTGCGAAGCTCGAAATTACGGGTCGTCGCGACATGAGGGAGGATGGCTTCAAGGACGCGGATGTCCAGATCGAGCGGTCCTTGGACTGCCGTTATCTCGGCCAGTCCTACGAGATCACCGTCCCCTTCCGGAGGGCCCGGGCCGCCGGGAAAGCTTTCCTCGAGGACTTCCACAGGCGGCATCAAAAACTCTATACCTACCACCACGCCGACAGGCCGGTCGAGATCGTCAACCTCCGCATCAAGGCCATCGCCGTGACGCCGAAAATCCCCCTGGTCAAAGAGCGGGAGCGCGCTTCTTTCGACCCGCGGGCCGTCGTCAAAAGACAACCGATCATCACGGGCCGTGGCCGGGTCGAGGGGAGGGTCTACGACCGGTCGCGACTATCCCCGGGGAACGCCGTCGCCGGCCCCTCGCTCGTCATCGATCCGGAATCGACGTCCTATCTCCCGCCCGGATATTCCGCGCGCGTCGACGGGTTCCTGAACCTCATCATCCGGCCGGCGAGGCGCGCATGAAACACGATGTCGATCCCATCGAGCTCGAGCTTTTCAAGAACGTTTTCATCTCGATCTCGGAAGAGATGGCGGCCGTCCTCGGCCGCACGGCCCTCTCGCCCAATATCAAGGAGCGGAAGGACTATTCCTGCGCCCTGTTTGACGCCCAAGGCGGCACCCTGGCCCAGGGGTCGTATATCCCCGTCCATCTGGGGGCCATGCCTCTTTCGGTCCAGGCCGCCGTCCGGTCGCTCCCGTTCGAGCCGGGCGACCTGGTCATCCTGAACGACCCCTATCGCGGCGGGACCCACCTCCCCGACATCACCTGCATCTCCCCCATTTTTGTCAAGGGAAAGCTGCGCTTCTTCGCCGCCAACCGGGCCCATCATGCCGATGTCGGCGGCATGTCGCCCGGGTCCATGCCCTTGGCGACCGAGCTGTTCCAGGAAGGCCTGATCATCCCGCCGCTCAAGCTCGTGTCGAGGGGCCGCCGGAACGAGGATGTCTTCAGCCTGATCCTGTCCAATGTCCGGACGCCGGACGAACGGCGGGGCGACCTGCTGGCCCAGGTCGCGGCCAACGAGGTCGGTCGGCTGCGACTCCTCGAGGCCATCAGCCGTTTCGGACTCGGGCGGATCCTGACCTACGCCGGGCTTGTCCAGGATTACACCGAGAGGTTCCTAAGATCGACCATCAGAGACATCCCCGACGGGACCTACAGCTTCGAGGATGCCATGGACGACGACGGCATCACTCCGCGGCCGGTCCGGATCGCCGTCGAGGTGACGGTCTGCGGCGACCGCGCGGTCGTCGATTTCAGCCGCTCGGCCCGGCAGGTGGAGGGCGGGATCAACGCCAACTTCGCCATCACCTGCTCGGCCGTCCTTTATGTCTTCCGGGCCCTCGTTGAAGAGGACATCCCGTTCAACACGGGATTGATGAGACCGCTCACGATCGTCGCCCCCAAGGGCTCCATCGTCAACGCCGAATTCCCGGCGGCCTGCGCCGCGGGCAACGTCGAGACGTCGCAGAGGATCGTCGACGTCCTTCTTGGGGCCTTGGCCCGGGCGATCCCGGACAGGATCCCCGCGGCGAGCCAGGGAACGATGAACAATGTCGCCTTCGGCGGTCACGACCCGAAGAAGAACGGACCGTTCGCCTATTACGAGACGATCGGGGGCGGGATGGGGGCCGGCCTGTCGGCGGCCGGGCTGAGCGGCGTCCATACCCACATGACGAACTCGCTCAACACCCCCCTGGAGGCGCTTGAGAACTATCTCCCGCTCAAGATCAGGCGGTACGGCCTGAGGAAGGGCTCAGGAGGCAAGGGCGCCCGCGCCGGCGGCGAGGGGATCATCCGGGAATACGAGTTCCTCGTCCCCGCGGCCCTGACGATCATGTCGGAACGGCGGAAGCTCGCTCCCTACGGCCTCCGCGGCGGCCGCCCCGGCGCAAAAGGGAAGAACACCCTCATCTCCCGCGGCCGGGAAAAAGAGCTGGGCTCGAAGGTCAACATCAAGCTCAGGCCCGGAGACGTCCTCCGGATCGAAACGCCCGGCGGTGGCGGATACGGCCGGCCGCGGGGCTGAGCTCTTTTGACTCGCCCCGGTCGCTTCTGGTATAACGGGGCCGACTTCCGACTGGAGGGATGGCCATGATCAACAAGATCCCGGCATTCTTGCTCTTGCTGACGACGGCCTTGTCCGTTCCCGCGCTCTCCCAATCAGGGAGCGAGGCTCCGCCGCCCGTTCCCGTCCGAGGCGTCTGGCTGCACCCGGGCTTCTTCGGCCCCGAAAAGGGCGCCGCCCTCGAAAAGATCAGGACGACGCTCGACGAGTACCGGAAGGCCGGGATCAACACCCTCATCATTCTGGTCAAAGACACGTCGGGATATGTCTATTTCAAGAGCCGGAACGGTGTCGCCGACCCTCGCTGGAACTGGGACTTCTTCGGCGAGTTCCTGGCCGAGGCCCGCAAGCGGAACATGCAGGTCCACCCCTGGTTCTGCGTTTTTCATGAAACGAGCATTCTCGGCCGGGTCCGGGAGCACCCGGAGTGGCTCGTTCAGAGCCCGAGGCGGGAGCTCGTGGGTTCGGTCAACCCGGCCCTTCCGGCCGTCAGAGAGTACGAACGGAGCCTGATGATGGAGGTCGCGGCCCGTTATGAGACGGACTGGATCCATCTCGACTACATCCGATTCCCCTGCGAGCCGGCGGAGCCCTACTTCAGCTTCGACCCGGAGACCGTCCGGCTCTTCAAGGAATATTCCGGGGTGGACATGGCGAGCGTGAAAGCCCGCGACTCCGGCAACATCGTCTGGAACGAGTGGCTGGACTGGAATCGGGATCAGGTGACCCAATTCGTCCGGGAGCTCAAGGAATCGCTCAAGGCCACCGGCCGCAAAGTCGGCATCAGCGCCGCCGTCTTTCCCAACGCCGAGAACGCGAAGGTCCTCATCGGCCAGGACTGGGCGGCCTGGGCCGGGGACGGGCTCGTGGACATGCTCTGCCCCATGCTGTACACGAACCAGGCCCATTTTTTTGAGAAGCTCACCAGGCAGGCCGTGGAATACGGGCGGGGCCACTGCCGGGTCTGCCCCGGGATCGGGATCGGCACCTCCCACAACCAGAATACCCCGGAGGGGATGGTCGAGCAGATAAAGATCAGCCAGTCCTTGGGCGCCGACGGGGTGATTTTTTTTTCGTCCAGCAGTCTGAACGAGCCCTTCCTCGAAAAGCTCAAAGCGGCGAAATAGCGGGGCGGGATCAGCGCGGCGGGCGTCGGCCCGGGTTCAGATCTTCTTGAGCTTCCTTTTTTCGATGAGCAGCATCCCCTGGTAGGAAACGTAGCTCAGGAGGATCATCACCCGCTCCTTGTCGCCGGCCTCCTTCTTGAACACGCCCTTCAGACCCTTGAGCGGCCCCTCCATGACCTCGATCTCGTCGCCGAGCCCGGGCTCCGCGCCGTATTTTTCGAGGACGATCAGCCCGTCCTTTTCCCGCGCCCTGAGCCCCTGGACGACCGCCTCCGGAATGGGGATCGGGCCTTCGTCGTTGCCGATGATGCGCTTAACACCCCGCGTGTATTTCACCATCTGATACTGCTCCGGGAACTCGAAGGAAAGAAAGGCGTAGCCGGGGAAAAATGGCTTGACCTGGCTTTCGCTCCGGTGTTTCGGGCAATAGACCGTGAAGCCTCCCTCCTCAAAGAGCTTCTCCACCTGGGCTTCCTTTTTCGGTTTGGTATTGATGACGTACCAGCTGAGCATGGTCAGTCCTTGATCGGATCCTCCGTGAGCCCGAGCTTCCTGGAGACGGCCGGCCGCGTGCGGCGCCCGGCCACCGCTCCGTATTCTACCGGCAGGCTTTCTCGACCTCGGCCACGCTCTTCGGGATGGGCGTCCCCAGGACCCGGCCCCCCTTCTCCGTGACCACGACGTTGTCCTCGATCCGGACCCCGCCGAAATCCAGGAACGCTTCCGCCTTGTCGTAGACGATGAAGTCCTTGTGTTTCTTTTCCTTCTTCCAGAGGGCCATGAGGGCGGGGATGAAATAGAGGCCGGGCTCGACGGTCAGGACGTGCCCCGGCCGGAGCTCCCGGGCCATCCTCAGATAGGCCAGGCCGAACTGGCCGCTGCGCTGGACGGTCTTGTCGTAACCGACATGGTCCTCGCCCAGGTCCTCCATGTCGTGGACGTCGAGGCCCAGGTTATGCCCGAGGCCGTGGGGGAAGAACATGGCGTGGGCGCCCCGGGTGACGGCGTCGTCGATGTTCCCCTTCATCAGGCCGAGGTCCTTCAGGCCGGAGGCCATGACCCGGGCCGTGTTCAGATGGATCTCCTTATAGTTGACGCCGGGCTTGATGGAGCGGATGGCCGTTTCCTGGCCCTCGAGGACGATCTCGTAGACGTCCTTCTGCCTCCGGCTGAACTTCCCGCCGACCGGGACGGTCCGGGTGATGTCGGACGCGTAATGGAGCCAGGATTCCGCGCCCGCGTCCATGACCAGCATCCGGCCCTTGCGGAGCTCGTTGGCGTGGCTGTGCATGTGGAGGGTCTGTCCGTTGATGGTCACGATCGGGGGGAACGCCATCCGGCAGCCGAGGGCGTTGACGATCCCCTCCATGGCCCCGACGACCTCCCGTTCGAAGCGACCGGGCTTGGCCAGCTTCATCGCCGCGCGATACATCTCGGCCGAGACGTCCAGCGCGCTCTCGATCTCCTTGACTTCCTCCTTCGACTTGATCAGCCGCTCGTCGACGACGGCCTTGATGAAGTCCCGGCAGGCCTTGGCCTTCACGTCCCGGACGGGGATCCCGAGGAGGCCCGAGATCGCAAGGGCCGTGTCGGACCTGTAGGGCGGAAGGTAACGGACCTTCCGCCGCGCGGCCATGGCTTTGGCCACATATTCGCCGAAGGCCTTCTTCGGGGCGGAATGCCGGACCCCGACCTGGGACGCCCGGCTCTTGAGCTTGGGCAGCTGGCCCATCCAGATGATGTCCTCAAGGCCGATGTCGTCGCCGAAAAGCCAATCCTTGTTCTCGTCGATATCGACGATCGCCGCGAGGCCCGGCGAATCCAGGCCGAAGAAATAGAGAAAGGTGCTGTCCTGCCGGAAATCGTACGTGTTGGCCGGATAATTCATCGGGCTCTCCTCGTTGCCGAAGAAAAGAAGGAGCCCCGACGGGACCTGCTTTTTGAGCAGTTTTCGCCTCTGGATGTAAGTCGTTTCTTTGAACATGTCGCCTCCTCGTATGGCTTAAGGAATGATATAACAGATATCCGGGGCACGTTCAACCCCGGTCGCCTCCGAACGGACATCGGGGGGAGGCGACGGCTCCAGAAGAAAAGGCTTGTCAAGACGCTCCGGAAAAGCTATTTTGGACGGGAGACGGGAGCCGAGTCCGAGCGCGGGTCCGGCCGAATCATGACCATGGAGGGATGAATTGGGCGGATTTTTTGGCGTTGCCTCAAAGGATGACTGCGTTCGGGACCTTTTCTACGGGACGGACTATCACTCTCACCTGGGAACGAAAAGAGGCGGGCTCGCCGTCGCCAACAGAAACGGGATCGTCCGCTACATCCACAACATCGAGAACGCCCAGTTCCGGTCGAAGTTCGAGGACGACGTCCAAAAGCTTCAGGGGACGAGGGGCATCGGGGTCATCAGCGACTACGAAGACCAGCCTCTGCTCATCCGCTCCCACCTGGGGAATTTCGCCATCGTCACGGTGGGCGTCATCAAGAATATCGACCAGCTCGTCCAGAAGGCCTTCCGCCGGAACCGCCTCCACTTTTCCGAGATGCGCGGCGGGGAGATCAACCCCACCGAGGTCGTCGCCGCCCTCATCAACCAGGAGGAAACGTTCGAGGAGGCATCCGGAACGCCGGGTCGAATATCGTCGGCTCCTGTTCCATGCTGCTTCTGACCGATGAGGGGGTCATCGCCGCCGCCATGGAAACATGCGCCTTCCCCAACCTGGATTTCGAGACCGTCCGGGACCTCGTGGCCCGGATGAAGCTCATCCCCATCCGGGAGAATATCGTCGGCCAGCGGCTTCTGTTCTGCGAGGATTCGATCGTCCGAGGCACGCAGCTCAAGGACACCATCCAGCGGCTCTACGATTTCGGCGCGCTCGAGGTCCACATGAGGCCGGCCGGCACGCTGCAATCCTCCGCCAGGGCATTTTCTTTGGTCTGAGAATTCGCCAAAATAATGCCATAATTTCGTTGCCTGGAGTGGTATCATTCGTTCATCTTTTTTAGGAGGTTTAAAATGGCGGAACATCCCTTGGCGGCGCTCCAGAAAATCGATCCGAAAATGATGGACCACCTGAAGGACATGAACGAGCTCATCTATTGCTCCGGCGCGCTCCCGAAGAAGGTCAAGCTGCTCATGGCCATGGCCTTTGACGCGGCCCACGGTGCGGATCTCGGCGTGAAAGCCCTGGCCCTGGCGGCGATGAAAGAGGGCGCCACAAAAGAGGAAATCGCGGAAGCCCTCCGGGTCGCCTATCACCTGTCCGGCGTGGGAACGCTCTACACGGCGTCGAGCGGCCTCCGGGACATCGTGGGATAGATAGGGCAAGACCGCGATCCTATGGGCGAGAGTCTTGTTCGCTGAGGAGGGGGTTGTCGGGGCAAAAAAAATGGTAGCGGGGGTTGGATTTGAACCAACGACCTCCGGGTTATGAGCCCGACGAGCTACCAGGCTGCTCTACCCCGCGGTACCGGCGTTATTATAGCAAATCCCGCCCATTTGTCAAAGATATTCTGTCCGGGGCAAAGTTCCCTTCCCTTCCCCCTCTCCCCCGGAAAATTCCGGGCTTGACTTTAAAGCCCGGGGTCAATTTAATATAGGGGCGCAATCCATCATGGCCTGGGTTATTTTCGGCTTCCTTTCCCTCCTCTGCGCCGGCTCTGTCGTGGCCATGGTCCTTTCCAAGAATCAGGCCCATAACGCCCTCTTCCTGGTCCTCTCGTTTGCCTCTCTCGGCGGGATCTTCGGCCTTCTCGACGCTCCCTTCGTCGCCGCCGCCCAGGTCATCATCTATGCCGGGGCCATCATGGTCCTTTTCCTCTTCGCCATCATGATGATCAACCTCAAGGAAGGCCTGCCGCCCGAGAGAAAAAGGGTCATTTACGGGATCTCTGCGGTCCTGGGGTGCGTCCTCTTCGCGGAGCTCCTCATCGTCGCCCGGAGGGCCTTTTTTCACGGGGCCGAAGCCGCTCCTGCCGGAGGGGCGAACCCCGCCGGGCTCGGGCATCTCCTGTTCACCGATTATCTGTATCCTTTCGAGCTCACGTCCTTGCTCCTCGTCGCCGCGCTTGTCGGGGCCCTGACCTTGGCCGGGAAAAAGGGGTCTTCGTGATCCCCGGGTCCGCCTTCCTCGTCCTGGCCATCGTCCTTTTCGTGCTCGGTGTCCTGGCCTTTTTCCTCAAGAGGGACCTCCTGACCCAGTTCATGTCCGTCGAGGTCATGCTCAACGCCGGGAACCTTGCCTTCCTGGCCCTGGCCAAAGCCTCGAGCAAAGCGGAAGCCCAGGTCATCGTTTTTTTCATCCTGACGGTGGCCGCGGCCGAAGCCGTCGTCGGGATGGCCATCGTCCTTCACTTTTTTAAACAGCGGAAGTGCATCCGGACCGAGGACGTGAGCGGGCTGAAAGGATAAAATGGCCGGGTTCTTCTGGCTGATACCGCTCATCCCGGCGCTGAGCTCCCTCGTCCTCGTCCTCTTCGGTTCAAGGATCTCCCGGAAGGCGATTTCGCTCCAGGCTTGCCTGGCGGTTTTGGCTTCGTTCATTCTCTCTTTCACGGCCTTGGCTCATCTCGTGAGAATGCCGCCCGAGTCGGCCCGCCTCACTAAAACCCTCCTCGGCTGGATCTCAAGCGGCGCCTTTTCTGCCCCGGTCACGTTCTTTTTCGATCCTTTGACGGCGGTCATGTGCCTTGTCGTCTCCGGAGTCGGGTTTCTGATCCACGTCTATTCCGTGGGCTATATGGCGGAAGACCGCTCCTACGCCAGATACTTCGGCCTCCTCAACCTGTTCACGTTCTTCATGCTCGTCCTCGTCATGGCTTCGAATATCGTCCTGATGTTCGTCGGCTGGGAGGGCGTCGGCCTCTGCTCCTACCTCCTCATCGGCTTCTGGTTCGAGCGCCCGGCCGCGGCCAAGGCCGGCCTGAAAGCCTTCATCGTCAACCGGATCGGCGACGCGGGCTTCATCCTGGGTATGCTCTTTCTTATCTTAAAAGTGGGCAGTCCCGAATTCGCCAAGATCAACGGGGCGGCCGCCGGCGGGGTCTTGGGCCCGGGACTCGTGACCCTGGCGGCGGTCCTGCTTTTCGTCGGCGCAGCAGGCAAGTCCGCCCAGATTCCCCTCTATGTCTGGCTCCCGGACGCCATGGAAGGGCCGACCCCGGTCAGCGCCCTTATCCACGCCGCGACCATGGTCACAGCCGGAGTTTACATGGTAGCCAGGCTGAACGGGCTCTATTCCGCATCGCCGGCCGCCGGGACTATCGTCGCCTTTATCGGGGCGGTGACCGCCGTTTTCGCCGCGTCCATGGCCCTTGTCCAGACGGACATCAAGAAGGTCCTGGCCTATTCCACGATCTCCCAGATCGGCTACATGTTCATCGGCTGCGGCGTCGGGGCTTACGCGGCCGGGATCTTCCACCTCACGACCCATGCCTTCTTCAAGAGCCTCCTTTTCCTCGGGGCCGGGAGCGTGATCCACTCCCTTTCCGGCGAGCAGGACATCCGGAAGATGGGAGGACTTCGGAAGCACCTGCCGAGGACTTTTCCCGCCTTCCTGGTCGCGGCCCTGGCGATCTCGGGCATTCCTTTCCTTTCGGGTTTTTTCTCCAAGGACGCCATCCTGACGAGCGCGTTCGCGGGCGGGCATTATGCCGTCTGGGCCCTTGGGCTCGTGGGCGCCGGCCTGACCGCCTTTTACATGTTCCGGCTGGTTTTTCTGACTTTCTTCGGCGAGTCGAGGTTGGGCGAAGAGGCCAAGCGCCATCTCCACGAGTCCCCGGGGATCATGACGACCCCTCTTATCATCCTGGCGGTTTTTTCCGCGCTGGCGGGATTCATCGGCCTTCCGGCGGTCGTCGGGGAGAAAGCCGACCTTTTCGGCCGCTTCCTCGAGCCGGTCGTCCGGGCGGCCATGGCTCCGTTCCCGGCGGCCGTCGAATGGAACCTGATCCTCGTCTCCACGGCCGCGGCCGTGGGCGGACTGTTCATCGCCTATCTTTTCTACATCCGGTATTCCCTGTTCCCCGGCCGGCTGGCCGCACGTGTCCCACGGATCTATCGAGTCCTCGTCGGCAAGTATTACGTGGACGAGTTCTATGACGCGGTCATCGTCCGGCCCGCCGTCCGGGGGTCCGAGTTCGTCTACGCTCACTTCGACCTCAAAGTCATCGACGGAGCCCTCAACGGCTCGGCCTCGGCCGCGAATCTCGCGGGGCTCGGCTTCAGCCGCCTCCAGACGGGCCTGATCAAAGACTACGCCCTGGCCTTTCTCCTGGGTGTCGTCCTTTTCCTGGGATTTATCCTGTTCTTAAAGATATGACCATGCCGCTGCTGAGTTTGGTGACGTTCCTGCCCCTTGCGGGCGGCCTCGTCCTGATTTTTTTCCCCAGGGAGAGGACGAGAGAGGCCCGCGCCTTTACCCTGGCTGTCGCCCTCTTGGCTTTCCTTGTCTCCCTGGCCCTTTATTTCGGCTTCGACGGCGGGTCCGGGGCCGCCCAGTTCGTCGAGCGCGGCCGCTGGATCGGCTACGGACTCGACTACCATGTCGGGATCGACGGCATCAGTCTCTTCCTCGTCCTCCTCACGACTTTCCTCACGCCCGTCGCGCTCCTCTCCTCGTGGAAGGCCGTGGACGGCCGGGTCAAGGAATTCTCGTTTTTCATGCTCCTTCTCGAGACCGGGATCATCGGCGTCTTCGTCTCGATGAACCTGTTCCTGTTCTACGTCTTCTGGGAGGCCATGCTCATCCCGATGTACTTCCTGATCGGGATCTGGGGCGGCCGGCGCCGGATTTATGCGACGCTCAAATTCGTCCTATTCACCATGTTCGGTAGTCTCCTGATGCTCGTCGCCATCTTCGTCCTTTATGCGCGGTATCATCAGGCGACCGGGGGCCAATCTCTCGCCTTCCAGGATCTCTACGGCCTGACCCTGTCGCCCGGGCTCCAAACGTGGCTGTTCCTGGCCTTCGCCCTGGCCTTCGCCATCAAGGTGCCCCTCTTCCCGCTCCATACCTGGCTCCCCGACGCCCATGTCGAAGCACCCACCGCAGGGTCCGTCATCCTGGCGGCCGTGCTCCTCAAGATGGGCGCCTACGGCTTCCTGCGGCTGGGGCTCCCCCTCTTCCCCGACGCGGCCCGGATATTTCTCCCGGCGCTTTCGGTCCTGGCCGTCATCGGCATCATTTACGGCGGGTTCATGGCCCTCGTCCAGAAGGACATGAAGTCGCTCGTCGCCTACTCGAGCGTCAGTCACATGGGGCTCATCATGCTGGCCCTGTTTTCCCTGAACCTGGAATCCACGGAAGGCGCGCTTTACCAGATGATCAACCATGGCCTGAGCACGGGCGCCCTCTTCCTCTGCGTCGGGGTCCTGTACGAGCGTTCCCACACCCGGTTGATCAGGGATTACGGCGGCGTCAGCCGGCAGATGCCCGTATTTTCGGCCGTCTTCCTCGTCGCCATGCTCTCCTCGATGGGGCTTCCGGGTCTCAACGGCTTTGTCGGCGAGATCCTGTGCTTCTTCGGCATCTTCGCCGCGAACAAGGTCCTGGCCGCGCTGGCCGTGTCGACGGCCGTCCTGTCGACGGCCTACCTCCTTTGGCTCTTCCACAGAGTCATGCACGGTCCCATCCTGAACCCCAAGATCCTCGAGTTCAAGGATATGGACAGGCGGGAGCGACTGGTTCTCGGGCCTGTCGTTATCCTCATGTTCTGGCTGGGGCTTTTCCCGGGGACCGTCCTTCGAAAAATGGACGCCTCGGTCACCCAATATCTCCATACGGTTAGGCGAGTCGCGAAGGTCCAAGAGAAAATGGCGGAATTGAGTTTATCGCCCTCTGTGCGGGATGGGTCCGTGAACGGCGTTCACTCTCATTTTGAAAGAGAGCGTGAGTAGGGCCATGATGAGCTTCTTGGCTTTGGCTCCTCTTCTGTCGGTCGTCGCCGGGGCCTTGGTCGACATGCTTCTCGAGGCCTTCCTGCCGAAAAAGAACACGGATCACCTCGGTTATGTCGCCCTGGTTTCGCTTATCTTAAGCGGGTTTTTCTGCATCCGGTCGTGGGGCCGCGATCTGTCCTGTTTCGGCGGGAACCTGACCCTCGACCGGATGGCCGTCGCTCTCTGCCTGGCCTTCGCGGCCGCCGGCTTCTTCCTCGTGCTCATGAGCCTGAAATATACCGCCCGGGAGGACATGAACCACGGGGAATACTACGCGCTCCTCCTTTTCGCTCTCTCCGGCGCGATGGTCATGACCTCGTCGCCGAATATCCTCGTCGTCTTTCTGGGCCTCGAGATGCTCTCGGTTTCGAGTTACGCCCTGGCCGGAATGAAAAAGAAGGACCCGGGGTCCTCGGAGGCGGCGGTCAAGTATTTCCTGATGGGAAGCTTCGCCAGCGCCTTCCTGGTCTTCGGCCTGGCCCTTGTCTATGGCGCCGCCGCGAGCCTGGAACTCAACGGGATCCGGGCGGCCCTCATGGGCCGGGCCGGGAGCCTCGGGCCGGGCGGGTGGGCCGGGCTGGCCCTGATTATTGCCGGCTTCGGCTTCAAGATCGCCCTGGTTCCGTTCCACATGTGGGCGCCCGATGTCTACCAGGGAGCGCCGACTCCCGTTACCGCATTCTTTTCCATCGGGCCCAAGCTGGCCGGGTTCGCGGTCCTCTTCCGGCTCCTGGCGCCGCTCTGGAATAAAAGCGTTGCCCAACCCGTTGTCTACTGGCTCCTCTGGGCGATCGCCGCCCTGACCATGGTCGTTGCGAACCTGGCAGCCCTCCGGCAAAGGAACCTCAAGCGCCTCCTGGCGTACTCGAGCATCGCCCACTCCGGGTATATCCTGATGGCCGTCCTGGCCGGGGACGGGGCCGGCCTGCTCTTTTACCTCATCGCCTACCTCTTCATGAATGCGGGAGCCTTCAGCGCGCTCATCGCCATGACCCGGGAGGGGAAGGAATACCTGGATCTGGATGATTTCGCCGGGATCGGCTTCAAGTACCCGTGGATCGCCGCTTCGTTCGCGATCTTCCTTTTTTCCCTGGCGGGATTTCCCCCGACCGCCGGGTTCCTGGCCAAGTTCTATGTCTTCAGCGCCGCGGTCAGGCAGGGCCAAGCCGCCCTGGTCGTCATCGCGGTCCTGGCCAGCCTCGTCTCCGTCTTCTATTACCTTCGGGTCATCGTCTTCATGTACATGAAGGATTCCCTAGCCGAGGTCGATATCGAAACGGATCAGCCGGCGCTCTACCTCGTCCTGTTCCTCTGCCTGTATGGCGTGATCCAGCTCGGGATCTGGCCCGGCAATCTGCTCGTTCTCATTCGCCAGGCCGCCGCGGCGCTTTTTTGAGACGCCGACTCTCCCGATTCTTTATTCATTATTTTGGTGACATACAACTCATTACCGAAACTCCTATCTCGTCAACCAGACACCTATTTCCGTAATTAGGTCTATGTCACCGAATTTGTCAGGAGAGCTATTCGAGCTCCCGGCCGCCCGTTTCCGGAATCCAGATCCAGAGGACGGCGGCGGCCAGGAAGGACAGCGCGATGAGCGAGAAAGCGAAGCCGAATCCCCTGGTCTGAGCCAATGAGCCGACCACGAAGGGGGCCAAAGCGCTGACGATCCTGCCGGTGTTGTAGGTGATTCCCTGGGCCGTGGCCCGGACGGACGTGGGGTAGAGCTCGGCGGTCAGGGCGCCGAAACCGCTGAAGTGGCCCGTTCCGAAATAGGCGACAAAGGGACCCAAAAAAAGAAGGAATACCGGCTGTTTCGTGCTCGAATAGAGGAAGACAAAAAAGGCCGCCGCGACGAGGAACCCCACGTAGGTCCTTTTCCGGCCGGCCTTGTCGCTGATGAAGCCGAAGCTGACGTAGCCGAACCACATCCCGACCTGCATGAAAATGACGAGGCCGGACATCAGACCGGTGCTCAACCCGACCCCTCCCTGGCCGGCGGCCATCGACAGATACGAGGGGATCCAGAGATTGAGGCCCCACCAGGCAAACAGGGCGAAGGCGTTCATCAAGGTGACAAGGACCGTGAGACGGAGTCTGCCCTTCCCGAAGATCAGGCTGAAGCCCCATCCGGACCGTCCCGGCGCGAGGCGCCGGGCTTTCCAGATCTCCGGGTCCTTGACGCGCTTCTGGATCCAAAGGGTGAAGAAAGCGGGGATGACGCCGACGAAGAATACGGCCCGCCATCCCCAGCGCGGCAGGACGACGGCCGATACGGCCGCTGCGGCTGCATAGCCGAGGGCCCAGGCGCTCTGGACAAGGCCCAGGGCCTTGCCGCGGTGTTCGGCCGGCCATGTTTCGGAGACGAGGGCTGCCCCGCTCGCCCATTCTCCGCCCATCCCCAGGCCGAGGAAGATCCGGAAGACGGCCAGCATGAAGACCCCCGTGGACAAGCCGCAGGCGGCCGTGAAGACCGAGTAGATCAGGACGCTGGCCATCAGGGCCCGCCGCCGTCCGAAGCGGTCGGCCACGAGCCCGAAGGCGAGCCCGCCGAAGGCCGAGGCGAAGAGGGTCAGGGAGCCGAGGAGCCCGGCGGTGGATTTGGCGATCCCGAGGTCAGATACCAGGGCCGCCAGGACCATGGCATACAGCATGACGTCGAAGGAATCCAGCATCCAGCCGAAGGCCGCTGCCACAAGGGCCCGCCTGGAATCCGCCGGCGCGTCCTTCCACCAGGCGAAACGCCGAATGGGGACCACGGGCGCCTCTTCGTGATTCTCCATCGGGATCATCTTATATTCGAGGAATCATGGCCCAGGCGGCTCTCCCGTGTCAATAAGCGGAAAGAAAGAAACGGCCGGAGTCGGACGTAAGCCGAATTCTGTTCCCGCCGAAGCGGGGGCGGTTATTTGTCTAGTCCCCGGATTGCTCCGGGGCGCGAGCGGCCTACCCACCCCCTGGGACGGGCCGTCCCAAAACGGGGTTCGTTTGGCCTTGCTCCGGATGGGGTTTGCCGCGCCCCTGATGTCGCCATCAGGGCGGTGAGCTCTTGCCTCGCCATTTCACCCTTGCTCCCCGGGGAGGCTGCGCCTGCCCTGGAGGGCGGTGTCATTTCTGTGGCACTTTCCCCCGGTCGCCCGGAGTCGCCGTTAGCGACCATCCTGCCCTTTGGAGTTCGGACTTTCCTCTCCTCCTTGTCCCTCGCGGGAAGGAGCGGCAACCGCCTCGCCGACTCCGGCCGTTATTTTTATGCCGTATTGCTCGAGCTTTTTGTAGAGATTACTCCGCGGCGTATCGATCTCCCTGGCCGTCTGGGAGATGTTCCAGCCGTTCGCTTCGAGCTTGGCCAGGATGAAATCCTTCTCCGCGATATCCCTGAACTCGCGGAGCGTTTTGACCCCGCCCGCCGCGGGAAGGCCGACCTCGCACGCTTCATAGAGAGGCAGAGGCAGATCCTTCGCCTCTATTGTATCTTTTTCGGCCATGATCATCAACCGCTCCACGATGTTCTTGAGCTCGCGAACATTGCCCTTCCAGGGGTGATCGGCCATGGCCTCGAGGGCCTCCTTCGAGAATCTCTTGACCTTGAAGTTGTTCTCCTCCGCGAAGGCCCTCGAGAAGTATTGGACAAGGAGCGGGATGTCCTCCTTCCTGTCCCGGAGAGGCGGCGAGAACAGGGGGACGACGTTCAGCCGGAAGAAGAGGTCCTCCCGGAAGCGGCCTTCCTGGATCTCCTCCCGGAGGTCCTTGTTCGTGGCCGCGATGACCCGGACGTCCACCTTCGAGATCCGGCTCGAGCCCACCTTCTGGACCTCTCCCTCCTCGAGGACGCGGAGGACCTTGGACTGGGTCTTGAGGCTCATGTCGGCGATCTCGTCGAGAAAGATCGTCCCGGCGTCGGCCTGCTCGAACTTGCCCGTCTTCTTCTCGGTGGCGCCCGTGAAGGCCCCCTTCTCGTGGCCGAAAAGCTCGCTCTCGATGAGCTCTTCGGGGATGGCGGCGCAATTGACCTGGACGAATTTCTCCTTGGCCCGGAGGCTGTTCGCGTGGATCGCCCGGGCGATGAGCTCCTTGCCCGTGCCGCTCTCGCCGTGGATGAGGACGGTCGCGTTGGTCGGGGCAATCTTGAGGATCTCCTTCCAGAGGCCTTTCATGAGAGGGTGGTTGCCGACGAGCTCGTAATGCTTTTCGGCCCTCTTCTTGAGGTCCTGGTATTCCCGGGTCAGGCTGTTCTGCTTGAGGGCGTTCCGGATGCTGAGGAGGACCCGTTCGCGATGGAGGGGCTTCTCCAGAAAGTCGAAGGCGCCGAGCTTGGTCGCCTCGACGGCGGCCTGGATCGTCCCCTGTCCGGAGATCATGATGATTTCCGGGGAATAGGGCTTCTGCTTGAGCTCCGTCAGAACCTCGAGGCCGTCCTTCCCCGGCATTTTAATATCGAGGAGGACGAGGTCGATCCCGACGGTCTCCCGGAGCATTTCGAGGCCGTCCTCCCCTGTCGCGGCTTCGAAGAATTCGTAGCCCTCGTATTCGAGGATCATCCGGAGCGACTTGCGGATTCCCTCCTCGTCGTCGATGACGAGGATCCTGGCTGATCGTTCGGGTCTCATGCGCGTTCCCCTGCTCCGGCCGGAATTCTAGCACACTCCGGGCCGCCGGGCAAAAAAAATGGAGCAAACGTTCTTTACGTGGCCTGCCCCCTTTGGGGCGGAGCGGCCTCGGCCTCGGGCTGAAAAACCGGCTTTTCCCCTGGCCCGGGACATCTGGAGCGTTCTCGGAAGTTGTGTTAGACTGGTATAAATATTGCACCGGAGGGATTCTGTGGCCAGAATTCGGAAAGTCCTGCGGCTCGGAATCGTCTTCTCCGTCCTTGCCCTGGCCCTCCCTCTCATCTCCCTGAAGTCCCAGGAAGAAAGCCCCGGCCGGTCGTTCGTTCTGCCCAACGGGCTCAATGTTTTTCTCTACGAGAAGCACGACCTTCCCCTCGTCAACATCGTCGTGTCCGTCAACGCCGGGTCCAAGGATGAGACCGACGCGACCAATGGGATCGCCCACCTCCTCGAGCACTGCCTCCTTTTCCGGGGCACCGGGTCCAGGTCCGGGAACGAGGTCAGCCGCGATGTCCGCAGACACGGCGCTTACTTCAACGCCAACACCGGCCAGGACCTGACCGTCTTCGAGATCTCTCTCCCCTCGGGCGAGGCCGATTTCGCCCTTCGGAACGAGAAGGAAGTCCTTTTCGACTTCGCCCTCACCCAGGCCGACCTGGACGAAGAAAAGGCCGTCGTCCTCGAAGAGATGAACCAGACGGATGACGACCCGCAACGGCACGGGATGGACCTCGTCATGCGGTGCCTTTTCAATGGCCATCCGTATGGGAGGCCCGTCTATGGACGCCCGGACGTCGTCCGGGCGGCTCGGGTGGAAGAGCTCCGGGACTTCCATGCGAAATATTACGTCCCGAACAATTGCGCCCTGGCGGCCGTCGGCGACTTCCGGAGCCGGGAGATGGAAGAGAGGGTCCGGGCCATCTTCGGGCCATTGGAGAAGGCCGGTCTCGAGCCCGCCTCCATCGCCAAAGCCCGGCTTCTCGGGAAGAGTGTCACCTGTCAAGAGGAAAAGGACGTCAAGGAAGCCTACCTTTTCATCGCCTATATCGGCCCGGATTGTAACCACCCCGACCAGTATGCCATGGACCTGCTGACGGAAGCCCTGGGCCGGGGTTTCAATCCGCTCCTGAACATCGCCCTGAGGAGCCGGAGGGACCTCGTCCAGAACCTGAATATGGCCTATATCCCCGGCCGTTTCGGCGGAGCCGTCATCGTTTCCCTGACCCTGGATCCCGGAAACATCGCGGCCGCGACCCGTGAGGCCCTGAACTACCTGAGAAAGTCCCGCGAGGAGAACTTCTCCCAGGACGATTTCATGGGCGATGAAAAATATAGCGTCTTTGATTTCCTGGGGAGCGCCAAGAACCGGATCCGGTTTTCGGCGGAGCAGGCCGAGGAATCGGGCCTGACCTTGGCCTCGTCCCTGGCGCGGTTCATGCTCCAGAACGAGCGCAAGGACCCCGGCAGGTTCTTAGACCACATCGCCAGGACAAACTCCGGCGACCTCCGGAAAGCGGCCTCGGTTTATTTCGGCAAGGGGCAGTGCGCCGTCATCTCGATCGTCCCCAAAAAGGCGGCCGAGGCCGGGCGGAAGGACTAGCGATGGGGCCCGGACGGCGGAGACCTGAAAAAATGGCAAGGTCATGGATCGCGGTCGCGGCCTGCCTGACCTTCCAGGCCGTCGCCCTCATCGCCCAGCAGTCCTCCAGACCCCCGCCCTGGAAAGAAAAACCGGAGAAGCTCCGGCTGGTAGCGGGGATGGATTGCCTTTATCAAAGGGACCTGTCCTCCCCCATAACCTCCGTCCAGCTCTTCATCCCCGGAGGGAAAAGCGCGGTCCCCGGGGGCAAGGACGGCCTTTCCTATCTTGCGACCAGGCTGACCCTCGAGATCCCCGACTTGTCGGTCGCCCAGGACGTCATGTTCCATGGGACCCGGATGGACGTTGCCGTTTTTGAGGACTGCTCGGTCGTCGGCGTGGAGTGCTTTTCCGAAAACCTGGATGACGCCCTCAGAGTGGTCTCGAAGATCGTCCAGGACCCGCTTTTTTCGGGTGTGAGGATCGACAACATCAAGAATGTCATGTCGATCTACGGCAAGGCCGAGGAGGACGAAGCCGCTGAGGCGGGCCAGGGTGCCGCTATGAGGGTATTTTTCGGCGGACAGGGATATGGAAGCGCGCTTTTCGGGACCGAGGCCAGCCTTAAAGCCATCGGGAAAAAGGACATCAAGGCGTACTACGCCAGGTTCTTCACCAAGGGCCAGGTCCTGTTCTCCGTGTGCTCCGACCTTGAGAAAGACAAGGTCCGCCCGCTTCTCGAACGATATTTCGTGAAATTCAAGGAGCCGCGGGCCGAGGACGGGCTCCCCCCCTCGCCGCCCTCCTTACCCGTCGACCGGACGATTGTCCTTGACAGAGACACGAAACAGACGTATGTGGGCCGGGCCTTCCTCCTTCCCCCCGTGACGGCCGGCAACTGGGCCAAGGGCTACCTCCTGGAGGTCCTCCTGGGCAAGGGTCCGGGGTCGCGCCTGTGGGATCTCAGGGCCTCCGGGAGGCTCGCGTATAATGTCGGCGCCCGGATGACTTGGATGAAGACCTGCGGCGTTCTGGAAGCCTACCTCGAGACGGAGAAAGAGAAAAAAGGCCAGGCGGTCTCGGCCCTGGATGAAACCCTCAGGACGCTCCACGAGAAGGGCGTGACGGAGGAAGAACTGAGGATGACCCGGAGCCTGGCCCGGGCCCAGCTTCTCCGGGCGAACGAGGCCAAGAAACCACGGGCCCAGGCGATGGGAGTCTGGGAAGTCCTCGGCCTGGGATTCGATTACCTGTCCAATGTTTTTGATAACATCGACGCCGTCACTGCGGCCGAGCTCAACGCCTTCATCAAGGAAGTCCTCGACCCCGACAAGTCCGTCCTGGTCCTCGTCGGCCGCACGAGCCTTCCCTGAATCCGGCCCGCTTCGCCCGTCCCGTTGTTCAGGTTGACGGCCTGAACGTTAAGAACGAAAGATGCCTATTCGGCCATTTTTTTGTAGTCGGCGTACCGCTTCTTCGCCTCTAGGGCGGCCCGGGCGAAGAGCTCCTTGGCGATCTCCGGGTACTGCTGGGTGAGCGTGCGGTAGCGGATTTCATTCTTCAGGAAGGCATCGTATTCGAGCTTGGGCTCCTTAGAATCCAGCTGGAACGGGTTCTTGCCTTCCCTGGCCAGCAGCGGGTTGTAGCGGTAGAGGATCCAGTAGCCCGTATCGACGGCCAGCTTCTGCTCGGCCTGGGCCTTCCTCATGTCGATCCCGTGGTTGATGCACGGGGAGTAGGCGATGATGATCGACGGGCCGGGGAAGGCCTCGGCCTCGAGGAAGGCCTTGAGGCACTGGTTCATGTTGGCCCCCATGGCGACCGCCGCGACATAGACATAGCCATAGCTCATGGCCATGCGGCCGAGGTCCTTCTTGGCCGTCTTCTTGCCCGAGGAGGCGAACTTGGCGACCGAGCCTGTCGGGGTGGACTTGGACGCCTGGCCGCCGGTGTTCGAGTAGACCTCCGTGTCGAGGACGAGAAGGTTGACGTTGCGGTTCATGGCCAGAACGTGGTCGAGCCCGCCGAAGCCGATGTCGTAGGCCCAGCCGTCGCCCCCGATGCACCAGATGCTTTTCTCCATGAGGTAGTCCTTGAGTTCGACGATCCTGGCGAGGTGGGGCTTGCCCCCGTTGGCCTTGGCCAGGGCCCCAGGCAGGGCGGCCCGGACGGCCTTCGCCGCGGCCTTGGCCTCGTCGCCCGTGTTCGGCCAGGCCGCTTTCATCCTACCCAGGGCGTCGGTGAGCTCGGGCGTGGTCCCGGCGGCCAGGGCGCCGTCGATCGAGGCGGCCAGGAGGCGCCGGTTGGCGTCGACCGCCAGGCGCATGCCGAACCCGTATTCGGCGTTGTCCTCGAAAAGAGAGTTCGCCCAGGCCGGCCCCTTCCCTTCCGAGTTAACGGCGTAGGGTGAGGTCGGGAACGTGCCGCCATAAATTGACGAGCAACCCGTGGCGTTGGCGATGATCATCCGGTCGCCGTAGAGCTGGGTGGCCAGCTTGATGTAGGGCGTTTCGCCGCACCCCGCGCAGGCCCCGCTGAATTCGAACAGCGGCCGCAGGAATTGGCTGCCTTTGAGGGTCTCGGGTTTGACGCCCTCGATGACGTTGTCCGGGAGCCGGTCAAAGAACTCCGCTTTTTGGCTCTCGCCGGCAGCCCTCAGCTCCGCGATGGGGGTCATGACCAGGGCCTTGGTCTTGGCCGGGCAGACTTCGACGCACGAGCCGCAGCCGACGCAATCCTCCGTGTAGCACTGGACCCGGAACTGGAGGCTCCGGCCGTTCTTCGTGTTGGACTTGAGGACGGCGAACCCCGCGGGAGCGGCCTTGAGGTCGGCCGGAGCGATCTGCTTGGCCCGGATGGAGGCGTGAGGGCAGACGAATGAGCACTGGTTGCACTGGATGCAGTTTTCGGGGAGCCACCTCGGGCACTCGACGGCGATGCCGCGCTTCTCGAGGCGCGCGGTGGCCGTGGGGATGGCCCCGTCATAGGGCATCTTCGAGACGGGCAGGCTGTCACCCTTGAACCGGGTGACCGGGTCGATGACCTCCCTGGCGAACGGGGTGGCGTCGTCGGGGATGATCTTGGTGACCGGAGCCGACTTGGTGATCCGGGCGGGGATCGGGACCGCCTCCAGGGCCGCGGCGGCCCGGTCGACGGCGTCCCAGTTCATCTGGACGACCTCCTTGCCCTTGCGGCCGTAGGTCTTTTCGATGGCCTTCTTGATGAGGGCGATGGCCTCGGCCTCGGGCAGGACTCCGGAGAGCTTGAAGAAGCAGGCCTGCATGATGGAGTTGATCCGCAGGCCCAATCCGACCTCGCCGGCGATCTTCAGCGCGTCGATGTTGAAAACCTTGATCTTCTTGTCGATGATCGTCCTCTGCATATCCTCGGTCATGTTCTCGAAGACCTCCGCGGTCTTCCAGTTTGAGTTGATGAGGAAGGTCCCGCCTTCGCGGATGCCTTCGAGGATGTCCAGCCGGCCGATGTAGGACGGCTTGTGGAGGGCGACGAAATCGACCGTGTTGAGGAAGTACTGGGACTGGATCGGGCTCTTGCCGAAGCGGAGGTGGGAGATGGTGATGCCGCCGGATTTCTTCGAGTCGTACTGGAAGTAGCCCTGGCCGTACATGTTCGTGTGATCGGCGATGATCTTGATCGAGTTCTTGTTGGCCCCGACCGTGCCGTCGGAGCCGTAGCCCCAGAACTTGCAGCGAACCGTGCCGGGAAGCTCGGTGTTGAGGACAGGGCCGATGGGAAGCGAGGTATGGGTCACGTCGTCATTGATGCCCACCGTGAAGCCGTGGAAGGCCTTCCCATCGAGATGCTCGTAGACGGCCTTGACCATGGCCGGAGTGAAGTCTTTGGACGACAGCCCGTAGCGGCCGCCGATGACCTTGATGGGCCGGCCGGAGAGGGCCAGGGCTACGTCGAGGTAGAGCGGCTCGCCGATCGAGCCGGGCTCCTTGGTCCGGTCGAGGACGGCGATTTTCTTCGCCGAGGACGGGATCGCGGCGTTCAGCGCGGCCGTGTCGAACGGCCGGTAGAGGCGGACTTTGACCAGCCCGAGCTTGGCGCCCCGGGCATTCAGGAAGTTGATCGTCTCCTCGGCCGTCTCGGCGCCCGAGCCCATCATGACGATAACTTTTTCGGCGGCCGGGTCGCCGAGGTAATCAAAGAGGTGGTACGGACGGCCGATGGCCCTGGCCACTTTGTCCATATAGTGCTGGACGATGCCCGGGGCGTCGGCATACTGCCTGTTGGTCGTCTCCCGTCCCTGGAAGTAGACGTCCGGGTTCTCCTGGCCGACCTTGAGGACGGGCCGCTCGGGATTGAGGGACCGCTTGCGGAAGGCCTCCAAATACTGGGGTTCGAAGAGCCCGGCCAGCGTCTCATAGGAGACGACATCGACCTTTTCGACCACGTTTGAGGTCCGGAAGCCGTCGAAGAAGTGAAGGAACGGGATCTCGGTGCGGAGGGTCGAGAGGTGGGCGACGATGGCCAGGTCCTGGGCCTCCTGGACCGAGCCGGCGCAGGTCATGGCAAAACCGGTGTTGCGGGCGGCCATGACGTCGCTGTGGTCACCGAAGATCGACAGCGACTGGCAGGCCAGCGAACGGGCCGAGACGAGAAAGACAGTCGGCAGCATCTCGCCGGCGATCTTGTGCATGTTGGGGAGCATCAGCATCAGCCCCTGGGACGCGGTGAAGGTCGTCGTCAGGGCGCCAGCCGAGAGAGCCCCGTGGACCGCGCCGGAGGCGCCGCCCTCGGATTGCATCTCGACCACGTCGACCTTCTGGCCGAAGATGTTCTTCCGGCCCTGGGCGGACCATTCGTCGGCCAGCTCCCCCATCGTCGAGGACGGGGTGATCGGGTAAATGGCCGCGACCTCGGAATACGCGTAGGAGACGTGAGCCGCCGCCGTATTCCCGTCGATCGTCTGTAAGTTCTTCTTCATAGGATGACTCCTTGGTGCCGCCCGTGGCGGCGCATGATTCGGGAGGCTCCGGGACCCTCGTCCAGGGCGCGGCTCCCCGTCGCTCTATGATCGAACGTCGTCACCGACGCTCCAGCGCTATTCCTTGAGCTCCGTCCTTCCCTCCAGGGCCTTTTTGATGGTGACCTGGTCGGCGAAGTCCAGGTCCGACCCCACGGGGAGGCCCATGGCCAGGCGGGTGATCCTGACCCCCAGGTCCTTGAGGACTTTCAGGACGTAGAGGGCCGTGGCCTCCCCTTCCACCGTAGGATTGGTGGCGATGATGATCTCCTTGACCGGCCCTTCCTGGACCCGCTTGACGAGCTTTTCCAGCCGCAGCTCATCCGGACCGCGGCCTTTGAGCGGCGAGAGCGCGCCCAGGAGCACGTGATAGCGGCCGTGGAAAGCGCCGGTCTTCTCGATGGACGAGATGTTGAACGGCTCCTCGACAACGCAGAGGGCGTCGTCGGACCGGTGGGTGTCGGAACAGATCAGGCACGGGTCGACATGGGTGATGTTGTTGCATCGGGAGCAGTAGAAGATCTTCCGCTTGACCTCCCGGATGGCGTCGGCCAGGCGGTCGACGTCCGCGGAGGGCAGGCCGAGGAAATAAAAAGCAATCCGCTGGGCCGTCTTGGCCCCGATGCCGGGGATCCTCCGCAGCTCTTCGATGAGCTCCTGAAGCGGCTGGGCGTATTCGAACATCAGACGATCCCGGGGATTTTCAGGCCTCCCGTGAGGCCGCCCAGCTTCTGACCCAGGGCCTCGTCCACCTTGGCGGCCGCGTCGTTGAAGGCCGCGACGATGAGGTCCTGGAGCATGTCGATCTCGTCCTTGCTGACGACCTCGGGCTCGAGGCGGAGCGAGAGCAGGCGCTTCTGGCCGTCGAGGACGACCGTAACCATCCCGCCGCCGCTCGTCCCCTCGGCCCTCATCTCCGCCATCTCCTTCTGGAGCCTGTCCTGCATCTCCTTGGCGGTCTTCAGCATCTTTTGGAGGTCCATCATGTTCTTCATGATCCGTTCTCCCCGGAACCGAAGCCCTTGGGTTCCTTGTCCTTGGCGGCCTTGACGGGGTCTGCCGATAGGACCTGGGCCTTGAAGGTGTTCATGAAATACTGGACCGTGGGGTCCTTGAGGGCCGTTTCCATCTCCCGCCCCTGCCCCGGCCCGGGCCGGACGGGGGCTTTCGCGGCCCCGCCCTCTTCGGCGAACCGGACGGCTAAGTCGCGGCCGAGGACGTCCCGGGCCGCTTTTTCGACGGCCTTGACGTCCTTGTCCTGGATCGTCGTCCCGAAAAATCCTTTGCCCTTCTCGAAAAAAACCTCGATCAGGCTGTCTCCGATCCGGACCGAAGTGTACTGGGACACGAGAGCGGCCAGCGGGGCCCGGTCCCTGGCGAGCCTCTCGAGGACATGGGCGAACGCTTCTTTTGGGGAGGGGCTTGGTGGCGTCTGGTCCGGGCGCCGGATCGAGGGCTGGGGGCCGCCCGACACGGGGCCGGCGGCCCGGCGGGGAACGGTCCGGGCCCGGTCCGAGGGCCCCTGCGGCTGGCCCTGGCGGATATCGCCCGAGATCCCACCGGCTCTCTGCAAGTCCTCGACGTCCCCGATGAGCTCTTTGAGGGGCACGATCTTGCGGAACTGGCAGAGCTTGATCAGGAAGGTCTCCAGATAGATCCGGGGCTGGGTCGAGTATCTCAACCCCTGCTCCCCCTGCTGGAGGGCCAGCAGGTAGCGCAGGAAGTCCTCCGGGGTCGCCTTTCCGGACTGAGTCCGGAGACCCTGGAGCTCCTCGGCCGTGACGGGTAGAAGGTCCTCGGGCTTTTCCACGGAGCTCACGAGAAGGAGGGCCCGGAAATGCTCAATGAGCTTGGAGTAGAAGAACCGGAGGTCGTATCCGGAGGCGATGAGGTTCTCGACCAGCGGAAAAACGTCCTGCGGCCTCTCATCGAGGACGGCCGAGGAAAACAGGGAGAGGATGTCCCGGCCGATCGTCCCGAGGATCGTCTTGAGGTCTTCGTCGCTGATGTTTTCCCCGCTGAAGGCCACGGCCTGGTCGAGCAGGCTCTGGGCGTCCCGCATGCTGCCGTCGGCGGCCTCGGCGACCATGGCCAGTCCCGAGGGCGTGATGGTGATCGCCTCCTTCCGGGTGATCTCCATCAGGTGGTTGATGATATCTTTGTGGGAGATCTTCTTGAACTCGAAATGCTGGCAGCGGGAGACGATGGTGGACGGGACCTTGTTGAATTCCGTGGTGGCGAAGATGAAGACGGTGTTGGACGGCGGCTCTTCGAGCGTCTTGAGCAGGGCGTTGAACCCGTCCTTCGTGATCTGGTGGACCTCGTCGATGATGACGACCTTGTATCGCGTATAGATCGCCTTGTATTTCAGGGATTCCCTCAGGACCTTGATGTCCTCGATGCCGCGGTTCGAGGCCCCGTCGATCTCCAGGACATCGATGGCCCGGTCCTCGTTGATGGCGGTGCAGAACTCGCACTTGTTGCACGGCTGCGGGGTCGGTCCGTCGACGCAGTTGAGGGCCTTGGCCAGGATGCGGGCCACGGTCGTTTTGCCCGTCCCCCGCATTCCCGAGAAGAGATAAGCCTGGGTGATCCGGCCGGACGTGATGGCGTTCTGGATCGTCTGGACGACGGACTTCTGCCCGATGACCTCCTCGAAATTCTTAGGCCTGTATTTCCGGGCGAATATCAAATAGGACATGGATGACGGCTGCTCGTCGCCGACAGGAAGCCCTCGGGTTTCCTCAAAAAAAGTAAGACATATCTTAACATAATCCGGCAAAATATCAAGAAAAATTCGCCTCGAATGCGTATAATGATGATCACGCATGCCTGACTTTGAAGGGACGGACCGCGCCTCGAGGACTCGGGGCCTCGTCGAGATCCACATCGCCGTGTTCCTCTTCGGATTTCCGGGCCTCTTCGGGAAATGGATCGCCCTCTCGCCCCCCTTGATCGTCCTGGGCCGGGTTTTTTTTGCCGCCTTGGCTCTGGGCCTGGTCCTGGCCCTCAAGCGTCAATCCTTGAAAATCACGCCGGTCCGCGACCTGGCCCTCCTCGCCCTCTGCGGCCTTGTCCTGGCCGCCCATTGGACCATGTTCTTCCGGTCGGTCCAGGTCTCGAGCGTGGCCGTCGGACTCCTCGCCTATTCCAGCTTTCCTGTGTTCACGGCCTTCCTGGAGCCCTTGGCGTTCAGGGAGCCGTGGGACCCCTGGAGTCTCCTCTTCGCGCTCCTGTCCGTCGCCGGCGTTTTCCTGATGGTCCCCGGATATGACCTGTCGGACCCGGTCTTTCAGGGGGTTCTCTGGGGCCTGGGGGCGGGACTGACATTCGCCGTTCTGACCCTTCTCAACAGGAGGCTCGCCCGGGGACGCTCCGGCCTGACGGTCGCTTTTTACCAGGACCTTTTTGCTCTCGCTTTCCTTTCGCCGTTCGGGGCCCTCGGGAACTTTACGCTGACCGGCCGGACACTCTGGCTCCTCGCCCTGCTGGGAGTCTTCGGCACGGCGGCGGCCCACTCCCTCTTCATCAACGGGTTGAAGCGCGTCCGGGCCCGAACGGCGAGCATCATCAGTTCCCTTGAGCCCGTGTACGGGATCGCCCTTGCCCTGGTCCTTCTGCGAGAAACCCCCTCCTCGCGGACACTTTCGGGAGGGGCCTTGATCCTGGCGGCGGCCCTCATCGTCACCGTGAGGGCCGCGCGGACGCCCTAACTATTCTCGCCGTCCTTTCTCTTTGGCTGACCTTGCTTGATCTTCCGCGCTTCCTCTTTATGCCTTTGGACCAGTTGGGCCTTCTCGGCCTGGTGCCGTTTCTGGACCTCGGCGATCCTGGCCTTTGCGACGGCGTCGACTTTCTGCCTCTCGGCAGGGTTCCGCACGGCGGCTCTGTCGGAATCGGCCTTACGCCGGATCTCTTGGACCTCGGACTGCTGGTCCTGTTCCAAACGCCGCCGTTCCCGGTCATGGGCCTGACGAATGGATTCTTCTGCGGCCTGGGAACTCGGGCGGACGAAACGTCCCGAGGTTTCATCTCTCTGGATCCTGGCGGCTGCCTGATCCCTGTTCAAGACTTCCTTGGGTCGCGACGATTCCTTTTGGCGGAGTTCGGGTCTGTAAACGACGGCGTCCCGGGCGTCGACCCGTTCCTCGCCGGGCCGCAGGGCGTCCTGGAGCTGGTGTCTTTCGATGGTCTGGTTGGTCAGGCGGCGGACTTGGTCGATCCCCAATCCGTCGTTGATCACACGGTTACCCCGAACATGGATATTGTTGTCGAAATGGGTGTAGTTGATGATCGTGATGTTCCGCTCACGGGGGAGGATCCAACGGTCGAGCGAGGGGTTCATGAACTCGATTCCCCGGATGAAGTTCCAGTAATGTCCGGGGATGTCGAAGTCCCGGCGCCTGAAGCCGAAGCCGGGGTCGAAATCGTAGCCGGGGGGGATGGGCGCCCAGCCGATGTACAGATCACCCCATCTCCAGGCCACCCAGGAAGGCCCCCACGCAGTGCCGGGCACCCAGAACCAGCCGAGACTCTGGTCCCAGCCCCAGCGGCCATAGTGATGGACGAGCCATCCCCAGCGCTCGTTGGACATCCAGGTCCAACCGTAATCCGTATAAACCCAGTGCCCTCGAGTATAAGGGCGCCAGCCGTACTCGATGTCGCGGGGGATCCAGACATCTCCGTAAGGAGCATAGGAGACCCAGACGCCGTAAGGCCCAAGGTAGGCATAGAAATCGGAGACGTCCTGATCGTCATAGCCGGTCCGGTCATACGGGCGATCCAGAGAAAAAGGTTCGCTCGACGGACCGTTGTCGTAGCCCGGCTGCGGGGCGTAGAGTAGGCAACCGGTCAGGAAGATCGTCATCAGAAAAAGGAGTCCCATGATTTTCTTCATTTCTTGCCTCCTGATCATTTAAAATGCAAGGAATATGCCAAGCCTCGTCCCAGGGGGATGGCGGATCGCCCGGTCTCCGGATGTCCGCAAAAGACGACAGTCGATCTTCCGACCGGCCGGCTGCCGTCCTCCGGCTTTTCACCGAGGAAAAAGGTCGTTATGTCGCGCTCCGGTCGCATAAAGACCGATGGCCGGGAGAGGGTTCGCCCCCGGTTCGGGGTTTTCCGCTCAGGAGCTTTCGAGCCGCTTGAAGACGGTTTTGATGCGCTTGAGAGCCCAGTTGATGTCTTTGTCCCTGATGATGAGGGGCGGGGCCAGCCGGATGACGTTCTCGTGGGTTTCCTTGCAAAGCAGGCCCTCTTTCATCAGCTCCTCGCAGTATCGGCGGGCACCGCCGGCTTCAGGCTTGAGCTCGATCCCGACGAGGAGTCCGCGGCCGCGGATCTCCTTGATCTTCCGGCTCCGGAGCTTGCCGAGCTTTTCGACGAAATAGCGGCCCCGTTCGGCCGCGTTCTCGATGAGCTTCTCTTCACGGATGACTTTGAGGCTTTCGCGGGCCACGGCGCAGGCCAGCGGGTTTCCGCCGAAGGTCGAGCCGTGCTCGCCGGGCTTGAACACCCCGAGGATCTCCCGGTCGGCGAGGACCGCGGAGATCGGGTAGCAGCCCCCCCCGAGGGATTTCCCGATAATGACCATGTCGGGCCGGACCCCCTCATATTCGCAGGCGAAGAGCTTGCCGACCCGGCCGAGCCCGGTCTGGATCTCGTCGGCGACAAAAAGGACGTTCATTCTGGAGCAGATCTCCCGGGCTTTCTTCAGGAATCCGTCCGGCGGGATGAGGATGCCGGCCTCGGCCTGGATGGGCTCGACAATGAAGGCTGCCGTGTTTGGCGTGATGGCCTTTTCCAGGGCTTCGGCGTCGCCGAAGGGCACGATGGTGAACCCCGGGGTGAAGGGGCCGAAATCCTGGCGGTAGAGCGGCTCGGTCGAGAAGCTGATCACGGTCACGGTCCGGCCGTGGAAGTTGTTGGCGCAGGCGATGATCTCGGCCTTGTCCTGGGGAACGCCCTTTTTCTGGTAAGCCCACTTGCGGGCCGTCTTGATGGCGGTCTCCACGGCCTCGGCCCCAGAGTTCATGGGCAGAACCATGCTGTAGCCCGTCATTTCACAGAGCTCCTTCGCCAGGAGCGGCCATTGGTCGTTCCGGAAAGCCCGCGAGGTCAGGGTCAGTCTCTTGGCCTGGTCGATCAGGGCCTTGATAATCCGGGGATGCCGGTGGCCCTGGTTGACGGCGGAATAAGAGCTCAGGCAGTCCAGGTACTTGCGTCCCTCGACGTCGTACATCCAGATGCCCTTGGCCTCCTTGATGACAACGTCCAGGGGGTGATAATTGTGGGCTCCATAGAGGTCTTCGATGAGGATGAGATCCTTGCTGTCCATGTCCTTCCTCCTTCCGTTCACGTTGCACCGGCGTTTCTGATTGGCGGAGAGGGCGGGATTCGAACCCGCGGTACGCCTTACGACGCACACACGCTTTCCAAGCGTGCTCCTTAAGCCACTCGGACACCTCTCCCTTTCGATGGAACGGGCCGAACCGCACGCCGATGAGAAACCTAAGGTACCAAAAAACCGGAGTGGGGTCAACGGAGCGGCCTTTGTCTCCGCCCCTCCATGGTCACTTCAGTGATGAGGCTTGGATCAGGATGGTTCGCGGTAAATATTGATAAGGTCCTTGAGCAGGGCGGCCGCCGTAGCCCCGCTGAATTTCAGGGCCAGGCGGTGGGCGGCGGCCATTTCCCTGAGCTTCCGGAAAGCGATGACCAGAGCGCCTTTGCTCGCGGTCACGACGTTCCAGCCGTTTTCCAGGACGAGGATGATATAGGATAGGCCGGGCTCGCCGGTCTTCAGATTTGAGGGAGTGCACTCCACGCGACACCCGCCGCGCCCGGCCGGCTTGAGGATATCGGAGATCCTCATCCCGGGCCGCCAGGCCGGGTTGCCTTCGACCCACGGTTCGCCGCTCTTGAAGATATGGCCAACGTCCAACGGCTAGCCGGAGAAAAAGCAGCCCTCGGACTTGACGACGGCCATGACGGCGAAGCGGACTCCGTAGCGGGACTGGAGGTCCCCTTCCTTTTCCCGGAGAAGCGTGACAAAGGCCCGGCTGACTTGGCCGAAACCTGTCAGGGCGATGGGGATCGTTTTCATTCGCTCTCGTCCAAGCGTTCCCGGCAACCCGGGCTCCGCCGGAGCGTCATGATTGGCGGAGAGGGCGGGATTCGAACCCGCGATACCGATTGCTCGATATATCGGTTTTCGAGACCGACGCCTTCAACCACTCGGCCACCTCTCCGTGTCCCGTGGAAAGCCGCGAGGCCAAAAGATTATAACCGAAATCGTCCCGCTTGAACAGGCTTGGACAGGGATGGTTCGTCAGGGCGTCCGCCCGCGCCGGGGTGTTCTTTTCTGACGAAAAAAATCGCGGAGCGGTCGGCCGCACGCCTCAGCCATCAAGCCGCCGAGGACCTCCGGCCGGTGGTTAACCTTCCCGAACGGGAAGGTCATGATGGAACGGACGGCGCCCGCCTTCGGGTCGAGGGCTCCATAGACCAGCCGCCGGACCCGGGCCTGGACCGCGGCCCCCAGGCACATCGCGCACGGCTCTACCGTGACATAGAGGTCGCAATCCGGGAGCCGGTAATTCGCCGCCTTCCGGGCAGCCCGGCGCAGGGCCACGATCTCGGCGTGGGCCGAGGGGTCGGACGTGCGGACCGGCCGATTGGAACCCCGGGCTACGACCTTGCCGTCCCGCACGACGACCGCCCCGACCGGGACCTCTCCCCTTTCGGCCGCTTTCGCGGCCTCCCGGAGAGCTGCCTTCATGAAATAGCGGTCGTCCCGGGCCACGGGGCTCTTCATGGCGCTGGGATTTTACCCCGGACAAGAGGCCTTTGACAACCTGGAATTTGCCGGGGGGCCGGCCGTTCCTTCCATTGTCCGGCCTTTCACGTTATAATCCGGCCTTCGCTGAAGGAGTCGCATCATGGACCTCGTGGCCTGCCTTTTCTGCGGGAAGACTTTTCCGCATGACCCATTCTCGTCCTTCTGCCCGGACTGCGGCGAGCCGCTGTTCGTGGCCCCCTCTTCCGGTCCAGGTCCGAAGACGATATGGGCGGACAAGTTTCAGCCCCTCGAAAAATTCGGGGATTTCCTGCCCCTCCGAGCGTTCAATGCCGCGCTGAGTTTGGGTGAGGGAGGGACGCCGCTCGTCCCCCTCGGAAAGTTGGGAGCCGAGCTCGGGCTCCCGGGCCTCTTCGCCAAGAACGAGGCCCAGAACCCCACGGGGAGTTTCAAGGACAGGGGCACGGCGGTCGCCATTCAGAAAGCCGTTGCTCTCGGTTTCAAAAAGATCGGGACCGTCTCGACCGGAAACATGGCCGCCTCCACGGCCGCCTATGGAGCGCGGGCGGGGCTCAAGACATATGTCCTGCTCAAAGAGGGGACGTCGCGAACGAGCCTCCAGGCCGCGGGGATTTTCGGGCCGACCCTCGTCACGGTTCGGGGGGATTACGGCCGCCTCTTCTACCGGAGCCTCGAAGTCGGAAAAAAGCTCGGGATCTATTTCATGAACTCGATCGACCCTTTCAGGGTCGAGGGCTACAAGGTCACGGGCTTCGAGATCTTTCTCCAGCTCGGCGGCCGGCAGGCACCGCGCTTCGTTTTCGTCCCCCTGAGCTCCGGCGGCCATCTTCTCGGTCTCATGCGGGCCTTCGAGGACCTCGAACGGGCCGGCCTCCTCCGCGACTATCCGACTTTCGTCGGTGTCCAGGCTGAAGGCTGCGCCCCGCTGGCCCGGGCCTTCGAATCAGGAAAACCCAAATACGAGCGTTTGAGCGAGGTCCGGACGATCGCCCATGCTATCTCCAACCCCGCCCCGCCGGCGGGGAATGTCGTCCTCAAGCTGATCAGGGACCACGGTGGGATCCTCATGTCCGTTTCGGACGGCGATATGGTCGCGGCCCAGAGGGCGCTGGCCGCATCTGAAGGGCTCTTCTGCCAGCCGGAGTCGGCCGTCACTCTGGCCGGGCTCCGCAAGCTCCGGGAGAAACGTATCATGTCCGCCGACGGAAGCTCCGTCCTCGTCCTCACAGGCAGCGGACTCAAAGCTCCCCAGGCCCTGGATCCGCTCCCCTTCAACGTCCGCGAAATCGGCCTCGACGGCCTCGAGCAGGGCCTCGAGGACCCAGCCTGATTCTTGGCCGACCGCAAAGGTCCGAGCGGGCAAGACCGGCCGGTGGCCGGCTACTTCTTCGCGAGGAAGTCCACGATCCGGTCGCGGTAAGGAAAGAGCGCCGGCGTTCCGCCGGTGTGGAAGAAGACCACGTTGTCCGTCTTGCGGAAATATCCTTTTTTGATGAGATCGATCATTCCGACGGCGGCCTTCGCGGTATAAACGGGGTCCAGGACGATGCCTTCCCGCTCGAACACGAAGCGGATAACCTCGGCGACTTCCCGGTCGACCACCCCATAGCCGTTCCTGATGTACTCATCGTTGACGATCGTGTCTTCAGGCCCGAAATCCAGGCCGAGGCCGAGGGCCTCGTCCGTGGCCCGGGCGATTTCCATGACGTCTTGGGAAAAAGGCCCCTTCGGATCGGAGACGCTGATCCCGACGACCCGGCAGTGATCCGACAAGGCCTTCGCCCCGACGGCCAGCCCGGCCTGGGTCCCGCCCGACCCCGTCGAGTGGATGACGGCGTCGACCCGGACGCCCGCGGACTCCGCCTGGGTCATCATCTCCGCGAAGGCGTTGACATAGCTGACGGCGCCGAGGGGCTTCTCCATGTCCCCCCTCGGAAGCGACCCGCCCACCGGCACGAGGTAAGGCTTGAGCCCGTGGGCCCGGACCTCGGCGGCGACTTCCTCGAGAACGCCCATGGCCTGACCGGATTTCACGACCTTCCCCCCGGGAGCTTCCCTGACCCGGATGTCCGCCTCGAGGATATAGTCCAGGAGGAGATTGCCGTCATAGCCGGGATCGAGATCAGAGGTCCGGAAGAGGACGAGGATCGGTTTGAGGCCGAATTTCCGGGCGGCGGCGGCCGTCTGCATGCACCAGTTCGATTGCAGGCTGGCCCAGGTGATGACGACGTCGGCCCGCTTGTCCAACATGTCGCGGACGATGAACTCGAGCTTCCGGGATTTGTTGCCGCCGAAAGCCAGGCCGGTCAGGTCATCGCGCTTGACGTAAATCGATGGGCCGCCGAGGGCCGCCGTGAGGTTCTCGAGCTTGCGGAAGGGCGTCGGCAGATGGGTGAGTTCGACCCGGGGAAAGCGGTCCACTCTGCGCCGGATTTCATCGGTCGTCATTCTGGGCATGGTTTCGTCTCCGGACCTGAGTTCGCCGGGAGGCCTGTCGCCGGGTGGATCATTGATGCCAGTCATCCTTCAGGATCGAGGCCGTGCCGGACAAGGTCATGCCGTCCGCGGTCAGGACGACCCTGTAATCACCCTCCCGGACCGGATAGCTGGCGTAGTTGATGTCCATGCCGCCGCCGTAGCCCCTTTCCTGCCTGCGCCGGACCTCGCCCTGCATGGCCTTTTTCTCCTCGGGCGTCCGTTCCCTCCGGCCGGTCATATTCCAGACGGCGGTGTTCAACCCGGCGTTGGACGTGCCCTTGATCTCGTTGAGGAGCATGTTCCCGTTGAAGACCTGGATCTTGACATCGTCCTTGGGCTTGGCCTTGAGGTAATAGTTGATGACGATCCCCGGCGGCTCGCTCTGACCGGCGAAGTTCGAGGAGCTCGAATTGGCCCGGTCGAACCCGACCCAGCGAACCTTGGGCTTGATCGCGAACAGGTGGACGTCTTTGGCCAGAACCTCGGCCGAGAGCTCTTGAAGGGGGGTGATGTCGGCGATGAAAGCGCCGCGGCCGTGGGTCGCGATGATGAGGTCGTTCTCGCGCGGCTGGATCTTCAGGTCGTGGACCGGCTGGGTGGGCATGTTGTTCTTCATCTTGGTCCAGTGCCGTCCGGCGTCGATCGAGACGTAGACGCCGAAATCGGTTCCGGCGAAAAGCAGGGAGGGGTTTTTGACGTCCTCACGGACGACGTTGACCGGGCCCTCGAGGAGGTCGCCGGCGATGGGCGACCAGGACTGGCCGTAGTCGGTTGTCTTGTAAATGAACGCCCGGAAGTCGTCGTTCCGGAAGCCCGAATAACTCACGTAAGCCGTTCCCGGGTCGGAGTTCGAGGCCGCCACCCGGCTGACCCAGTATCCAGGGTTGCCGCTGATCTTGTCGTTGAGCTTGGCCCAGGACTTGCCGTTGTCCCGGGTGACCCAGACGTTCCCGTCGTCCGTCCCCGCCCAGAGGAGCCCCGGGACGAGCGGGGATTCGTCGAAGGTCGTGATCGTGCAGTACTGGATGCTCTGGTCGCCGCCCTTGCCGTCCGCTAGCATCTTGGTCTTGTCGTTCGTCGTCAGGTCCGGGCTGATTTCGGCCCACGTTTCGCCGCGATTGGTCGACATGACAACGATGTTGCCGCAATGGTAGATCGTATCGCTGTTGTGGTTCGACACGAGGGCGGGCGAGCACCAGTTCCAGCGGAGATCGGGCTTCTGAGATTGATAGGCGATAGTCTTGGCCTCACCCGTGACCAGGTCGATCCTGGTCAGGGGCCCGAACTGGTATTCGTTATAAAGGTAGCGGTTGGTCTTCCGGTCGAAGACGTTGTACATGCCGTCCCCGCCGCCGACCGTGGACCAATCCTCGAGACGGATCGGAGGTCCGCCGGCGACGCCGCCCGCGGTCCCTTCAAAATTGTCCATCCGGCCGCCGCCGCCCCCCCGCTTGTTGCTCGGCCCCATGAGAGAGCCGTTGTCCTGGAGCCCCCCGGCGACGCGGTAGGGGTGGGACATGTCGAAATCGACGGCGTAGAACTGGGCTAGGGGCAGGAAGTCCGGGTGATACCAGTTCTTCCCGCCGTCCCATGTGAGCCCCATGCCGTGGTCATATCCGAGAAGCATGTGGCGGGAATCCTTGGGGTCGATCCAAAGGGCGTGGTTGTCGCCGCCGAACCGGAAAGGCGCGGTCCAGGTCTTGCCGCCGTCGCGGCTGGCCAGGACGCCGACGCTCAGGATATAGACAATCTTGTCGTCGGCCGGGTCGATGATGATCTGACCGTAATAATATCCGGGATTGCCGCCGATGCTTCTCTTGTCGGGGCTGACCTTCCGCCAGCTGGCGCCGGCGTCGTCCGTCCGGTAGATCTCCCCGTCGATCATGCCCTGGCTCGACTTGCCGTCGAGGATTTCCTGCCAGCGGTCGGCATCGGACATCCCGGGCTTGTTGGCGTTCTCGATCATGGCATAGAGGACGCTCGGATCATTGGCATAAATGGCCAACCCGATCCGGCCGAGGATCCCCCCGGGAAGCCCCCCGGCCAGTTTTGCCCATGTCTTGCCCGCGTCGATGGTCTTGTAGATGCCGGACCCGGGGCCGCCGACCTGGTAGGTCCACGGCTTGCGCAGCCTGTCATAAGCGGAGGCATAGAGCGTGTCCGGACTGACGGGGTCGATGACCAGGTCGACGCAGCCGATCGTCCGCCCCCGCTCACCGATATCGAGGGATTTCGTCCAGGTCTTCCCCCCGTCGGTCGTCTTGAACACGCCCCGCTCGGGGTTTTCCGTGTACAGGTGGCCGAGCGCCGCAACGTAGACGATGTCGGGGTTTGAGGGGTGGACGACGATCCGGCCGATGTGCTGCGTTTCCTTCAGCCCCATGTTCGTCCATGTTTTCCCCGCGTCCGTCGATTTGTAGACTCCGTCGCCCCAGTAGGTCGAGCGGGAGTTGTTGGCCTCCCCGGTTCCCACCCAGAGGATGTCGGGATCGGACGGCGCCACGGCGATGTCGCCGATCGAATAGACCTTCTCGTTATCGAAGATGGGCTCGAAGGTCTGGCCGTTGTTCATGGTCTTCCAGAGCCCGCCCGAGCCCGTGGCCGCGTAGAATGTGTTCGGCTGCCCGGCCGGGACCGCGAAATCGACAAAACGGCCGCTCTGGCGGGTGGGCCCGATGGCCCGGTAGGAGACGCTTTTCAGGACCTCGCCGACCGGGGCGGGGGGCGCTGCCGGCCCCTTCCTTTTCTCCGGGGCCTTGCCCTGGGCGAACGGCCCGGCCGGACCCAAAGCGAGAGCGCCGGCTATCAATAATGCGAACGAAGCTTTGCGCATGGACATGGTTCCTCCTTCATCCGGGATCAGGGGATTGCGGTCAGCCGCTGATCCTATAATGGACATTCCTCTCCCCGAGTTGGTCCATGACGAACCGGTAATTGCCCTCTTCGAGACCAATGTGCTCGGGAGGGCAAATGCCTTTGCGGGAAAGCCTTCCCTCGAGGACGAGACGGGCCGCGGCCGTGGCCGTAAAGCCGGTCGTCCGGGCCATGGACGAGAACCCCGTCGACCTGTCCTTGCGGTCAAACAGGTTGTATTGGTAGGTCCGGCGGCAGCCCTCCTCTTCCCCCTCGATGAGGATCCGCATCGCCGTGAACTCGTCATCCTCTTCATGGAGATGCCACCTTTTGAACAGGATGGCCGAGGTGAATTCGATGGGCTTCATCCTCCGGCCCCGGACCTCGATCTCCTCTGGACTGAAAAAACCGCTGTCGCGGAGGGCCTTGATGTGATCCAGATGGCCCGGGTAGCGGAGGGTTTTTTCGATCATGTTCGGGACCCTCATCGTTTTGAGGAGCGACCGGAGGCCGTCGGAATTGAACGCTTCGAGAGTGCCGACTTCCGGGAAGTCCAGGAACTCGGCGTCCGAGAGGGCCGGCCGGACGACGACGTGCCCGTTCTCGACATAGCGGGCCGGGCGGACGTACTCCTCGATGACGTCGGCCGGGGAAAAGGGGGCCTTGTATTCGAACGGGAAGTCCCGCTTGAACGGCAGGCCGCCGACGTAGCATTTGAAATGGCTGACGGCCATCCGGGCGGCATGATAGCCCAGGATCATGTTGCTCATCCCCGGGGCGACCCCGCAATCCACCACAGCCGTCACTCCGTTCGCCTGCGCCCGATCGTCCAGGAGGAAGGCGTCCTCGGGAAAAAAGGAGATATCGACGACGTTCTTGCCCGCTTCGATCACCGACCTCAGGGTCTCGAATCCCATGAAGCCGGGGACCGCCCCGATGACCAGGTCGAAATCGCGGACGAGGCTCCGGACGGCCTGGCCGTCGGCCAGGTCCGCGATCAGCTTCTTTACCGGGGCGCCGCCCAGCTTGTCCAGGCTCCTCCGGTCGACATCGGCCGCGGTCACGTCGAAATCCCCGGCCAGGTCCGCGGCCATGACGCGGCCGACCATGCCTGAGCCGAGGACGATGATCTTCTTCATACGGCTCTCCTTGTCTTGGGTCTTTTCCATCCGAACTGGTTCCGTTCCGGTCTCGGCTTGGCCCATTAATATAGACCATGAGGACTCCTCTTTTCAACGTCGATTTTACATTTGGGCATCGAGACGGTATGATGGGGGACCTTGGAGCCAGGCGCAAAGGAAGAGAAATGACCGGCGGCGTGAATCGAGCATATCCTCGCCGGACTCCGGGAACCTTCTCCCGCCTTCTCGTCCCTCCGGCCGGTTTGCTCCTCGTCCTGCTCACGACCGGAGTCGCCACGGCCCAGACCGCTCCGCCGCAGGAAACGCAAAAAAAAGAGGCCAAAGCGGACCGGACGTTCAAACCGCACCTCCTCCTCCTCCCTGTCATTTCTTACACGCCCGAGACCAGGCTCGCGCTCGGCGCGGGCGGCATCCTGTACTACCGTCTTGGCCAGGAGAAGGGAAAAACCCGTCCGTCCTCGCTCGGGCTCCTCATGGTCTACAGCATGAACAACCAGATCCGGCTCCAGCTCAAGCCGGAGATCTATCTTTCGAAGAACGCGTACAGGCTGAACGCCACCCTGAGATTCGAACGGTTTCCCGGGGAATTCTTTGGAATCGGGGACGACGTTCCGACCAGCGCGGCGGAAGACTACACTCCCCAAACGATCGGCCTCCAGCTCTCCGTCAAGAGGAAAATCCTCGGCAGCGTCTTTGCAGGGGTCCAGTACACGTCCGAGAAGACATCGATCCGGGAAGTCACGCCGGGCGGGCTGCTCGAACAGGGCACCATCCCCGGAAGCACGGGCGGCGTCATCTCCGGCCTGGGCCTCAGCGTCAGCTGGGACAACAGGGACAATATTTTTTTCCCCCGCCGGGGCAGCTATCTCCAGTTCTCGGCCGATTTTTTTAACCCCGCTTTCGGCAGCGATTACCACTTTTCGACGACGAGCCTGGACCTCCGGACATATGTCCCGGTTTTTTCGACCCACGTCATGGCCTTTCAATTCTTGACGAGGGACATCGGCGGAAGCCCTCCGTTTTACGAGCTGGCCACGCTGGGAGGACCGTCGATATTGCGGGGGAACTTCAGCGGCCAATACCGGGACAAGGCGCTCCTGGCCGTCCAGGCGGAATACAGGCTGCCCGTCTGGAGGCGTTTCGGCGCGGCCGCATTCGTCGGCTTGGGAAATGTCGGCCCGGCGCTCCGGGATATCAACCTCAGCCGTCTCAAGTACTCACTGGGAGGCGGAATCAGGTACCGGCTCGATTCGAAGGAGGGCACGAACCTCCGACTGGACTTCGCCTGGGGCAAGACCCGCACCGGCTTTTACGCGACGGTCCAGGAAGCGTTCTGAACCCGCTCCTCCCTACTGCTTCCGAACGACATTCAGCGTTTTGATCTCGTAGGGGCCCATCGGCACGACGACCCCGTTATCCTGCCCGGAAGACATCCCCAGGATCGCTCCTTTGGCCGGCCTTTCGATGAGGTCCGTTTCCTCGACCTGGACCGGCCAGGGGAAGGAGATCCTGGCCTCGCACTTCTGCCCGAAGGCCTCGTACAGACGGACGATGAGGTTTCGGTTGTTATAGCCGGATTCCATTTTCAGGGTCGAGAGGACGACCCCGGCGGGGGAAGCCTGGATGAACGACCGCTCCGGGGGCTGCGTCCCCTTGTGGGACATCCCGGCCCTCACGATGAGGGCGTTATTGAGCTCGTATCCGCGGCGGATGGTATCGGCCTCTTTCCATGTGCCCGCGTGAGGATAAAGGGAATAGAGGAGCTCGTGGCGACCCCGGTCGGCCTCGGGATCCGGAGACGTGGCGCCGTGGACGATGGACATCCGGAGCGTCGTCCCCTTGACGTCGAATCCGTACTTGCAGTCGTTGAGAAGGCTCATCCCCGCCCCGGAGACGGGGTCCGAAACATCGACCCAGCGCAGGGCGGGGACCTCCGCGCCGTCCGAGGGGCGGGTGACGGACCCGAAGGGGATCTCGAATTCCGCCTGACCGGACTTGAGGTTCAGGGGGAAGGCCGTCTTGATCATCAGGTTCCGCTCCTGCCAGTCCAGCCTCATCCGGCAGTCGATCCTGGCCATCCCGGCCGCGAGGATCAAGTCCTGCTCGAATACCGAGTCATGGAAAGGCGTCGTGATCCTGACAACCCCCCTCACCGGCCCGGATTCGACGACGCGGGCGGTGGCCCCCGAGGCCCCGATGATCACGGGTTCGCCCTTGAGGGCCAATTCCCAGGCGGACATGGATTCCGGCTCATCGAGGATGGATTGGAGAACATTCCCGGGTCCCGAAAGGACCTCCCTCTTGGTCCGTTTGTCGTACAGCCTCTTGATCCAGCCCGTTCTTTCGTCGATCTCCAGCCGGAAGAACTCGTTCTCGAGCCCATGGGCGGACGCGCGGAGGCCGGTCCGGACCGGCTGACCCGGCTTGCCTGTTGCCACGGCCCTGTAGATCCGGTATCCGAACGACGGCACGTCTTCCGCGAGGAAGACCAGCCGGAAGCTGGTCTGGTTCTCGCCAGTTTTCCTCTCCAAGACCTGGACGGCGATCTCTTCCCCCCGGGTGTTCAGGATTTTCAGCGAAAGTGGTGAGAACGGCAGGACGACCTCGGCCGTCACGGGCTCCGTCCGCGCCCAGAAGAGCGGGTTGAAGACGGCGACCGGGACCCCCTCTCCCCTCGTGTCCGCCATGCTCAGGATGGTTTCGAGGGAAAAGTCCAGGGCCCGCTGACCCCGCGCCAGGGCCTCTCGATAGAATCGCCCCGTCTCCTCATAAACGGGCCCGATGCTCGACCCGTCAAGAATATCGTGGAACTGGTTCCGGAGGGCCGTCTTCCAGGCTTCATCGATGTCCCGCTCGGGATAATAATCCCGGAACCCGGACGCCACCGCCAGGGCCGAGAAACGCTCGGCCTGGAGGAGAAGACTCTCGGCGGTCCTGTTCCATTTCTTGGTCGCCGCCTGAGTCGTGTAACAGGCCGGGAACGTGAAATTGAGCTCTTTCCGAACGACGGGAAAATCTACGCCCGAGGTTTCGATCTTCTTGAAAAAGCTTTCGGGATTGTCAAAGATCATTTTCGGATGGTCCGGGTCGTCCTTGAATTTCCCGATGGCCGCCACATCGGAATCCCGCGGGCCCCCGCCATGGTCTCCCTCGCCGTAAAGGATCAGGAAGTCCTTGACGGGCGTTTGAGTGGAAACGTCCTTGAGGACGTCGTTGAGGCCGTTGCTCAGGTTGACGAGATACCACCCCTGGGGAACGTGGGCGAGCAGGCGCGAGCCGTCCTTCCCCTCCCACCAGAAAAAAGGCGCTTTTTCCGGGGCGCACCGCTCGAAGACATAATAGCGGATCCCCGCCTTGCTCAGGATCTGGGGGAGTTGCCAGTTGTGGCCGAAGGCGTCGGGGTTCCAGCCGACCGTGACGTCCACCCCGAACCTGTCCAGAAAATAGCGCTTGCCGTAGAGGAGCTGGCGGGCCAGGGCCTCCCCGTCGGGCATGTTGAGGTCGGGCTCGACCCACATCCCGCCCACCGGGATCCAGGTTCCTTCGCGGACCTTGCGCCGGATATCGTCGAAGAGGCCGGGGTAGCTTTTCTCCATGGCCTCATAGACGGCCGCCTGGCTCTGGGCAAAGGTCAGGCCCGGCATTTTCGCCATCTGGGCCAGGGTGCCCTTGAACGTCCGGACCGCGATGTCGTTGACGGTCTCCTCCCACCGCCAGAGCCAGCTCAGGTCGATGTGGGCATGACCGACGAGGTGGGCGGTGTAGCTGCGGGCGTTCGGGAGGGTCGCCGGTTGGGCCTTGTCGGGCTGCTGCCCTGAAAGGACCGCCCCCCCGATGGAAAAGACCGCGATCAGACATATAAAAAATTTCACCCTTTGTCTTGCGTTCATGATCGTTGAATCCCCTCTCTGAGAACGAACTTCACCCCGGGCGTCACATTCTTTCCGGCAAAGGCCGGGACGGAGATGGCTGCGGTTTTCCAGGAGCTCCGGACGGCTCCCGTCGTTCTCCGCCGAGAAACCTCGGATTCCCTTCGGCCGGGCAAGGACGTTCGCTTACTTACGCAGCTCCGAAGTGCAGTTCGGGCAGCGGACTGCCTTGATCGGGATCATGGTGAAGCAGAACGGGCATTCCTTGGTGGTCGGCTCGACGGGAACGGGCTCGGCTTTCCTCTTCATCTTGTTCATGCTCCGGATCACCAGGAACAGGGCGAAGGCGACGATCAGGAAGCTGATGATCTTGTTGATGAACAGGCCGTAATTGAGGGTGACCGCGCCGGCCTGCTGGGCCGCCGCGAGCGACGCGTACGGGCCGGCGACCTTCCCGGCCGTGAGCACGACGTACAGGTTGGAGAAATCGACGTGCCCCAGGAGGAGCCCGATCGGCGGCATCAAGACGTCGGAGACGAACGACGAGATGATGGCGCCGAAAGCCACGCCGATGATAATGCCCACGGCCATGTCCAGGACGGACCCGTGCAGCGCGAACTCCTTGAACTCTTTGATCATGATGACCTCCTTCTTATAATTTTTGCGGGAGATCCCGTCGGCCTATTTCTTGACCGTCGGAAAAGACGAGACCCTGAGCCGGGCGCATCCCATCGGGACGAGCTCGACCTCTTCCACCGGCCCCATCGCCTCGGCCGGGCTCGGCGGCACGAGGCCGGCCATCCGGCCCTCCGCCTGCCAAGACGGGACCCTCCGGGCCTTGATCTTCAGGACGACCGGCGCGGCGGCCGGCTCGAACGGCTGGTAGGGCGGCATTTTCTGAGAGGCCACCCGGATCGTGGCGCCCGGGTTGGCCGGGTTCACCAAGAGGCCGTAGTTCCACTCCGTTGTCGGGAGGATCTCGAAGGCCGGCCACGCATCCGTTCCGCCGTAGCGCTTCCATTTCTCCCCGATCTTCAGCGAAAACCAGAGCGGCCCCCTCCGCACGGAGACGGCGTTCCCGATCCGCGGCCAGAGAACGACCCGGATGTCCATCGGGAATTCGACGCGGACTTGGTCCCCGTGCCTCCAAAGACGGTTGAGGACGGCATAGCCCGGACCCGCGAGATCCCCTTCGACCTCCCGGCCGTTGACCTCGACGCGGACCTTCGCGGCCCAGCCGGGGATCCTGAGATAGAGGGGAAATTCGACCGGACGCTCGACCGCGACCGTCAGGTCGGCATGGTCCCCGAAGGGATAAGAGGTGTCCTCCGAAACACCGACCTTCACGCCTTCGCCCACCAGGGCGCTGACGGCCGATGGGGCATAGAGGACGGCCGCCAGGCCGTTGTCGGCGGTGGCCATCCAGAGGTGCTCGGCGAAATACGGCCAGCCGAAGGCGACGTTGTGCTGGCAGCAGCGATAGCTCCAGGGGTCGTACGAAACGAGCGTCCCGCCGTTCTGGAAGTCGTGATCCCCGGAGCTGTCGCAGGAGATCAGATTGGGCGCCGTCACATAATGAAGGCCCTTGAGGTCCGGCGTCATCGAGGCGGGAAGGGAATTGAAGGCGATCTCCTCCGCCCGGTCGGCCCAGACCGGGTCGCCGGTGATCCTGAGGAGGGACTCGAAGCTGGCCATGAACTCGACCATGGAGCAGGTTTCGGCGCCCTGGCGGGGGTCAATCTTGCCGGGCCGGATGTTCTCGTCGGCCCCGAACATCCCTCCCGGCTGCTGCCCGTACTCGTCCATGAGCCGGCGGTAGTTTCGCTCGACCGCCTCGAGGTATTTCCATTCCCTGGACTGTTGATAGTAGACCGCCGGCTGGCGGATGCCCATGGTGATGTTGACGCCGTGGTAAAACCCGCTCTCCGTCCAGTTTTTGTCCCGGGCCGGAGTCAGGATGGGAGAGGTCCAGTCCGAGGTCCGTTCGAAGACCCGGCGGGCGAGGTCGAGAAGGAAGTTTTCGCCGGTCCGGTTGTAGAGCCAGTAGATGCTCTCGAGATTGTCCCCGCCACGGAGTTTCTGCCAGCTCCCCGGCAGGAGGTTATCCACCGGGATATGGTACTGGTACTGGAAATAACGGCTCATGAGCGAGATGATCCGCCGATCCCCCGTGACATCATAGTAGCTCTGCAGGGCGAACAGCATGACCATGTTCGGCCAGAGGTCGTGGCCCGCCTTGTTGTCAGCCGGCCCGAACCAGCCGTCCGGCTGCTGCGACTTAAGAACATAGGTGATCCAGCGCTCGGTTTCCTTGCGGATGCCGGGGTCCTTCAGCAGGTAGCCGAGATCACCGTACCCTTTGAGCCAATACGGCAGTTCTTCCCAGCCCTTGCCCTTGAGGGTGATCCAGCCGCTGTCGTCTCTCAAGAAAGGGCTGATCTCGGCCATCCGTCCGGTGAAGCCCTCCCGCATGAGCTGGAGCTGGCTGAGGAGCCAGCCGCGGGGTTCGACCGCGCCGATCGGGAGCTTCACGAGCGGGCTCACGGCGAGCGGCGAGTGGTTGGAGACGTAATGGGCCCCGGGATGGGAAACCTGCGGGAGCCTGACGGTCCTCGGTCCAGAGGCGAGGTCCGGGCCCCTGCCGATGAACGCGGCGAACAGGAAGCCCGAAAGAAGCAGCCCGGGAACGAGGAGATTCCTCAATAAAACACTCCACTCCATCTTTTCCTTAATATATGGATTCGTCCTCCCGGAGTCAACCGTTCCGTAGGCCTCCCCGGCCGGGCCGGTGCCTCACCAGGCGATGCCGTAATCTTCGCCGTAGTTGCTGCTCCCGCCCCAGAACGTGCCGTGGGCTTGGTCGAAGAAAATGGCATTGATGGGGCCCGACGTGTATTTCTTGACGGAAAGGACATAGCCCATGGCCTTGAGCCTGTCGCGCACGGCCTGGGGGACCCTCTCGTTGATCTCGAGCCGGCCCGGCAGGCACTTGTGGTCATTGAAAGAGTCGTGCATCTCAAAGCTCGTGATATTGGGAGCCTCGCAGGCCTCCTGGACGTTCATGCCGAATTCGACGACGTTGAGGAAAAGCTGGAGCAGATTCTGGTCCTGGGTATCCCCTCCCTGGACGGCGAACGACAGGAAGGGTTTTCCGTCCCGCAGGGCCAGGCCCGGCGTCAGGGTCGACCGGGGCCTTTTCCCCGTTTCGATGACGTTGAACGGATTCTTGAACCCGTCGAGGACGAAGCTCTGGGCGCGCTGGCTCATCCCGACCCCCGTCGCCCCCGCGATGACGCAGGGGACCCAGCCGCCGCTCGGAGTGACGGAAACGACCCAGCCCTCCTTGTCCGCGGCCTCGATCGACGTCGTGCCGGTCCGGAAGCTCCGCTCGAAGGCCGAGGCCTCTTCCTCGGTCAGAGACTCCGTTTTCTCCCGGCCCCACGTGAGCCAGCGATCGAGTTCGCCGAGATAGGGGTTCTTCTTCCCCTCGAAGGGATAGGGGTCGCCGGGCTTCGTGTCCGGGTCGTTCCTCTTCCAGTCGATGAGCTTGGCCCTTTCCCTGGCATAGTCCTTGGAGAGAAGGCCTTGGAGAGGCTCCATGGGAGGGAAGTACGGGTCGCCGTAGTAGAAATCCCGGTCTGCGAAGGCCAGGTTCATGACTTGGTAGAGAGCGTGGATATACTCCGCGCTGTTGTATCCCATGGCTTTGAGGTCCAAGGGCTCGAGCATGTTCAGGGCCTGGAGCATGACCGGCCCCTGGACCCAGCTCGTCAGCTTGTAGACCTCGATGCCTTTGTAATTCGTGGAGACCGGCTCCTCGATGTGGACCTTCCATCCCGCGAGATCGTCCATGGTGATGAGCCCGCCGGCCTCCGACGAGCCCCGGACGAAATCCCGGGCGATGTCACCCCGATAGAAGCGGTCGTACGCCGCGTAGATCGCCTCTTCTCTCCCTTTCCCCCCGGCCAGGGCTTTCTGCTCGGCCTCGACCAGCTTCCGGAGCGTCTCGAGGAGCTCCGGCTGGCGGAAAATCTCGCCGGGCCTCGGCGCCTCCCGTGATTCGCCGAGATGCGGCAGGAAGACCTTCTTGGAGAAGGGCCATTGCTTGATCTTCTCCTTGTCCCTCTCGATCCTGTCGCAGAGCTCCTCCTCGACCGGATAGCCATCGGCCATCCTTAGGGAGGGCTCGAGGACATCCTTGAGGCTGAGCGTGCCGAACTCGGCCAGCATGGTGATGAGCCCCCCCGGCGTCCCGGGGGTCACGGCGGAGAGAGGGCCGTCGGCCGGAGGATACTCGTACCCCTTGCTCTTATAGAAGCTAGCTGTCGCTCCCGTCGGCGCGACACCGAGGGCGTTGATCCCCAGGACCTTTCCCGTCTTTGGGTTGTAGATCAGGGCCTGGGTCTCCCCTCCCCAGCTCAGGACATCGTGCATGGTGCAGACGGCCCCCAGCATGCCGCAGGCGGCGTCGACCGCGTTCCCGCCTTTCATGAAGATCATGGCCCCGGCCGTCGCGGCCAGCGGCTTGCCGGTGATGGCCACCCAGTTCCGGCCGTGGAGGACCGGTTTCTCCGTCCTCTGCGCGGGCGGCGCGAAGCTCATGGCGGGGATAGCCAGGATGACGATGGCTAAGATCATGGTTTTCATCGGACCTCCTTCGGCAAGGGCCTGGATCGCGCGACCCGCTCATCGTACCAACCTTGCGGCCATTTGACAAGATTTGCGAATTCTCCGTTTGTGCTATAATAGCCGCCTTTGTGGGGTCATCCGCAAGGACCATGGATGAAGACATGAACCCGTCATCGAGACGCGAAGGAGCCCGCCCTACCGTGCACCGCATCGACCAGCACCCCATCCTGCCCATCCCTCCCCGCGCCGAAATGCCTTTCACCTGGCGGGGCCGGACGCTTGCGGCCCGCGAGGGAGAGACCATGGCCTCGGCCCTCTTCGCCAACGGTGTTCGGATCTTCGGCCACCACGCCAAGGACGGGGCCGCCCAGGGCATCTTCTGCGCCAACGGCCAGTGCGCCCAGTGTCTCGTCCTGGCCGACGGGACCCCGGTAAAATCCTGCATGGAGCTCATCAGGCCGGGGGTCAGGCTGGAGCCCGTGGAAGGCCTTCCGGTCCTCGCCGGCGTTCCTCAGGGCCCGGACCCTTCCTCTTTGTTCCAGGACATCGAGGAGGTCCGTGTCCCCGTCCTGGTCATCGGCGGCGGGCCGGCCGGACTGTCGGCCGGGATCGAACTGGGCCGGCGCGGGATCGAAGCCATCATTGTCGACGACAAGCACCGCCTCGGCGGGAAGCTCGTCCTCCAGACCCATCGTTTTTTCGGCTCCATCGAGGCCGTCTACGCCGGCACTCGGGGGATCGATATCGCCACCCGTCTCGAGAACGAGGTCCGGTCCTTCCCGAGCCTCCGCGTCTGGCTCCAGACGACGGCCCTGGCCGTGTTCAGCGACCGGAAGGTGGGGGTCCTCGTCGAGGGACGAAAATACGTCCTTGTCTCGCCCGAGGTCCTGCTGGTCACGGCCGGGGCGCGCGAAAAAAACCTGGCTTTTCCGGGGAACACGTTGCCCGGGGTCTACGGCGCAGGAGCCTTCCAAACCCTCGTCAACCGCGACCTGGTCAAGCCCGCCGACCGCCTTTTCATCGTCGGCGGAGGGAATGTCGGGCTCATCGCCGCCTACCATGCCCTCCAGGCGAGGATCCCGGTCGTCGGCCTCGTCGAGGTCATGCCCGCGTGCGGAGGGTACAAGGTCCATCGCGACAAGCTCGCCCGCCTGGGCGTCCCGATCCATACGTCGCATACGGTCCTCAGCGCCAACGGGACGGATGGCGTCGAATCCGTGACCATCGCCAGGGTCGATGAGCGCTTCCGGCCCGTCCCCGGAACGGAGAGGTCGTTCGCCTGCGACACGGTCCTGATCGCCGTCGGCCTCGACCCCGTCAACGAATTCTACGACAAGGCCCGGGAGTTCGGGATAACGGCCTTCGCGGCCGGCGACGCGGAAGAGATCGCCGAGGCCTCCGCCGCCATCTTCTCCGGCAAGATCCGGGGGCTCGAAGTGGCCCGGTCGCTGGGACACGATGTTGGGGAGATCTCCGAGGACTGGTACCGGACGGCCGATATCCTGAAGTCCAAGCCCGGGAAGACCTCCCCGGAGGCGGTCCCGGCCGAAGAGAGCGGGGTCTTTCCCGTCCTCCACTGCAATCAGGAGATCCCCTGCGACCCCTGCACGGCGGTCTGCCCGAACAAGCTCATCGACATCGACCGGACCGATATCCGGTCTCTGCCCACGTTCCTCATCAACCGGGACGGCAAGGGCTGCACGGGCTGCGAGAAATGCGTTGCCATCTGCCCGGGCCTGGCCATCACGATGGTCGACTACCGCAAGGACCCGGAGTTCCCGACGGTGGCCATCCCCCTCGAGTTCCTCAAGGAGACGCTCAAGGCCGGTGACACGGTCGTCGTCGAGGACACCGAAGGCCTGGCCCTGGGCCGGGTGGAGGTGGCCGCGGTCAAAATCATCAAAGCCAACGACCGGACCGTGATCGTCAAGGTCCGGGCGCCCAAGGGATATGCCAAGAGAATCGCGGGGATCAGGCTCCAACCCGAAAAAGAGAGCGAGCCCATGGCCCGCTGGGTCGAGAGGACGGCCGACGACACGATTATCTGCCGCTGCGAGCGGGTCACGGCGGGTGAGATCCGCCGTCTCATCCACGAGGGCTCGCGCGACATCAACGAGATCAAGGCTTTGACCAGGGCGAGCATGGGGTCTTGCGGGGCCAAGACCTGCACGCCCCTGATCCACCGCCTGTTCCGAGAAGAGGGCGTCCCGGAATCCGAGATCGTCGACCAGCCGAAGAGGCCCCTGTTCATGGAAGTGCCGCTCGGAATTTTCGCGGGGCTCGCCGGCGAGAAGGAGAAAGACGATGGCGGCGAATAGACCGTTCGACGTCATCGTCATCGGCGCCGGAAGCGTCGGAACGCCCGCCGCCATGTCCATGGCCGAAGCGGGCCTCCGGACCCTCGTCATCGAAGAGCTCCCGAGCGTCGGCCAGGGTTCGAACAAGCGGGCCATCGGGGGTCTGCGGGCGACCCACTCCGACCCGGCCAAGATCCGGGTCTGCCTCCGCTCCCTGGATATTTTCTCCACTTGGGAAGAGCGTTTCGGGAACAAGATCGAGTGGCGCAGGGGCGGCTATTCGTTTGTCGCCTACCGAGAAGAGGAAGAAAGAAGCCTGAGAGGGCTTTTGCCCTTCCAGAAGTCGAACGGCCTCAAGATCGACTGGCTCGACCGTCATGACCTGCTCGAGGCCGTGCCCGACCTCAATCCCAACGGCCTCATCGGCGGGACCCTGTCGCCCGATGACGGGAACGCCTCTCCCCTTCTCGCGTCCCATGCCTTCTCCCGTCGGGCCACGAGCCTGGGCGTCGAATTCCGCTTCAACGAAAAAGTCACGGGGTTGATCACGGCGGGCGGCCGGGTGACGGGCGTCCGGACGGACAGGGGTCAATACGCGACCGGGGCCGTCATCGACGCGGCAGGCGCCCGAGGCGCCGAGGTGGCCCGCTTGGCCGGCGTCGATGTCCCGGTCCGGCCGGACTCACACGAGGGGGCCGTCACGGAGGCCGTGGCCCGTTTTCTCGATCCCATGATCGTCGACATCCGGCCCATGGAGGGCTCGGCCAACTATTATTTCTACCAGCACGATACCGGCCAGGTCATTTTCTGCATCACGCCGGATCCCAGCATCTGGGGTTTCGACGTCAGGGAAACGAGCTCCTTCCTGCCTATGGTAGCCAAGCGGATGGTGGAGATTATTCCACGACTCAAGAACCTCCGCGTCCGAAGGACTTGGCGCGGCCTCTATCCGATGACCCCGGACGGCCTGCCCATCGTCGGGGAAGCACAAGAAGCCCCGGGCTTCATCCTGGCCGTCGGAATGTGCGGGCAGGGTTTCATGCTCGGCCCGGGTCTGGGCGAGTTCCTGGCCCGGCTGGTCCAGGGAAATCTCACCGACGAGGACCGGGACACGCTGGCCTACTTCAGCCCCCGTCGGGAGTTCAAGGGACAGGAACAGCTGAAATAGAAAAGGAGCAATCACGAGATGGCAACGGCCTCCCCGGATCTTAAGATCCTCCGCCGGCTCGGCCGTTCCGAGCTCATGGTGACCCCCGTCGGGCTGGGCTGCTGGCAGTTCAGCAAGGGCCGCGGTCTCATCGGAAATTACTGGAAGGTCCTGGACGATGCCGAGATCCAGCGGATCCTTGCCAGCGGCTTGGAGGGCGGCCTCAATTGGTTCGATACCGCCGCGTCCTACGGCGGCGGGGAATCGGAGAAGGCGCTCGCCAGAGGCCTCCGGAGCCTTGGAAAGCGTCCCGGAGAGGTCATCATCGCCACCAAATGGAACCCGGTCCTCCGGCGGTCCTCCTCGATATCCGGGACGATCGACACCCGTCTTCAGAACCTCGCCCCCTTCCCCATCGACCTTCATCAGGTCCACAATCCCTTTTCGCTTTCTTCCATCGAATCCCAGGTCCGGGCCATGGCCCGTCTGGTCCAGAGCGGAAGGATTCGATACGTCGGGGTCAGCAATTTTTCGCGCAAGCAAATGGAAAGGGCCCATCGAGAACTCCGGAAATCGGGGCTTCCCCTGGTCTCGAATCAGGTCCGCTACAACCTCCTCGACCGGCGGATCGAAGCGAATGGGGTTCTCGAAGCCGCCAAGGACCTCGGGATCTCCATTATTGCCTATTCCCCTCTCGCCCAAGGGATCCTCACGGGGAAATTCCACGACGCGCCGCAGCTCATCAAGAGCCGGCCGGGTTTCCGGAAATACATGGGCGCGTTCAAGCCCAGGGGCCTCGAAAAAAGCAGGCCCGTCGTCGAGACCCTCCGCAGGATCGCCCCGAAATACGGGGCGACGGCCGCCCAGGTTGCGCTCAATTGGGTTATCTCCTTTCATGGGGAGATTGTGGTGGCCATTCCGGGGGCCAGTTCCGCGGCCCAGGTCCAGGATCTCACGTCCGCGATGTCTTTCCGCCTGTCCGCCGAAGACATGGAGGAACTGGACCGCGTTTCGCTCCCTTTCCGGAAGTCGTGACGACAAGCTAGATCACAGGGGGTCCGGCGATCACGGAGGATCCTTCAACGCCGGGGTTCGCTTCAAGTAATGACGTCATTTGACGAAGAACGTCCGGCCGGCGCACTCGACGATCTTCATATCGATCTCATAAACGTCGCGGAGGAGCGGCTCGCTCAGGACCTCCGACGGCCGGCCGGAAGCGACCACCCGCCCTTTCTTCATGAAAACCATGACGTCGCTGTACCTGACGGCCATCTCCAGGTTGTGCAGGGTCACGATGACCGTCTTCCCCTTCTCTTCGGCCAGCCTCCGGCAGAGGGTCATGGTCTCGACCTCGTGGCGGGGGTCGAGGAAGGACGTCGGTTCGTCGAGGAGCAGGATGTCCGGCCCCTGGGCCAGAGCCCGGGCGATGAGGACCAGCCGTCTCTCCCCCGAGCTCAGCTCCAGGAACGGCCGGCGGCCCCGGCCCATGAGCCCGACATAATGGAGGGCGTTCTCTGCGAGTGAAACGTCGTGGACCGAGGGCGATGAGAAGGCCCCGATGAAGGCCGCCCGGCCGGTCAGGACGAAGTCCAGGACCGTGTAATTAAAGGTGAACGACGGCTCCTGGGGGACATAGCCGACGAGCTTGGCCCTCTCCCTTCCCCGGAGATCCGCCAAGTCTTTCCCATCCGCGAAGAGCGACCGGCGGGGCGCGGGAAGGACGGACGCGGCGCACTTGAGGAAAGTCGATTTCCCCGCCCCGTTGGGGCCCACGATCGATGTCACCCGGCCGTCGGCGAAAGCCAGGGAGCTGATCTCGAGCCGGAAATCCTCGTAGGAAAAGGCCAGGTTCTCGACCCTTAATCTCATAGCCAGATCTTCCCGGACCTCTTGAGGAGGACGATGAAGAGCGGGATCCCCACGACGCTCGTCAGGATGCCGATCGGGATTTCGAACGAGGCCGCGTTCCGAGCGATGTCATCGGCGACGATGAGGAGGCTCGCCCCGAGGGCCGCCGAAAGCGGGATGACCTTCCGGTTGTCCGCCCCGACCATCATCCGGACGAGATGGGGCACGATCAGCCCGACCCAGTTGATGACCCCGGTCACCGAGGTCGCGGCCGCCGTCGTCAGGGTGGCGACGGCGATGACCAGCCCCTTCTCCCACTTGACGTTGACGCCCAACGCCCGGGCCTCGTCGTCCCCGAGCGAGAGCACGTTCAGGCGCCAGCGGAGGAGGATGAGGATGACGATGCCGAGCCCGATGACGGGCAGGGTCAGGGCCAGGTCTTTCCAGACGGCCTGGGACAGGCTTCCCATGAGCCAGAAGATGAGGGCCTGGAGCGCGTAAGGGTTGGCGAAAAACTCAACGAGCGAGAGCAGGGCCTGGAAGAGGGCAGACACGATGACGCCGGAAAGCAGGACGGGGACGATCTGCGAGACGGATCTCCCGGCGATGACGAGGACGAGGAGGACGGCCAGGACGGCGAAGGCAAATGCCGCGAGTTGGGGCGGGAATCCATGTCCCAGGAAGACCAGCGAAAGGGCCGCGCCGAAAGCCGCGCCGTAGGAGATGCCCAAGCTGAACTCAAAGACAAGAGGATTCTTGAAAAGAGCCTGGAGGGAAGCCCCGGAGACCGACAGGGCGGCGCCGGCGAACAAAGCCAGGAGGAGCCGGGGCAGCCGGATCCGGAAAATGATGTCGGCGGCCGGCGAGGCCGCGGCCGGTCCCGAAGCCGGGCCATGAGCGATGGTCGCCCAGACCTCCTTGAAAGGGATGTCGTAGGAGCCCAGGTTCAGGGAGAGGAGGAGGAGGACGACGGGCAGGGCGAAGGCCGCCCAGACGAGCCAGCCCGATCTCTTACTTGCCGAGCCACTCATGGCAGTTCAGGACCTTGCCGAGCGCGGTGAACCCGCCCTCGACGCCGTAAAACCTTTTGAAAATTTCGTTCCCGTCCTTCTCGAGGTCGAACGCCGGGAAAAGGTCGGGATAAAAGAGCCGGGCCAAGTACCCGGTCTCGAGGAGGACGAGGGCCGGGTCCCACCAGTACCAGAAGCCGAAGGCGTAGTACACCCTCCTCGACCGCACGGCTTTGAGCGAGGCCAGCCTCGGGTCCCCGAGCACGCCCTCGACCGTCACCAACCGCTCACTGGGCGGGTAGTTCCCCTGGACCAGGATGATATCCGGGTCCCAGCGGAGGATCTGCTCGACGCCGACCGTCGCCGCGGCCGTTCCGAGATAAGAAGGGACAAGATCCGCGGCACGGTTGACGCCCCCGGCCGCTTCGACCGGATCATAAACGACCGGCGTTCGGAGAAGGGACCCCCAGAAAGAGAGAAAGACCCGTGGCCGGCCGACCTCCGGGATGTTTCCTACGGCCTGGCGGACGGTTGCGATCTCTGTCCGGAAATATTCCAGGAGCTGCCGGGCCCGGTCCTCCCGGCCGAGGATCCGGCCCATGAGGTCGATCTCGTTGAGGAGGTTCTCGAGCTTGCCGATCGAAGCCAGAGCGACGACCGGCACGCGGAGTTTTTGCTGGATGGTCTCGGTCGACTTGTGTTCCGACGGGGAAGAAAAAAGGATGTCGGGCCGGAGATGGAGGGCCAGCTCGAAGTTCAGGTCCTGGCCCTGGTTGGAGACCACGGGCAGCTTGCGGCCGGCCGGATAGACGATCGGGAAAAGATGGTCTTGGTTACGGAGAAAAAAATCCAGCCCCACGAGCCGGTCGCCCGCCCCCAGGGCGACGATGATCCGGGTGATCTCCGGCTCGAGAGAGATGATCCGGGAGGCCCGGCCGGGGATCTCGACCCGCCGGCCGAGGTTGTCGGTGATGAAGAGAGGCGGACGGTCCTGAGCACCGCAGGGAGAGGAGGCCTTGGCCTGGAGGGCGGATAGGATCCCCACGACCAGGATAAAGCCCGGACGGTTGGCCGATCTCATCGATGCATTATACCATTTTTCGCCCGGCCTCCCGGTCGCGGGATGCCCCCGAAAATGCCGATCAGACGGTCCGGCGCGGATCACGTCCGGCCGAAGATCAGGGTCCCGAAGAATTCCGGCCGGTGGAAATCCGGGGACGGCGTCCCGACCGGGCTCCAAGCGCCGTAATGGGGGAATTCCGTTTCGTCCCCGCACTTATAGAAGTTGGCGGCGCCGCGCCCGCCCGTCGGGACGGGCCGACCGTACATCTTGTGAAAAAGCTCCGGCGGGACCCTGTAGGCCAGGGCCCAATGTCCGGTCCCGATCTCGCCGTCCACGGGCCGATTGACCGACGAGGCCGACTTGAAGCCGCGCAGGTCCTTTTCGCGGAGCGGCGTCCGCGAATGACGGTCCGGGCCGAAGGCCATGAGAAAGGTCCCGACCGCGTTGGCCTCGAAATTGAGGTATCCCCGCTTGAGATCGGGGTACGCGTCGACGAAGAACTCGACGCAGCTGTCTTTTTGTACACGGCGTCCTGGAAGCGGGTGAAGCGGGCCCGGACCTTCTTCTCCTCGACATCGAAGCGGAGATAGAGGAATCGGTCCGTGAGGCCGAGCCGGACCTCGACCCGCGGCTCGTAGCCGTTCTTGAGCCAAAGGTAGTGGTCGACCGCGAGGGACGGGAATCCCCGCCAGACCGAGGCCGGCCCTCCGACATCGAAATCCTTTCCGGCCCGGATGATCTCGTATTGAGGCGCCATGGTCCGAGCGGGCTACTTGCCGGTCCCGGCGCAGGCGTCGAGGAGCTTCTCGACCGCGCCGGCGACGGCCAGCTCACAGTGGGCTTTCGGCTTCTTGGCCTCGGCTAACAGCTGCTTTTTGCCTTCGGCCCAACTTTTTTCCGGGGTCTTCCCTGAGGTCAGGAAGCCCAAAGCTTCGAGCCCGGTCCCGGAGAGTTGTTCAAGTCCCAGGGACAGGGCTTCGATCTCGCGCAGGGCCGGGGATGAAGCGACGAACGGCAGGACCAGCGGGTGGTTGTCTTTCCAACGGACGAGTGTCGCTCTCAGCTCTTCCGCGAGTGCCGGATCCTTGCTTTCGACATACCGGTCGACCTTGACCTTGAAGGACCGGGCGACGAGAGACTCCGGGAAGCAGGCGTCGGCGAACCTCGTGAATGGCGAGAGCGTGCTATACGTAACGCCCTGGTTGCCGCGGTCATAACCCTTCAAGGGCTCCGCGGCCCCGGCCAGAACCGCGAGCGGCCCGATCTCCGGGGTCCCGGCCAGACGTCTGAGGATCATGGCCTGGTTCTTCATATGGGTCAGGCCCAGCTCTTCGAGGTCGACCTCGAAGAGGGCCAATCTCCGGTACATGTCGTCGACGTTGTTGACGGATCGGGGTGACCAGAGGCGCTCGGCGACGGCCGCGGTCCTCGGCCAGATCCTCGAATCGATCGTCTCGGGCGTGACCATTTCTCCCCACATGGTCGCCTCGCCTCCCAAAATGAGGGCTTTCTGGGCGTCGGTCAGGGGCGAATCGGCGGGGATGGGGTCGTTCGCGTATAGGTCCGCGGCGGGCTGGCAGAGGTCGATGTAATAGCCGTTGGACAGGATCCCCTGATAGCCCTTCTGGGCCGATTCGACCAGGGCCTGGGTCCCGCGCCAGGAGTGGATGACGATGTTGGGCGGCAGGCCCGGCTGGAAGATCTCGTCCCAGCCGACCATCTTTTTGCCGTGCTTGGTCAGGATCTTGAGGATCCGGCGGTTGAAATAGGCCTGGAGCTCGTGGTTCGTCGCGAAGCCGTTCTTTTTCATGAAGGCCCGGATGGGGCGGCTCGCGGTCCACTGGTCGGGGTTGACCTCGTCGCCCCCGATATGCATGTACGGGTCGGGGAACACGCCGGCCATCTCCTTGAAGAACTTATCGAAAAAGGTGTAAATCCTCTCGTCGGCGGGATTGAAGGCCGGACCGAAAACGCCGAAATGCCGTTCGATGGCATAGGGGCCGGGCGCGCTGGCGTATTCCGGATAGGCGACGAGCCAGCTTGTCGAATGGCCCGGGATGTCGAATTCGGGCATGACCCGAATTGCCCGGTCCGCGGCGTATTCGATCACATCCTTGATCTGGGCCTGAGTATAGAACAGGCCGTCCGACCCCGCCTGGGCGAGCTTCGGGAAGGTCCTGGATTCCACCCGGAAGCCCTGATCCTCGGTCAGGTGCCAATGAAAAACGTTCAGCTTGACGGCCGCCATGGCGTCCAGGTTCCGCTTGATGACGTCGACCGGCTCGAAATGGCGGCCGGAATCGATGAGCAGACCGCGCCAGGTAAAGCGTGGTCGATCCTGGATCTCCACGCAGGGGAAATAATACCCCGCCTCGTCGGCGCCGAGGAGCTGGAGCAGGGTTTCCAGCCCCCAAAGGAGCCCGATGTCCGTCTCGGCGGCGAGAATGATGCCTTCGGGCTTGACCGTCAGCGTGTAGGATTCGTTCTCATTCGGCAGGAGCTTCCCGACGGCCCGGCAGTTGTAGATGATCCCGGGCTTGCCTTGAACGGACTGGCCGGCCAGGAAATCCTGTTTCAGGAAAAGCCCCGTCCGGCCGCCGAGACGGGACATGAAACGGGCCGCCGCCTTGAACGCTCTCGGGCTCGCCGTGCCCTGGCCCGCGATGGCCAGGTTCTCATCGACCCTGAATTTGCCGGGCCCTACGGCCACTTTTTCCGGGACGGGCATGAGTCCGAGGACTCCCCGAACGGAATCGGCCCGCCCGGGGGTGGCGAGAAAGGCCGCCAGCAGGACGGTCATGAGGACTCCAGCGAAGGCCGGATGCGCGGCTCTTTTCATAAACTCCTCCTCCTTCCTTCAATTCCTCCCGCCGCTCCCCTCGGACAGGCCGGCCCTTTATGGGAGACGGGAGGGCGGCGCGTCCGGCTTGGGCCCCTGGCCGGTCCTAATTGATGTTCCCGACAACCGGGTCGGGCTTGACGGTGACGGTTTTCGTTTCGACATCCTTGCCGTCGATGTTCAGGACGGCCTTGTACGTGCCGCTCGGGGCCTGGAGCCCCCTGCCGAAGCGGCCGCCTCCCATGCCGCCCATCATGGGCGGCTGGTCCTGACCCTGGGGCGGGCGGCGGTTGAGACTCCAGAAAACTTTCTGAAGGCCTTTCTTGGCCGTTCCCGTCATTTCCTGGATGAGGGTGCCCTCGAGGTCCTTGATGGTCACCTTGACAGATTTGGGATCGGACTTGAGCCAGTAATAAATCGTGGCGCCGACGGGGGGATTATCGGCCTTGGCGAACTCCCCGTACTGCTCTCCGGCCTGCTCCAGTCTGTTCCAACGGATGGCCTCCTTGATGTCGAAGAGCACGGCGTCCTTTTGGAAGGACTCGGGCTTGAATTCCTTGATCGGGCCGATGTCGGCGATATAGAAACCACGGCCGTAGGTGCAGATGACCATCTCGCGGTCGCGCTTCTGGATGGCTAGGTCGCGGACGATGACGTTCGGGGCCGTGGTCGAGAAGGGGGCCCAGGTCTTGCCCTTGTCGAAAGTTACGGAAATACCCAAGTCACCGGAGATGTAGAGGACGCTCGGGTTGTCGGGGTCTTCCTCGACGTCGAAGAGGGGGTTCATCATCCTGCCGGCGATGTCCTCCCAGGTCTTGCCCTTGTCGCGGGTGACGAAGAGCCAAGTCCTGTCCTCGTTGTGGGTCCGGTAGCCGCTGAAGGCCAGGTAACAGACATTTTCATCGAACCGGGAGGGGACGACCCGCTTGACCCACCGGTCGTAGGGAATAAGGTCACCCTTGACGCCTTTCTTGGGCTTGCCCGCCGCGTCGTAGAACTGGGCCGTGATATTGACCCAGGTCACTCCCCCGTCGGGACTCATCTGGACGTTGCCGTCATCGGTGCCGGCCCAATACAAGCCCGGCGTCTTGGGCGATTCGGCGAACGTGTAGATCGTCGCGTACTGGAGATTAGTTTTTTTCGACTGCTCGATTCGCGACTTATCGGCTTTGGTCAAGTCCGGGCTGACGGTCTGCCAGGTGTTCGGCTCGCCCCGGCTCAGGGAGCGGTGGACGAACTGGGAGCAGACGAAGACGATCCCGGGGTTGTACGGCGAAAGGACGATCGGGGCGTTCCACTGGTAGCGCTGGACGGGCTTGCCTTCATCCCTCTCCTCCGGCGTCGTCCGGCGGGCCAGAGGGCTCGTCGCCCCCGTCCGGAGGTTCCTCCGCATCGAGGAGCCGAACTGGCTTTCCCAATAAATATATTCCGGGTTCCACCAGTCGCGGACGACGTAGAACCCGTCGCCCGAGGGCAGGTAGATCCAGTCGCGGGCAAACACTCCCCACTGGTTGCGGGTCCGGGAAGGCCCGATCCAGCAGCCGTTGTCCTGGGTCCCGCCCATGACGTTATAAGGCAGCTCGTTGTCGACGGCCACATCGTAGAACTGCTGGGCGCTGATCGTCGATTTCTGGATCCAGTGCTTGCCGCCGTCCCAGGTCTCGCAGGCCCCCCCGTCGTTGCCGCTCAGGATGTGGTTTCCGTTGGCCGGGTCGACCCAGACGGCGCGGTGGTCGACGTGGGTCTTGTAGGCGCCCTGGTCCCACGGGGCGACCTTGAACGTCTTGCCGGCGTCCGTCGAGGACGTCACGTTCGTGTCCGCGCAGTAAACGACCTGGTCATTGGTCTGGTCAACGGAGATCCGGCCGTAGTAGCCGGCCTCGGTCTGATTGACCTGGGCGCTGCCGCCCGAGAGCTTGTACTCGGTCATCTTCTTCCAGGTCTCGCCCTGGTCCTCGGATCTGTAGATGATCCCCGACCTCTTGACGGTCTCCTGGTTGCGCAGGGCGTCGGCATAGAGGACCTCGAGAACGTGCCTGTTGAGGATCTGGACTCGGCCCTTGGCCTCGGTCGAATCCGGCTTGGGGGCCTCGGTCTTGAGGAGCGCCTCGACGGCCTTGACGTTGGCCATGAGCTCCTCGTTCTTGGGGAAGGCCTTACGGGCCGCGGCGTTGAGCTTGGCCACGTCGGCGCCGGTCTTGGTCAGGAAGTCCTTGTCCCGGACGAGCTCGTTGAGCTTCTTGGCCAGGTCGGCTTCGGAAGTGGCCGCGGGCGGAGTAAACTTGACCAGCTTGGCGATTTCGGGGGGGATCTTGTAGGTTTTGAACCGGTTGAAATACCAGTCATACCGGAAAACCTGCCCGGCCCGGAAGTCGGCCACTCCGTCGCGGAGTGAAAAGCCGAGGTCGACCTCTTCGTCGATGCGGGCGTAGACGATGTTCGGGTTTTTCTCGAAGATCGCCAGGCCCGTCCTCCCCACATCAACGCCGACCGGCAGGCCGGCCGCCAGCTTCTTCCAGGTCTTCCCTCCGTCCGTCGTCTTGTAGAGATGGTTCCCGGGCTGGCGGTCGATGTAGGTCCAAGCCCGGCGGAAGGTCTTGTAGGCCGCGGCGATGACGATGTCCGAGTTGGCCGGGTCGATGACGAAGTCCGCGACCCCACGGTCCTTGACGGGGAAGACGTTCGCCCAGGTCTTGCCGCCGTCGGTCGTTTTGAAGAGGCCGCGCTCGCAGTCCATCTCATTGTCGTAGAGCTTTCCCTCGGCCGCGGCGTAGGCGATATCGGGGTTTTTCGGATCGACGGCGACCTTGGGGATGAAGAAGCTCTTCTCCAAACCGGCCTTGACCCAGGTCTTGCCGGCATCAACGGATTTCCATAGGCCGTTACCATGGGAGGAGGACCGGGCGTGCATCGGCTCGCCCGTCCCGAGATAGAGGATCTTCGGGTCGGACGGAGCGATGGCCAGGTAGCCCATGCTCATGTTCCCGCATTTATCGAAGATGGGCTCAAAGTGAATGCCGGAATCCTCGGTCTTCCAGAGACCGCCGCTGGCCGTCAGGACATAGTATGTCAGGGTCTGCCCGCGGGGGACGGCGAATTCCGCGATGCGTCCCGAAAAGTTGACCGGGCCGATCCAGCGCCAGGCGAGCTGGTTCAGGTCTTCGGCCGTGATCGGGACCGCGGCCGGCGCTTGCGCCGGAGCCGGCTTCTCCTCTTTATTCTGTCCTGTGGTCTGAGGGAGCGCTAAGGCAGAGACGGCGAGGAGCGCTCCGAGGGCCAAGGCACCCAGTTTCAAAGTTCGAAAGCGTCGGAACATGATCGGTCCTCCTAGGTTTGAAAGTAAGAAACCTTTATAGCACAGAGGGGCGGCGAAACAAAAGAGAGAATATCGAAGGAGAACGGAGCGTCAGGCCCGGGTCAGGAAGGTCCTCTCGCTGACGGGCATTGGCCGGCTCCGGGGGGAGCCTCAGTCTTCAGCCGTCGATCTTTTCGACGACGATGGTCAGGTTGGAGGCGAGGGCCGCGATGGCACCGACCGCGGCCAGGATCGGGACGGCGAGCGCCCCCACGACGCCGACCGTCAGAGGGATCTCCATGAAGATCTTGCCGTGCTCGTCCTTGAGGATGATCCGTCGGGCGTTGCCCTCATGGATGATCTCCTTGATCTTGTTGAGGATTTCCCCGCCGGTGACCCGGAATTCCTCCGTCCTCGTTTTTTCCTGGCCCTTTTTCTCGTCCATCTCAAGCCTCCGTCAAGCGGGATTAGGGAGCCGTCGGGCTCCGCGCGGCCGATGCCGCTCATCCTATTTTACGTCAAATGTCGGGAAAGAGTTTCTTCAGGACGGCCAGCGATTCCGGGAAAAGCCCGGCCAGGGACACGGATTCCCAGGCGGCCGACTCGACCTGCCAGACCGCGGCCGGCGATTTCCTGAGCCGCAGGCTGAACCGGTAATAGTCCCCCGCATATCGGACGAGCTTCCGGAAAACTTCGGCCGTCCCCGAGGACAGCATGGTCTCGGCCCGGACGGAGGCTCGGACCCCATCCTCAATCGCGTCGACCTTGACGCTCAGGAGATGAATCACGATCCCGGTCCGCCGGAAATATTCCTGGACGAGGGCCTCGGTGGCCCGCTTGTCCCGCCCCTCGAAATCGGCGTAATCTTCCGTCAGACGGTCCATCACGGCGGCGAGGTCCCGTTTTTCAGCCGTGGAAATCGTTTGCTTCAAGAACGTCCGGATCCTGGCCTCTTCGGACGGCCGACCGCAGATCGAGGTGAACGACGCCGTCAAGACGATGAAGGCGAAGAGCCTGACAGCCCGCATTTCTGGTGTCCTCAAGTCCCGACGGTCCTCCAGCTCACGGCGGCCCGGGGCAGGAGATCAGCCGGCGCCGCCGCCCCCGCCGCCGCCTCCCCCGCCTCCTCCTCCGCTGAAACCTCCTCCTCCGCCTGAGGAATAATGGGCGGCCGCGGTGCTGGCCTGGCTGACCGAGGTGGCCATGTGCTCGATGCTGCTGATCATCCCGGCCAGGTTCCCGGTCGACAAGAAAGAGGCTTGGCCGGCTCCCGCGTACCAGACGGGGACCGCCGCCCGCTCGTTCTGGAGGATGACCGGAAGGGCCTTGAGGATCTTCCTGGCGTTCCCGAAGAGGATCCCGAAAACAAGGTAGTGTTCCCAGAGCCTCAGGGCTTCGGGCGGGAGTTCCTGGAATTCGGAGAAGTCATCAAGGAAATGACGAAAGGCCCTCCACATCTCGTTCTCACGGGCCCAACCGAGGGTCCGCCGCTTCAGGGTCGGGATGAGGACGGAGGCCAGGACGAGCAGGACCGGGTTGAGCGTCAGGATCGCGACCGGCAGGGAGACGGCCAGGAAGACGTTCCGGGCCCTCAGACTTTCGGGTTCGAGGAACCGCAGAGGTTTGGTTTCTTCTTTGATATCCTTGCCCCAGGCCTGGCACCACTTCTGGAATTCCTGGGGCTCCCTTCTCAGATAATCCTTGAGATTGTCCAGCGTCAGGGACGACCCTTTGCGTTCGCCGGGCTGGCCGAGCTTGCCGAAGAGAAGGTCGAGGAGATCATGCTCATAGGGCCTCAGGGTCGGATCGTCGTCGAAATCCTTCCTCAGGGTGAGGCGGGTCTCGACCTTCTCCTTGGACCCGAAGAGGCCCTGCTTTTCCACGATCCTGTCCTCCATTCGGATCCAGCCACGGCGGGCCAGGTCGAAGATAGTAGCCGTGAAAGCCGCCGGCGTGATCCCGCGGCCCTCGCGCAGGAGCACCTGGACGAAGGCGGGCGGCAGGTCCGAGGGGAGCTCCCGGATATACTCGGGGAGGCCGTCGAACCTGTAATCCTTCCCGATGTTCGACCACGTCCGGAAATAGAAAAGAAGCCAGAGGAGGGGTCCGACGATCTGCCACGCTCCCCAGATCCCGAGAATCTTGAGCCACTTCTGCTTGTCCCTCTCCTGTTCCTCCCGGGTGCGCTGGACCCGTCCGATGGTGTCCTGGACGAAACGGGCCTCTTCCTCCTTGATGGATCCCAGGTTTTCCCCCGATGCCGGGACGCCCGAGACGACGCCCGGCGGCCAAACGACACGGATCTCGACATCCTGCCGGGACGGGACATCGACGGCCGAGAAACGGGCGGTCCTTTCGTCCACAACCTCCGCCCAGCCGGTCAGGGGGCCGTGCCCCCAGACTCTGAGGTCGGCCCTGCTCGGGAGCGGCTCGGGCAGCCGGACCTCGATCGAGACCTTCTTAGTCGGCCGCCTCCAGGCGTCGCCGATGACCTGCCAGTAGAGCTCGGTGACGTCGGAGTAGCTTCGGATCCCGTTTCCCAACTTATAATGGATATGGAATGTCCGGCGCTCATTCCGGGCCGAATAGAACCATTTGGCCGAGAACAGACCATTATTCAATGACGTCTCGGCCCTCAACGGCCGGCCGCCCTCGTCGCTCACGGCGAAATCGGTGAGCGATGCCCCGTAGCTCCGACCCATCCGGCTTACGGAAAGATGGATCTGGAGGTCGGCCCAGGAGAAGCTCCCCCGGAACTCGTAGGTCCGGAATTCATCGACGAGAAACGACCCGTCTTTTTCGATCGCCATCCCGACCCGGACTTCGGGGAAATAATAGTTCTTGGTTTCGGCCCTGATCGGCAGGGCCATCAGGGAAACGAAGAGGATGATGCCGGCCGCCCTTTTCATGGCCGTCCCCCTTATTTAACGAAAATCTCGATCACGGGCACTTCGATGTCGGGCTTTTGGACAGGAAGCCTCAGCGTCACCGTATTCTTCTGCTCCTCTGCCCTCTTGCCGGGCAGGAAGCCGACCTCCGCCGCCTTTTCACTGAAAGCGACCTCGGAGGCGTCGTGGAGGAGCTGAGCGTAGGCGACCCGCCCCGCGAACCCGTCCAGGTGCAGGATTCCCATGGGCCATTCGAGGACATGGATATAAAGGCGTTTGGCGGCAGGGTTCCAGGTCAGAAGGCAATTCGGAGGCGCCGGGAATTCCCCGGGCGCCTGGGTGCAGCCATAGACGGACCGCCCGTTCGATTTCATCCATTGGCCGATGCCCTGAAGGCGGTCAAGGGCCCTCTGGTCAAGAGTCCCGCGGCCCGTCGGCCCGACGTTGAGAATGAGGTTGCCTCCCTTGCTGACCGTTTCGACCAGCATGACGATGAGCTGCCGGACGGATTTCCAGGTCGACTCGTCCCGATAGTATCCCCAGGAGCCGGAAAACGTCTGGCAGGTCTCCCACGGGACCTGCCGGCCCCCGGCCTGGACCCATTCCCTGGGCATGAACTGCTCGGGCGTCCGGTAATCCCAGCCGCCGGGGACGTCGAGGAGGTCCAGCCGGTCGTTGACGATGATCCCCGGCTGGAGCTCGCGGATCATCTTGATCAGCTTCTCCGACCGCCACTCGTTCCGGCCTTTCCCGTCCGGCCCGGGGAACGAATAATCCAGAAACAGGACGTCGATCTTCCCGAAGTCCGTCAGGAGCTCTCTGACCTGGTCGAACAGGTAGTCCACATACTTGCCGAGATCACGGCCCTTGGCTCCGGCCGTGAATTCCTTGTCGTCGCGCATGGGATGGTAGAGGTCGACGGTGTACTCCGGATGGTGCCAATCCAGGAGCGAATAGTAGAACCCGACCCGGAGGCCTTCGGCCCGCATGGCCTCGACGAGCGGCCTGAGGAGGTCTTTCCCGGCGGGCGTCTTCGGGGCCTTGTAATCCGTCAGCTTGGAGTCCCAGAGGCAGAATCCTTCGTGATGCTTGGCGGTCACGACGAAGTATTTCATGCCCGCGTTCTTTGCAGCCCGGGCCCATTCGGCCGGGTTGTAGAGGTCGGGATCGAAATGGTCGAAGTATTTCCGGTAGGCCTCGTCCGTGATCCTCTCCCGGTTCTTGACCCATTCGTGGCGGGCCGGGAGGGCGTAGAGCCCCCAGTGGATGAACATGCCGAACCGGGCCTCCGTCCACCACTTCATCCGGGCTTCCTTCTGAGCCGCCGTCTCCACGCTCACCGGCACGACTGCGGCCGACACCGTAACCCCCAAGGCCAGGACGGCCATCCAGATGAGGAATCGGGACATGGGTGCTCCTTTGGCGGATTCAAGATGAGTTCTTTTTAGCTCAGGCGGGCGGGAAAAGCAAGCCTGCGGGCCTCAGGTCTTGGGGCGGCTTTTTCCGTAGACGTGGTCGATCAGGACCAGTTCGGTCTCGGAGTCGATCCCGACGAATTCGAGCCCCATGTCATAGACCTCTTCCCCGATGAGCGCGTTGACCCACCGGACCTCCGCCAGGGCTTGGATGTTTTTCCGCGATTTCGCCAGGCAGATCTCCACCTTGACCCGGGACCCGACCGCGAGCGGAGCGTTCGTCATGATCCTGATCCCGCCGATGGAAAGATCCTTGGACAGGCAATAATAGACTTCTTTTTTGCCCGCCTGAGGGCCGCCGCCGGGGACCGGGCTGAGGATGACCTTGTTCTCTTCCTTGATCCTCGGGTCCCCTCGCCGTTCCTTCATGCTCCACGTGTCCTTATGATCATGAAACGACTTTCTCTCCGCCCCTCCCGACGGGGCCCCGATCGGTCAAGGGACGAGCCTTCGGCTTGCCACTCGCCCGTGGCTTATATCCACGGGCGAGTACAGCGGAATTGGACCCCCGGGCAAGGCCGGGGCCCCGGCCGCTGTCGATGCGTCCTTGATGAAATCAAGGATAACAGAGACACGGAAACCGGTCAAACGCCTCCTCACCTTCATGTCCAACCGCTCATCTCCCCGGCCTGTCGGCTCCGTAGATGACCACGGACCGGAGGATGAGCTCCGCCCCGTCCGTAGGATTCAAGACCCTGACGGACATCCTGTGCTTCCCGGGCGCCAGGCCGTAGGCCCAGAAAAGCGGGTCCCGCCGCCAGTGCTCGTCGGTCGGGAGGTCGCAGGTCTCAACGGGCTTGCCATCCATTTGGATCTCCGCCTGGAAGACATGCTCGTCCTGGCCTGTCCGCCTCGCTTCCCCGCCGACCACGATCCCTGTCCCTTCGAACTCAAACTCGTATTCCTTCTTCAAGCCTACGGCAAACTCCCTCTTTTCGGTCGGGCGAAGCCCGGGAAAATTGACTTCGAGCCGGACCGGGCGGATGTCTCCGGCGCTGATGATCACTTCCCCGCCCTGGACCCTTCCCCCGTTCTTCTTGATCATACCCATGGCCTGCTCGAAGGAAAAGCCGCAGGCGTCCATCAGGCTGAAATCCATGTACGGGAATCTGGCTCCCTCGGCGGCTTCGAGCCCGGATCTCCAGATCCCGGGGATTTTCTTGAACCCCAAGGCCGTCCCCAGGATGCCGCCGGCGGTGGCCGGGTTGCAGTCGGAATCGTCCCCGCACCTGGCGCTGATCTCCAGGGTCCGCCCGAAATCGCCGTTCCCATAAAGGAGGCCGATGAGGACCCAGGCCGCGTTGATCTTGGCATCGATGTCGAAAGGCGAGAAAACCCCCTCGGGACAGCCGATGTCCTCGGACCACTTCCTCTGGACCCTGAACCAGGTCTCTTTCCAGTCCCCCGGGCTCTCCCGGTGCCAACGGAGGACATCGCTCATGACGGCATGGAAGCGGCTGGTCTCGGGAATGACCTTGAGGGCCTCGCTCGCGATGTGTTCGACATTGTCGGAAACGAACGCCAGGGCGTACATCGCCGCGACGTAGACGCCGCCGTACCAGCCGTCTCCGGAGTTCATGATGTGGCCGACCCGGTCGCAGATCTCGGCTGCCACGGACACCATGCCCGGCGACATGAGCCCCGCGAAGTCGGCCTCGATCTGAAAGTCGATGTCGTCGGCATGCGGGTTATTCCGCCAATCGCCCGAGGCGGGCGGCGCGAGCCCGCGCTTAATATTGGCCCGGGCCATCTGGTTGGCGTGCCAGAGGGGATACGGGGCGTTGGCGAAGGCCCCGGCCAGCGACCGGGCCCGGGCCTCGAGGCCTTCCTTCCTGAAAACGTCGACGAACGTCAGGTTCATGTAGACATCATCGTAGAGCCCCGGCGAGTTCTTGAAAGATGATGGGACGGCCCGGCCGCTCCAGGCGAGCGGCTGGTAGTCCTGGATGATCGTTCCCTGGAAGCGGAATTCCGTGGGCCCCCCGTACGTGCAGCCGATGACCTTGCCGGCCCAGCCGCCCCGGATCTTGTCCCTGAGGACATCCTGGGGGAGCCTGTAGGTTTCGGCGGCCGTCGTGGACACGACCAAGCCCGCGAGGCAAATTCCGGTCCACCATCCTCTCCTTCCGGCCATGCTCACCTCCTGTCCTGAACGATCGCCGCCGCGGGCCCCGCCCGGGCGGCCCCTTCGGGATTATCGTTCATGCCGCAAAAAATGGAAAGCCCTCTCTTTCCCAGGGGGCCCCGCGGTTTTGACTTTTTGCATGGCGGGAAGTAGGATGAGGGAACTCTTTCCGGCGAGGAGGGCGGACATGGCGGAAAGGACTCTCCCTCAGCTCTTCGAGGACAGCGTCAGGGCCTATCCGTCGAACGTCCTGATATGGGAAAAAAGGGACGGCCGCTATCAGGGGACGACTTATGCAGAAATGCGCCGGCTCGTTCATGCCTTCGCCGCCGGGCTCAGGAGCCTGGGCCTCGCCAAGGGGGACCGGGCCGCGCTCATCTCCGAAGGACGGAAGGGCTGGATTATGAGCGAGCTCGGCATCCTCTACAACGGGGCCGCGAACGTCCCCATCTCCGTCAAGGTCGACGAGCTCTCGGACCTCAAGTTCCGGCTGGCCCATTCGGGCAGCAAGATCGTCATCGTCTCCAGGTCCCAGGTCGGCAAGATCCGGCGGGTCAAGAAAGATCTTCCCGAACTCGAGCGAACGATCATTCTGGACGAAATGCCGGCCCTGGAGGCCGACGAGGTCCTCGGGAACGCTGTCCTCAGGAGAGGCGAGGAATATCTCAGGGACGAACCGCAGGGGATCGACAGGACATGGCGCTCCATCAAGGAAAGCGATATCGCGAATATCTGCTATACGTCGGGGACCACGGCCGACCCCAAGGGCATCATCCTGACCCACCTCAACTACACGGCCAATATCGACCAATCCCGGGGCCTGGTGGAGTGTCCCGAACATTATGTCTCTCTCCTGTACCTCCCATGGGACCACGCGTTCGCCCATACCGCCGGGATCTACACCCTGATGAAAAGCGGGGCTTCCATGGCCTCGGTCGAGATCGGCCGGACCTTCCTGGAAACCCTGAAGAACGTGCCCGTCAACATCAAGGAGATCCGGCCCCATTTTCTGTTCAGCGTCCCCGCCTTCGCCAAGACGTTCCGTAAGGGGATCGAACGGGGCGTCCGGGACAAGGGGCCGGCGGTCGAGGCCCTGTTCAAGAGAGGCCTGAAGCTGGCCTACGGCTACAACGCCGAGGGCTGGAACAGGGGCCGGGGGCTCCGGAAGCTCGGAAAGCCGCTCTATTTCCTTTTTGACAGGATCGTCTTCAAGAAGATCAGGGACAATTTCGGCGGCCGGCTCGAATTCTTCATCGGCGGCGGCGCCCTCCTGGATATCGAGCTCCAACGTTTTTTTTATGCCCTCGGGATCCCCATGTTCCAGGGCTACGGGTTGACGGAAGCGGCCCCCGTGATCTCCTCGAACAGCAAGAAGGCCCACAAGCTGGGCTCGTCAGGCAAGATCGCCCCCGGCCTGGAGTTGAAGATCTGTGACGAATCCGGCGCCCCCCTCCCGGCCGGCGAGAACGGGGAGATTGTAATCCGGGGCGAGAACGTCATGGCCGGCTACTGGAAGAACGAAAAGGCGACCAGAGAAGCCCTTCGCGGCGGCTGGTTCTATACGGGCGACATCGGCTATGTCGACGAGGACGGCTTTCTCTATGTCCTGGGCCGCGTGAAGAGCCTTCTCATCGGGAACGACGGCGAAAAATACAGCCCGGAGGTCATTGAAGAGGAGATCTGCGACCATTCTGCCTATATCGAGCAGCTCATGTTGTACAACAACCAGTCCCCCTACACCGTCGCCCTCCTCGTGCCCAACAAGGAGGCGATCGGCCGCCGGCTTAGGGAGAAAGGCCTGGCTGTCCGGACGCCGGAAGGCCAGGAGGCCGTCCTGAGGCTGCTCGAGGCCGAGATCAACGCCTTCCGGGAAGGAGGGCCGCGCCGCGGGACATTCCCGGGCCGATGGCTTCCGGCCGCCGTGGCCGTCCTCGGGGAGCCTTTCAGCGACCAGAACCAGCTCCTGAACTCCATGCTGAAAATGGTCCGGGGCAGGATCGCCGATTTTTACAGGAGCCGGATCGATTTTCTCTTCACGCCCGAGGCCAAGGACATCTGCAACGCCCAGAACAAAACGATCATCCGCCGCTTCGAATAGCTTTCCCCGTCTGTTGACAGGGCCGCTCTTATTAAGGTATGTAGAAGCAAAAAAGGAGGCTTCATGAGCGTCAAATTCCGGCTCGGGGCCATGATGTTTCTCCAGTACGCCATCTGGGGCTCCTGGGCGCCCGTTCTGTCCGCTTATCTCCAGAACAACCTGGGCTTCAGCGGGGTCCAGCTGGGCCTCATCTTCAGCCTGCTCCCCCTCGCGACCATCATCTCGCCCTTCGTCGGCGGGCAGTTCGCCGACCGCTATTTCCCGACCCAGAAGGTCATCGCCGTCCTCCAGCTCGCCGGCGGGGTCGTCCTCATCCTCATCGCCAACATCACGGCCTTCACCCCCATGATGTGGCTCATGCTCCTCTACTGCCTCGTCTACGCCCCGACCCTGGCCTTGACCAACTCCATCGCCTTCGTCAACCTCAAGAGCTCCGAGAAGGAATTCGGCGCCATCCGCGTTTGGGGGACCATCGGCTGGATTGCCGCGGGCTGGGCCCTGGCCGGCTGGCGGGCCCTGGCCAAGTCGCCCGAGGGCATCGCCATGAAGGGAGACACGCTCCTCCTGGCCGGGGTCTTTTCCCTGCTCATGGGCGTCGTTTCCTTCGGACTGCCCCATACGCCTCCCCAGAAGGAGGGAGCCAAGCCGTGGGCTTTCCTCGAAGCCCTCAAGATGTTCAAGGACCGGAACTTCGCCATTTTCTCGGTCATCTCCTTCGTGGTGGCCACGGAGCTCCAGTTCTACTATGTCCTGACGTCCCCCTTCCTCACTTCGGCCGCGATCGGGGTCAGCCAGAAATACGTCTCCGCGGTCATGACCATCGCCCAGATCGCCGAGATCTTCGTCATGGCCTTCCTGCTGTCCTGGGCCCTCCAGAAATACGGCATGCGGAGGACCCTGACCCTCGGCATCCTGGCCTGGCCGATCCGCTACATCATCTTCGTCATCGGCACGCCGTCGTGGCTCGTCATCGCCTCGCTCGCCCTCCACGGCTTCTGCTACGTCTTCTTCTTCACCGCCGCCTACATCTACGTCGACAGCATCGCCCCCAAGGACATCCGTCATTCGGCCCAGGGGCTGATCGCGATCATCATCCTCGGCTTCGGCAACTTCGTGGGGAGCCTGTTCTGCGGCTGGATCCAGAACCTGTTCACGTCGACGACCGTCAACGCGGCCGGCGAGGCCGTCAAGGCCGTCAACTGGAGGGGGACATTCCTCGTCCCCACGGCCCTGACGCTTTTCTGCCTCGTCGTCTTCCTGGCCTTCTTCCGGGGAAAAAAGCAGGCGCCGTCGGCTGGGACGTCGGCCTGATGAGATCGAGAGCATGCCCCGGTTCCGCGACTCGGCGCGGGTCCGCCTGAACGAAAGGAAACCATGAAAAAGAAAGACAAGCTCGGCATCGGTTTCGTCGGCGGGGGGTTCATCTCCCGCTTTCACATCCGCTCCTGGGTCGGCGTCCGGGACGCCGACATCCTGGGGATCGTCGACCCCGACGACAAAAGGGCCCGCGAGGCCGCCGCCCTGGCGAAGAGCCTCGGCGTCGGCGAGGCCCGCGTCCACAAGTCGCTGACGGCCATGGTGGCCGATCCCCGGATCGACGCGGTCTGGATCTGCTCGCCGAACTACACCCGCCTCGAGGTCATGGACGAGATCGCCCAGGCCGTCCTCAAGGGCAAGGGCGAGCTCATCGGAGTCGCCTGCGAGAAGCCGCTGGGCCGGAATGTCGGCGAAGCCAAGGCCATGCTGACCCTGGCCCGGAAGGCGGAGCTCCTCGACGGCTATCTCGAGAACCAGGTCTTTTCTCCGGCCGTGACCAGGGGCCGGGACATCGTCTGGGCCCGCGGGGCCAGCCTCTGCGGGCCGCCCTACCTGGCCCGGGCCGCCGAGGAGCACAGCGGACCGCACATGCCCTGGTTCTGGGAGGGAACCCTCCAAGGCGGAGGCGTCCTCAATGACATGATGTGCCACTCCGTCGAGGAGGCGCGCTTCATGCTCACCCCCCCGGGGGCGCCCCGGGATACTCTCAAGCCCGTCAAAGTCACGGCCTATGCCGCCTGCCTCAAGTGGCAGGACCCCAAGTACGCCAAGATCCTGGCCGATCATTCCGGCGGGAAAACCGATTATCTCAAGAGGCCCGCCGAAGACTTCGCCCGCTCCCTCATCGAGTATCGGGACAAGTCCGGCCGGCCCCTGGTCGTCGAAACGACGACCTCCTGGTGCTATATCGGCGCCGGGCTGCGGCTTTCCCTGGAGCTCCTCGGACCCGAGTATTCCCTGGCCATCAACACCCTGGACTCGGGCCTCAAGATCTTCTTCAGCCGGAACGTCCGGGGAGAAGCCGGGGAGGACCTCGTCGAAAAGCAGAACGCCGAGGTCGGGCTGATGCCCGTCGTCAGCTCCGAGGAAACCGAGTACGGCTACACCGCTGAGAACCGCCACATGGTCCGGGCGTTCCTGGCCGGGAAGAGACCGGAGGAAAATTTCAACGACGGCCTTAACGTCACCGAGCTGCTCATGGCCGCTTACATGAGCGCCGAGCAGGACCGGACCGTCCCCTTCCCTCCGCCGGGCCTTGAAACGTTCATCCCGGCGGTCGCCCAAGGCCGGTGGAACCCGAGAAAAAGGAAATAAGGAGAAGCCATGAAGAGTATCACCGCGCTCTGCCTCGTGATCCTGGCCGTCGCTGTTTCATCGCCCGGCCAGTCGACCCAAAAAAGAACGGCCCCGGCGGAGATCATCCCCCAGGACATCGTCACTCAGGTCAAGAACACGGATTACCTCGATGTCCGGATCAAGCCGTTCCCGTTCGCGGTCCAGGGCTGGACCTTCCGGAAATACACCTTTTTCGAAACCGTCGACAAGGTCCAGGCCCTGGGCGTGAAATATCTGCAGGCCTTCCCCGGCCAACCGCTCGGTAACGGCGACCCGAAAACGGCCTTCGGCGAGGGCATGTCCGAAGCGGCCATGAAGGCCGCCCAAGCCAAGCTTCGCGAGGCCGGTCTCTCAATCGTTGCCTACGGCGTCGTCGACATCGGGACGACCGAGGCCAGCATGAGGAAGGTCTTCGATTTCGCCAGGAAAATGGGCATCCGGACCGTCGTTTGCGAGCCGCAGGACGAAGCCTTCCCGCTGCTCGAGAAACTCTTGCAGGAATACGATCTCCGGGCGGCCATCCACAACCATCCCCGGCCCGCCAAATACGCCTGGCCCACGACAACCCTCGACCGTCTCAAGGGCCGTGACGAGCGGATCGGGGTCTGCGCCGATACGGGACACTGGATGCGTGAAGGCCTCAATCCGGTCGAGTGCCTTCGCCTTCTTCAGGGCCGGATCCTGGACCTCCATCTCAAGGACAGGAGCGATTTCGGCCAGGGATCGTCGGCGAAAGATGTGGCCTGGGGCTCCGGCAAGGCCAAAGTCAGGGACATCCTGGCCGAGCTGACCCTCCAGGATTTCGACGGTTACCTGACCATGGAGTACGAGAACGAAGAGGAGGTCATGACCCCCGAACCGGCCATCCGCAAGAGCGTCGAGTTCGTGAAAAGCGTCACCCACTACGAAGGTTACGAGCAGCTCCTCAAACGGTCCGGCGGCGCCTACGAGAAGCACGGTTGGAACCACTACGGCCCCGGCTATTTCGAGGTCGACCAGAAGAACGGCGTCCTGAAGTCCCAGGGCGGCATGGGCCTCCTCTGGTACAGCGCAAGAAAATTCGGGGATTTCGTCCTCGAGCTGGACTTCAAGTGCTCCCGGAAAAAAACGAATTCCGGCGTCTTCGTCCGGGTCCCGGACGTTCCGACGAGCGACGATTACATTTATCATTCCTTCGAGATCCAGATCGAAGACGCGGAGCAGGGCATCCACGCCACCGGGGCCGCCTACGACGCCGAGGCGCCGAAACTCAGCGCCTCCAGGCCCACAGGAGAGTGGAACCATTTCAAGATCACCTTCAAGGGGAAGCGCCTGCAGGTCGAGCTCAACGGCAAGCCCGTCCTGGACTGGGAGGCGACGCCGCGGGGAAAGGTCAAGGACTTCGCCTCCGAGGGTTATATCGGGCTCCAGAACCACGACAGCCTTTCGCCCGTCTATTTCAAGGATATCTTCATCAAGGAGCTGTGACTCCCGGAGCGGCTCTCCTTACTTCAGCCGATGAAGATCAAGTATCTCGACGGGAAAAGGCTTTATTACACCTTCCTCGACGCCGTCCGGGCCGCGGTCCGGGCGGCCGGCGAGTCGGCCATCGTCGCCGGATCCCGGTCCAAGGTCCGCCTCCATGTCCATACGGACTCGCCCGCGGACCTCTTCGCCAAGGCCCGCGAGTTCGGGGCGATCGCCGAGATCAAGGCCGACGACATGCTCCGCCAGTACGAAGCCGCCCACAAAAGGAAATCGTCGGTCGCCCTAGTGACGGACTCGGCCTGCGACCTGCCCGGCGAGATCCTGGACGAACATCAGATCCACATGATCCCGTTCACGCTGTCCTTCGGAGACAGCCTCTATCTGGACAAAGTCACGATCACTCCCGACGAGTTTTACACGCAGCTGAAGATGAGCCGGGACGTCCCGAAAAGCGCCCAGCCGTCTCAGGAGACGGTGAAAAGGCTCTTCGAATTCCTGGCGGGACATTATGAGCGGGTCCTGGTCGTCACCATCTCGGACAAGCTCACCGGGCTCTATCGGCAGGCCCTGGTCGTCCGGGAATCGCTCGGCCTGGACAAGATCCTGATCGTCAATTCCCGGCAGCTTTCAGCCTGCCAGGGGCTGATCGTCCTGCGCCTGGCCGAGGCCATCCGCGGCGGCTTGAGCGCAGAGGAGATCGCGCTCCTGGTCGAGGGCCGGGTCGCCAAGGCCAAGCTCTGGGTCGATATCCGAACCCTGAAATACATGGTCCGCGGCGGCCGGGTGAATCCCCTCAAGGGCTTTCTGGCCGGGCTCCTCAATATCAAGCCCATTATCTCCCTCGACGAAGAGGGCCAGGTCGTGGCCCTGGGCAAGTCCTTCAGCCGCCGCCGGAACATGACCAAGATCGTCGGCATGATCCGCCGGGAAGCCGCGGGTCAAAAGGTCTGGAACTACGCCATCGTCCACGCCCAGAACCCCTGTCGCGCCCTGCACTACGCCGAAGAGCTGGGCCCGGTCCTCGGCCGGAAGCCCGTTTTCATCATGGACATCTCCCCCGCCATCGGGGTCCATAACGGCATCGGGGTCGTCGGCATCTGCCTGATGTTCGAGTGAGCATCCCGGGCGGGCGCCGCAGGAGATCGAGAGAATGGGACACGTTCTTTTCCTCTGTGCCCTCACGGTCTGGCTTTACATGACGGCCTGGTTTATCCTGGCCCTACTCAGGAAAGACAATTCCGTGGCGGACGTCGCCTGGGGGTTGGGCTTCGTCCTCCTGGCCGGGCTGACTCTCGTCCGGCGGAACGAATACGCCGCCAGGCAGATCCTTGTCTCAGGCCTGGTCCTTTTCTGGGGGATCCGGCTGGCCGTTCACATCTTCTCCAGGAACCGCAAGCGAGGCGAGGACCGCCGGTATGCGGAGTGGCGGGCAAAATGGGGACGGTCGTTTGTCCCGAGGAGCTATCTTCAGGTCTTCATCCTTCAAGGCGTCTTCCTCCTCGTCATCAGCCTGCCCGTCATCCTGGTCAATTCCGTGCCCCAGAAAAGGCTGGGCGGGCTGGACGTTGCGGCCGCCCTCGTCTGGCTCACGGGATTTGTCTTCGAGACCGCGGCCGACCGCCAGCTCGTCCTGTTCAAGAAGGACCCGGCCAACAGGGGAAAGATCATGACATCCGGCCTCTGGAAATACACGCGGCATCCGAACTATTTCGGGGAAGCCGTCATGTGGTGGGGAATTTTCGGCCTCGCGCTTTCGACCGGAAACGGCTGGTTGACCGCGGCCAGCCCCCTCCTCATCACCTTTCTGCTCCGCTTCGTCTCAGGCGTCCCTCTGCTCGAAAAGAAATACCGGCGAAACGCCGAATTTGAGGAGTATGCCCGCCGGACCAACGCATTTATCCCCTGGCTTCCTAAAACATAGCCTGGGCCCCGGCCGGAAATAAAAAAGGGGATGTCCTCCGCGGACATCCCCTCCGATAGAATCGAAAATCCTTTTAGAATCCCGGGCTGATGCTGAACTGAAAGTGCCAGTGGCGCGCCTCCGGAGGAGTCTGCTGGATCGGGTAGACATAGTTGAGGCCGATGACCAGCATGCCGAAAAGATTGGTCCTGAGCCCGATGCCCGTGCTGGTGATGGGCCTGCGAGTGCCCCCCGCGAACCAGGGCCTGACGTCCGCATTCGTCGTTCCTCCCCACCAGTATCCCGGCTGGTCGGCCCAGGCGAGGCCGGCGTCGTAAAACCCGTAGAACTCCAGGGGCCAGGCCCCGAAATAGCCCTTGCCGATACCGAGGAGCCTGAAGAGCGGGAAGCGGAGCTCGACGTTGGCGACGAGCATCTTGCTGCCGAAGAGTCGATAGTAGTCGAATGTCGAATTGCTGGGGAAGGAGTCATAGCCGCGGACAAGGTCCCAGTAGGCGATATAGTAAGGATAGAAGCGATCATCCCCGGCGTCCTTGCCGTACCGGCCGACGTGAAGAGCCCGGAAGGCCAGGGTGAAAGGCTTGACCGGCAGGAAATATTTCCGGAAATCGGCCGAAAGCGTCGTGAAATTGATGTTCCCGATAGCCGGAGACATGGCCAGGCCGTAGCTCTGGCCGATGATGGGGCTGGTCGCCCCGAAGATCCCCGTGTCATAATAAAGGCCGGCCGTAGCGTAGCCGAAGCCGAGCCCCGGCGACGAGGCCGGGTGGGTCTTGCTGTAGAAGATCTCGTAGCCCGTGGCATAGGAATAGGCCCGGGTGTAGAGCGTCTCGCTGAATCCGATGTGGCGGTAACCGGCGCTCAATTCGATCCGCTGGGCGGAGCTCAAGGGGTAGGAGGCGAAGGCGGAAACGTCGTAGTTGATGATCCGGTAGATCAGCTCCTGCTCGACCATGGCCGGTTCGCCGTACGTGGTCGTGTCATCATAAATATTATAATAAGGATAAGGATAGACGATCCGCTGGGCGGCCATTCCCCAGTTCAAGCGGTTCTTGCTGTTGAGGTAGGCCACGACGCCGGAAGTGTCGATGATCTGGGGGCCGGTGATCGCCGTCGTGATGATCGTGTTCGTGCCCAGCATGTCGCTCCAATACGCGGAGATCCCTCCCGCGCCGTAGGTCCCGTACCGGTCGACCCCGATGGCCAGCGACGGCGGCGTGACGTAATCCAGGGTCAGTTTGGACTTGTACGGGGAGACCGCGAAATTCGTGTCCTTGGGCAATCCGAACAGGGGGTTCTTGAGGAGCCCCATGAGAGAACCCTCGGATTGGGCCCGCGGCGGCAGGAGGGCGGGGTTGCGGTCAAACTGGGTCAAGAAGGCCTGGCCGGCCAGCACGGTCGGGTCGGCAATGACCGAGATCGAGAAAAAATTCCCTTCGTACGTGCTGAGGATGATCCGGCCCGCCTGCGTCAGCGTGATCGCGGGGCTCAGCTCCGTGATCCCGCTGATGCCCGTGTAAAGGTTCGTGACCTGGAAGATCTTCCCCGAATCCAGGTCAATCCGGTAGAGATCGGTCTTGCCGTTCTGGTCCGAAAGAAAATAGAGCCCCCTGGAGTCCGCCGTCCACTGGGGGTTGATGTTCTTGCCGTTGGGGAAGGCCAGGACCTTCTGGATCTGGCCGGATTCGACGTCCATAAGGGCCAGCTCATAATGGCCGATGTCGACCCATTCCAGGTTCGTCGTGAACCTTTCGGTCACGAAGGCGATCCTCTTCCCGTCGGGCGACCAGACCGGCTGGAGGTCGCCGTAAACGTCGCGGGTCATCTGTTTCAGGACGTTGTGCTCGAGATCGTAGATGAAGATATCGGTGACGCCCCCGGCCAGAGCCGAAAAAGCGATATAGCGGTTATCGGGCGACCAGCAGGGGCTCAGGATCTCGCCGAGCTCCTTGAAGGGGATCTCCTTCTCGACCCTGTCCTTTTTCATGTCGAGGATGGTCAGCACGGGCCGCCCCCTGGTGACCCCTCCGAAGACGAACTTCTCGCCCTTGGCGTCCCATGACCCGGTCGAGCGGATGAACTCGATGCTCTCGAAATGGGGGTCGAGGGCCGTCGAGATCAGCTTCCTCTTGACCTGGCCGGTCTCGGCGTCCGCCAGGAACATGTCGATGGAGAAGAGGTCCCGGCTGGACATGAAGACCATCTCCTTGCCGTCCGGGCTGACGGCCGGGGAAATGTTGTACATGCTGTTGTCGGTTCCCTTGATGAGGATCCTCGCGAACTTGTCCGTGCTTTGGGTCTTTTCGACGAGCGGGTTGTAGGCGTCCTGCATCGATTTGTGCCAGTCGGCCGAGAGCTGCTTGAGCTTGATCCCCAGGACTCCCTCGAGGATGACTTCGTAGTCCCCGGTCCGGCCGACGGACTTCATCATCTTGCCGATGACCTCGTCCCCCCAGCGTCCGGTGATGTAGGCCCACAGGGCCTGACCCCAGCGGTAGGGGAAGTATTTATAGGAATTGTCGAGCTTGTTGATCGCCGGCAAGTCCTTGCGGCGGACGGCGTCCCTCATCCACATCGAGGTGTTGGGGTCGACCGGCCCGATGGAGAGGTATTCGGCCATCCCCTCGATGAACCAGAGCGGGATCCGCAGGTTCTGCTCGTTCACTCGGGCGGCGTCGGAGTGCCCCTGGGCCATGATGTCGTACTGGAAGGCGTGGACGAGCTCGTGGCCGATGACATGGTCGGTCTCATAGAGCGAGGCGCCGTAGGGAAGGACGATCCTCCGCTTGAAGGACTCCGTGACTCCGCCCGTCCCCTCCCCCATCACCTCCGAGATGACGGTGGTCTGCTGGAATTGGGGGCTGCTGCCGTAGAGGATCAGGGGCTGACGCGTCCGCAGCTCATAATTGAACATCCGGGAATAGCGCGAGTACCAGCGCTCGGCCATGAGTCCGGCGAGCTTGACGGTCTGTTCGTCCTCCAGATAGAAATAGATGTCGAAATGCCGGGTCTTCATGATCTTGAAGTCGAACTTCTGGTACTGGACCTTGTTCCGGCCGTAGTACTGAGCGTTCAATCCCGGGGCCAGCGCGCCGACCGTGAAAACGAGGAGAGTGACGGCGACAAGATATCTCAAACAAGAGGTCAACCGCATAGGATTCCTCCTTTAATGTTTCTATTGTAGCGGATAGAAGGCAGGATGGGAAATCTCCCCGGAGACGGGGATCCAGGCATGTGCATAGGTCGAAACTCCTTTCGACCCCTCCCCGCGAACATTCTATATGATGCCCGGGGAAATGTCCAGAGCCCCGCCTCTCTCCGAGCCGTTGACCTCGCCTCGCCAAATACGATAAGATGCGGGAGGTTTCCAATGACCGCGCACGTCCTGATCATCCTCGCCGTCATGGCCGCCGCCTACGCCCTGGCCAAAGCGAAGGGCCTGTCCGTCGAGCTGAGCATGTTCGCTGCGTCCCTGGCCGGGGCGATCGCGGGTGCTTTTGCCGGGACGCCGCCGGCCGGGGAGCTCGGGCGCCACCTCGTCGAAGGGGCCTTCACGTACCTCGACGTCATCCTCGTCTTCTTCACGGCCACCCTGTTCATGACCATCGTCAACGAATCGGGCGGCGTCAACTATGTCGTCAGGGGGACGCTCAGGGCCTTCGCCCGCCAACGCGCCCTGGCCCTCCTCGTCCTGATGATCATCGTCCTCATCCCGGGCGCCCTGACCGGGGCCGGCAGCGTTTCCCTCCTCGTCGTCGGGGCTCCCGTGGCCATGGCCCTCGGCGGGCTGGGGATCCCGAAGAAAAGGGCCGCCGCGATCCTCTTCATCCTGGCCGGCCTGAGCGCCGCGGCCCCGCCCGTGAACATCTGGGCCATGATCCTGTGCGCGGGAACGGCCATCCCGTACGTCGGGTTCGAGCTCGTCCTGGGTCTCCCCTGCCTTCTCCTCGGCACGTTCACCGTCTTCCTTCTCGGCTGGAAGAAAGACCCGCTCTCCGCCGAAGCCTCCGGCGAGCTGCCTCCGGCCCCGGCCGGGATGACCTGGTGGCGAGTCCTCGTTCCCTTCGCGGTCTTCTTCGGCCTGGTCATCGCCGGCCGCGTCTGGCCCTTCGGGACCCCGATCCTCGGCCTGTCCCTGGAGTTCACGGTGAGCGGCGTGGTCGCCCTCGCTCTGAGCCCGCGGAAGCTCCCGGTCCTGGCCCTTTCCCTGGACACGGTTCGACGGCTCCTGCCCCTCCTTTCGACGATGGTCATTGTCGGGATGCTCCAGCAGATCATGACGGCGACCGGGGTCCGGGGGCTGCTGTCGTTCGCCGTGATCTCGGCGCCCCTGGTCGTCCTCTTCATCCTCCTGCCCGTCATCATCCCCGTTTCCGAGGGGGTCCTGACCTACGGCGGGGCGGCCATCATCGGCATCCCGCTCGTCTGGTTCCTGGACTCCATCGGATATCATGCGACCGTCGTCATCGCCGGGCTGAGCCTCCTCTGGCCCCTGGGCGACGGCCTGCCGCCCACGGCCCTCATCGGGCGGCTGAGCAACATGGTGTCCGGATACCGCGGTTCGTACTGGAATTTTCTGAGATCGACCTGGATCCCCTGGCTGGTCATCACGGCCACGGGGCTCCTGATGATCATCTTCAGCTCCAAGCTGGCCTTCCTGGTCCGGTGGAGCATGTGAGGACCCTGATGCCTGGCGTTGTCCGGAGGTTCGGATGTCCTGGGTCATGATCGCCTATTATTTGATCAGCGCTTTCCTTTTGGCCCTTCTCGCCTGGAACTTCGTCCGGGAAAAGAAGAGCCCGGACGACCTCGTCCTCTATCTCCTGGTTATGATCCCGCTCATCCTGAGGCTCCTCCGGGTGAAATAGGCGGAAGTGATGAAGCGCGAAGGACTTTTGAAATCCCTGTTCGCGGCGGCCGCTCTCGCCCTCCTCATCTGGGGCGGACTCCCGCTCTACCGGCACCGCCATTTTGACATCCCGGTCGTCGAAGGTCCCGGGGTCACGTCCGTGGCCAGGCTGAGCGACTATTGCCCCCCTCTCAAGGGCACGATGGCCGACACGTCCGTCTTCGTCCTCGAAGGGAAGGAACCGGGAGGGAAAGCCATCCTCCTCGGCGACACCCATTCGAACGAGCCCGAGGGGCTCCTCGCCTCGCTCGTCTTCATCGAGAACGCGACCGTCGAAAAAGGAACACTCTACGTCATCCCGTTCTTCAACAACAGCGGCAGCCGGAACACCCGGCCCGGGGACGGCTATCCGCTCTATTTCGAAGTCCCCACGGACTGGGGGGGCCTGAAGATCAGGTTCGGGAACCGTGACGCCTCCCCTCTCGACCAGTGGCCGGACCCGGACGTCTACATCCATTATCCCGACCGGCAGCTCCTTTCCTTCATCGACGTCCGGAACGTCAACCGGACCTGGCCCGGGCGGCCTGACGGCCCCCTGATGGAGCGGGTCACGTTCGGCGCCATGCAGATCATGCGAAGGGAGAAGGTCGACGTGGCCGTTGACATGCACGGGGCCGAGACGATGTTCCCGGTGACGAACTGCATCGTGGCGCCTGAGAAATCCGTCAAGATCGCCACTCTGGCGGCCATGACCGTCAAGGCCAGGGAGGGGTTCGAGAGCCATGTCGAGCCGTCCCCGGCGGGCTTCCGGGGCCTTTCCCACCGGGAGATCGGCGACCACTCCGGAACGCTGCCCTTCCTCCTCGAGGCGCCCATCCCCTTCCTCGACCAGCCGACGGGGCCCAAGACGACCAAGCTCCTCCTCGACGGCAAGGACCCATTCCTCTTAAGTCTGGCCCGGGGGAAAAAGCTTTTTGTCCCCTATGACGAAACCGGCTGGCCCATGGAGAGGCGGGTCGGCCAGCATTGTTCGGTCGTCCTCGAAATCCTCCGTCAGTTCTCAAAAAAATTCCCGGATAAAGCCATCATGGTCCGGAACGTCCCGCGATATGCCGACCTCGTCAAGAACGGGGTCGGGCACTATTTCCTGGACCCGGACAAGGCGGACCACAAAAAGATCATCCTGAATTGACGGATCGAGCCTAGATTTTCCGGAGGTGACCCCGATGTCTCTGATCAAGAAAACGGCCCCGGCGCTGGTCCTCGTCGCCGCTCTCATCGTCATGGGACTGGTGCTCATTCCCCCCCGCCCGGAGAAAGCGGCGGCGCCGGCCGCCGACGAATTCGAGAACTGCACCGCCATCATGGTGGGCAAAGACGCCTCGACGGACGGCTCGGTCATGGCGACCCACGCCGCCGATTGCGGAGTCTGCGATTTCACCTGGCGCCACGTGCCCGCCGCGGACCACAAGCCCGGCGAAAAAAGGAAGATCTACCACATCAATCAGATCCGGACCTGGCCCCCCTCCCAGGGCCTGAAGTGGGACCTGATCAAGAAAGATCTCACGGGAGTGGAGCTCCCCGAGGTCCCTCATACGTACGGCTATCATCACGCCGTCTTCGGCTACCTGAACGACCAGCAGCTGGCCATCGGCGAGTCGACGATAGGCAACCAGCGCAAGATGTCGAACCCCACGCCCTCGGGCGTCATGGACATCACCATGCTCACGCTTCTCGCCATGGAGCGGGCCCGGACCGCCCGGGACGCCATTAAACTCATGGGCGGCCTGGCCGAGCAGTACGGCTACGGCTTCCACGACTCGGGCGAGATGCTGGCCGTCGCCGATCCAAAGGAGGTTTGGGTCTTCGAGATCATGCCGGTCGGTCCCCTGTGGACGCCCAAGACCGGCAAGCCGGGCGCCGTCTGGGCGGCCCAGCGTGTTCCCGACGACGAAGTCTCCGTCTGCCCGAACGAATCGCGCATCGGCGAGATCGACCTCGCCCATGCGGAGTATTTCATGGCCTCGCCGAACGTCGTGTCCTACGCGGTCGAGGCCGGGCTCTACGATCCCCGGAGCGGCAAACCGTTCAACTGGAAAAGGGCCTACAACCCGGCCGAGACGAGCGCCACGACCGACCCCCGCCGGTCCAGGCTGTGGCGCGTCCTTGACCTCGTGGCCCCGTCGCGAAAGTTCAGCCCCGAAACTCCCAACATGGATTTCCCTTTTTCGGTGAAGCCGGACAGGAAGCTCTCCGTGGAGGACGTCATGACCCTGACCCGGGACAAGTCGCAGGGAACGGCCTTCGACCCGGTCCGCGGCCTCCGGGGCGGCCCCTTCCAGAATCCGAATTACTACAAAGGGACTCGGCTGATCAGCGTCCCCAACGTCGAGTACACGACGGTCACCCAAAGCCGGGCCTGGCTCCCGGACAGCATCGGCGGCATCGTCTGGGTGGCCCTCGGCTCCCAGGATACGTCCTGCTACATCCCCTTCTACGCGGGCGTCACGGACATCCCGAAGTCCTTCTCGGTCGGCGACCACTGGGTCCTCAACCGCGAGGCCGCCCGCTGGGCCTTCGATTACGTGGATTTCCATGTCCAGGCGGCCTACAACGCGGCCATCGTCGACGTCAGGGAAGCCCAAAGAAAATGGGAGGGTGAGGCCGTGGCCGGCGTCCCGGAGAGGGACCGGCAGGCCCAGGAGCTGTTCCGCAAGAGCCCGGCGGCGGCCGCTCGCTTCCTGACCGGCTACTGTCTGACGAACGCTCGGAACGTCATCGAAGCCTGGTGGAAACTCGGGGACGACCTCTGGCTGAAATACAACCACGGCATGCTCTACAACGCGGGCAAGCGGCTGAACGGTCGGATCCCCACGGCCAACCCGGAGTGGTGGAACAGGGCCGTCCGGGCCCATGACGTCCTGACGGAGCCCGATGGGAAAAAGTGACCGCCGGAGCCGGCGTCCCGTGATCCCAAGGAACCATCGACAAGGAGGCCATCCATGAAACCCCGAAAAATCCCGGCCCTGGCCGGAGTCTTCTTCCTCACGGTCCTTCTGGCCGGAGCCCTCGTCGGCCAGAAACCGGCCCCGCCGAAGCGCGCGCCGGACGATCTCCTCGCCCCCCGCGAATCCTGCACGTCCATCCTCGTGGGCAAGGACGCCTCGGTCGACGGCTCGGTCATGACCACCCATACCTGCGACTGCGGGATCTGCGACTGGACTTGGCGCCACGTGCCGGCGGCCGACCACAAGCCCGGCTCGACGCGCCGGATCCTCCATATCTCCCAGTACAAGACCTGGCCGCCGGCGGAGGGTCTCAAGTGGGACCTGGTCAAGAAGGATTACGCCGGATTCGACATCCCTGAGGTCCCGCACACCTACGGCTATCATCACGGGATGTTCGGCTACATGAACGAGAACCAGGTGGCCATCGGCGAATCGTCGATCGGCAACCAGCGCAAGCTGTCGAACCCGACCCCCGCAGCCGGCCTGGACCTCACCATGCTGACCCTTCTCGCCATGGAAAGGGCGAAGACGGCCCGGGAGGCCATCCAGGTCATGGGCAGCCTGGCCGAGAAGTACGGCTACGGCTTCCACGACGAGGGTGAGATGCTCGCGGTCTCCGACCCGAACGAGGCCTGGATCTTCGAGATCCTACCCGTGGGGCCGTTGTGGACGCCCAAGAGCGCCAAGTCCGGGGCCGTCTGGTGCGCCGAGCGCGTGCCCGACGACCAAGTCAGCGTCTGCCCCAACGAATCGCGGATCGGCGAGATCGACCTGGCCAATAAGGACATGTTCCTCGCTTCGCCGAACGTCGTCTCCACCGCGGTCGAGATGGGCTTCTACGACCCCAAGAGCGGCAAGCCCTTCAATTGGAAGAGGGCCTACTCCCCGCAGGAGGGCAGCGCCGTAAGCACGAACGGGCGGATCCAGAGGCTGTGGCGGTTCCTCGACCTCGCCGCCCCTTCCCTGAAGCTCAGGCCCGAAACGCCCAACATGGACCTTCCCTTCTCGGTCAAGCCGGACCGCAAGCTCTCTCTCCAGGACGTCATGGACATGACCCGGGACCGGAGCTACGGGACGCCCTTCGACCCCGTCCAGGGGATCCGCGGCGGGCCTTTCAAGAACCCCAGCTATTACCGGCAGACCCGGCTCATCGACGACGGCCGGGCCGAGTACACCACGGTCACCCAATGCCGCGCCTCCCTGCCCGGCCCCATCGGAGGGATTGTCTGGATCTCCTTCGGGTCCCAGGACACGGCCTGCTACATGCCGTTCTACGCGGGCGCGACCGAGCTGCCGAGGTCGTTCGCCGTCGGGGACCATTGGACCTTCAACCGCGATTCGGCCCGCTGGGCGTCCGACTATGTCGATTTCCACGTCCAGGTCGCCTATTCCGAGGCCATCAAGGACGTCAAGGCCGCCCAGGCGCGCTATGAGGGCGAGACGATCGCCCGGATCCCCGAGATCGACAGGCAAGCCTTCGAGCTATACAAGAAGAAGCCGGCGGAAGCGACGAAGTTCCTGACGGCCTTCGGCCTGAACAACGCCAAGACGGTCCTCGACGCTTGGTGGAAGCTCGGCGACGACCTCTTGGTCAAGTACAACCGGCTCTATCTCTACGACACGCAGAAAAGGATCTACGAGCGGAGCAAGCCGGCCACGCCGGGCTGGTGGAAAAAAGCGGTTCGGGTCTTCGATATCCTGTCGGAACCGGAGAAAAAGGACAACCGCTGAGGAGGAATGCCATGAGTATCCTTTCCAAGCTGACCATCCTTGCGGCCGGGCTCGCCCTGGTGGTCGCGCCGGCCGTTCCCGGCCAGACCGTTCCCAAGGCCGGACTCCCCGTCCTGACGACGTCGGCCGGCCAGAGCACCGACGTCGAGACCCTCAACATCGTCATGGAGGAGGCCGGCATCAAGTATGATTACTGCGACGTCCCCACGGCCGACATGCTGGCGTCCGGCGTCGGGCTGGGCGGGAAACAGTCCGGGCCCGGCTTCCATGTCGAAGTCACCACCGACACCGCCAGGTTCCCCGTCGGGACGCCCTACAAGGCGGTCATCTTCGCCATCGGAGCCAGCCTGAAGGGCATGGGCGCCTCCGGGCTCACTCTCGAGAGCGAGGAGGCCCGGATCAAGAAGCTCATCGACTTCTGCAAGCAGAAGAAGATCCTGATCATGGCCGTCCATATCGGCGGCGAGTCCAAGCGGGGGGCGCCCGGCAGCGATAACGAGCGGATGATCGACGTGGTGGCCCCGTTCGCCGATTACCTCGTCGTCACCAAGGACAGCAACAAGGACGGCCGGTTCACCAAGCTGGCCAAGGGCAGGAACATCCCCTTGACCGAAATCGACTATGCCCTCGGACTCGTGGACATTGTCAAGCAGGTCCTGCTCTAAGACACGGGGGTTTGATCCGGCCTCTATGGGCGCGACCTCGGGCCCGTCGATATCCCGGCCGGGGAGGAGATCACTCATGAACCAGCGGATTTTCATAAAGTCCACATTTCTCCTGTCGGCTCTGATCCTGATGACTTTTTCACCGCCCGCCGGCGCCTCCGAGGCGATCCCCCGGGCGAGGTACCTGGTGTACGCCCGGGCCTCGGCCGATTGGGCCTACGCGCATTCCGCGGACATGCTGACCCAATGGAAGAAGACCTTCGACCCCCTCAACGTCTTCGGCTATCGCCCCCCGGGAGGGTTCCTGGAAACGGCCGTCATCTATTCCTATCTTTATGAAAAGGAAAAAAGGCCCGAATACGCCGACCGGGCCAAGGCCATCCTCCTCTCCTATGGCGATTACCGCTCCGCCTACCCTGAATCGTCCGTCAAGCTCAGGCCGGACTACGCCGAGGGCGTCCCGGCCCTGCCGGATTTCTTCACGGGCATGAGGTTCATCCGGGCCTACGACACGCTCCGCCGCCTCGGCCGCTTCTCGCCGGAAGAGAAAACGAAGGCGGAGGGCCTCATCGCCGAGAGCATGCGCTACCTCCTTCGGACCCAGGAGTGGGGGCCGATGAACCGGTCCGCGCTCCGGGCCGAGTCCCTGGCCTGGGCTGTCCGGGCCCTCCCCGACAACCCCGAAACCCCGAAGTGGGAGATGCAGCGGCAGGCCTTGGGTAACGACAACTGGGGCCATTGGGAGATCGAGGACGCCACGATCTACAACGGGGTCTGGCTCTACTCCATCCTGGGCTACGCCGACGCCATGGGAAAAATGGATGACCTCTTCAAGACGCCGGAGATCTCCTATTACGCCCAGTATTACACCCGCCTCATGAGCCCGGCCGGGATGGTCCCCGACTTCGGCGACGCCCATTGGATGTCGAACTGGACCCATTTCCTGGTCTTCTTCGAGGCGGCCGCGGCCCGCCTGAAGACCCCCGCCCTCAAGTGGGCGGCGGAGACGATCGCCGCCAAGTTCGTCGATTTCGCGAGCCCGGCCAACGTCGGGCTCGGGGCCATGCTCCTCGACTGTTACCGGTGGGGAACGGATGACGTCAGGCCGGCCCCGCCCTCCGAGCTGTCCGGAGAAGTCATGGAGGACATCGTGGGCAAAAAGATCGTCTTCCGGGACGGCTGGACCCCGCGATCGACCTACCTCCTCCTCAATTACCGGGACGAGGGGGACGGCGGGCTGAACTACCGCGACTATCTGAGGGACTCCATCCCCGTTGAAGAAGAGAAGATGACCCACGGCCACGCCGACGAGAACAGCCTCGTCCTCCTCATGTCGGGAGGCTCGGTCCTCCTCCATGACGCCGGCTATCGGGACTACATGCCGTCCGGCCCGTTCGGCGCGTATCGCCAGGACTATTTCCACAACCGGCTGTGCGTCCGGCCGGAGAAGGTCTGGATGGGGCAGAAACAGGGCGAGTATCGCTACAGCATCCGCGACGCCGTTCCCGGCCAGGACCTCCTCGGCTTCCTCCGGGACGCCGGCTCCTACCGTCGGACGCGAACCCAAAAGGTCGACTTCCTGACGTTCCCGGACTTCGATTACAGCCGGACGCGTGTGACCGATAACAATTGGGGTTATCAATCCGACCGGGTCGTCGTCTACGTCAAGGATCCCGGGTGCTTTGTCGTCTTCGATATCTTCAAGGCCCTCCGCGAAGAATATTTCACCTTGGCCGGCCTCTGGCACACCCAGAAGATCTTCGCCCGGGGCGAACACTGGTATGACACCGGATATGAGAGGATCCAGAGCTCTGAGCTCGGGACGGACCGGAGGCTGCTCATCGCCTTCCCCTCCCCGCAGGCCGTGATCGAGGGGACGGAACCCGAGAGAAGACATTACCAGGACGAGTGGCTGATCCATCAGACCAGGGCCCAGCATTTCGAGCTCGGCGGGACGGCCGTCCTCGTCTCCGTGCTCGTCCCTCACGGGGCCGCAGACGATCCGCGGCCATGGCTTGAGCGGATCTCGCTCGCGCCCGCAGGGCCGGAAGGAAAGGCCGTCGGCGTCAGGATCCGGAGCGGAGAGAGGGACGTCTGGATCGGCGTCAAGACGGACCTCCGGATGGACATCAGCCGCGATACGCGGCGTCCCCGCTACACCTACGACGCCGGCCGGATTCGGGTCGGGGAGATCGAGACCAACGGGGATTTGCTTTTCGCGTCCGAGGAGGGGGACCGACTGCGCTACACGATCGTCAACCTGACCAAAGCCCTGTTCAAAGGTTCGCCGCTCGTCGAGGTCAAAGACTCCCTCTACGGGCTGGCCTTCGACGCGAGCCCGGACCAGGCCGGGACCGGCAAGCTGCGCTACTGGAGGGACGAAGCCGCCGTCAAGAGATAAGGGGGCTCAGACGGGCAGGCCCTGCTGCTTTCTCTGGGCGTTCTTCTGGAGCTTCTGGCCGTCGGCGAGAAGTCCGGCCAGTTTGTCGAGGGTCATCCGGATCTTGATATTGGCCAGCTTCCTTTTCCCCGACTTCTGGGTCTCGAAATGGGCCTGGAGGTAGCTCTCAACCTCCTGGGCGCTCATGATGTTCTTGACGAAGTCGTCGTCGGCGAGCTCCGCCTTCAGGTCCTCCAGCGTCTGGCCCTGGACGACGATCTTGTTCTCGACGAGCGCCCTGGACCTCCATTGCTCGAAATCCTTGGCGGCGTACACCGGAATGGGGCCCAGGAGCTTCTTGGCGTCCTGGAGCGTCTGGTCGAAAAAGGCCTTCCCTTCCTTGAGGAAATTCCGGGCGCGGTAGTATTGGGGATCGCTCGCCGCGATACGGTCTCCGAGGTAGTCCCTGAAGGTTTTGATGGAATCCGAGAGGAGCTCGAAGCACCGCGTCGCCCGAATGTAGATTTCGCGCTCGATCTGGACCTGCATTTTCCCTGAACCCTGGGCCTCAATCTAGCATAGGCCCGACCCGAAGTCAACGGGGGATTTCGGGGTGTCAAGGCAACATGAATACTTCCGGTTCCCAGCAACGTGAATACTTCCGCTTTTCTCAAGGGTTAGATTCTCTGCAGATAGTAGTTGTGGTGCAGACGGGGTTCCCACCTCCGCCAAGGGTGG